>ERZ506979.583-NODE-583-length-21696-cov-4.443602_pt1 | contig 21696 bp, 17 predicted proteins | sample MGYA00512887_ERZ506979 | MGnify/ENA metagenome assembly ERZ506979 | reverse complement strand
TCCCTACACGACGCTCTTCCGATCTTAACGCGGAAGACAGTTTCGCCGCGTTTATCAGCAACGCCAAAAACGCTTTTCCGCTGGCCGCCGCCAGAGAAATAGCCGCCAGCGCCATCGGCGAGGCCTACAATCCTTTTCTGCTCTGCGGGCGTAGCGGCACGGGCAAAACGCATCTGCTGCGGGCTCTGGCCGCGACGTTCACACGCCGCAACGCGCGCGTCATCTGCCAGAACGCCGCGCGCTTCTGCTCGGAGAACACTTCCTGGACGCGCCGCCCGGAACTTTTCTGGGAACAGTGCGACGCGCTCGTGCTGGACGACATGCAGGATCTGGCCGACCAGAGCGCCTGGCAGCAAAAACTGATCGTCTGCATGGACGCCTGTCCCCGTGACGGCAGGTCTTTCACGGCCTCCCCGGATCACGGCGGACCGCGCCAGATGATTTTCGCCCACGCCGGACCGGCCCAGGCTCTTAAAGACCTGGATGAGCGCCTGCGCTCCCGCCTGGAAAGCGGCCTGGTGGTGGAACTGCTGGAACCGGACCTGGACGTGCGCCTGCGTTATCTGCAGACGCTCAGCAAGGAACGGCGACTGAACCTGGGGCGCGAACAGCTTTTGTACCTGGCCCAGCGTTGCGCCCAGTTCCGCCTGCTTCAGGGTCTGTTGCTGAAAGTGGAGGCCTTTGCCGCTGTTCACGGCAGAAGCCTGACCCCGGCGGATCTGGAAAACATCGTGCGCACCGGCGGGGCGGAAAGACCGCCGGGCTGCCGCGAAATACTGAATGAAGTGGCCCGCGGGCTCAATCTGCGGCCCGAGGACATTCTGGGCGCCAGACGCCGTCCGGATCTGGTCCTGGCCCGGCAGGTCGCCATGTACCTCTGCCGCCAGAAACTGGGGCTGTCCTACCCGGAACTGGGCCGGGCCTTTGGCGGAAGAGACCATAGCACGGTCATTCATGCTATTAAAAAGATTAAGAAATTGCTGATTAGTAACAAAGATGTGCAACGCCTGGTGACGCAATTGGAAACAACGGCCCTCTGAGCACGGCCCATGGCCCCCAAAAAAGCCGTCGTGTGCGCGCCGTTCCCCGCATCTTCCTAACATTGGCCATAAAAAAATAAAATATTCCAGCATGTTTTGAGAGTTAGGCACAAAGAAACAGACATTAATAATATCAAGGAAAAAATATGAAACTTACTGTAAACAAAGAGCAGATCATTGAAGGCCTGCAGAAAGCCGCGGCCATCATCCCGGCCAAGGCCGGCGCTGCCTATCTGCGTTCCATCTGGCTCAAGGCCGACGAGGGCAGTCTCGCGGTCATGTCCACGGACGCCAACATTGAATTTACGGGCCGCTATCCTGCGGAGACCAGCCAGCCGGGCCTCATCGGCGTGCAGGGCCGGGCCTTTGTGGATCTGGTGCGCCAGTTGCCCACGGGCGTGCTCAACCTCACGCTGGACGAAGCTTCCGGCAATCTGCTGCTGGAGCAGGGACGCCGCGTTTACAAACTGCCGGTGAGCGGTTCCGAATGGTTCCAGAATTTTTCGGAATTTCCGGCCGAGAACGCGGTGACCTGGTCCGGCGACTTTTTGCAGGACGTGCTGGACAAGGTAGGCTTCTGCATCAGCGACGACGACGCCATGGACGCCATCGCCTGCCTGTGCATGAAGCCCGGCGAAAACGGCCATATCGACGTCTGCGGCCTCAATGGCCATCAATTCGCCCTGGTTTCCTTCACCCATGACGAACTGGCCGCGCGTCTGCCCGCCGAAGGCATGCTGATCCAGAAAAAATATCTTCAGGACATCAAAAAATGGCTGGGCGTGGACGAAATCGAACTTAATATTACGGACAAGCGTCTTTACCTGCGCAGTCTGGACGGAGCCGAAACCCTCAGTCTGCCCCGCGCGGCCTACGAATATCCGGATTACAACATTTTCATGTCCAAACTCGCGGACGAAGGCGTCAGCGCCATGACCCTGGACCGCAAGGAAGGCATGGACGCCTTGGGCCGCATTCTGATTTTCAATACCGAGAGCGACCGCTGCACCTATATGGATCTTTCCGAAAACGAGGCCCGGCTGTCCGCCCAGGGCCAGGACGTGGGCTCGGCTTCGGAAAGCCTGGAGGTGACCTATAGGGGCGACATTTCGCGCATCGCCTTCCCCACCCGCAATCTGCTGGACGTGCTCGGGCATTTTGTTTCCGGCAAGATCGACATGCTGCTCACAGGCACGGAAGGGCCGTGCGGCATCCGGGGCGCGGAAGATCCGGACTACACGGTGATCATCATGCCCATGAAGGTTTCCGAAACCACCTATTACAGCGAAGAGGACGTGTAAGGACCGTTTCCGAAAGACTGTTCGGAAACGGTCCCGGAACGTCTCGACAGAGCATACAGCAACCGAGCTTTAAGAAAGGAAATATTGATGGTCCCTGAAACCTCCGGCAACGGCAACTATACTGCCTCGTCCATTACCATTCTGGAAGGCCTTTCCGCCGTGCGCAAGCGTCCGGCCATGTATATCGGCTCCACGGACGGGCGCGGCCTGCATCATCTGGTTTACGAAGTGGTGGACAACTCCATCGACGAAGCCATGGCCGGGTATTGTTCGCGGATCACGGTCATCCTGCATGCGGACAATTCCGTGACCGTGCGTGACGACGGGCGCGGCATTCCGGTGGACATCCATCCCAAGGAAGGCGTGCCCGCCGTCCAGGTGGTCATGACCAAGCTGCACGCCGGCGGCAAGTTCGACAACACCAGCTACAAGGTGTCCGGCGGCCTGCACGGTGTGGGCGTGTCCTGCGTCAACGCGCTTTCCGAGGAGCTGACCGTCACGGTGCGACGTGACGGCAAGCGCTATCGCCAGCATTACGCGCGCGGCGTGCCGCAGGACCAACTCGCGGTCATCGGCGAGGATGTGGAGGGCCACGGCACCACGGTCCGTTTCAAACCGGACGAGGAAATCTTCGAGGTGCTCGAATTTTCCTACGAAACGCTGAAAAAGCGTTTTGAGGAACTGGCCTATCTGAACAGGGGCCTGATCATCGAGTGCATTGACGAGCGCATCGGTGAAACCCACATTTTCCACGCCGAGGGCGGCATACGCCAGTTTGTGGCGGATCTCAATTCCGGCGAGCAGGGCATCCATTCGATTATTTTCGGCGAGGGCGTGATAGAAAACGTCAGTGTGGATTTTGCCCTGCAATACAACGCCGGGTACAAGGAAAATATCCTCACCTTTGCCAACAACATCCGCACCAAGGAAGGCGGCACCCATCTGGTGGGCTTCCGCACGGCGCTGACTAGGGCCATCAACGGCTATATCAAGGGACAGCAGGATCTGGTCAAAAAGCTGAAAAACACGGCTCTGTCCGGCGACGACGTGCGCGAGGGACTCACGGCGGTGATCAGCGTCAAGCTGCCCCAGCCGCAGTTCGAGGGCCAGACCAAGACCAAGCTGGGCAACAGCGAGGTGGCCGGCCTGGTGGCCGGGGTGGTCTATGACCGTCTGAACGTCTATTTTGAGGAAAATCCCAAGGATATCCGGCTGATCATCGACAAGGCCGTGGACGCGGCCAGGGCCAGGGACGCGGCCCGCCGGGCCAAGGAACTGGTGCGGCGCAAGGGCGCGCTGTCGGACAACGCCCTGCCCGGCAAGCTGGCCGACTGCCAGAGCAAGGACCCCGTGGAATCGGAACTTTTCATCGTGGAGGGCGATTCCGCAGGCGGTTCCGCCAAACAGGGCCGCAATCCCAAAAATCAGGCTATCCTGCCCCTGCGCGGCAAGATTCTGAACACCGAGCGCACCCGCTTTGACCGCATGCTGGCCAACAAGGAAGTCAAAGCCCTGATCACGGCCATGGGCGCGGGCATTCAGGACGACACGGACCTGGAAAAGCTGCGCTATCACAAGATCATCATCATGACCGACGCCGACGTGGACGGCGCGCACATCCGCACCCTGCTGCTGACCTTCTTCTTCCGCCAGTATCAGGAAATGGTCGAAAAGGGTTTTGTCTATATCGCCCAGCCGCCGCTCTACCGCGCGCACAATTCGCGTATGGAAAAGTTCATCAAGGATGACGCGGAGCTCAACGACTTTCTGCTCTCGCGAGTCAGCGAGGACGTCAGTATTGTGGCCCGCAACGGCAAAAGCTTCAGCGGCGAGCCGTTGATCAGCCTCATGCGCCGTATCGAGAAACTGGAACAGCGCGTGAACGACGCCGAAGGGGCCGGAACCCCGCGTGATCTCTTCCTGGCATTGACTACTTATCCGGTGAGGGTGGAAGCCGGTATGCTGGAGGACCAGAACAGCGAATTTACAGCCTGGCTCAATGAGCACGGCTATCTGCTGACCCTGGAGCGCGAACACAGCGAGGAAGATGACGAGGAACGCCTGTTCGCGATTTTTGAAAGCACCGGCAGCCACCACACCCGGCGTGGCATGGAGTTTTTCGCTTCCCGTCTCTACCGCCAGACCTGGCAGCTTTTTTCCGAACTGCGCGAGGAATGCGGGGGCCTGTCCTTCACCCTCAGGCGCAAGGACGGCGAAGCCGTGGCCGACAATGTCTTCCAGCTTCTGCGGATGGTGCTGGACGAGGCCCGCAGGGGCCTCAACATCCAGCGCTACAAGGGTCTGGGCGAAATGAACCCGGACCAGCTCTGGGTGACCACCATGAACCCGGACAACCGGATTCTTTTGCAGGTTTCGGTGGAGGACGCCATTTCCGCCTCCGACGCCTTTGAGGAATTGATGGGCGACCGCGTGGAGCCGCGCCGCGACTTCATTGAGCGCAACGCCCTGGCCGTGCAGGATCTGGATATTTAGAGCGGTTCACGCATGAAATGCGCCAACCGCTCTGTAAGGATTTGTGTGCAACTTCTTGCCACGAAATGCGAGTAGGCGGGCTTTGCACGTCGTAAGCGAGCATTTCAAGTGTTACATGCTCTAGACAGCGCCGGGCGAACAGGCATGAAAATGAAAACCGAAGAAAAATCCTCCGGAGGCTGGCTGTCCTGGCTGACGGCCGTGGGCGGCTGGCTGCTCTGCGCGGCCATGTGCCTTGTGCTGACCATCCGGCTGGAAGTCTGGCCCAGGGCGTATGATTTTGTTTTTCCGGCGGTGGTGGCCGTCCTGTTCAGCAATATTCTGGTGTTTATGTTCATGGCGTCACGCTACGGGGCGCATGCCGGAAAGCTGTTCCGGGCCGTGTGCCGCGTATGTCTGAGCGAAGGCGCCCTGCTTTTGCTTCTTTATGGATGGGGCAGGTTTTTTATAGGAGCCTGAGTTATTTTGCCGGTCGCGCGCTGCGCGGCCACGGTTGATATTCTACCCGCGAGGCCAACGTGTCTGAAGTGCAAGACGGACAGCATCCGCAAATCAACATAGAAAAAGAACTCCGCCAGTCCTATCTGGAGTATTCCCTTTCGGTCATCATCGGGCGCGCCATTCCGGACGCCCGCGACGGCCTGAAGCCCGTGCACCGGCGGATCATGTTCGCCCAGTACGAACTGGCCAACAATTACAACCGGCCGCACAAGAAATCCGCGCGCATCGTCGGTGACGTCATCGGTAAGTATCACCCGCACGGCGATTCGGCGGTCTATGACGCCCTGGTGCGCATGGCGCAGGAATTTTCCATGCGCGATCCCCTGGTGGACGGCCAGGGCAACTTCGGTTCCATCGACGGCGACTCGGCGGCGGCCATGCGTTACACGGAAGTGCGCATGTCCCGGCTGGCCCAGGAATTTCTGGGCGACCTGGACAAGAATACCGTGGATTTCCGGCCCAACTACGACAATACCCTGCAGGAACCTTCGGTGATGCCCACCAAGGTGCCCAACCTGCTGCTCAACGGCTCTTCGGGCATTGCCGTGGGCATGGCCACCAACATTCCGCCGCACAATCTGGGCGAACTCTGCGACGCGCTCCAACTGCTGCTGGACAATCCCCAGTGCAGCGTGGACGACCTCATGGAATACGTGAAGGGGCCGGATTTTCCCACTTCCGGTTTCGTCTACGCGGGCAAAGGTCTGTACGACGCCTACCATACGGGCCGCGGCACGGTGAAAGTGCGCGGCCGGGTGGAAATTGAAGAGCGCAAAAAAGGCCTTCAGGCCATCGTCATCAGGGAAATTCCTTACGGCCTGAACAAATCCAGCCTGGTGGAAAAAATCGCGGCCCTGGTCAATGACCGCAAAATCGACGGCATTGCGGATTTGCGCGATGAATCGGACCGCAAGGGCATCCGCGTGGTCATTGACCTCAAACGCGGGGTGATTCCGGACATTGTGGTCAATGCCCTGTACAAATTCACGCCCCTGGAAACCAGCTTCGGCATCAATATGCTGGCCGTGTTGGATAACAGACCGGCCCTGCTCAATCTCAAGACCGCCTTGTCCTGCTTTGTGGACCACCGGCGCGAGGTGGTCATCCGCCGAACCCGTTATGACCTGGAAAAGGCCGAGGCCAGGGCCCATATTCTGGAAGGCCTGCGCATCGCCATCGACCACATCGACGAGGTGGTGGCCCTGATCCGCGCGTCGGCCAATCCGGACGAAGCCCGCCAGGGCCTTATGGCGACCTTTGAACTGTCCGAAATTCAGGCCCGGGCCATTCTGGACATGCGCCTGCAACGTCTCACCGGTCTGCAGCGCGAGGAATTGCTGGCCGAGTACAAGGATCTTTTGCAGAAAATTGAATTCTACAAGTCCGTGCTGGACAATGCAGAAGTGCTGCGCAACGAGATGAAGCGCGAGATCCGCGAGATCCGCGAAACCTTCGCCACGCCCCGGCGCACGGAAGTGCTCACCGAGGCCCTGACCGGCATCGACATCGAGGATCTTATTCCGGACGAGGAAGTGGTTATCACTTTGTCCCGCCGCGGCTACATGAAGCGCACCAATCTGGAAAACTACCAGCAGCAGAAGCGCGGGGGCAAGGGTATTGCGGCCCTGCACACCTCGGACGACGATTATGTGCAGGAATTCCTGACCACCACCAATCATCAATATCTCTGCCTGTTCACCAACAAGGGCCGCATGCACCAGCTCAAGGTGCACCAGGTGCCCGAAGGCAGCCGCACGGCCAAGGGCGTGCACATCAACAACCTGCTGCCCCTGGAAGAGGGCGAATGGGTCACCACGGTGCTGGCCCTGCGCGAGTTCGCCGAGGACAAGTATTTCCTCTTCGTGACCCGGCGCGGCATGGTCAAGCGCTCCTCGGCCTCGCTTTACGCCCGTTGCCGCAAGACCGGGCTGATGGCCGTGGGTCTGCGCGAGGACGACGAACTGGTGGTGGTGCGGCCCATCCGCGAGGACAACCACATTGTGCTGGCCACGGCGGACGGCTTCGCCATCCGCTTCTCCTGCGGGGATATCCGGCCCATGGGCCGGGTGGCCACGGGCGTCAAGGGCATTGCCCTGCGCCGCCAGGACAGCGTGGTGGCCGGGGTGATTCTCAAGGATGTGGACCAGACCACGGAAATCATGTCCATTTCGGCCAACGGCTACGGCAAGCGCACCAGGGTGGATCTCTACCGTTTGCAGTCGCGCGGCGGCAAGGGCATCATCAACTTCAAGGTCACGGGCAAGACCGGCCCGGTGGTGGGCGCCATGCCCGTGCGGGACAACGACGGCCTGATTCTGCTGACGTCGTCCAACAAGATCGTACGTATCGGCGTGGATGAAGTGCGCAGCAAGGGCCGCGCCACCATGGGCGTGATGCTGGTGCGCCTGGACGAAGGCGGGCGCGTGGTGGGCTTTGACCGCGTGGACGAGGGCGGCCAGACCGGCCGCGACCTCAGCGTGGAGCTGGATGCGGAGGGAGACGCGCCTTCCGCGGCCGTTTCCGGTCCCGATTCCGCAAATTCCGCAAGTTCCGCTGACGAGACGGATCAGGACGGTGATGCCTAAGGTTCCGTTCGTCCTTCTGCCGACGGCACTGGTCCTCTGGGCCTGTCTGGCCGTCGGCTGCGAACAGAACGCGCTACTGGCGGACGACCTCAGCGCGGCGCGTACGGCGGTGGCCGAACGCAACTGGCCCCTGGCCGAGCGCCTGCTGGAACGCTGTCTGCGTGAAGAGCAGAGCCCGGACAAGCGCTGGGAGGCTTGGCAGCAATTGCTGACCGTGGTCAATTCCGCCAATCCGGAAGCCCGCGCCACCCTGGATTACCTGGAAGCCATGCTGGCGGAATACGCGGACGACGACGCCCGCGTCAAACTGGTTCTGGAGCGCATGGGCCGCCTCAACGAAAGCCTGCGGCGCTATGAGCGGGCGGCGGACGCCTGGAGCGCCTATATCGGCCTGGCGGGCCTGACGCCGCGGGAAACCGTGGAAGGCTACCGCCATCTGGCTTCCGTGCAGTTCAGCCAGCGGCGTTTTGAGGCGGGCGAGGAAACCCTTCAGCAATGTCTGGCGCTGCCTCTGCGGGACCATGACAAGATGATGTGCATGTATGATCTGGCAGATCAGAATATGGCCCGCGAACGCTGGCAGGAAGTGGCGGACCTCTGCCAGCAGATTCTGGACAGCGGGCCGGACAAGGAGCTGCGGGGTCTGAGCGGCTATCTGCTGGGCGACGCCCTGGAACAACTGGGCAAGGGCGCGGAAGCCCTCAAACAATTTGAACTGGCGCGCGACGAATATCCCAATCCGTCGGTCATGGACAATCGCATTGCGCATTTGCGCAATAAACTGAAGAAGCAGGCGAAATAAGAATATGATTCGGCATGAATGTGGCCTTTTCGGCATTTATGAGCATGATGACGCGGCCCGTCTGGCGTATTTCGGCCTGTACGCTCAGCAGCACCGGGGCCAGGAAAGCGCGGGCATCGTCACCCAGGACACGGACGGCGTGCATGAGCACAAGGGCATGGGTCTGGTGCCCGACGTTTTTACGGAAACCAGCCTGCGCTCTCTCACCGGCCGCACTGCGGTGGGCCACGTGCGCTATTCCACCACGGGCCGCTCCTCCAGTTGCAACGCCCAGCCCTTCCTGGCCCATTACAAGGGCCGGGACATCGCCCTGGCCCATAACGGCAATCTGGTCAATGCCGGAGAATTGCGCGAAGAGCTGGAAAATGAGGGGGCCATCTTTTCCACCGGCAACGACACGGAAGTTTTCATGCATCTGCTGGTGCGGGCCCTGCGTCGGCATAATCTGCCCGAGGCCGTGCGCGAAGCCTGCTCCCGGGTGCGCGGGGCCTATTGCCTGCTGGTGCTGGCCGGTTCGACCCTGGTCGCCGTGCGCGATCCTTTCGGCTTCCATCCCCTGGCTCTGGGCCGTCTGGACGGCAGGCCGGTCTTCGCCTCAGAGACCTGCGCGTTCGACCTGCTGGAAGCCGAGTACGAGCGCTCGGTGGAGCCTGGCGAGATGGTCATTGTGGACGCTGAAGGCGAGCGCAGCGAGCAGTTGCGCGGGCCGCTGCCCGAGAAACCGCGCCAGTGCATCTTTGAACTGGTGTATTTCGCCCGGCCCGATTCCTATGTCTTCAACGAGCAGGTCTATCTCTGCCGCAAGCAGATGGGCTGGCAACTGGCCCACGAATCCACGCCGGACGTGGATTTTGTGCTGCCCTTTCCGGATTCCGGGGTCTATTCGGCTGTGGGCTTCGCCCAGTGCGCGGAACTGCCCTATGAACACGCCATGATCCGCAACCACTATGTGGGGCGCACCTTCATCCAGCCCACGCAGAGCATGCGCAATTTCGGCGTGCGGGTAAAGATCAATCCGGTGCGGGCCATGATCGAGGGCAAGAGGATCTGCATTGTGGACGACTCCATCGTGCGCGGCACCACCATGATCACCCGCGTGAAAAAGCTGCGTGAACTGGGGGCCAAAGAAGTGCATATCCGGATTTCCTGTCCGCCGGTCAAATATCCCTGCTATTACGGCATTGATTTTTCCTCGCGCGGCGAACTCATCGCGGCCCAGTGCAGCCTGCCGGAAATCGTCAGTCGCCTGGACGTGGATTCCCTGCATTATCTGAGCATCGACGGCCTGCTGCGCTCGGTTATGCATTCGGACAGCTATTGTCTGGCCTGTTTCACCGGCGAATACCCCGTGCCCTGCGAGGAGTGCGGGAAGTATCGGCTGGAAGGGGTCTGCGGCGCCCGATAGGGCCTTTTACACTTTTTCAAAAGTGTCCCTTTCCCCCACATGGCTCTTCCGGCAGTACGCCATCCGGCTTGACGCCGCCGCGCCGACAAGATAGAGGGCCGCTACGGCTTCAAGGGTCGATAGAGATCAGCAGAGGACAGTATGAGCATTGCACGCATCAAGGGTTTTGCGGACATGTTTCCGCCCCAGAGCGACAATTTCACCCGTATGGAAAACTGCGCGCGGGATATTTTCGGCCGCTACGGTTTTGTGGAATTGCGTACGCCGCTCCTGGAATTTACTGAACTCTTCCAGCGCTCCATCGGTGAAGAAACCGACGTTGTGCAGAAAGAGATGTACACATTTCCGGACCGCAAGGGGCGTTCCCTGACCTTGCGCCCCGAAGCCACGGCCGGGGTCATGCGCGCCTATATCGAAGCGGGCCTGGCCAACCGCGAGTCGGTCAGCCGTCTTTTCACCACCGGCCCCATGTTCCGTTACGAGCGACCCCAGAAGGGCCGCATGCGCCAGTTCCATCAGATCAACTGTGAATGCCTGGGGTCGCAAAGCCCTCTGGCCGATGCGGAACTGATCATCATGCTGATGCGTTTTCTGCGCGCCCTGGGCCTTGGGGAACTGACCCTCAAGCTCAACTCCCTGGGCTGCGCGGAATGCCGTCCGCGCTTCAAGGAAGCCTTGCTGGAGTATCTGCAAGGGGTGGACCGCAATGCGCTTTGCCCGGACTGCGCCCGCCGCGTGGAGAGCAATCCGTTGCGCGTGCTGGACTGCAAGCAGCCCGGCTGTCGCGCCCTGACCGACAATGCGCCCAAACTGCTGGACTATAATTGCCCTGAGTGCAAGGCCCATTTTGAAACCGTGCTGGCCATGCTGCGCGCTGAAGATCTGCCGCTGGAGCTGGATCACCGCTTGGTGCGCGGGCTGGACTACTATTGCCGGACCACCTTTGAGGTGGTAAGCGGGAGCATCGGCGCGCAATCTGCGGTGGCCGGCGGCGGCCGCTATGACGGTCTGATCAAGAGCCTTGGCGGACCGGATGTGCCCGGCGTGGGCTTTGCCTGCGGCATGGAGCGCCTGGCCTTGCTTCTGGGCGACGGCGCGGAACAGCGGCCCGATTTTTATCTGCTGGGCATGGAAGAGGCCGGTCGCGCGCAGGCCTTTGCCCTGGCCCAGAAACTGCGCGCCGCCGGATTGCGCGGAGAAATGAATTTCAGCGCGGGCGGCTTCAAAAGCCTGATGCGCCAGGCGGGCAAATCCGGCGCGCGCTACTGCCTGATTATTGGACCGGACGAAGCGGCCAAGGGCGACGTGAGCATCAAACATCTGGACAGCGGCGAGCAGCGCAGCCTGCCGCAGGCCGACGCAATCCTTTATCTGCAAACGGGAACAGCCAATGACTGAGCAAACGCAGGACATACAGCAGGAACATCAGAAATTTATTGAAGACTTGGGCGACTGGCAGCGCAGTCACACCTGCGGTCAGCTGACCCTGGCCGACGACACGGCCGAGGTCTGCCTGATGGGCTGGGTGCAGTACCGGCGCGACCACGGCGGCCTGATTTTTGTGGACCTGCGCGACCGCGACGGTTTGACCCAGGTGGTTTTCAGTCCTGATATCGCCCCGGCGGCCCATGAAAACGCGCATATCCTGCGTTCCGAATACGTGTTGGCCGTCAAGGGCAAGGTGCGTCCCCGGCCCGAGGGTATGGTCAACAGCACAATGGTCACCGGTGAAATCGAAGTGGTGGCCTATGAGTGGAAGCTGCTGAACACCTCCAAGACGCCGCCTTTTCCCATTGAGGATCGTTGCGATGCGGGCGAGAACCTGCGCCTGGCCTGGCGCTATCTGGATCTGCGCCGTCCGCGCATGCAGGAAAATCTGCGCCTGCGGCACAAGGTGGCCCAGACCATCCGTCGCTATCTGGACGAGGGCGGCTTTGTGGAAGTGGAAACTCCGGTGCTGACCAAGTCCACGCCCGAAGGGGCGCGCGATTTTCTGGTGCCCAGCCGTTTGAACCCCGGCGAATTTTACGCCCTGCCGCAGTCTCCGCAGCTTTTCAAGCAGATGCTGATGGTTTCCGGTCTGGACCGGTATTTCCAGATCGTGCGCTGTTTCCGCGACGAGGATTTGCGCGCTGACCGCCAGCCCGAGTTCACCCAGGTGGATATTGAAATGAGCTTTGTGGACGAGGAAAAGGTCATGTCCATGGCCGAAGGCCTCATGGCCCGCGTCTTCAAGGAAGTCATGGGCAGGGAGCTCAGCCTTCCGTTCCCGCGCATGCGCTGGGATGAAGCCATGGAGCGTTACGGCGTGGACAAGCCGGATACGCGTTTCGGCCTGGAACTCAAGGATATCACCGAGATTGTGCGCGGTTCGGGCTTCAAGCTCTTCGCTCAGGCCAGACTGGTCAAGGGCATGAAGGTGCCGGGCGGCGAATCCTTGACCCGCAAGGAAATTGACGCCTTCACCGAATTTGTGAAGATTTACGGCGCGCAGGGCCTGGCCTGGATCAAGATCAAGGCCGACGAATGGCAGTCGCCCATCGCCAAGTTTTTGTCCGATGAGGAACGCAAGGGCATTGCGGAAGCCCTTGATCTTCAGGTGGGCGACATCGTCTTTTTCCAGGCCGGCGAACCGGATATGGTCAACGCGGCTCTGGGCAATTTGCGCGTGCATCTGGCCGGGCAGCTCAAACTTATTCCGGAAAACAGCTTTAACTTTCTCTGGGTCACGGATTTTCCCCTCTATGAGTACGACCAGGAGGAAAAGCGCTTTGTGGCCTGCCACCATCCCTTCACCTCGCCCGCGCCCGGCCATCTGGAACTGATGAGCAGCGATCCGGCCAAGGCCCGTGCCCGCGCCTACGATATGGTGCTCAACGGCAATGAAGTGGGCGGCGGTTCCATCCGCATCCATTCCGGCGACGTGCAGCGGCGGATGTTTGAAGCGCTTGGCTTTACGCCGGAGCAGGCAGAGGCGCAGTTCGGCTTCCTGATCCAGGCGCTGGAGCAGGGCGCGCCGCCGCACGGCGGGCTGGCTTTCGGCCTGGACCGTCTGGTCATGCTGCTGGCCGGGGCGTCCAGCATCCGCGACGTCATCGCCTTCCCCAAAACCCAGAAGGCCACCTGCCTGCTGACCGAGGCTCCGGCCCCGGTGGCGGCCAAGCAGCTGCGTGAACTGGGCCTGCGCCTGCGTGAGCAGCCCGCCAAGGAAGGCGAGGCCAAACAGGGCGGCGGCGTGGCTCAGGCCTAAGGAGAGCCTCAAGCATGATTCTTGATATTGTGACCTATCCCGACCCGCGCCTGAAGCAGCCGTGCGAGCCTGTGGCGGAAGTGACGGACGAGATCCGCCGTCTGGCCGCCGACATGCTGGAAACCATGTACGCCGCGCCCGGCGTGGGTCTGGCCGCGCCGCAGGTGGGCCGCAATATACGCATGCTGGTCATGGACCCGGCGGGCAAGGATGAGGAAAAGCAGCCCCGCGTGCTGATCAATCCCGTGCTGGAGCTTTCCGGCGAGGATGTGGTCAGCGAGTTGGAGGGCTGCCTGTCCGTGCCCCTGAATTACCGTGCGGACGTGATCCGCAAGAGCCGCGTTCTGCTCAAGGCCATGGACCTCGACGGGAACAGCATTGCGGAAGAACTGGAGGGTTTTCCGGCCATTGTTGTCCAGCACGAAGCCGACCATCTAGACGGCGTGCTGTTCATTGACAGGATCAGCCGTCTGCGGCGCACGCTGTATGACAGCAAGGTAAAAAAATGGCTCAAGCGCAAAAATGCCGCCTAGTCTTCATGGGCACGCCGGATTTCGCGGCGGTGATCCTCAAGGCGCTTGCGCAATGGCCGCGCGGCGAGATTGTTGCGGTCTATACCCAGCCGGACCGTCCCGCCGGGCGCGGCCATAAGCTGACGCCCTCTCCGGTCAAGCGGCTGGCGCAGGAACTGGACCTGCCGGTGCTGCAGCCGCAGAGCCTGAAAAACGCCGAGGCTCAGGCGGAACTGTCCGCTCTGCAGGCGGACGTGCTGGTCGTGGCCGCGTATGGTCTGATTTTGCCGGACGCCGTGCTGGCTGCGCCGCGTCTGGCCCCGATCAACGTGCATGCCTCGCTTTTACCGCGTTATCGCGGCGCCGCGCCCATTCAGCGCGCGATCATGGAAAATTGGGGACCTGACGCGCAAAGCGGGGTCGCCATCATGCGGGTGGCCAGCCGTCTGGACGCCGGACCGGTCTATGCCGACGCTGCCCTGCCCATTGGCGAGCACACGGCGGGCAGCCTGCATGACGCCTTGGCTCATCTGGGCGCTGAGCTGCTGGTCCGCGTGTTGAATGATCTGCTGGACGGTCGGGCCGTGGCGCGTGAGCAGGACGAAAGCCGTGCCGATTATGCGGCCAAGATCAGCAAGGAAGACGGTTATATAGACTGGGAGCGCCCGGCGGCGGAAGTGCATGCCCGCATCCGCGGCGTGACGCCCTGGCCCGGCGCGCACGCCGCCTTTGCCCTGACGGGCGAGGCGGAAGCCCTGCACCTTCTGCTTGCGCCCGGCGAAGTGGGGGAGAGCGCAGAAGACGCGAACCCCGGCGACGTGCGGCACGATGCCCGCGGATTGAGCGTGGCCTGCGGCGATTGCTGGTACCGGCTTTCCCTTGTGCGTCCGCAAGGCCGCAAGGATATGCCGGTGCGCGATTTCATCAACGGACGTTTGCGCGACCTGCCCGAGGGCATCTGCGGGCGCGCCCTGCGTCTTGGCTGAAAGAGCGCTGTCTTGGAGCTGTGACAGCGGGCAATTTAAGGCTGTTTTTTTCATTTTCCGGGTCAGACTTCGGCCTGTGTGCTTGAAACCGTCAGAAGCCCTTTTTTGTGCTGTTTCTGGCCTGAAAAAGTTCAGGCGTCTTTTTTATTGAGGCGGCGGCATGTTCTTGCGCAAATCCCCCTATTCCCTGCCTCCCGAACAATACGGCGGCGGCCGCAAACGAATTTTTATCGGCCTGATGCTGGCCTCCTGCATCTTGCTGTGTCTGGCGCTCTGTTTTTTTCTGATCCTGCCCTGGTCCGATCTGGGCGCTGGCCTGCGCTGGCTGCCGCTGCTCAGCATGGCGGTGGGGGGATTGGGCATTGCGGTTCTGGCCTGGCTCTGCCTGACCCTGGTTTTTCATATTTACACCGGCTTGCCTTTACCCGGCATGCACGGCGTGCGGCATGTGATCATCCGCCTGTTTTTTCCGCTGATGGAATTGCTGGCCAAAGCTGTGGGCATTGACCGCAACAAGGTGCGGCGTTCTTTTGTCAAGGTGAACAATGAGCTGGTGCTGGCGGCGCGCCGTCCTGTGGTTCCGAGCGAACTGCTGCTTCTGCTGCCGCATTGCGTGCAGAACAGCGTTTGCCCGCGCCGTTTGACGCGTAAGGTGGACCTTTGCGCGCGTTGCGGACAATGCCAAGTGGGCAGCCTTCTGGACCTGCGCGACCGTTACGGCATTCAGTTCGCCATTGCCACGGGCGGCACCATTGCCCGCCGCATTGTGGTCCAGACCAGGCCGCGCTGCATTGTGGCAGTCGCCTGTGAGCGCGACCTGACCTCCGGCATTCAGGACAGCTATCCCTTGCCGGTTTTTGGCGTGCTCAATCAGCGGCCTTGCGGTCCCTGTCTGGATACCTTGGCGCCGCTGACGGCTCTGGAAGAGGTCATCCGTCTTTTTCTCGGCCTTTCAGAAACGGCTGCGGGCGCAAGCCAGAGGGGACGGGCGTGAGCAACGGCAAACGCGCTTTGACGGGCCGGAACACGGCCCCCTCGTTGCGGTTCTTGAAAAAATTGCCGCGCAACGGACGCACAGCCGCCCTGCACGCGCTGTTGCTGACTGACGCGGATCTGAGCGCGCAGGAGGCCCTGGCCGCCGCCCTGGCCGACGCGCAATCCGGCCTGCCGGGGCGGAATGACGCGTTGTCTTCGCAGGAACGTCATCTTTGTGCCGAACTGGTTTACGGCTGCCTGCGTTCTGAAATCCGCATTGCGTATCTTTTGAGGCGGGTCCTGCCCCGGCCCGAGCGACTGCCGCTTCCTCTGTCGCATATTCTCGTACTTGCGGTGTATGCCCTGCTGTTTCAGGAGCGTGTGCCTGACCATGCGGCCGTGCATGGCGCGGTGGAGCAGGCGGAACGCCTTTTCGGCCGCTCTCTGGCGCGAGTGGCCAACGGCGCATTGCGTTCCATCCAGCGTTTCGGCGCGGCTGTGAATACGCCCGAATTTTATACTGAAGATACTGGTCGGGGGACTTCCGGCGCATGGGACGGCCTTTGCCGCTATTACAGTTTGCCGCGTTGGTTTGCGGATCTCTGGCTTGCGGCTTACGGCGAGGAGAACGCGCTGTCCCTGATGCGGCGTTCTTTCGCCCGTCCCTGGACCGGCTTGCGGATCAATGCCCGCCATGCGCTTGCGCCGGACTTGCGCGCGGCCTTGCTCGCCCTTGCTGAAAATGGCCGTGGGCAGGCTGTGGGGTTCTGGGGCATGGCTTTCGCGCCGGGCGCACTGCCCACGGAAGTGCTGGGCAACAGTCTGGAGCATTGGCGACGCGGCGGAGCGCTTTCCTTTCAGTCTGCGGGTTCACAACTGGTTGTGGAAGAACTGGGCCTTACCTGTTGGCGGGGTAAGGTCTGGGACGCCTGCGCGGGTTTCGGCGGTAAAAGCGCGGCTCTTTTGGAACGCGGCGTGGATGTGGCCCTGAGTACGGACCGCGCCTGGTCGCGGTTGCGCCATCTTCCGGGTCTGTGCCGGGATTTGCGCCTGCCGGCTCCGGCTGTCTGTCTGGCGGATGCGACAGCGCCGCCGCTGTCCCGCTGGGACGGCCATATTCTTCTGGACGCGCCTTGCAGCGGGTTGGGCGTGCTGGCGCGGCGGCCTGACATCCGCAAGGCTTCCCGCCGCTCTCCGGCGGATCTGGAGCAGCTTGCGGATTTGCAGAGCCGCCTGCTGGACAGGCTCGGCGGTCTGCTGCAGCCGGGCAGGGAACTGGCTTACATTACCTGCACCCTGAACCCTGCGGAAAATGAGCAGGCCGTGGCCCGCTTGTTGCGGGCACGGCCTGAGCTTGCGTTGCTGCGCCAGTGGCAGACCCCCCATGCGCACCCCTGGCTGGAGGGCATGTACGGCGCTGTGTTGCGCCGGGCCTGAGTCGCGGCCTGTTCATGCGTTCGGCAGGTCCACGCCCAGACGCGCCAGCAGGTTTTGCAATTCCTCGGCGCTGGCGTAGGACAGGGTGATTTTTCCATTCTGCTCATTGCCGCTGACCAGCGCCTTGCAGGCTAAGGTTTGGCTGAGATTTTCCTGCAAGCTGCGGATTTGCGCACTTTTTTTGCGCCCCGTGCGGGCGCGCGGTTCTTTTTCGGTACGGGCTTCGCCCGGTGAGGCGTTTTCCGCCTGCCAGGGTAGGAGATGGTTTTCCCGCCAGAAGCTTGCGGCTTCCTCGGCATCACGCACGGTCAGCGCGTGGCTGATGATACGCCGGCGCAGCGCTTCGGCGGCTTCCGCATCCGTCACGCCCAGCAGGCAGCGGGCGTGCCCGGCGCTGATGTTTCCAGCGCGCAGATCATCACGTGCGGCTTGGCTCAACTGCAGCAGACGCAGGGCATTGGCAATGGCCGGACGGCTTTTGCCGAGGCGCGCGGCCAGCTCCTCCTGGGTCAGCTCCAGCGCGTCGCGCAGGCCTTGCAGGGCCAGCGCCTCTTCAATGGGGTTGAGGTCTTCGCGTTGCAGGTTTTCGATCAGGGCGGCAGCCATAACCTCCTTGTCGCTCAACTCGCGCACGAAGACCGGCACCTGGGCCAGCCCGGCCAGGCGCGCGGCGCGCCAGCGGCGTTCACCGGCCACAATCTGGTAGGTTGTCCCGTCGCTCTGGGGGCGCACCAGCAGCGGTTGAATGATGCCCTGAGCTTTGATGGAGTCGGCCAGTTCCCGCAGACTTTCAGGGTCAAAATGCCGGCGCGGCTGGTCCGGATTGGGCCGCAATACCGTAAGCGGGAGCAGGCTGATGTCGCCCTTGGTTTCGCGTTGCGGTTCGGACCCGCCGAAAAGCGCGTCCAGGCCCCGCCCCAGGCCCTTGTTTGCGTTGCTCATGTCTTCTCCTTGTCGTGTTGCCCGCGCCTTGACAAGTGACCCCGTCGCGCGGCACGCTGCTCCAACCTGATTATTTTTGAAGGGCTGTGCGTTTCGAAAATTTGCTCAGCTGCAAGACGCGTCGGACTTGTTGCCGATCACCATCAGCGGCACGCGTTTGGCTCTTTTGTCGTCAACGGCGCCTGTTCTTTGGGCGGTCTTAGGCCCTCAGGCTGAATCATTAACGCGCGGGGCATCTTCTGACGGATAAGTGCACGCGTTTGGCGACAACAGAGTGCTTGCGCGTTTTGTTTCATTGTGTTTGCTACTGAAGTTCTCAACTCTAACCTGTTCCGGCGAGAGCGACTTTTAACTGTTCGCGACATTTTCTCAGCTGAAGGAATTTCTTATGTCAGATTCGTTGCAACTGCTTTATCTCACTGATGCCGACAAGCATGTCCAGGCTGTGCAGATTCCCTGGGAACTCTGGCGGAAAATCGAACCCCTGGCCCGGCCGGTGCTGGATTCTCTCATGAAACCGTCTTCTGAAGAGCCTGTTGAACCTCTTCCGGCTTTTGAGGAATTTTTGCACTACTGGGATTTCCGCTACCCCTACAGTCCGGCTGTGAACTGTCCGCATTGCGGCGCGGCCACGCAGAACTGGCGTGACGACCCGGCGCATCCTTTCCGCTTGACCAACGCCAACCTGGGCGGCCTGCTGGTCTTTCATTGCCGGGCCTGTGGCGCGACAATCCGGCAGAAACATTTTCGTGACCATATGGCTGTGGAGCATACTGCGCCCAAGGCCTGACAGGTTAGCGCGTTATTGCAGCACGGTGCTCTTTTTGGAAGGCCGCCGCAGCACCACTTCCTTGGCGAGGCCCAGGTAAGCTTCCGCACCCTTGGATTTGATGTCGTAATGGATAATGGATTTGCCGTGGCTGGGAGCTTCCGAAAGGCGCACATTGCGGGGGATGACCGTTTCAAACAAATGATCAGGGAAGCAACGGCGCACTTCATTCTTTACTTCACGGGTGAGCCGGTTGCGGATGTCATACATGGTCAGCACCACACCGAGCAGCGCCAGATTGGGGTTGAGCCGTTTTTTAACCTGCTCGTAGGTCTGGAGCAATTTGACGATGCCTTCCAGGGCAAAAAATTCGCATTGCAGGGGAATCAGCAGTTCCGTGGCCGCGCAAAGGGCGTTGAGCGTCAGCAGGCCCAGTGAAGGCGGACAGTCCAGGATAATGTACTCGTAGTCGTCGTTGACCCGCTTGAGGCATTCGTCCAGGTAAAACTCGCGAGCCATTTTATCCACCAGTTCCAGTTCAACGGCGACAAGATTGGTGCTGGCCGGCAGGATATCCAGAAAGGGAGTACGGCTTTTGGCAATGCTCTGGCGTATATTGTCCGGCGAGTAAAACGTGCTGTACAAGTCGCCGCTCAACTCTTCCTGGTTCAGGCCGAGGCCGCTGGTGCTGTTGGCCTGTGGATCGCAATCCACCAGTAGCACTTTTTTTTCCATAACGGCCAGGGCCGCGGAAAGATTGATGGCAGTCGTGGTTTTGCCCACCCCGCCTTTTTGATTGGCAATGGAAATGATGCGCGCCATACAGTGACCTCCGCTTCCTCTGCGTATCTGACCGGCTGATTAATACTGTGGGATTGAATCCGGCGGCTGGGTCCTTGTTTTTTGAGTGTTTCACATGAAACAATTTTCAAGGCACCGCGCCGCCATACAATGTTGTTTGTAAAAGAGGCGGGCAAACGCGTCAAGGCGTATGTTTTATTTGCGGGCTCAAGCGAGTCGTCAGTGTGTGGATGGATTAAAAGTATTTTGTCGCCGCCGGAACCTCTTGGATCTCTTGCCGGATGGCCGAAATCTGGATAAAAATGCAAGAACGTCGTAAGCGGCGCGACACTTGATCGGGAGAGCTTATGTGTGGGACGCGCATCCTGCTTGTGGATGATGAGGAAGATGTCACCCGAATACTGGCAAAACGCCTGGAACGGCGCGGGTATTCCTGCGGCCGGGCCGCCAACGGCCAGGAAGCCGTGGAGGCCATGGAAGGGGAATGTTTTCCCATTGTGGTGATGGATGTAAAAATGCCGGTGCTGGACGGCATGGGCGCTTTACAGCGGATTGCCGAACGTTGGCCAAAGACGCAGATTATACTGCTTTCGGGACATGCCGATATGCAATTGGCGGTTCAGGCCATGACGCAAGGTGCGTTCGGTTATTTAATGAAACCCGTGGACTTTGATGATCTGCTCTTTAAAATTGAAGATGCCGCCATGCAAAGCCGGTTGGAATACGGCAATGAAGCGACGGGGCGCTGAAGAACGTTACTTCGGTGAAGCTTACAACCTATTATGAGGGACATATGAGTATTTTCGCTAAAAGGTTTTTTGCTTTGAGTTTGCTGTTGGCCTTGAGCGGGCTTTGTCTGCCGGGCGGCGCGCCCCGCGCGGCAGGGCAGGTCACGGAAGATAACCTGCCGCAGCTGCTGGAAAAGGCCTTGCGCGAGCACCCGGATATTGTGCTGGACGTGTTGCGCCGCAATAGCGAGGCTGTGCTGGATATCGCCCAGCAGGGTTCCAATATGCGCCGCAAGCGCAATTTGGAAACTCAGTGGCGTGAAGATATGAAAACGCTCAAAAGCGTGCGCCTGGAAGGCCGTCCGGTGCTGGGATCGCCCAAGGCCAAGGTGCGCATTGTGGCTTTTTCCGATTTTACCTGCCACTTCTGCCAGCAGGCTTCCAAAACCGTGGATGCTCTCTTGCAGGAATACGGCAAGGACATCAGTCTGGTCTTCAAAAATCTGCCTTTGGATGAAAAAGGGCCAGGCGGCCAGGCGGCGGCCTATTTTGTGGCTATCTCGCAGCAGAGCGAGGAAAAGGCCTGGAAGTTCTACAAAGCCCTGTTCGCCGACCGGGACCGGCTGGTGACCGAGGGTGAGGATTTTCTGAAAAAGACCGCGCAGGATCTGGATGTGGATATGAAGCGCCTGGCACGGGACGTGCGCGGCAAGAAGGTCAGCGACATTCTTGCGGAGGATCAGCAGGATGCGCAAAAGCTCGGCGTGGAGGGCACGCCATATTTTCTGGTCAACAATCTGGTGGTCCGCGGCGCGCTGCCCCTGGATCTGTTCAAAGGCGCGGTGGACATGTCCCTCAAGCAAAGCGGCAAGTAAGGTGATGATCACCATGGCGGAAAGGGCGGATCTGGAGCGGATTCTTGCCCTGCAATACCTGGCGTACCAGAGCGAAGCCCGCCTGCTGAACAATTTCGCCATTCCGCCGTTACGGGAAAACGTGGAGGATTTGTTGCGTCAGTTTGAGGGGGGCGTGGTTTTTCTCAAGGCCGCGGACGAAGACGCGACGCTTGTGGGGTCCGTCCGCGCCCGGCTGGATCAAAATACGGTGCATATCGGAAAGCTGATGGTGCATCCGGATCGGCAGGGCAGGGGAGTGGGAACGCAGTTACT
>ERZ506979.582-NODE-582-length-21721-cov-3.932244_pt1 | contig 21721 bp, 13 predicted proteins | sample MGYA00512887_ERZ506979 | MGnify/ENA metagenome assembly ERZ506979 | reverse complement strand
CCGATCGAGACACCGAACTCATTGGGCATAGGGGATGGAAAGGCACCGGGTTTCTTTGTGGTGGTGGGACATGGAGCGGCTGGTAGTCTGTCAATGCGGGCTGGTGGCTGGTAACGTAACCAGCTGCTAGGCACAAAACGCTGGTTACACTTACCCGAACCTTCCCCCATACTAGCTCTCAATCCCATTCTATTGTATAATGATAAGCGTATTCGCCCCATGGGTATTATAAAGAAATGGAGTTTTCTATGAGCAACGTGAATAAGAAGTGCCGTGTCCATTATGAGGGCACGTTTAATGACGGAACGAAGTTTGATTCTTCCTATGACCGGGGAGAGCCGTTGGAGTTTGTGTGCGGTGCCGGCCAGATGATCAAGGGCTTTGATGAAGCGGTGAAGGATATGGCAGTGGGGGAAATCAAGAATATCCACCTCATGCCGGAGGAAGCGTATGGTATGCCGGATGAACGGAACATTCTGACTATCAATATGGATCAGATGCCCGGATCTTCGGAGCTCCCGGTGGGGGCGCGGGTGGTGCTGACGGACCCCATGGGCCAGCGTTTCCCGGTGAAGGTGACGGCAAAGACTGATACCACCATTACTTTTGATGCCAACCATGAAATGGCAGGGAAGGAACTGAATTTCAAAATCGAACTGGTTTCGGTAGAATAAAGAAATCTGCGCATCGGTGAGATGCGCAGATTTTTTTGAAATGGACACGCCCTGGCGGGCGTGAGGGTTCTGAGGTTTGACGGGGCTTTCGCCTCGAGGGTTCTTAAGATTGACAGCAGCTTCGCCGCTGAGGTTTTTGGTGGGCGCGCAGCCGCGGAGAGGCTGGAATCGGAGATCGGGATCGAGGATCGGGGAGCCCTGCCGGGCAACCGTCATCCGGGGTCGGTCAGCCGACAATCGGAAGGCCCTTTTATGTGCAGGCTAAGGGCCAACTTCGGCTGACTTGGAGACCCTCTGCAGGGTCTCCACAAAGCGAAGGATCTTGGTAAGAACAGTAAGTAGAGGAAAGGCTGTTAAATACCAGTCGGCGGGAAGGTTTGCTAGTTTCTAGCAGCTTATAACCAGTAACCAGCAACTAGCAGCTACCTTCTATCGTTTACCATCTATCAGTTCCTAATTCCACCACAGTCGACTTTCGTGCTTATTTCATTTATAATATAAGCATGAAAGTAGGTGATTTCATGACTTTAGATTCCCTGATTGACAACTCCGGCATACTGCTGATGAAAAGCGCTATGAAGCGGGGCATTTCCAAAGCTGCCTTCTATCGATTTGTGGAAACCAACCACTTTGAAAAGGCGGCCCGCGGCGTTTATCTATCTCCAGGCGTCTGGGAAGATCCAGCCTTTATACTTCATCTCCGGTATCCTAAGGCTGTTTTTTCTCATGATGAAGCCCTTTTTTACCACGGACTTACTGACCATGAACCCATGAACCAGACCATCACCATCTATTCCGGCTATAACACGCAAAAAATGAAGAAATCCGGTATCAAAGTATTCACCGTAAAAAAGGAGCTCCTATCCCTGGGACGCATGGAATACAGGAACTCCTTTAACCACCTCATACCTGTTTACGACCTTGAAAGAACCATCTGCGACCTGGTCAGAAGCCGCAGCTCCTTTGAAATCCAGGATTTCCAGGCCGCCCTTAAAAATTACATATCCCGCCCCGACAAGGACCTGAACCGGCTCATGACCTACGCTCCCCTTTTCCATGTGGACACATTAATCCGTCAATATCTGGAGGTACTTCTATAATGAAAATGACAACAGAGCAGCTGAAAGGACATATTCGGAGCCTTGCGCAGAAAAATCATGCGGATGCTCGGATACTTATCCGCATCTACATGATGGAGCGGTTCCTCGAACGATTATCAGTTTCCTCCTATAAGAACAAATTTATCATTAAAGGAGGAATACTTGTAACCTCTATGATTGGCGTTGCGTTGCGGGCCACTATGGACATAGACACCACCATCAAAAACCTGAACCTGTCCGAAGAGGACATAAGAAACGTCATAACAAAAATCTGTGAGATTGATTTACAGGATGATGTACAATTCAAAATAAAGCAGCTCAGCCGCATTATGGATAAAATGGAATATCCCGGACTACGCATAACCATGAACGCCCTCCTAGGCCCCATGATTGTCCCGATGAAAATCGATGTTTCCACCGGCGATAAAATAACTCCCAGAGAAATTCAATATGACTATAAACTTCTATTAGAAGACCGAACCATTCCCCTTTGGACCTACAATCTGGAAACACTGCTGGCGGAAAAGCTTCAGACAGTTCTCGCAAGAGGACCACTTAATACAAGGATGAGAGATTATTATGATATCCACGAACTGCTGCAAGCATATCATGAAAACATTGACCCTTGCACACTAAAAAATGCATTTCAGGCAACCTGTGCCAAAAGAAATACCTCATCCCTATTGGAAACCGGAATGCAGATTTTATCCAACCTCTCGTCAGACAACCATTTATCAAAGCTCTGGAATTCTTATCAGAAAAAATACCCCTATGCATCTGATATTTCCTATCAGTCGGTTATAAAAAGCACAACTATACTTTTCCGCATGATAAACAGCTGATTCGTGAGCGGCCCTTAAGGAATGAAACATTATTTACTAAGCAGCCTCCCGATACTCCCCCATTGACCACTTTCTGTGAACAACTCAAAAAAGGCAATGAAGAAATGATTTCCATTTCCTCACTGCCTTTTTCTTATCCCCTTTCCACTCCCCTATTCCACGCCCAATGCTTTATACACCGCATCTTCCGCGGTCTTATAGAACACCAGGGAGAAACTGCCTATAAGTTCCGGCGGTACCGTGGAAAGATCGGCGGCGCTGGTAATGGGGAGGATGATTTTTTTGGCGCCGCTGTTTAAAGCCACCTGCAGCATGTCCGCCAGGTTTTCGGGGCGGGTGATGGAGCCGCCTATGCTGATTTCGCCTATGACGGCGGCGGAACTGATGACCGGTTTTCCCAAAGCGATGGAGGAAAGGGAAATCAGTGTGGGCAGGGCCAGGGTGCAGGTCATGCCTATGCCGTTCAGGTCCTGGTAATTGATGATAAAGTTTTCGGTGTCCGTGGAAATGGCACCGCTGATACGCTTTCCATTAGCTTTGAGGTAGTTGAAGGCGGTATTGGCCGCTTCTTTGGCTTCGTGGCTGCTGCCAAGGCCTGTCTTTTCAAATTTCCCGTTCCCCTCCAGAATCTGGGATTCCAGGCGGTAGCAGCCTATGCGGCCGTCGGCGGAGGTGCCGATGGTGTAGACCTGTCCGGGGCTTACCATGCCGTCGGGGATGAGGCTGCCGCTCCCCTGCTCCGGCACGCTGACGTACTTTTCTTCAAAGCTGTCGTTGTCAATGTAAGAGAAATTTACATCGTAGAATTCCATGCCCCCAATTTTCTTCAGCTGTTCCTTGACGCGGCGCCGCATTTCCAGAGATAGTTTCAGGATATCCTCCACTTCATCCTTTGTGAAACGGCCGTCGGGATACATGAGCTTCATGAGGCCGTCCACCATCTTTCTTACAGCGATAGTGTCGCGCTGGTTCAGGTTGCTGCCAAGGTGAAAATACCGGTCCATTTCATCGCCCAGTTCCACTTTCCGAAGCTCCCGCATCACCTCCGCCAAGTAGTCGGTGATGAAGCCGTAACTGTCGGTGAAATGTTCTGGCCGAAATTTGGGTATTTCCCAGCCCGGCACATAGCAGTGCATACGGTCCAGAAAGGCCGTGTCCTCCCCCATTTCCGGAGGGAAGGGGGCAAAAAGGCTGGACGTCTTGAGCAGGGACTCCACGCTCTGGTTGATATTCCCTACGAAAACCATGGACGCCGAGGCAGACTTTTCCTCCTTGCCCCGGGAGAAGGAACCGGAGGCCATATAGTCCTTCATGATCTGAATGCCATCGTGGTCCTTGAAATGGATGCCCGCCACCTCATCGAAGGCCACGCAGTCCCACAGGCCCACCAGGCCTATCTGCTTACTGGCCATATTATAGAAAAGATTGGCCACCGTGGTCTGGCCGCCGGATACAAGGATACTGTTCGGCGACACTTCCTTATAAAGATGGGATTTTCCCGTACTCCGGGGGCCCAGCTCACAGTAGTTGAAATTGTTTTCCACCAGCGGCACCATGCGGCAGAGGAGAAGCTCCCGTTCCCTTTCGGTAAACTTATCCGGTTCCAGTCCCGTAGAGCGGAGGAGCAGGGACAGCCATTCATCCTTTGTGAAATGGGCTCTTCCCTCTTTAAATTCCTCTATATCTACATGAGGCATCTGGATAGGCGTGAGCTCCCTGATATGGATAGGCCCACCAGGCCGTCCCGTGTCCGACGCCTCATCGCTCCTATCATAGTCCAGCTGGATGATGCACCAGATACCGCCGCAGAGAAGGCGATCATAGTCCGTGGGATAGCGGGCATCCACCGGCACCCCCTTGAGGCCCAGGTTGGAAAATTCCGCCTCATACATGTCGTAGCGGATGTTGAGCTTTACCGACACCTTGTCGATGACGGTGAAAGACCCCTGTTCCCGAAGTCGGGAGAGGATTTTCTGGGCCTCATCGGGGCGCACATAGTTATTGGCCAGGATGCGTTTTACATCTTCCAGCCCCGCCTGGATTTCCTCCTCCTTCTGGGACGCGCAGTACATGCCGAGGAGGTACTCCAGCACATACACCGGCACATTGGCACCTTCCTTGATTTTCCGGGTGAGGTCCTTTCTCACCACCTTGCCAGGATAGGTTTCATACAGCTTTTCCTGCATTGATTTCTCTTCAGCCACGCTTTCCACCACCTTAGAAGCCGAAACGATTCTGGATAGCCAGTTCGATAGACAGGGGCTGGTGCAGGATAGCCACGCCGGTCCTCGTATCCACCACTTCCAGATAATATGTCCTGTCCCTGTCGAAATAATAATTATCCTTCAGCCGGAGGGTGACACTTCTCCTTCTCTTATCCGGCTCCTCCGATTCACTGTCCGCCGTGATTTTTGCATCGGTGGACACTTTTTCATTTTCGGAAGAAAGGAAATACACCAGGTATTCCGCCGCCTTCGTTTCCGCCGTTACCGGTTCGGACTGCAGAAATTCCAGGGAAACAAATTTGCTGGTTACCCTGGAAATCGGCGTCAAAAGCGTAAGGCCTGCGGTCTTCGTATCCACATGGGCCCTTTCCATCTTCACCGTTACCAGAGGGATGATGAGCTCCTGGGGAGAAGAACCGCCATGAACATAGCTAAGACTTCCCGAAGCCTTGAAAACATGGAGCCCGTAAGGGAAGGAAACGATTTTATCATCCGGTCCGCCCAGGATATCCTTTATGGCCATATGGCACACTCCGTCCCGCAGCACCGGCTTTTTTGCCAGGATATAGCGCCGCTTCACCACCGATTCCTCATCGGAAAGACTTTCGATTTTCTCACTTTCACTGAAACCATCCCGCTTATAGAGGAAACCATGGTCCGCTGTAACCATGAACTTATGTACATTGGCACTACCGGACATGCGGCGGATGAAAGTATAAATCTCCTCCACCGCCCTTTCGCAGGCAGAAAGCACATCATCCGGCTTATTCTCCCCTGCCTCATCCACCTGGTCCTGATACACATAAATAAGCTGCTTCCCGTTGAAAGCATTCCGCAGCTCCTCTTTCTTCATCTTATTCAAGTCCGCCATCTGGTAGGCCCCGCTTTGGGGCACATGGAGGGAAAGCACACGGCTTCGGAAAGCCAGGCTTACGCAGTACGTGCCATCTGCCTGCTCCTGCAGATTCTTCCCGCAGCCCTTGAGCTCCAGCCTGTCATGGGGCAGAAGTGCCGCCATACCAAGGCGGGTATAGGAAGGAAGGGTAGCCGTCATGGCGTCCATCTCTGCCGATGCCTTCTCATCCATAAGAAGCCGGTCATAAAGCTCCCGGCCCGCCTCATAGCGGAGACCGTCAGATATGATGACCATCGTCTTTTCCTTCTCCTCTGCCAGATAGGTTTTGAAGAAATCCTTTTCCTCATTCATGCCGGAAAAATTGCCAGCTAAAAGAAGGGCTTCATTCCATGCAGGAAGAAGATGGCCCATGTACTCATTGGTATAAATATTCTCCACCAGCTGCCTGAGCTTCTCCAGTTTCTCATCTGCTTCCAGCCCATCATAGGCCAGGTAGAAATCGCGGTATCCCCTGTCCACGGTATACCAGCTTTCACTGTACTCCTTTTTCATGGCAGGAAGGCTTCCAGAAAAATGGTACTTCATGGACCCTATGACCACCATGGCAGCCCGAAAAAGGGCGTACTCTCCGGCATATGTCCTACCGAAATGGGTGCGGCTCCGGAGTTCGCATATATCTGCCATAGAAAGATTTCCCACCTTTTCGGTCACATCCTCCGCCATGAGCCTGCCGTAGAGCCACTCCAGAATGAGCCTGTCCACATCTTTGAAAGCCTCTGCTTTAAGAAGACATTCCACCGGCCAGGACGCAAAGGCAGAAAAAGGCGAAAGCGCCTCTGCCGCTGTTTCCGAAAGACCGTCATAAAGCTCCCGGTACTTCTCATTATGACGGAGATTATCCAGAAAAGAAAGGATATTCCCCGACTTTCTGGGATAAGATAAAGCCTTCCACCCATCCGGGACAGGCCTTTCCATTTCCTTTTCTGCCGCCGTAACGAAGAGGGAAATCACCAGCTGCGTCAAAGAGGACGGCGTCTTGTTATAGCCGAAATACTTCTCCACCTGGGACCAGAAAAAGTCAAGAACACCGTACTTCTCAAAAAGAGAAAGACAGGGATTTTCCGTAAGCGAAGAAGACAGCACGGAACGCATGATTTCCTCAAAGGAAATGGTAGCCGCCCCGGCAAGGACCGCCAGGATGCCCATGGGGATGGTAACGGCATTATAAGTCTCTATATCCAGATGATTGAACTTCCTCCGCCGCTCCCCGTTATTCCAGAAATCACCGTGGGCCTCCATAACACTCCGACAGCCCTCATCCATGCCAAGCTCCAGCATCACAGTGGAAATCCTATCCGCCTGGAAAAGAGTGGAATACAGAATCATATCCTCTAGATGATTTTCTGCTGCTGCCGGCCTTGGGAAAGGCGCGTAAATGAGATAATTCGACTCCCTGTCATTCCGCTCCAGAAGCACCTTCGTTGCAAACTGGTTCGTCCCCGTGAGAATCCTTACCTTCGCATTGGTCAGCAGTCCCGAAAGCTCATCCAGGTCCGACTCAAAGTCCCCTTTGCTGTCAAACCAGAAAACCAGCTTCCGCCCCTCCCCAGGCTCTATGTGGAAAAGATCATTCAGTTTGTCTGCAGCCTGTGCAAGGCTTAAATCGGATTTTACTGCCATAATGACTCCTTGTATGAATAGATGAAATGAAAGGGCTAAGAGCAGGGGCCGCTAAGCGGCCCGGGTTCAGAGAGTTCAGAAGGTTCTGCCCGCTTCCAGCGGGCGGGTTCAAAGGGTGTGGTATCGCCGTTTCGCGGCGATGAATTTGATACGCTGCCTGGCAGCGAAATCCGTAAAACTTCGCTTCGCTCGTTGGTTTGTTTCCGCTCGCCCGACAGGGCGGTTGTGAAGGTTTTATCCAAACTGGCGCCTTCAATCATTTAAAAGGCGCCCATCAACCCTCACGCCGAAGGCGTGTCCACAGCCCTTACTTAATCGCCGCCAGAATGGGGTATTTCTTTCCTTCTCTGTCGGTTTGGGCTTTTTCGTAATTCACTTTGACGCCGTCATCCAGATCCAGGGTGATGTAGGAGAGGGCCAGATGGCCCAGTTTTTCATCGTAGGCCTGGCATTCCAGGAGCTGGGCGGTGAATTTTTCCTGCTCCTTTTTCGCCTTCACCGCCGCCGGTGAGGAGGGGTCGGCGGCTATGGTGTTTCTGCATTCCTCTATGCGCTGCTGGTAAATCTTTTCCATGCGGTGGAGATAGCGGTTCCTCATGCGGCTCATGGTGTCCTTGTCGTAGCGGTGGAGGTAGATGAGGGCTTTGAAGCCGTTTTTCTTACCGGAGTCGAAGAGCCAGTAAATGGGCCGTTTCTGGTAGGTTTTGCAGTGGTCCTTGAAGAAGTCGGTGAGAAAATATTTACGGAGCGCCTCTCTGGGGGAGTCCCTTTTTTTGCCCAGAGCTTCGGCCATGAATTTCAGGTTTTCCTGCAAGGTGTCTTTACCGTAGACAGCGGAAAGCCAATCGGTGAAGCGGCCTACCATGTCATCATCGAAATAGGCTTCGTCGGTGATGGGGATGATGTTGTCTTCGTCGGGACAGAAGGACTTGTATTTTGTACTGTCCCACTCTCCCCCTGCATAGGCCAGGCCCGGGGTGTCCAGGGAGTAGCGGCCCAGAATGCAGCCTACGCCGTAGGAAATGAGGGAACGGATATCCCTTCCCAGGTCCGCCTTTCGCACCGTCACATCCTTGTCTTCCCCCTCCGGCGTCAGTTCGTCCTCCAGGCCGTAGATATGGATGAAAATGCGGTTCAGCTCTTCCTCATTAGCCTTGAGCCTTTGGAAACGGTCTTCGCATTCCTCCTTCCACCGGGAAAAGGCCTCTTCCACAGTGCCCACGGGACGCATCAGAGGATGGCGCTGAAAATCCCAGGACGTTTCAAAAGCATCCCAGTCGTCTTTGGAAATCGAAATATTTTCTCTTACTAAAGAATTAACTTTATCTAGATTTTGGGGAACAATCAATGGCAAGCATTCTAAATAGCCTGGCGGAAAATTAATTGTCGGATTAATTAGAGCAAATAAATAGCTGGTTACCTTACTTGATAAAAACGCCAAAGTACTAAATAATACATCTGATTTTTTTACTTCACATAGAGGACCTGCAGCGTCAAAGGTAAATCCCTTTGGGGTATATCTACAGGAGAATCGACCAGATGTAACACTATTCCATGATATTCCTTCCTTAAATTGTTGATTGCCATTAAAATTATGTGCTCTTACCCTATTACCAATAAAGTTATTATATTTCAGCTCATATCCATCATGCCACCAATTAATGACATATGATAGATTACCATACCATAATCTAAAATCTCCGCCTTTCTGTAAAGGATACCATTTACATTTTTGAGGGTCATACAATGGAGAAGCGCCAAATTCTATATTGTTAATAGCTACTTCAGACCAATAACGCATAAATCTTGGATTATTACCAGATACCATTCCGATTCTAGCGTCAATAATACTCCCAAGCCTTGGATAGTCGAAAATGCTAAAATCTTTAAACCAATATGCTATGGGATTTCCTGGAATCTTATCAAATTGCGACTGATTTATCAAATATTGATGTTGGCCACCAAGGAACATATCCTCTTTTCCCTGCTGGCTGGTAGGTTCTACCAGACGGGCATAGGTACCTTTATAATCGCTGTACAGGCTGGGCTGCAGCACAAAAGCGGTAGTCTGTACCACTTCCCCACCGATTTCCTCAAAGGCCCGGGCGCCTAAATGGGCCATATTGATGATGGTGTCATTGGAAAGCAGGCGGATACGCAATTTTTCAAAGGATGACAAAAACATCCAGGCATGCTGGGTAATCATGGCCTGGTAGCCATCCTTTTTCGTAAATTCATGGCACCGTTCCATGAAGCAGGCAAAAAGGTCTGCCTTGGCATCGGCATAGTTTTTCTTCACATAACTTGATAATTTTGTATTCATGTTGCTGGAACCCATATATGGGGGATTTGTGTTACAACATGATTTACGGTCTCCCAATATTTCCGCACACTCCACCAATGGCAGCATTTCTTTCTTAATGACTTCTCCATAAAAGCTGCCGCTATCCAGTTCCTGCTGCAGGTACTTTTTAAGGCCCTCAAAGTCCACCTTCCGCACATGGATGAGGGAGCCGTAGGTTTTTCCGTCCTTCATGTCTTCCATAATGGACACCATGTCTTTTTTAAGGTTCTTTTCCTTTTCAAAGACAGCGTCCACCAGGGAAGTGTCCAGTCCGTTGCTTTCTGTAATGACACAGGTATGGGGTTCCAGGTGGCTCCGGAAGAACCGGCGGTCGTATTCCCTGCCCTTCATCATGACTTCGAAGTATGCCAGCTGGGCCGCCCTTTCGTCGATTTCAAGGCCGTAAAGGTTATGGGTGATGATGGATTCCACAGCGCTCCTGTCGTCCCTGCCGGAGGCGCGGTAAATGTCCATGAGAAGGTCGAAGGCGTAGGCCAGAATGTGGCCGCTTCCCATGCAGGGATCCAGGAAGGTGAGGCCTTCGGGATTGAGCTTTTTTCTCTCTTCCCGAAGGGCATGGAGCTTTTCTTCCACTGCCTCATCCTGCTTTGCTTCGGGAATATAGTATTTCCACTTGGCCTGCAGTGCTTCATCGGGGTGTCCTTCCAGCCACAGGCGGCCCAGACTGTTTTCCACCATGTACCGCACAATCCAGTCGGGAGTGAAAAGCTGGGTGGCAGGGGCGATGGTGTCTTTTGTGATTTTCTTATTCTTCTTCAGTCCGTCGAAAACGTCTTTCTTCGGTTCCGAATTGTAGTACTGGTACATCCAGCCCACAATCTGCACCTGTTCCTTCCAGTCTTCTTCGGGAATATCATGGGCCAGGCGGTATACCACCCCTTCCCTGTCCATGACGGGAAGGCGGAGGAGGAGTTCCGTGTCGTCGTCGGTTTTTTCAAAGAGACGGGGCAGCAGGGTATGGAGCTGGTTGCACACTTTAAGGAAGAGCATGCCGAAAAGGGCGTCGCTGTCATTTCCGTTCTTCATCTGCCGGATGCGGCGCATTTCATCGTCCGTAAAGGGAAGGCGGCTGTTTTCGGGCCAGGTCATAAGGTCCGGCTCCACCTTTCCTTCGGTGACGGAGGACAGGGGACGGATGTGGCCGGGGAGGTAGTCATTCACTTCCATGAAACGGATGGCAATGAGACGGTTGAACCAGGTATAGGCGATTTCTTCCATGACAGCGTGGTAGCCGTCTTTGTAGTCCCTGCCTTCGGCGGCCTTTGTGATACGGCGGGCCAGCCGCTCCCTTTGGTGGATGGTTTCGCCGGAAATGACCACTGCCCTGGCCCTGCCGGGCACATTAAAGTACTGGTCTTTCCCCGAATTCAGGGGCGTTTCGATACCCTTTTCGGTGATACCGTAGAGGGCCGCTTCCTTTTCCGTGTCCTCTATCAGTTTCTTTCTGGCCCAAATGGCAAAATTCCTGATGGCCGTCTTGTCCATACCTGTCTCCCACCTTTAGAAATGTTAGAAATGAATAATAATGGATTTCTTTTCTTTCAGTTCTTTCTCCAGCTGTGCTTTCAGCTTTTTCAAGTACCCGTCGATATCCTCTTCCGAATGTATCTTCCAGGAGTAGTCGGTGAATACATGACGCAGAGGCACATCTACCGGCTCCCGCACCACCGGTGCCGGCTTTGGCGGTGCAACCTCCGACGGATTATCTCCATGCTCCGCAGGCTGGAGATTCACGGGCTCATGTTCTTCTTCCCATTTTCTGTCCAACTCCGGAATGGTGCCCACAAGCCGCAGGCGAAGGGCATAGGCCTGGTTTTTAAATCCATAGAGAACGGCTAAATTGGAATCCGCAATAGGTTTAGAGGGATGTGCACAGCTTTCAGCCTGTTGCTCCAGGATTGAAAATTGTTTTCCCCAATCTTTTTGAACCTCTATTTCATAGGGTTTGCCTTTCAATTCATCCATGGCTGCCATTCTAGAGTAGTGCATATCCACCTGCACTTTGACAAAGGCTGCATCCATAAGGTCTGAGAACACTTCCATGAATTTTTCCCGCAGTTCCACCAGTTCATGAATCCGGCCATAGGGAACGGGCATGGCCATGATTTTCTTCATGTCTTCTGCCAGCTTTGCCACGGCGGGGTCATCGATATAGGTGCGGCTCTTTTCAAACTGGCGAAGGCAGAGCAGGGCGTTATCGAAGATTTCCCTCTGTTTGGAACCATCAGCGAAGAATTTCTCCACGTCTTCATAGTCCTCCGCCAGGTCTTCGAAGTCCTCTTCCCTGTCATAGAGTGCTTGATAGAAGGAAAGGGGCGATGTCTTCCCCTTCATGTCTTCCAGAAGGGAAAGGCCCCGCCGGATGACATCTTTTCCAGGATAAGAAGAGTTTTTCTGCATTTCCTGAATACGCTTCATGTCCCCTATCATATTGTCTGTCCGCCGGAAGAAATCGTCCATGAAGGTGTCTTCGTCCCTGCTGGCGTTGCTGTTCTTAAAGAGTTCCGCCATAATGTTCTGGGCGGCCTGCCGGCAGGTGTCCGGCACTTTCACCCTTTCTTCCATGAGGAGTTTGTCCAGCCAGGACTTCTTCATGATGTAGTCGAAGATTTCCCCTTCCCTCCGGTTCCGGAAGGTAATGGTTTCGCCGCTTACATTGAAGGTAATGTCCCCCTTATGGAAGAGGCGGGCCAGTATCCAGCGAATATCCATTTCATTGAAGCCATAGGGCGCTTTCACGAACTGGTCTTCCACTTTCTTTCTGGAAATGGGCATGTGGCCCATGGTGTTCCGGCGGATGAAGTCAAGCACTTCCGCCTGGGCCAGAGCGTTAGGTTCACTGTCAATCATAGGCGTGTTCCCGGTAATGCCGCCTCTGATTTCATTGCGGATATCGCTTTCATCCATGCCTGTGTCGATGTAGTTCAGATTGCAGTAGGTGACGGTGCACAGTTTCTCCAGCCCTTCATTAATGCGGGCCACGGGATCCCGAGCTTTGATGTCCCGTCTTTCGCCATTCACATAGAAACGGGCATTGGTGAGAGCCTCTTTCAGCTCCTGCGCCGCTCTTTCTTCTCTTTCCCGCCTTTCTACTCTTTTTGCTTCCAGAATGCTCCGGTACCCTGCTTCGTCGGATTTCGTGCCCTGGTTCAGGAATTTCGTAATCTGGAGAGCCGTGCGGATTTCCGTGAAATACTCCATGTCCTCCGGCAGTACGATGAGGAGCTGGTGGGCTTCGGCGGATTTCATGGCCATGATGGTATCATTATCCCTGCCGGAATAGCTGCCGGTAATCATATGGATGACCATGTCTTCGCCCTGCCCTGTCCTGCCGTAGGCCTCATCGTCGATATACTGGCCCAGAGGGAAGAAGTAGCGGCCTGAAAGGTAGGCGGGGTGATATTTCTTTTCTTTATAAATGGTATCGAAAAGGATGGAGTTCATTTCCTTGTACACGTCCCCCGCTTCCACTTCGATGTCGCCGATGGTACGGTTGATGGTCTGTTCTTCGTCGGAAAGGAAGGTGTAGCGGTCACCGTTCTTCTGCACCAGCATCTGTCCGCAGAGGATTTTCAGGGATTTCTCCACTTCCTCCTTCATCTTGATGCGGTCGCAGGACACATTGTCTATCATGAGGGTGGTAATGTTTTCCAGGTTCGGCTCCAGGGTGTCCAGGTTCTTTATCATGAAGAGCACCTTCAGCACGTTCACGGTGAAGCAGTCTTCTTCATGGTCCGGATTGATTTTCTCATTTTTCAGGGCATTGCTGATGACGCTCCGGTTATTGTGGTCCAGGAAATCCTCCAGAGGGCCATAAAAGGCGTAGTAGGGCATAAGAAGTTTCAAGCCCTCATGCATGTGGTTCTGGGCGGACTCCTTGAAGAGGGAAAGGAGGGACCTTTCACCGCTGGAAAGATGCTTACCGGAAGCGCCGGATTTCCTCACTTCCGTCAATGTCTGTCCCAGCAGGCTGAACTGGTAGGGCACGAAGGGGAAAACGGCAGCGTAGTCTTCCTTATTCTTATAGAGCTTGTGCTCCACTTCCCCGGTGAAATGGAAGAGATTCTGGATTTCATTTTCCCATCCTTCATAAAAGGCAGTGAGTGCATCGGTACCTGCCTCCGTCTTTTCCAGGATACGTTTCTTGATAACCGTATCGGCGTCGGCGGAGGAAAGGGAAATGCGGGTGTCGAAGCGGCCCTGAATCTTGGAGAAGTCCTGACGGAAGAATTTATCCATCTTTGTAATGGTGTCCACGGCCTGTTGGCTGGTCACCACGATCCAGGCGCGGCCTTTGCACTTGGTGCCCAGCTGCTCCGTAATGGTCTGGAGGTTCAGCATGCGGTCCGGGTCCTGGGATACGTACTGCCCCACTTCGTCTATAAGAAAGACCATGCGGCTATCCCTGCCCCGGCTGTCCAGGTATTTCTTCACCCTTTCCGCAAAGTCTTCTATGCTCATGCGGTTTCCCCGCTGGTCCGCCTTTTCGCACCAGTTCCGGGCGGCTTCTTCGCTCATGAATTTCATGGACGTCAAAACATCCACCACATCGTCATGGAGAAAATCGAAGTCGTCCCTGTCATCCACCCAGGCGCTGCCGGTGCTTTCGATGTAGCGGTCTTTAAATTCCTGATACCGCCCTTTTTCATCCAGCTTCCGCTCCAGCTCCGCCACATAGGGCAGGGCACCGCAATAGCCGCGCATTTCATTAAATACGCGGATGAATACGTCAAGCAGGCTGTCCTCGCCCTGCTGTTTGCTGCTTTTGGCGTCGATATTGAAGAGGATAACGTCGGTGGGAATGCTTTCGGATCTATGGATATTGGCTATCACCATGGGGTCGCTGATTTTCCTGTCAGCGTCGAAAAAGTCCACGGCATGGCGTCCGTCGATTTCCCGATTTTCCAGAAGGTAGGAAAGGATTTTCAGGAAGTGGGATTTACCACTGCCGAAGAAGCCGGAAATCCACACGCCCATTTTTTCCGTGTCTTTGCCTATGGAGTCGGCATAGGCATGGAAGAATTTGGCAAAGTGTTTTTTCAGTTCGTCGGTGACTACATATTCATCCAGTTCCTGCTTCACCGTGGCGTCGTCTAAGGCGTCAGCCTTGATGACACCTTCCAGACTGCGGTCGATGGGTCTTACAAAAATATCTTTGATTTCCATGACGTTCCCTCTTATCTCACAATGCGGAATGCGCGGTAGTAGTTGTCTTCATGCATTTCGCCGAATATGCGGAGTTCCTGCTCTGTGTATATGCCGGGGTAGAAAAGAATCATGGGGGTGGCCATGAATTCCTTGGGCATATTGTAAAAGACCTGGTTGAAGATTTCCTGGGCCCGAAGGATGGGATAGCATTTCCCTATGCCCATCAAAAAGAGCACAGACCGGGGGTCCGCCTTTTCCTTCAAGTACTCCACCAGCCGGTTTTCCGAAAGACCATTGGCGTCGTTGGACATGCGCAGGGTGTGGTTGATGGCCCGGCTCACCGCAGGAAGGCCCTTCTTGATTTCCATCTGGTATACCTTATCCAGAAAGTGCTTTTCTTCCAGGTAGTCTATCATCATATCGTACAAGTCAAAAATCTGGAGCGGCACCAGGCCGTCCAGTTTCCTCCGGATGTCTTCGATACCACGGCGCACTTCCATTTCCCGGCGGGGATCGTAGTCGAAAACCCAGTAATTCACTTCATTCGCTTTTCCTCCGCCGGTGCGGAACTCGGGATTCCGTATCTTCGTTTCCAGAATTTCCAGCCGTTCTTCCAAAGTCTTCAGACTTCCCAGGGCTGTCTCCATTTATCTCTCCCCTTCCAGCGCTTTCCGGATGGCAGTCATACCGTTTCCGTCCAGATATTCTTCTATATCCGGGTCCACAAAGACTTTCCGGATGGTCTTCTTTCCGGCGGCCCCTTCCAGAAGGCCCCCTTCCGAAAGAAAAGTGCGGTAGGCTCCGGCCATGCGGCGAAGCGTCTTCTCCTGCCATTTAGCGGCCCGCTCACTCTTTGTCTGCACGTCCCGGAAGAACATGCCGAAGTCCTTCTCCGTAAGCTCATGGAGACCGGTAATCATCTTCTCCCGCACCACGTAGTACACAAATTCAAAAAACATGCGGTCCCAGTTCATAATGGAAGCCAGCACCAAAAGCCGCTGTCCCGCCACATCTTCCTTCAGGAAAAGGGAAACAAAGGGCCCCTCCATGGCGCTGATGCGGGAAGACAGATGGTTGAAAATCTGGTCCCGTCGAAGGGCCGAAGGGGCGCCGAAGAGATTCTCCGCCTGATTTTTCTTCTTAATATCCGTAAGGCTCATGCCATACGCAAGAAGCTCAATGATCTTCCTTTCCTCACTGAACCAGAAGGGATACTTCACCAATCCCATGCTGTAATCTTTCACGTCCATAGAGTCACTCCACTCCTGCTGAGGGATACAAAAATCCCATGATATAAACATTTTAACACATATAAGCAGGCTTTGGCATCCTGTGGGAAAAAGGATGTCCCTGCGTGCCCGCCTTCCCGCCTCACAGGCGTTATTATGAACGAAGCGAAGAATTTTAGTAATAAATAGTAAGTAACAAAAATGCTGCTGCATACCGGTCGGCGGGAAGGCTCCACTAAGGAAGCGCTGATTAAATCACTGTCTGCTTTTATTCTTGGATTTTTATGCAATGCAAGGAATGGGATGACGCGAATAGCGAGCTATTTAAGGAGTCCCATGACGAAGCAGTGCATAAAAATTCTTATAAAAGCAGACTCTATGAATGAATCAGTGCTTCCCTAATGTGCGTAAGGGTTGACGGAGCCTTTAGCTCCGAAGGTTGACGACCCTGCCGGGCCGAGGGGGCTCAGGTTTGACAGGCCTAACGGTCAGTCGATTAAAAGGGAGGCCCTTTTATGGGCAGGCTATGGGCCAACTTCGACTGACGTGCACATTCTCTGCAGAATGTGCACAGCCTGAGGGTTGTGGTATCGCCCTGCCGGGCGATGAGTATATATGCCGCCTGCGGCGCAGTTATACGATTTTGCGAGCGAAGCGAGCCAGCCTCCGCAAGGAGGCTATAAACTGCGGCGAAGCCGCCACTACAACCCTCGCGCCGTCAGGCGCGTCAAACTTAAGAACCCTCAGCGGCGAAGCCGCTGTCAATCCTAAGAACCTTTTTACACAACCCTCCTACACAACCCACGGCGAAGCCGTGCCCCCCTTTTCACGGAAACTGACACCATATCCATCCAGACCAAATGACAATAAACACAAAGGAGTATATAAAATGGCAGACATTAACTGGGAAGAGGAAGATAAAAAATACATCTGGCATCCGGCCATGCAGATGAAGGATAACGAAGTATTTCCGCCGGTAGTGGTAGACCACGGCAAAGGGGTATACCTTTATGACACCCATGGCAAGGAATACCTGGACATCATTTCCTCCTGGTGGTGCAATCTTCTGGGCCACTGCAATCCGGAAATCAATGAGGCTTTGAAGAAGCAGGTGGATCAGCTGGAGCATGTCATTTTCACCAACTTCACCCATAAACCGGCCATCGAACTGTGCCGGGAGCTGGAACCGCTGCTGCCGAAGGAACCCACCAAGTTTACCTTCCACGACAATGGCTCTTCCTCTGTAGAAGCGGCTTTGAAAATGGCCTTCCAGTACCAGTATCAGACCGGTCATCCCGAAAGGACCCGTTTCATGTGCCTGCCCGAATCCTATCACGGAGAAACCATCGGCGCCCTGTCCGTGGGCTCCATGGACCTTTATGCCAAAATATTCCACCCCATGCTCATGAACAATATCCATTTCAAAGGTCTGGACTGCTACCGCTGTCCCTACGGCAAGACCCGCGAAACCTGCAGCGTAGAGTGCTTTGAAAGTGCCGAGGAAGCCTTCAGGAAATACGGAAAAGAAACGGTGGCCTGCATTGTGGAGCCAATCCTGCAGGGCGCGGCAGGCATGCGTATCTATCCGGCTGAATACCTCCGGAAACTCCGCAAGCTCTGCGATGAATACGGCGTCCTTCTCATCGACGATGAAATCGCCGCCGGCTTTGGCAGGACCGGCACCCTCTTTGCCATCGAACATGCCGGCGTGTCCCCGGATATCCTCTGTACCTCCAAAGGCCTTACCGCCGGCTACATGCCCATGTCCATGACCATTACCACCGACAAAGTGTACGATGCCTTCTACGATGACTACGGCACCCACAAAGCCTTTGTCCACAGCCATACCTATGCAGGAAATCCCATGGGCTGCGCCATCGCCCTGACGGTGCTGAAAATCATGAAACGGGACCACATTCTGGAAAAGGTGAATGAAGACGGGAAATATCTCCACGAAGAACTGATGAAAGCCCTGGGCCATCATAAGAACGTAGGCGAAATCCGCCACATCGGTCTCATCAACGCCATCGAACTGGTGGAAGATCCGAAGACAAAGAAAGCCTTCGACCCTGCCAGACGTATCGGATGGCACATCTTCCGCAAAGCCATGGACCTGGGCCTGGTGCTCCGCCCCATGGGAGACATTATCTACTTCAATCCGCCGCTCACCATCGAAAGAAAAGATATGGATAAGGCAGTGAAACTCTGTACCGAAGCGGTTCATGCGGTGCTGGGAGAATAACCGGTCATCAAAAAGAGAGAAAGCCATTTGGGCTTTCTCTCTTTTTGATTGCATGACTATTGGGTAAGGCGGTTTTTATGCTGATGGATAGAGTCACTTGTGGGGGCTGCCAGGAAGGCTGATCTGCCTGCGGCGCTTCCTCCTGGATAATTCCACCAGTCATTCATGCCGTGGGCTGCAGAGTCTTTCTGGAAGCTGGAAGCTGGCAACTCGCAGCTCCGTGCCAGTGGCTCTACCCGTCAGCATGCATTCGCCAGGGGGGCACAACAAGCATGGAGAGAGGCTCTTCATACTATCCCTGGCTGTCATTCCTGTTATGCCGGATGGCATCGTCCAGGGACAATTCTTTTTCTTTCTGCTCTTTGCGTTCCTTCTCCATGGCCCCTTCTGTGCCTGCCAGAAGGGCTGTATCCGCAGGAGATTCTGCAAGAGGACCTTCAGTGCCATGGATGGGAGCTGCATCTATGGCATCAGAGGGGATGGAGCCATCGGTGCTGTCTGCATAGGAATCCCCGTGGTAGGAATAGTTATTTTCCGGAATGCCATCGGGATTCGTGGCTTCATAGCCGTGGACATGCTGCACTTCACCATCGGGACCGGTACGGAAGTAATCATGGGTGTGGTGGACGCCGGGAGCGTCGGAGACATCGTGGCTGCCGGCATCTATGGAGTCATGATGGATGATGTCGGGATGACTGAAATCGTCCATATCGGTATGGCCGAAATCCGCTGTATCCACGGTATGCCCGCTTCCATCTATGCCGTCGAAGGAATGGCCGCCGGCATCCACTGTATCCACTCCTGTTTCAAAGCTGTCGAAGGCTTTGATGAAGGGGAGAAAGAGGAGGATGATGAGAAGCGGCGCCACCCCCCATAATGGGCAGGGCCTGCTGCAGGGTATAATGGTGGCGGTAGAGCCAGCGCATGATAAAATGGAAAATGACCGTGAAAAAGAGGGCTACCATTGCGGCAAGGGTGTATTCCAGGCCCTGGTATCCCCAAAGGGGGTTTATACCATTCAATCGGTAATGGTAGAAAGAAATGCCCCAGATCAATTCTCCAAATACAGAACCATAGAAAGCAAATCCGAAGGCCAGGGCATACATGTAGAATCCTGCCAGCACGGCCCGCCAGTTTTTCAGGATATAGCTGAGCCGGGCTATGAAGATAATAACCATGAGAATAAAGGCCACGGGAGCCAGGAAGGGGAAGAAGGACACCAGGGCAAAGGCAATGGCGGCGGTGATAAGAATCAGCAGGATCCGGCGCCAGGTGTAAAAGATGAAGAGGCCCATGGAGCAGGCAATGGCTTCTCCCTTCAGTTCCGGGTGGGTAATATTGATGAGTATGTACAGAAAGGTAACCATCATGAGCACCCAATGGGGACGGATGCCAGATGAGGCTTTTATGCTGCTTTGGGATTGCAAGAAATCACGTCCTTGTAAGGTAGAGTTTTGTATGTATTATAACAGAAGGCAGTCTGGGTTGCTTATGGATACAGCCATTCGCGTGGGGGCTTTTAGCCTCCGGCAATCAGGAAAATTGATTTGTCTGTGGCACTTTTCATTTGATATTTTCGATAGTCATTCATGCCGCAGGCCGTAGAGTTTTCCTGAAAGCTAGAAGCTAAAAGCTGGAAGCCCCATGCCGGTGACTCTGTTCCTCGGCACCGAAAATCAGTTTTTCCTTGACAATGGGTCTCATGGTGCTATAATAGCCCATAAAGAGCGATGAGCAAGATGGACATGGCTGACGATGTCCCAGAGAGCCGGCGTATGGTGAAAGCCGGTACACACGGGTCATGGACAATCACTTGGGAGCATCTTTCCTGAAGCAGCAGTAAGGAAAGCGGGAGTGCCCGTTACAGGACTATGACATAGGAGTATAATGCAGGGTGGTACCGCGATTTCGCCCCTGTCCGATTATTCGGACAGGGACTTTTCTTTTTCCATCGTCTTTATGCTTTGTGTCTGAGTGATAAATCAGAGTGGTACCGCGGAACATCCGCCTCTGTCTATTGTGGCAGGGGCTTTTTTATTGCCCTGCCGAATATTGAAGGAGGGTTATTATGAAAGTATCTTCGATGTTTGATGGGAACCTGGGGAAATATCTTCTTCCAGGCATTGTGCTGCAGTCCGTCATGATTGGCGGCGGTTATGCCACGGGCCGGGAAATCGTGGAGTACGGCGCCAAGTTCGGCGCCTACGGCTGGTATGCAGGCCTTGGCATTATGGCAGGCTTTGCCCTGGTGGCAGTGCTGTGCTATGAACTGATCCGCCTGTACCATGTGTATGATTACAAATCCTTCATCCAGTCCATTGCAGGACCCCTGTATCCGGTGTTTGACCTGGTATACACGGTGTTCATGGTTATCATTCTGGCTGTCATGTCCTCAGCCACCGGCGCCGTGGTACAGCAGATGTTCGGCGTGTCCCACTGGTTTGGCGTCGTAGGCATTATGGTGGTGGCAGGCCTTCTGAATTTCTTCGGTGAGAAAGTGATTTCCTTCTTCGAAACCTTCGGCACCCTGGCCCTCTATGCAGGATACCTCACTTTCTCGGTGCTGGTCATTTCCGGACACACAGGAAATATTGCAGCCGTCATGGCATCTTCAGACCATTCCTACGTGCCCGATGCCACCATGGGTCATGCTCTCTGGACAGGCCTTCTCTACATGGCCTGCAACCTGGTGGTATTTCCGGCATCCTTCTTCACCATTAAGAAACAGACGAAACGGAGAGAATCGGTAGTGAGCGGTGTGCTGGCCGGCCTTCTGGCTACGGTGCCCTGGTTCTTTACCTACTTTGCCGTCATGGGCTTCTATCCTTCCAAAGAAGTACTGGGCGCCCAGGTGCCCTGGATGATGATGATGCAGGAAAGTGGCGTGCCTTCCTGGATGATGGTGGCCTTCAGCTTCATCATGGGATGGACTCTGGTGGAAACAGCCACCGGTATGATTCATGCCCTCCTGGAAAGGGTGGACAAGGGACTGGAAGAAAAGGGAAGAACCGCCCTGTCCCGCAGAAATAAAGGGCTGACCACGGTGGTCATCATGGCCTGCGCTGTGGCTCTGGCCCAGGTAGGCATCATCGACCTCATCGCCAAAGGCTACATGGCCCTGGCCTACGCCTTCATGGCCCTCTTCCTCCTGCCGCTCCTCACGGTGGGCGTGTATAAAATCTTCCGGAAAGAAGAAGGAGAAGAAATGGAAATAGAAGAGCTGGCAGCAGACTGCCGGCAGAAGGCGTAAGGGAGGTGGATGCACAGCGACCTGAAAATCCCGTAACCCTGACCTTATAAGCATGGCCCCCTAAAGGGGAAACGACTCACTACATTTTGCGCGTCGCTAGCGCTCCTTCA
>ERZ506979.569-NODE-569-length-22220-cov-3.986961_pt1 | contig 22220 bp, 15 predicted proteins | sample MGYA00512887_ERZ506979 | MGnify/ENA metagenome assembly ERZ506979 | reverse complement strand
TACAAAGCCGCTGCAAATGTATATAATGCGGGAACGAGTATCGATTTGAATAAACTGAAAGTTTATTGGAACGGACAAGAATTGACGGTTCCCAGTAAAGTAGTATCCAAGGATAATGGGGATGCGAATGTATTTTATGAGTTGGTGATTTCTACCGGGATGACGGCTTCTGCTAATGCTGAACTAAAATTTGTAGCTTTAGGGGCTGACAACAATCTTGGCTTACGTATCGATGATATAAAACTTGTCGGAGATAAATAAAAATGAATTAAAATAAAGGGGCTGGCTAAAAGTGATTTTAGCAGCCTCTTTCTCTCTTTTTATGAGGTTATAAAGAATGTTTAGTTGAGGTATTCGGGAGGCTTGTTTTCTTGACTAGAATTTTTAAGAGAGAAGCTTTGGCGTGCGGAATTAAAAGCATACATACATGTTTTTCGGAGTCTATCCAAAACAAATTTGAAAATACGAGGAGTATGAAGCAAAAACTACTATTTTTTATAGTATTCCTTTTCCCTTTTTTCGTTTATGCCCAACAGCCGGCAGAAGTAAAGGGAAATGTGATCAGTTCGGTGACAGGAAAGCCGGTAGCGGGGGTTATTGTGACCTTAAGAGGGCAGGATCGGCAGACCAGAACCGATTCCAAAGGGCTGTTTTCTTTTCAGAAAGTAGCTGTGGGGAAAGACACTCTTTCCCTGAATGCTGCTAGTATTCGTCCGCAGGAAATCCCTGTGGATATTTTAGCAGGAATGCCTACTGTTCTGAATGATGTTCAGGTGGTGGATTTAAACGCCGTTGAAGATATGTCGTTAGTAGGCGTTATCGATGAAGTATTGACAGACGACGATGCTGAGAGTTCTTCGCAGGAGATCAGCTCTACCGTCATCTTGTCCAACGATGTTTATTTGAACAGAGCTGCTTATCAACTGTCACCTGCACGTTTCCGGGTAAGAGGATACGATAGCTATTATGAGCAAAAATATATAAACGGGGTTAGTTTTAACGACCAGCTGAGAGGAGTATTCAATTATGCCGCTATCGGCGCTTTGAATGATATGACCCGCAATGGGGATGTTACAAATTACAACCGTCCTTCCGCTTTTACCTTTGGTTCGATCGGAGGAGCTGAAAATATAAATATGCGGGCTGGAAACAATGCTTCGGGTACGAAGGTAACCCTTTCTTATACCAACCGAAACTATTATCTGAGGGGAATGGCAACTTATTCTACGGGATTGACTGATAAAGGCTGGGCTTTTACTGTTTCTGTCGGCGGACGTTATTCGGACAGAGGGAATATTGAAGGTACCTATTACCGGAACTTTTCTTATGCCTTATCGGTGGAGAAACAATGGAAGGAAGGACGTCACAGTTTGTCGCTGACGACTTTCGGTTCACCGGTGGAGAGAGGACAACAGGGAGCTTCCTACCAGGAAGTGTATGACCTGACCGGAAATAATCTCTATAATCCTAATTGGGGATACCAGAATGGCAAACGGAGGAATGCCAAAGTTGTAAAGGCCTTCGATCCTACGGTGATTTTGTCCCATGTTTGGAAAATCAATGAGAATACCAGTCTTACTTCCGGCATCGCTTTTCACTACGGAAGATATGGCAATACGGCCTTAAACTGGTATAACGGTCCCGACCCGAGACCCGATTATTACCGTTATTTGCCTTCTTATTTTGAAGATACGGTTATCCAGGAACAATATGCGGCTTTGTGGAGGAGTAAAGACCGGACCTTTACCCAAATCAACTGGGATAAATTATACCGGGCCAATGTATTGAATATAACCCAGGGAAATGGATCTGCTATTTATATGGTGGAGGAGAGAAGGAGTGATTTGTACGAAACTTCCTTTAACTCGACTTTGAATGCTGTGATGAAAGGCAATATGAAATTGTTTGCCGGTATAGGGTTGAGGGCGACGACTTCCCGGCAGTTTAAGACTGTAGAGGATTTATTGGGGGCTCATTATGTGTTGGATATTGATAAATTTGCAGAACAGGATTTTTCCGGAGATCCGGAAAAGCTTCAGAATAATTTAAATCATCCCGACCGGAAGGCGCTGAAAGGAGATAAATTCGGTTATAATTTCGATCTGAATATTTATTCGGCTAATGCTTGGGTGTTAAACCAGTACAGTACGCGCAAGCTCGATTATTATTACGGATTTAAACTGACTTATACTTATTTCCAACGGGATGGAAAGATGAGAAACGGACGTTATCCGACGACTTCTTATGGTAAGGGCGCTTCCCATTCCTTTACGGATATTGCATTGAAGGGAGGACTGACCTATAAGATCAATGGAAGGCATTTTATTACGGGAAATATCAGTTATGCCACAGAAGCTCCTCTGCCGAATAATTCTTATGTGTCTCCCCGTATAACGGATAAAACCGTAAAGAACCTGAAAAGCGGAAGTTATTTTTCTGCCGACCTGAATTATGTATTTTCATTACCTTCTTTGAATGGGCGTGTAGGGGTATTTCAGACCAATTTCTACGATCAGATGGACCGGATCAGTTACTACGATGGCATTTCCGGAACCTTCATTAATCATGTAGTGACAGGGATCAACCGGATTCATCGGGGAATGGAAGTCGGACTTACTTATAAACTCAATAATCACTGGAGCTTCGATTTAGCAGGAACCTTATCGGAATATTATTATAACAATAATCCCATGGGGACTATTAATTCGGAAAACGGGAAGATTGACAACCGGGAAGAAAAAGTGTATTTAAGGAACTTTTATGTAGGGGGAACACCCCAATTTGCCGGTACTTTCGGCTTACGTTATTTTATCAAATATTGGTTCTTGGGAGCTAATATAAACGGTTTTGCCCGGAATTATATAGAGGTGGCTCCTTTGCGCCGGTTGGCTTCCAATTACGATAATGTGGATCCGACGGTCCCGGAAACAATGGAAGCATATCGCTCTTTGGTGGATCAGGAACGTTTTGACGACAGTTATACGATCGATTTATCTATTGGCAAAATATTTTATTTGCCGGGTAGAAGTTCTATTAATTTCAACTTGTCGGTCAATAATCTTTTGAATAAAGAAAATATACGGACCGGAGGATATGAACAGGGACGCATGGATATTACCTACCCGAACCGCTTCGGGTCCAAATATTATTATATGCAGGGTATCAATTGCTTCCTGAATGTGAGTTATAAATTTTAAAATCAGGCCGTTTTATTATTCAGTAATTTATTAAAAAATATTCATATGAAAACTTTACAGAGAATTCTTTATTTGTTTCTGCTGACGCTGGCTATAGTGGCCTGTGAGAGGGATTATGATATGCCTCCGTTAAATGAACCTAAATACGAAGGAGCAGATGCCAATATAACCATTGCCGCTTTAAAGAAAGACTATGCGGCTGCCACTCAGGATAATCCGATTACGATTGAAGAGGAGTTGGTCGTGAAAGCCATCGTTAGCGCTAACGATGAGTCCGGAAATATTTTTAAGCAAATTTTTGTTCAGGATAGTACGGGGGGAATTCCCATCAGTGTAGACCAGAATAGTGTATATACGACTTACCGGGTAGGGCAGGAAGTGTTTGTGGATTTAAAGGGAATGTGTGTATCTGCTTATGGAGGACAGTTGCAATTGGGCTATCCGGGGGCTTATCTTTATCGGACTCCCTGGGAGGATTTTGTTGCTCATGTATTTTTAAATGGTTGGCCCGATGAGACGAAATTAGTGCCGGTGCAAGCCAATGATATCAGTAAACTGAACGAGCATGTCGAGCGGTTGACTTACACTTTAGTCCAATTAAATGGGGTTTCTTTCACAAACGGAGGAAAAGGCACCTTTGCTCCTACTACGGGATACGGAACCCAAGTCTTAAAAGATGCTCAGGGAAATGCGATAGACGTACGTACCAGTAATTATGCAGATTTTGCTTCCGATAAACTTCCGGAAGGAACCGGTACGATAACCGGAATTTTAGGTCGCTTTAATGATTCCTGGCAGTTGACGGTGCGCACAAGAGACGATATCGGTTCTTTTGAAGGAGAAGGACAACAGCCTCCGGTAGGAGAAGAAACCGTGATTTTTATGGAGACCTTTGGAGAGGGATATTATCCGTCGGGAAACAGACCTAAAATTGCTGATTTTACGGATTTTGATATGAAGAGTCCTATAACTTATAGTGATGCTTCCGGAAATGCCGATATCCGGAGTATGTCGGGAGGGAATGGAGCCCATGTTTGGTTCCCGGCCAATAAAGATGCTTATCTGACGATAAGCGGAATTAATACGACGGGACATCAGAGGATTGTGTTGAGTTATGAAGTGGCAGCTAATTTGTACAGCGCCGGGGAAGCTATGGATCTGAATGCGATGACGGTAAAATGTAATGGAACAGCTTTGGACGTGCCCAGTATTCCGGTATCGAATGCCAATGGAGACAATGGTAAATTTTACAGCATAGAGATTGATAATCTTCCAATTGCAGAAAACGTTACGATTGAATTTTTTGCATCTGCCGGTCAGAATACTTTGGGTTTGCGTTTAGATAATATCAAGCTTACTGCGGATCCGCAGGAGGGAGGTGGCGGAGATGGCCCGATTGTTCCGGATCCTTTGAAAAAATAAGTAGATAAGTCCTGAAGTGATAGAAAAACGGAAGTAACCGGTCTGTAACTTTGGGACTTTTAAGGCGAAATACAAATTTTATGAAAAAGTACCTGTATTGTATCGGATTGTTATTTATCACCCTTCCATTATTTGCCCAACATAAGTTAGGTGTCTCTGCTGTGGGGTTTTATAATCTGGAAAATTTGTTTGATACCAAGGACGATGAGGGAATAGCGGATGAGGATTTTACTCCTACGGGAGCTTACAACTGGACGCCGGAGAAATACCGGCAAAAACTGGCTAAACTTTCTTTGGTGATTTCCCGTTTAGCCCGGGAATATTGTCCGGGCGGACCGGCAGTATTGGGCGTAGGGGAAGTAGAAAATCGGGGAGTACTCGAAGATTTGGTGAAGACCGGAGAAATAGCAAAAATCGGTTACGAAATTGTACATTACGATTCACCCGATCGTCGGGGAATAGATGTCGCTTTATTGTATAATCCCAAATTATTTCGTCTGACTTCTTCCCGGGTTTATCCTTATCGTTTGCCTACGGATTCTACTTTTAAAACCCGGGATCAGTTACTGGTAAGTGGAATTTTAGCCGGAGAGGCTTTTCATGTCATTGTAAATCACTGGCCGTCCCGTTGGGGAGATAAGTCTTCTCCTTTGCGGGAATACGCGGCTACTATTACCCGGCATATTGTAGATTCCCTTTACCGGATCGATCCGAATGCGAAAATTGTAATTATGGGGGATTTTAATGACGATCCCGATGATAAAAGTTGCCGGGAAGTGTTGAATGCCCGTAAAAAACAAAGCCAGGTGGAAGCTGGCGGACTTTATAATGCTACTTGGGCTTTATGGGATAAAGGAATTGGTTCTCTGTGTTATCAGGATCAATGGAATCTTTTCGATCAGCAAATTTTATCTTATGGATTATTGGGAAAAGATTATTCTACTTTGAAGTTCTGGAAAGTGGAAATTTTTAACCGGGATTTTTTGATTCAGAAAGAAGGAAAATATAAAGGTTATCCTTTCCGGACTTTTTCCGGCTCGACTTTTCAAAATGGTTATAGCGACCATTTTCCTTCATTGGTATATTTAGTGAAAGAAATTCAATAAGAAATAAAAAACAACTTCTGAAAAGATACTTTTTTAAGAAAAACATAACACTTCGCTGATAGACGAACTTTCGGTTCCGATTCTTTTTATCCGTAACTTTTGTTTCGTTTATCAGCGAAGTATTCAATACTACCTCGACAGATAAAAATACTTTCGTTGAAAAGTCAGAAAATAGATGTTTTCTTGTTTTTACTTGCCTTTTAAAAGATAAATTTTATCCTCTTTTATTTTCTTAGTTGTAAATAAGTATTAAATATTTATAAATTAATATAATATTTTGAATTATAATTTAATTTTGTTATATTTAACCTGTTTTAGAATAACACAACATTTTTTGTTTTCCTTTAGAGAGAAAGAAGGAAAATAAAGGGATAGGAGAAAAAGATATGGGTACAAACTGGAATTCTCATTATTTATTAAATAAATAGCTATGAAAAGATTGTTCTTATTATCGACAGTGTTGTTCTTGCTTTGCAGTTGCAGCAATGACGACGGACTTAAACCAGGACAGCCAGATGGCGAAAATACAGCTGTGATTCCGCATTTTTACGGGATGGCCCGGTTGGAGAATCCGGCTCCGGAAACGCGTGGTGTGGCGAATGTATTAAAGACTTGGAACAGACCGATAGCGGAAGAAAGTCTTACCGTTAAATTTCTTAATGGTACGGAATATTATCGGGAGTTAGTCAAGGGGACTGTAAAAGAATGGGAAAAGGTTGCAGGCGTCAAATTCTATTTTGTTCAGGATAATGAGGATGCCTTGATTCGTATCGGCTTCGACTGTGTTTCGGGCATGATGTCGAGTTGGGCAATAACGGGAACCGATCATATACAGTTATACGAACAACAGCAAGAACCTACGGTTCATTTTGCACAATGGCACTCTGTTTCCGATAAGATTAAGCGCAGCGACGTACTAAGGGCATTCGGACAGGTACTTGGTTTGGAATTGGAATTCCGTCATCCAAATTTCACTCCGGGTTGGATTACCGACGAAAATGGCAATGTGGACGAGACAAAGATACGCGAATATTGGAAGAAAGAATTGGGGGATTATATCACTTGGGAAGAACTGAAAAAAATGGTATTGGACCCGCTTCTGGATCATGCTTTTTTGATATCTAAAACGAATTCCTACGATGCGGAATCGGTAATGACGTGGCCTTTCTATGAAATGATAGCTCAAAATATTCCACTCATCGAATATAAAGAAGATTGCAAATCTGAATTATCTGTTCGGGATAAGGAATTTATTCGGAATATTTACGGGCCTACTTTGGGAAAATGGGATCCGGATGATAAGTATTTGAAATTAATTGAATTTGACTATACGGGTACTACTCCGGAATTTACTTTAACAACAACCAAGAATATTGCGGTCATTTGGGATCAGGACGCTGAGGAGGCGACCAACTACTATTTACCTGTGAATGTATCCTCAGCATATAAATTCACTGCCACTCATACTTTTGCTGAAAGCAAGAAACACAGGATTATTATTGCAGAAATTTTGGATTGGAGACAAGAAATTCCTACAGAGAGCACGGCTTTGACTGCCTTCGACCTTACCCATGGAGTAGGTGCTGAAAATTTCGATATAAAGTTATTGAATAAAGCTTTGGAATCTATCCGGATTATAGGAGGAGAGGGGTTTATAAGTCAGGAATTTAATTTTACGGGTTATAATAATCTGAGAGAACTTTATTTGGTAGGAACGCTGGATTCCAGAGTGACATTGGAGAATTGTGAAAATCTGGAAATTTTTGCTACGAGCCGGTCTGTTTATAAACCGCAAACCCTTAAAGGACCGTCTGGATTAACTGTTGCCAGTACTCCTGAAGCGAATGGCTATTACAAGGTAGAGGGACCTGTTGCGGAATGGGCAAATGAAAGTATTTCTATTCCGGAAGGGATAGGAAAGGCAGAACCGACCTATTCGTTAAGCGATCTGAATGGACCGGGAATTACGATCAGAAATTGTGGCAATCTGAAAGAGATCGGTCTGGAAAATACACGGGTTAAAAACATCGACTTCAGTAATCTTCCACATTTGGAATATATTTATCTTTCTTCAACCCAAAGCTATCTGGTGGGCGGAGGATCAAGAGATAATAATGGAGAATATTTATGTGCAGCCTTCAGTACCTTGGAAAATAGAAAAGATTTACCCTCTGGAGTAATTGTATTACGGGGTATTACAAGGGTGACAAACCCGGCAGATTATATGTACGTGTTTTTAAATCTGGAAAAATTTATCCAAATCGATAATCAGTTTAAAAGTAAAAACTGGACAGCTGTGTGGGATTCGGGATTGCTTCTTTTTGCAGTAGCCATTCCCTAGGAAAGCAAATAATAAGCAGATCCTGGCACGAGTATTCTCGTCTTTTAAAATGAACAAAAACTGACCGGAGGCTGGAGAAAACCAGCCTCCGGTTAGTTCAGATAAAATCCGTTTATTAATTATCAACGAAGCATATGATAAGCTCTGACATCGGAACTAACTCTAGTGAGAGAATCAGGAAACAGGTGTTTTTTGGAGATTTCCCTCATTGGTTTCTTCTTGTTTTATGTCTTGGGCATAGAGGTTGTCAATGATGCCGTCTACCAATCCAATGGTCGGAACCAAGATCATTTTAGCAGCGGCGTGAGTAGCCACTTCCAGAAAAATATCCGCAGCGTGAGTGATGACATCTGCCCGGTCAGGACGTAGACTGAATTTTTGTATCCTTTCTTCTGTGTTGAACGATTTGAGGGTTTCGTTGATTTTTTTCAGTTTTTCTACAGGTAATTCAATGTTGTTTGGAGTGGAAATATCGGCCAAGCGGAATAATTTATTAATGTTTCCTCCGGAGCCGATAATGCGGAGTTCGGGATAAAGTGTGGCAAACTTTGTCAGATCTCGGCGGAACCGGGCAGTTGTATTTTTTTTCACTGTGCCTTCCAGAAGACGTACTGTCCCGATGTTATAGGAACGGGAATTTTTTAGTTTCCCTTCGCTGATCAGACTGATTTCTGTACTACCTCCACCTACATCTACATAAATATAATTGGTATTTTTGTCGAGTATTTCTTCGATGTGGTTGTCATAGATCAAGCGGGCTTCTTCCTCTCCGTTGATAATTTCAATCCGGATACCGGTCTTCCGGGAAATACTTTTGATCAGTTCTTTTCCGTTGGCGGCATCCCGTACGGCGGAAGTGGCGCAGGCACGGTAGTTTTTGACCTCATATATTTTCATCAATTGGCGGTAGGCTTTAATGAGGCGGTGTAATTTTTTGCCTTTTCTTTCCGATATCTCACCTTTGGAAAAAGTGTCTTCTCCCAGGCGTAAAGGAACACGTAATAATTGTTCTTTGTTAAATGCTGGCGATTCAACCTCGGGATCTATACTTTTTATCAGTAAACGTACTGCATTTGAACCGATGTCGATAGCGGCGTAGTTTATTTTACTCATAAGAATATTGTTTTAAAATTGACATTGTTTATTCTGGGGACCGGCTTGTTCCGAATAGTATTCGTATAATGCGGTCTGTGAACGCAAAGGTTCTCCTGAAGAGAGAATCCACGGCAGATTCCGGCCGCTTCCATCTACTATTCTTCCCTGATAGGTATCCCGTAATCCGTATTCGACAATTCTTTTGAGTTCTGCCTGTATATTTTTATCGTATACGGGTGTCATAACCTCAATGCGATTGTCAAAATTGCGGGGCATCCAGTCTGCTGAGCCTAAAATATAAGTTTCACGTCCTCCGTTGGCGAAAATGAAAATACGGGAATGTTCCAGATAGCGGTCGATAATTCCATTTATCCGGATATTTTCACTTATTCCTGCTAAACCTGTCACTACAGAGCAATTCCCGCGGACAAGTAAATCAATTTTGACTCCGGCGGTAGAAGCTTCGTATAATTTTTCAATTATTATTTTATCAGTGATATGATTTACTTTTCCCAGTATATAAGCTGTTTTTCCCGTTTTTGCATTTTTTATTTCACGGTTGATACGCTGGATTAATTGTTTTCGCATATCGTTCGGGGAAACGAGTAGTTCCCGGAAATGTACGGGAACATAAGGTTTTTCAATAAAAGTGAATACGGCGTTTACTTCTTGTACCAGTTTTTTACGGTCGGTAAACAAAGTGACGTCGGTATATTGAGCGGCATTTCCTTCGTGGAAATTACCTGTACTGATACAGGCAATATCTCCTTTTTTGCTTCCGATAAAGAGTAATTTTGAATGTACTTTCAGCCCCTCTACTCCGAAAATGACCCGTATACCGGCATCTTGCATCTGTTTGGACCAACTGATGTTGGAGGCTTCGTCAAAACGGGCCAGCAACTCAATTACTACGGTTACTTTTTTACCGTTTCGGGCAGCAGATATCAGGGTTTGGACTACTTTTGAATCCTTTGCCAACCGGTAAAGCGTCATTTTGATTGTCGTGACGTCCTGACTGATAGCCGCTTCTCTCAGTACCCTTAAAAAAGAAGAAAAACTATGGTAAGGGTAGTGTAAAAAACGGTCTTTCTGCCGGATGATTTCCAACAGACTATCGCTACTGGTAAACTCGGGCTTAAAAATTGGCAATAAGGGTTTATATTTCAAATCCCTACGGTTGCAATCCGGAAATTTCATCAGATCTTTCATGTTGTGATACCGGCCTCCTGCTACTTGGGTATCCCATTTATCGATATTGAGCATCCGGGCGATGTGTTTCAACATATTCGCCGGCATACAGGCATCGTATACCAATCGGATCGGTTCCCCTTTTTTACGGCTCTTTACCCCTTTAGCGATCTTTTGCATCACACTATTTCTCAGATCGGTGTCCAGTTCCATTTCAGCGTCTTTTGTAAATTTAAACGTGTAAGCTTCAAATCCGCAAAAGGGAGTCCCTTCGAAGATAAAGGGTAGGCAAAAACGTACTGCATCGTCGAGAAAAATAAGACAGGTTTTACCGTCTGCATCCGGTAAACGTAGAAAACGCCCATATTCTTTAACCGGTAATTCGATAAAAGCATAAGTTATTTTTGTGCGGGCAGAAGCTGGATTCTTTTTGGAATTCAATAATACTGCCAGGTAGATGGCATCATCCGGTTGTTCGTCTAATTGTTGAAAAGTAGAAATAAAAAGCGGAGTGGTAGATCCGTTGAGCCGGTTGTGATAAAGATGACAAATGAAATTTTTTTGTTCTGGATTCAGCTCTTTTTCGTTTAACAGCCAGATATTATTTTGCTTTAAGGATTCATCGATGATATGGAATGTATTTTCAAATTCTGTAGAATAACAAATATTCAGGCGGTTTATCGTTTTAAATGTATTGATGGTTATTGCTTTTTCCTGTTGGATAGCTTTTCCTTTGTATTCGATAATCCGGTTGAGGGTGGCTACCCTGACCCGAAAAAATTCATCCAGATTATTGGAATAAATGCCTAAGAAACTAAGTCGCTCGAGTAAAGGCACAGATGTCTTTTCAGCTTCGAGCAGGATACGCTGATTGAAATACATCCAACTGATATCTCTTTCTATATAAATCTCTGTGTCGTATTTTCCATTTTTTTTCATGAGTGACCAATAACTTTAAGGAAATGAAAAGAATGGTCGAATTTAAACCAACTATGTTACAGAAATATGACGTATATGTTACGTTTGGATGGGAAAAAGAGTTGTAGCTATTTTTATTTAACTGCTCCAGAAGAAAACATTTTATTTTTATAGGAAAATAGAAAAAGAAAAAAAGCTTTTAAATTTTCGATAGGGAATGGTATACAAAGTGGAAAATTAAATTTTTCAACTTTTGATCCACAACTGAAAGGAGATGCTGATTCTATTGCCCGGGGGGAGGAGGGTAAGCCTGTTCAGTCGATCCCCCGGGAAAATAATTTTTACGGATGAGAAATTTTTCCCAGTTGTTGTATCATATCGGTGGAAAAATTTCCCTTGACTTGTGGAAAAATGGCTACTTATTTTTTTCTTGTAAAATACTGATAAATAGTTGTTTAATGTCTTTCTGCGTTTTAGCCAGTGCAAATATTTTTATTACTTTTCCTTTGTCTTTTATGTTTAATAACTCATCCCCCTGATTTCCTTTTATAAAATTATTTTCGTCTTTTATTAATGCTTGAGAATACTCTCCTTCAGCTATCAGGAGCTGGAATGCGGAACTTTGTCTGATAAAATTTTGAACAATACTATCTTCCGGTTCATTGTACAGCAATATGCTTCTTTACTTTCAATTTTAGTCCATTCTTCCCGGCAATTCCACCTCCTTAGCATTACTTCCTGAACAATATCTTCTGCTTCTGCCGGGTTTTGAGTGATCCGCAGAGCCAATCGGAATAACTTATCCCGCAGGGGTAATATCTGATTTTTAAATTCTGTTATTCTCATGATAGCTGTAAAACAGTTTAGCCATGCAAAAGTTACACATTAGGGACGTGCCCTTTTGTGTAATTTTACAAAAGTAAAAGGATATTTTTCCTATAAAAATAAAAATTACACAAAAGGGCACGTCCCTAGTGTGTAATAATACGGGGAACGGAGTTAAAGCTTTTGTAGAGGATGGGAAAAGGATAAGGGCTTTTCTCCAGGCTAAGGGGGGGCGGAATGTTCGGATAGGGAAGTAAGGACAAAATCCCATATTTGCCTTTCATCAGAGTTTTATTTTAAGTTGATAAACGATTTTTGAATTACTTATGAAAAGGTTGTTTATAAATCAACAGGGGTCGTATCGTACTTTTGATAAGGGATAGAGATGGGATAAGGACAATTCCCGAAACTTAAGGTGTCACATTTTCCCCTGAGATAAGTGATGAGAAAATCGCAGCTGATTTCTGTGTGGTTGTAAGGATTTTTTACGGGCAGAGAACGAATGAGGAGGGAATCGTAAATGGGAGGTAAAATTTCCTCCCTTATACTCCTGATGCCGGTTTTCCCGGATATTTTTGTTTGGAAGACCGGCTTAGAAGAATATTGAATGTGTCCCCGGCCTTCGTAAGTATCGTACATATAAGTAGCACTAGAGGTTACCTGGATTTCTTCTGAAATAGAGTCGTAAATGGCTTCCGTATATTTAATACCTGTGGGCCAATGCTCCATACCTAATTTTTCGTTTTCCTGATAAATCGTATAGCGAGGGAAATCCGTGCTATAGAAACAAGAGGTAATGAGCAATAAGAGGGGTAGAAGAAAAGCAGAAATAGAAGAAAAAAGAGTGTTTTCTTGACATAGTTTTAAAATTTTAAAATTTAAAACGATAGCGGCGATCATCAAATAAATCAGTATACAGCCGAATAAAAGACTTATGGAATAATAATTGGCCAGAAGCGATAACGGAATGATTATGGCTGTATCTGTAACGAACAGGAATATAAAAAGTAATCCTGATTTTGTGGGTGTCTTCATAATGTTTCTATTTGAAAAGTTTTCTTTATTTCTGAGAAAAAACAGAATTTTCTTGGGGGCTATGACCGGGAGAAAGCAGAGAAGCTTTTCGGGAATATTGTTGAAGCAGGAATAGAAATAGAAAGAGGACGGCGATCTGTATGCCGTAAACAATCAGTTTTTCAATGAGTGAGGCATAGTCATCTTCTCTTATATAAGCTAAATAGGACAGAAGTTGGGAAATTATCCAGAGGCCGATCATTATTTTAAAACGAAAGGGGGAATACAAAGTGTCCTTCTCTTTCTTATCCGGTCCGGACGATTTAAAAAGCTGAAACAAGGAGGTAAACAAAAAATAGGAAACGACCAAGCCTATTATCAGAGCTGTCTGGGCATAATACCAGTCAGAGAAATAATTATAATTGTAATAAAGATAAAAATAGTAGAGAAGAAAACAGACAGAAAGAGCTATTGTCAAACGTGTATAGCGTTTTTTTCGGAGGAGCAGATGTTGAAGCTGTTTACCTGCCAGAAAGAACCAACCAAGGGTGAACACCATAATTAAAAATCTGGATAGCCCGTTTCCTATTGAAAAAAACGGATAGAGTGTCCGATGAAGATAGATAAAGTCTTTATCGGAAGAACTGAGAAAAAAGGCGTTGGTGATTACTAAAGCCAGGCGGAAAAATATGAAACTCAGGACCGACCAGGTTATTGCTTTTGTCAGTGTCTCGAGGGTGATATTCGTTTTCATTTTTTTTACGGATTAAAAAGGTATAATTTATTAGGACTGAACGTGGGTAGTATTTTTTTGTACTTTTATTACTTTTGTGCCGGAGATTTTATCGTGCCAGTTGGCATAAAAAAGAAAAGACAGGGCGTCGAAAGGAATAAAGCGGGCGGCTGTCCTGCCCAGAATATATCCGAAAGAAGGTCTACTGCCGTCTTTTTTGACCACTTTTGTGCCTGTTATCCATTTACCGGGGGTTGCAAAAGTGAACCATTCAAAAAGGAAATAATACAGAAAAATAGTAACGATACACAGCAAAGTAATATCGTCATCTTTGGGTTCAACAGAAGAAAGAATACCGAATTCCAATAAGGTAAATAAAATGAAATCGATAAAATATCCTTTGAAGCGGGTGGTTGAATCCGCTTCATCCTCTGCTTTGTCCTCTGTTTGTGGAAGAGAAGAAGAAAAAGGTGTGAGGGGCAGTTCCTTTGCTTTTTCTCGTTTATTGAGCTCTTTTTCGATATAAGGCCGGACAAAAGGAATATATTCGTCGGGATGTTCCTGCATATATTTCAGTTCTTCTTCTGTCACTAGCGGGAGTTCTTCAATAAACTCCAATGCGGGCATCAATTGACGTTTTTCTATTTCTGTGAGGAGTTGCTCTACAAATAAAGGTTGGTAATTTTCTTTATCCTGATAAATGTGAATGAGTTGATAATCATTTTTTTCACTCAATATTTGTGCAAATTTTGTGTACATAAGGCTTTGTTTTAAAGTTTATTTATGAGAATTCCGAAAAAATAATTGATAGGGCGATGAGGAATACGATTTCCTTCCTTATCGATGGAGAACCTATAACCGTGCGTGCTTACATTTGCATGTTGATGGTGAAAGCCGGTAGCAAAATTGAATTTTAAGGGAATTACGGGTTCTCCGCTAAGATCGAGGTAGCCAAACTTATCGTCTTTAGTAACGCAGGCTAGTCCTTCTTGATAACTTCCGATAGAATCATAAGGCAGATATACTTTTTCTTGTGTAATACTTTTGTAAATGCCCCATTTCCCGTTTTGTTTAAAGGGAATAACCGGACCTTCGCTTTTTTGTATCCGTTCGTATGTTAAAGGGAGGAGGATTTTTCCCTGAAGATCGTATAAACCCTGAGAAGAATCTTTTTCTCCCAGCATATAGATGTCAAAAAGTTCGATCCGGTCGTAAATAAAATCTAAAATCGTTTCATTTCTTAGGTTGATACAGCCGTATTTCTGTCCGTCTTTACTTACTATGGTTTGTCCGTTCCGATTAAAGTCCGATTGGACATTTTTGTAAAGGAAGGGGATAACCGTTTCATTCCTTTTATTAATCCAGCCGTATTTCCCGTTTTGTAAAGCTAGAGCTGAACCAAAGCTGTTGAATAAATACAAATCGTCGTAAACTGGGGGAATTTTCCATTTCCCTGTAGTATCCACATATCCGATTTTCTTGTCTTTTGTGACCCGGGCTATTCCATAATGGAAGGAATCGATCTTTTCGTAAAGGAGGGGGAATATGATATTTCCCTGAGGATTCATGATTCCCATCCTTTGATTTTTTTCGATGATCTGGAAGTGATTATAGCGGGAGACTATGCGGTAATCTTTCCGGGATAGCAAGAGGTATATACCGATGAGATTGCCTAAGAGTATACCGATGAAGATACTGCCGAAAAGTAAGGTTCTTTTCATCATTTTATGATTTTTAAAATAAAATATTGTTTATCTTTCTGGAAGGTGTTATGAGTCTTTCTGTTTTAAAATCAGCCACTTTCTGAATTTGATTAGGTCATTATTCAAAAAAATGTTTGATTTCTCTAGAGACATACCACTTTCCGGTTTTATCTACATAAATAGCTGGAGTTTGGGTATAATACATTTTGTCTTTACCTTGTTCTACCTGATTATTGTAAGCTTTTAATCGGATTTGGTGCTGTTTATTTCGTATGACTAAGTAGAATTTTCCTGCTTTTTCGATCGTTTCTATTTTATAACTCTTTTCCTGGAAAAGATCGGTGACAGGGCAATAATACTCTTCGTTAAGTTGATTCAATTTATCGTGAATACCACTGGCTTCACATAGATATGCATTTAATTCGGGAGCTGTAATCAGGCCTTGGGGATGTTGCCCATCGGGGGAATAGATGGCCAGGAATACGGCTTCCCCTGTATGTCCACGAGTGGTAAATCCGATATAACTCCTTTGTTTCATAACATTGGCAATCTGGTCAATATAGGAATCTTTGTTTCTCCCGTTGGGGTTTTTCCGGTAATTTTGCCGGGCATATTCGATCAAATTAATTTCGGGTATAGAAATTTCCATTCCCCATTCTCTTTTTAAGATCACGGGAATGCTGTCTTTGCTTAGGGGAATCAGATAATTGGCTAATCCTTCTGCTGTCATCCGGGCGTGGGCCAAGGGTTCCATCAGATCGTAAAGCGAAAGCTTATCGTAAAAATTGTCTCCGAGGGAATTGCCGATACTGATGCCGGAGTTTCCGTGATCTGAGACGACGACAACCAGGGTGTTGCTGTCTGCTTGTGCGAAGCGGATAGCCTCTTGTACGGCTGCATCGAAAGATTGAATTTCAGATATCATTCCGATGGCGTCGTTCCGATGAGCGGCCCAGTCGATTTTACTTCCTTCTACCATCAGGATAAAACCTTCTTTATGCTGGTTTAACAATTCAATTGCTTTACGGGTCATTTCGGCTAGGGAAGGATACTTTAGAGTATCCCGGTCAAGCTCGTTGGGCAAGGCAGTTTCTCCGAAAAGTGCCCAACAGGAAGGAGTTTGCAATTGTCTGAATTTGGTGAGGTCATTTAAGCATACAGTATAATTTTGTTCCGCTAAAAATTTCTGATTTTCCGTCGACAAAAGAGAGGCTCCTCCTCCGAAAACGACGTCGATTTGGTTGTGTACCATTTGATCGGCAATAACGGCATATTCTGACCGTTTATGCCAATGGGCAGTAGTATTGGCAGGGGTCGCGTGTGGAAATTCACAGGTAAAAGCAAGTCCTATGGCTTTATTTTTGAAAATCCGGGCGGCTTCCATAACAGTCATTCGGGGCCGGTATGCTGAACGGGGATCTATGTAGAGCAGATCGTTGGGGTCGGGAGGTGGACACATTCCCAAAAAGCCGGTTTGAGATAAAAAGCCGGTCATATACTGCATCATCGTCGGAGCTGAATCTCCGATAGGAGCATTCGAAGAATGGGTTTTCACCATCCCACAGAAATAAGGATCCAAGGCAAGTTGGGTTCGGGTCGAATCCAGGTAATAGTTATACCATCTGGTGAGTGTCAAGCCGGCAGTACTAGTGCCGTCAGCTACCATAAAAATAATGTTTTTGTATTCCCGTCCGTACATGGATAGCATACTAAACAGACAAACTGTGATTAAAACTAATTTTTTCATACTCTTTTCGTTTATAAATTATCATTAGGATTATTTCCCGGAAATTTGACTGAAAATGAAATATTCACTTTCCTCTTCGGAACAAGACAAAGAAATAGATTTCTGCAATCTTTTATATCTCTGAAATACCTGTAGTGTCCTTTATAATTCGCCTGATAACCTGGAAAAAGAGGATATGCCACTACCGGGGAAAGACATATATCCCCGGTAGCTCTTTATTGGTATAAACAATTGATAATTAAAATGTTATCTTATAGTGAAAAGTCTTTTATAAATCTTTTATAATTCATTTTAAATACGCTTAGCGATCGTTGATGCCCATGGATTTATCTGTTTATTTTTAGGCGTTCACAGAATAAATACACCAAAGGATTTTCTTTGATTTCCGGGTGTTCTTTACAGATTTTTTTTACTGTTTCCCGAATCGAATATTTGGTCTTATTGATGTAGGCGGTTTCTTTATCTCCTGACAATCCCAGTGCTTCCACTATTTTCTGAGAATCAATTTCCGGGATAAAGAAGAGGACGGCCACATAAAACCGATCCTTATTATCGCCTTTTTCTCTTCCGAAAAAAGGAAAAATCTTTTTCAATTCCGGACATTTTTTATCGATAAAATCTCTGCAATATTTTTTTATCTGAGAGGATTTATAATTTTTTGCGACCATTTCCTCCATTTGTTGAATTTCTGCTTCTATTTCCGGTAAGGATAAGGTTGTCTTTAGGGCGCTTTCATTTTGAATCCGTTCCCGGCAAATCGTTTCAAGTTCTTTAATATCGTCCAATAGGGATTCTGTATAAGCGAGAGTATAATAATCGTTTCCGGTTTTTATTTTATTCTTTTTTTCCACGATCTCCGTATATTTAGTCGTATCGGTTCCGTCTAGGATATTGGGATATTTTTCTATATTTTCCAATCTGCTTTGGGCTTGCGAAAGATAAACTTCTATTTGTTCTTTTACTTTTAGAACCGCCTTGTCTACTTCTTGTTTTAATTGATTCAGTTTTTCCTTCCAGTAAGCAAGATGGGAAATTTTTATCTTCTTGGCAGCTTCCAGATAGGCTTCGAGTTCCTGAGAGAGGCCTTTCGTTTTGCGAAGTAAATCCGCTTGCTTTTCTCTTCTGACCTGTTCTTGGATGCAGGGGGAGAGGGTTTCTAAATAATGTAAGAACCCTCTTAACTGTTCTCTCCGGTTTTTTTGATTTTTCTGAAAAATGACTAGGGTATAAATAGCAATAATGAGAAATATGGATCCGATAAAAAGTAATACCGATCCCCAAAAACGATAGTCAGTTTCTTTTTCAATGGCAATCGGTTTTAGGGTAGAGTTATTTTTATATTCAAACAGTCCGAAGCGGGAGCCCAAAATTATTTTTTCGGCGGATAAAGCTACCCGGGTTTTATGGAAGGGAATATCTTTAAAGGAGATAAAATTTTGGTGAGGATGCCGGCTGTCAACATGGATAGGAGAAGAAAGCAGGCCATGATAATACAATATGAGACAGTCTTTTGCCTGGGGATTGCCTTGTATAGAGCGGACATAACGAAATTCCGGAATCTCGAGAGAGAGTAAAGAGTCCTTGTCCAATAGGTATATACCTTGGGAAGTCTGTACCATCAAATTATCTAAATGTACCATTAATCCTTGGGCGCTTCCCTGCTTTTCGACAGTAGAAATCCTGTAGAACTCCTTTGCTTGGGGGGCTTTTTTAAACAATCCTTTATTTAATGTGGTAAAATAAAGCGTATCTTTATTTTCCAACAGGTCGGTGACATAAAGATCCTTATTTTCCAGTACACCATTAATTTTGACAGGGATAGGGATCAACGTATCCTCCTCTTTTTGAGTGTTGATAAAACTTAAATCCCGCCGGGTCCCCACATACAATTTCCCTGCTGGGGTATAGAGAAGGGAGCGGAAATCATTATTTTCGTCCTTACCGAATTTTTTAATCAGCCGGGCTTTTCGGTTTTTAATTTTGTAAAGCGATTTATCTGTTGCTAAGTAAAAGAGTTCCTTGCCGGCCTGTACGAATCTGACAATATCATTTTCCAAACGCAGGTTTTTGATTTTACCCCATGCTTTTGATTGATAAGTTGTTGAAGAAAAAGAATATTTATGAAGGCGCAAATCGCTGGTTATAAAATAAACATTATCTTCATTCTCCATTTTAGGTGTAACTGCAATTACATTTCCGACCTTTCCGGAGAGGTTCTGATGTTTAGGGAAAGCGATTAATTCTTCGCGGTAAGCGACATAAAAATAATCCCGGGTCATCAGGCTAATTTGTTTCCCTTTTACGCTAATACCTCCTGGGAGGGGGTGAATACAGCTTTGTTGTCCTTTTTTATAAAGTAAATAATCTTTTGCCAGGAGCCATTCGGCATCATTACTCTTCTCATAAGCGTAGTATTTCTGAGATTTTACTTTCCACAGAGAATCCGTTTGTATACATTTTTTTAGAATTGCATTTTCCGTTAATGCATAAAGGGTATCTTGGCGAAGAATAAGGTTGTGAATTCGTCTTCCGCTGAGAAATTCTTGTGTCTGATTCGGACGATAAGCGTACAGACCGGAGTCTGCGGCTACATAAAGTATATCCTTATACAAAAGAATCTTATTAATTCCGGAATGGGAGGTAGAGTTTAATAAAAAGGGAGAGAGTTCCTCTATGGCGGGTGAGTTTTGCAAGTTCAGCTTATAACATCCGTTACTACTCGCCAAGTAAAGAAGGCGATTTGCCCGGTCGGCTGTGATGTGATAAACGGCATAATGATTGTCTTTTCCTTTAATGGTATACCTTTGGATTATTTGACATTTCCCGTTACGCAAAGAAACCAATTTTAGGCCTTCGTCCCTTATGCCAATGAAAAGAGAATCGGGACGGTAAGCATAAACATCATAAATTCGGTTATTCCCTACGGAATAACATCTTTGTTCGTCCTTATCCTTCACGATAAGATCTCCATTTTCCAATCCAATAAACAGGATATCTCCGTTTTGGCTGATGGAAGAAACAGAAGCATGGAATGTATATTGGATATGTGCCAATTCGGAAGAAGTCGAGAAAGGCGTTGTGCAGCTGCCTGCTGCTAGTCCTAGAAAACAGAAAAGAAATAACTTTAACTTCATAAAGGCTGTCATAAAATCGTAGAATTATTTACTCACGCTTTTTCAAAGATAAAATTTTAATGTATCTTCTGCAAGATAAAATAAACATAGCTTTACATTCTATTATAATATTTTGTAATTCAATTTCTTATAGTAGGAGACAAAATTTCTCTTTTTTAAGTTAAAAATAATAAGACCAATTTATTAAAGTTTGTAAAATTTATATACTTTTGTACTGTTAAATGTGTAAATTCGGACGAATATAAAAACGTAGTAGGAAATTTTGGCGTCCGATTCTTTCTTCTCAAGAAGAGCATGAGTATCTATTGGTTAAATACTGGATAGGTATTTTAAAATATTAGATAAGATTTGTATAAGCTGAATTTAAAATCAAAGTAGTATGAAAAAGAGTGTTTTATTGATTTGTATGGTTTTGGGAATGTATGCTACCCTTTTTGCTCAGGAAACAGAAGGTGCTAAGTTGCCTGGCTATAGGACAACTTTCGAGACCAGAAAATTTTGGCAGGATTGGTATGTTGGAGTAAATTTTGGAGGAAATGCATTATTTGCCGAGCATTTTAAAGATGCCAAATTTAAGAATACAATTACGTTTATGCCTGCTATTACAGTAGGAAAGTGGTTTAATCCTTGGTGGGGAGTACGTTTGCAAGGCGGAGGCGGAGCTCTTCATGGTTTTGGACCGGGTGCTACTGAAATGCTTCATATGCATTATATGTATGCACATGCTGATTTTACGTTTGGTTTGATTAATTTCTTTGCTAAATATAAGGAAAACCGTAAATTTGATATCGTGCCGTTTATCGGAATTGGAGGAATGACGCGGAAAAAAGATCAGTCATTTATCATTGATGCAGGTATACAGGCCCGTTACGATATTGATCCGCGTTGGAGTGTGAACCTGGAATTCAAAGGAATGATTTTGGATGATGACTTAGTGACTAGAGGTGGTTTCCCGAATGATGGTATCGGAGGTTTAAGTGTGGGAGTTTCTTATCGGTTCAATAAGAAGAACTTTAAAGCTATAGATATGGATGCTATTCGTTTACAGAATGAGCAGTTTATCGGATTAGGCAAGAAAGTATCTACCTTGGAAGACGAGAATACTCGTTTGAACAATGAAGTTGATAATTTGAAAAATCAGAATAACAGATTGACCGGAGATATTCAGGATTTACAACAAGAGATTGCTAAAGTAAAGAAAGCTTATGCAGAAGAGTCTCCGATACCTGTAACCATTCCGTTCAGATTTAACCGGAGTAAAGTAGATGAGGTATATCAGGTGCTGATCTACAACTTGGCTGTTTATATGAAGAATCATCCGGATAGCCGTGTACGTATTGTGGGCTATGCTGATAAATTTGGTACCCGTGAAGTGAATTTGAAGATTTCTGAAAAGCGTGCAAAAGCTGTGGCAAAGATATTGACCGATAAATACGGTATTGCAGCAGATCGGATCGATGTACAATTCAAAGGAAAAGACGAAAGCTTCTACAAAGACGATAACAAATGGAATCGTTGTGCGGTAGCTGAAATTATAAGATAAGCTTTTCATAAAAGATTTAAAACTGCCGGAAAAAACTTTCCGGCAGTTTGATCTTATCAGATGAAGATGTCGATGAAGCGGAAATTCGAGAAAAATATAAGTATGTTGTGAAGGGAAACCGGGAAAAGGAAAGGTTTAAATATAGTATCATTGGATGTATCTTCGGTGTGACGGCGATCTTACTGGGGAATACTGTGGGGATGACAGCAGCAGGTGCGGCGGGTGCAGCAGCAATCTGGATGTTGACGCAGGAG
>ERZ506979.560-NODE-560-length-22445-cov-5.673783_pt1 | contig 22445 bp, 16 predicted proteins | sample MGYA00512887_ERZ506979 | MGnify/ENA metagenome assembly ERZ506979 | reverse complement strand
CGAAGTGACGGACTGCGAGGTGCTCAGCAACGCCCGGTCCATGACCTATGCGTTCTACCACACGGTGCGCAAGGGCTTGACGCCGCCGAGCGTCTCCACGCTCATGCAGTCGCTCTGCACCGCGCCGGTCTCGTAGAGGTACTTGCCCACGCAGCGCAGGGCGTTGCCGCACATCTCCGCCTCACTGCCGTCATTGTTTAAAATCAGCATACGAACGTCCGCACCGGGGAGGGAGGGCTTGCGAACGATTAAAAGATTGTCTGCGCCCACGCCCGTGTTGCGGTGCAGGATTCGGCGGGCAAATTCGTTGATGTTGCGGATTTTTTCTTCACGGTCGTCGATAAGAATCATATCGTTGCCCAAACCGTGCATTTTTGTAAAATTAAAAAGCATAGAAACCTCTTCGATGAATTAATCAAACTAATCGGAAAACAGTGCGGATGCAAGCCGTTTTCGGATGCAGTACGTAAAATATGTATTCGGATTCATCAACCCTGACGCTGCGTTTCAAGCAGCAGCCCGACCGGGCAATGATCACTGCCCATGACATCGGGGCGAATGAAGGCATCCTTAACGGACGGGACAAGCCTTGCGCTGACAAGAAAGTAGTCTATGCGCCAGCCGGTGTTCCGCTCACGTGCTTTGAACATATAGCTCCACCATGTGTAGGCATCCGCCCTGTCGGGATAAAGCATACGGAAACTGTCCGCAAAGCCGCTTTCAAGCAGCACGGTGAATTTCTGTCTTTCTTCATCGGTGAATCCTGCATTGCCGCGGTTGCTCTTCGGGTTTTTAAGGTCAATTTCGTTATGCGCAACGTTCATATCGCCGCAGACGATAACGGGTTTTTTCTTATCAAGTCCGATGAGATAGGCGCGGAAAGCATCCTCCCATTCGCAGCGGAAAGCAAGCCGTGTAAGCTCGCGCTGCGCATTCGGGGTGTATACCGTTACAAAATAATAATCGGGAAATTCAAGGGTTATGACGCGTCCCTCGGTTTCGAATTTTTCATCCGCATCCATGCCGTAAGCAACGGAAAGCGGTTCTTTTTTTGTGAAGACGGCCGTTCCGGAATAACCTTTTTTTTCGGCATAATTCCAGAAGCCCATGTACCCTTCGGGGGCGAAATCTATCTGCCCTTCCTGCAATTTTGTTTCCTGAAGAGCAAAAATGTCGGCATCGGTTTCATCAAAAAAGTTTTTGAAACCTTTGCCCATGCAGGCGCGCAGCCCGTTAACGTTCCATGAAATAAATTTTTCGGTCACAGCAGCATATCCTTTCGGAACAGTTATTAAATCACAGAAAATCAAAGGAGGAAATTGCGCAGGAGCAGATCCTCCGTGTCAAACTCCGAATACTCGATGCGCCAAAGCGTCAGCCCGTGCGCGGGAGCGGTGTCGCCGGCATTTTCGCGGCGCGGGCATTCGAGCGCGTGACGGAGTTTGGAGATGTCGTCATAGCCCTGCCCGATGCGGAGCATGGTGCCGACCATGATGCGAACCATGTTGTAAAGAAAACCGCTGCCCGCAACATCGTAAACGATACAGTCCCCGTCGCGGCTCCAGCGGGAGAGAAAAATCGTGCGAACAGTCGTTTCGGCTTTGCTTCCCGCGGCTTTGAAAGCCGCAAAATCATGTGTGCCGAGAAAAAGTTCGGCCGCGGCATTGAGCTTTTCAATGCTGAGCGGGGTATGAATATGCAGCGCCGTGCTGCGCAAAAAAGCGGAGGCATGGCGGCTGTTGAGCACACGGTAGCGGTAGTGCTTCTTTTGAACGGAAAAGCGTGCGTGAAACTCCGCCTCGCCTTCACGCGGCATTTCAAGGCTTGCTTTAATGCGAATGTCGGGCGGCAGATATGTGTTCAGTGCAAATGCGAATTTTTCGGCGGGAATTCGGCTTTCGGTATCAAAATGCGCTGCCTGCGCCCGCGCGTGAACGCCGCTGTCCGTGCGGCCGGAGGCATGGAGAGTGAGATTTTCGCCCGTGATTTTTTTGAGTGCATTGCCGATGACCTGCTGAACGGCAATTCCGTTGGGCTGAATCTGCCAGCCGACGTAGTTTGTTCCGTCGTATTCGATTATAAGTACGATTCGCTTCATGCTACCAATTATACAGGAATAATGTGCACGGTGTCAATTCAATTAGGAATGAGGAATGAGGAATGAGAAATGAGAAATGAGGAATCGGAACCGTGTATTTGCCGCCCCTGCAAGGGCGGGGAGGGGATCTCGACCTTTTCAAAAAGTTCGGCAAGCATATTGCCGCCCCTGCAAGGGCGGGGAGGGGTGCCTTGCTATGCTTTACACTCCGCCATGATTATTGCCGCCCCTGCAAGGGCGGGGAGGGGTGCAAGCCGGACATGCTGATTCACCCGTACTGGTGCCGCCCCTGCAAGGGCGGGGGAGGGGTTGTTTGCGAATGCGGAATTTGCAAGGGCGGACAAACAAAATATATCTTCGCGGCAAACTGTTTCCGAGAAGCCGAACAATCACGAAAAAATATACATATTCGGCAAAAAATGCATAATTTCAGCATTTTTTCTTCAGCTTTCCGCAAAAAAAAACAACAAAGATTATATCAAAACTCTTGACACGGAACAAAATGCAGATTATACTATAATGGATTGGGTGTATTGGCTTTTCAATGCATCACTATCAAAATACCATCAGGAGGAAAAAACATGAAGAAATCATTCAAAGGCTTTCTTGCGTGCCTGCTCGCGCTGATCATGGTCATCCCCATGTTCACCGTTGCAAATGCGGACCAAATGTCCACCTTTAACGGCACCCTTCAGGCCCGAGAAACCGCTTCCGTTGATGTTTCCCGCATCAGGAACAGCGGCATCGATATGACTGCGGACGTTGCAGTCAAGGAACAGCGCAATCCCGAGGATATCGTTACCATTCTGGTCGAACTCGAAGCCGCTCCCGCAGCGGAGGTTTGCGAAGATCTCAAAGCAGCAGGCGATTATCGTGAGCAGCTCAACGCTTCCCACAAGACCGCAGCCGCTATGATCAACGAAAAGCTCGGCACCGAAATCGTTATTAAGCACAACTACTCCGTTGTGTTCAACGGTTTCGCATTCGAAGGCGAATATCGCCTCATCGACGAGATCAACAAGCTCGACGGTGTTCGTGCATTCGTTGATATGGAATGGGAAAGCCCCAACCTCTTCAACACCACCACCCAGGTCGGTGCGGTTGATGCATGGGCTCTCGACTACTCCGGTGAGGGCACCGTTGTTGCTATCCTCGACACCGGCTGCAAAGTCGATCACCCCGCTTTCTCCGTTGAACCTTCCAACGTAAAGTTCACCCGCGACAACATTGCTTCCATCATCGCAAGCGGCGAGCTCCAGGGCTCCGGTTCCCAGATGAATGTTAACAGCGTCTATGTCAGCGGCAAGATCCCCTTCCGTTGGAACTACTACGGCAACAATGCAGACGTAAGCCATAAGTCCAGTGACCACGGCACCCACGTTGCAGGTATCGCAGCAGGTAACGGCGGCGAGATCCAGGGCGTTGCAAAGGATGCACAGCTCGCGGCAATGCAGGTCTTCGCACCCACCGGCGGCGCAAGCTGGTCCACCATCATCCTTGCAGTTGAAGACTGCGCGGTTCTCGGCGTTGATTCCGCAAACCTGTCCCTCGGTTCTCCCTGCGGTCAGGAAAGCTACTATGACGCTTCCTATGCAGAAGTTTTCGAGCGCGTAACCGCTCTCGGCGTTAACTTTGCAATGGCAGCCGGCAACGACTACGATGCTTCCATGAACAACGCATGGGGCAGCAGCGACATCACCACCGGCACCTGGGGCATGGACGGCTACAACCTCGTTTCCAACCCCGATTACGGTGTTGTAGGTTCCCCCTCCACCTGGCCCGCAAGTCTCTCCGTTGCTTCCGTAAAGAACAGCAAGACCCAGGGTTACTACATCAGCGTTGAAGGCGTTAACTACGGCTACACCGAAAACGCAGACAACCCCGTTAAGATGCGTCAGGCTCTCGGCGGACAGACCGTTGAATACGTTATGGTTCCCGGCGTCGGCACCGTTGAAGATTTCGCACAGGTCAACGTACAGGGCAAGATCGCTCTCGTACAGCGCGGCGAAATCAACTTCACCGACAAGGCTGCAAACGCAGAAGCTGCCGGTGCGGTTGCCTGTGTTGTTTACAACAACAAGGACGACGCGGTTAACATGGTTGCTTACGAAGGCGGCCATATCCCCCATGTCTTCATCAGCAAAGAAGCAGGTGCAGCTCTTGCGGCAGCATCCGATAAGCACGCATTTGTCGGCAGCGAAATGGGCATTTCCGATTCTGTCGGCGGCAACATGCCTTCCGACTTCTCCAGCCGCGGTGTAACTTCCACCTTCGGCATCAAGCCCGAGATCACCGCCCCCGGCGGCCAGATCTACTCCGCAACCGATCCCAGCATCTCCGGTGCTCTCTACCAGGCATGGGACGGCACCTCCATGGCAACTCCCCATGTTGCAGGCGGTATGGCAATCGTAACTCAGTATGTTGAGGACAACTTCCCCGGTCTCAGCACCAGGGAGCGTCAGGCAATGGTCGATCGCATCCTCATGAGCACCGCAACCCCCGTCATCGAAGCAGGCGGCACCTATGCTGCCGTTATGGATCAGGGCGCAGGCGAAATGAACCTTGCAAAGGCTGTTACCACCAAGGCATACCTCACCGCAGAAGGCACCTACAGCAACCGTCCGAAGCTTGAACTCGGCGACGATCCCGAGAAGACCGGTGTTTACACCCTCACCTTCACCGTTCATAACTTCGGCACCACTGCTCTTAACTACACCATCGATCCTTCCGTCCTCCTTGAAGACATCGGTCTGCTCGGCTACATGGACGAAGCTCAGGAACTCCCCGTCATCATTTACACCGGCGAAAGCTGGGATATCGCTGCTGAAGGCGACGAAGTCCTCCTCGGCGACGTAAACGGCAACGGCACCGTTGAAATTGCAGACGCTGTTAAGATTGCACGTCATGCTCTCGAACTCGAATCCTACGACGAAACTGTTTGCGACATAAACGGCAACGGTGTTGTAGAAATCGCAGACGCTCTCCTTGCAATGCGTGTTGCAATGGAGCTTGCGGAACCCACTTACACCTCCGCAGGTTATGTAAGAGTTGACAAGCCCGACGTTGTTACCGTCCCCGCAGGCGGCGAAACCGAAGTCACCGTAACTCTCAACCTGACCGACAACTGCAAAGAATACCTTGATGAGTACTACACCTCCGGCGCAATCGTAAACGGTTACATCGAGCTGATGCCCGTTTCCGAAGCTGACGGCGTAAGCCTCACCATCCCGTTCCTCACCTACTACGGCGACTGGAACTATGCAGCAACCGTTGACCGCGGATATTACTATGATGAATATCCCTTCAACTCCAACAACTACGCCAACACCGTCGGCTTCAAGAAGGGCAGCCAGAAGCTCCAGCGGCTCGGCGAAATCCCCTTCTTCGACAATGAAGATGACAAGCCCGCTCTGTATGAGTACTATCTTGCAGATCGCAACGCTATCAGCCCCAACGGCGACGGCCTCCTCGACACCATCAACCTGATGTACATGGGTCTGCTCCGTAATTCGGAAGTTCGCTACGTCGTTCTCGACACCAACGGCAACGAACTCGGCGTTATCGCTGACTACGGCGTATGCACCAAGGGCTTCTGGGACACCGACACCCGCGACCAGCTCGGCGTCACCTACGGTCAGTTCCCCGGCAACTACAACTTCAGTCAGTACAACAGGTCCGACCTTATCGTACGCATTGAAGCTAAGCTCGACAACAACGGTATGCACACCACCAACGCATTCTCCGAAGAAGCGAGCGAAAACTGGAAGTGGGATATCCCCCTCCATATCGACACTCAGGCTCCTTCCGTAAGCAACTTCAGTGCTGCAAACGGCAAGTTCACCTTCAACGTAACCGATGAGCATTACGTTGCATACGTTGGCGTATTCACCAACAACGACGGCAACCTCGGCAACTGCCAGGGCGAAATCGCTGTTATGGAAACTCAGCGCGGCGCAACCACCGCAATCGAGCTCAGCGGTGAAGCCAACAACTTCGTTGTTACTTACGACTACGCAGGCAACATCGCAGTTTACCTCTGGAACGGCAGCACCCTCAGCCCCGTTCAGGTTGACCCCAACCCCCAGCCTGTCGGCAACTACTCCGATGCATACATCTACTCCTACGGTCTCAACCTCACGCAGAAGCAGTGGCTCTTCTTCGAGTCCAACGATCCCATGAATGCTGTTTATGAGGGCGAGGAAGCACCCAACGGCGAAAGCATCTCAGCAGCAGGTTATGATGCGAACAACGGCGTTGTTTACGGCCTTGAAGCGTCCGGCAAACTCTATCGCTACAGCGGATTCAACTCCCAGGGTAAGCTCACCGGCAGGACCCAGGTTGCAACCGTTGCAGGCGCAGACGGCATCAACGAAATGGCATTCAACAATGCAGACGGTCAGCTCTACGCAATCAGCGGTGCAGCAAACCTGATGACTGTTGATGTCAACACCGGTGCAGTTACCGAAATCGGTCAGTTCGGCAGCGGCGTTGTCGCAATGGACTTTGATTCCAATGGCACCCTCTGGATCGTTGACCTCTACGGCGCACTTTGCAGCGTAAACCTCAACACCGGCTCTGTCACTCAGGTTGCAGAAACCGGCATCAGCGCACTCGCAGGCCAGAACTTCTACAATCAGAGCGGCTGCCTGTTTGAGAACACCTTCTATTGGGCAGCAATTCCCGGCGCGGGCGCAAACGCAAAGACCCTTGTCAGGTTTGATGTTACCAACGGTGCTTTCGAAGAACTCGGCAAGATCGCGGACGGCACCTACGGTCTCCAGGCTGTTGGCATGTTTGCACTCCCCAAGAGCAACGCAAGCATTGCAGCTGACAAGCTCAACAACGTTTCCATCGCTGACTGAGTTTAAACTCAGCCGGACTGAGCACGGCTCGGTCCGAATGCAAACCCATTAACAAGGGGCGGCACTGCTTCGGCGGCGCCGCCTTTTTGATAATCCGAACCCGCTGTCGATGTGAACATTGACTTGAAACATGAAATGTGCATGAAACAAGGCAAATCGGCTCGAATTGCGGCAGAATTATGCCTTTGCCCCAAAAAATCAACATAATGTTCATTTTTTTACACGAAAACACGGTTGACAAAACGCTCTGCGTGCATTAAAATAATAACTGTCATCAAAACATCTAAGAAGCTTGTTGATTCTTAAATGTGTAACCCTCCTATATTTTTTCTGTGAAGCGGAGCAGCTCCCCAAGCTCCGCTTCAAACTTTTTTATTCGAACACGGAGAAGTCATCGGGCGGAGCTCGCTCCGCTTCAAACTTTTATTTAACCGAAAGTAATTCTGCGGCGGAGCTCGCTCCGCTTCAAACTTTTATTTAATCGAAAGGTAATTCTGCGGCGGAGCTCGCTCCGCTTCATGCTTTTATTTAACCGAAAGGCAATTCTGCGGCGGAGCTCGCTTCGCTTCATACTTTTATTAGGCCGATAAATATTTCGACAGAAAAAATGCTTCGATTTGATAATTGCCCCTTGCTGTTTCTCCGAATATATGGTAAAATGATAATAACAAATATATTTGAACCGCATTCAAAGGGTGCAGCCGCATTCCGATAATGCGGAACAATCCATTTGCAGCAGGAGGTTGATTGTATATGCCCGCGAAAAAAATCGTTGCGATGCTGCTTGCAGGCGGTCAGGGAAGCCGTTTGGGTGAGCTTACAAAAAGCATGGCAAAACCCGCCGTTCCGTTCGGCGGGAAATACAGAATTATAGACTTTCCGCTCTCAAACTGTGTGAATTCGGATATCGACACCGTTGGTGTGCTGACGCAATATGAGCCGCTTGCGCTGAACGCGTATCTCGGGAACGGACAAGCATGGGATTTGGACAGAAATAACGGCGGCGTGTTTGTTCTGCCTCCTTATGCAAGCAACAGCGGCGGCAGGTGGTATTCCGGCACGGCGGATGCGATTTATCAAAACACACCTTTCATTGACCAATACAACCCCGAATATGTCCTTATTCTTTCGGGCGACCATATTTACAAGATGAATTATGCGCAGATGCTTCGCAATCACATAAAAAACAATGCAGATGCAACCATTGCCGTTTTGACCGTTCCGATCGCAGAAGCTTCCCGCTTCGGCATTATGAACACCGATGAGGAAGGCAGAATCACCGAATTTGAAGAAAAACCCAAAGTTCCGCGCAGCAATAAAGCGTCCATGGGCATTTATATCTTCAATTGGAGCATTCTGAAAAAGTTTCTGTCAGAGGACGTCGCAAACCCGGATTCCTCCAACGACTTCGGAAAGAACGTCATTCCGGCAATGATAGACAGCGGCTGCCGCATGTTTGCATGGAACTTTTCCGGATACTGGAAGGATGTCGGAACGATTGCAAGCCTTTGGGAGGCAAACATGGATTTGCTCGGCACAAATCCTGTTTTCAATCTGTACGATAAGGAATGGCGTATATATTCAAAAAGTCCGATTATGCCGCCGCATTATGCGGGCGCGGATGCAGTCATTTCAAACAGCCTTGTTACCGAGGGCTGCGTTGTGCACGGCCTTGTGCGGCACAGCGTGCTTTATGCGGGCGTTCGCATCGAACCCGGCGCGGTCGTGGAGGATTCAATTATAATGCCCAACTCCGTGATTGAGCGCGGTGCGGTCGTTCAAAAAACAATTGTGGGTGAAAATGCGATTGTCGGCGCAAAAGCTCGGGTCGGCTGCGAAAAACTTGATACCGATGCCGACTACGACACAAAACTTACCGGCGACATAACCCTTGTTTCAAGTGCCGTTCGTGTTGCGGACGGGCTGCGGATTCCAAAGGGCATGGTCTACAACTGCGGAAAAGGGGGCGGATTCAATGAATAACAGCATGTTCGGCTTGATTTACACGGGCGAGGCGAATGCGCAGCTTCGCGAATTGACGTTTTCGCGCTCGGTTGCAGCCGTTCCGTTCGGCGGACGTTACCGTGCCATCGATTTTATGCTTTCCGATATTGTGAACACGGGCATTTCAAACGTCGGCATAATCACTCAAAGAAATTATCACTCTCTGATGGATCACCTCGGCAGCGGAAAGGAATGGGATCTCCACCGCAAAAGGGACGGCCTGTTTATCCTTCCGCCCTTTGTAACGCGGGATAATACCGGCGTTTACAGGGGAACGGTCGATGCAATTCGTTCCGTAATGGGCTATATTCGCCGCAGTGCGCAGAAATATGTCATTCTGACCGGGAGCCACACTCTCTACAACACAACATATGACAAAATGCTCCGACAGCACATTGAAACGGGTGCGGATATAACGATTATGTATAACGAGGAGCACGAGTTCAACAGAGCGGAACAATACGATGACCTGCGCCTAACGATTAACGAAAACGGCAGGATCACCGACCTTGCGCTCAATCCTTATATGCCGGACAGCCCGTTTATGGGCTGTGATGCATACATAATGGAAAAGACTCTGCTGGAATACCTTGTTGAGGATGCGGCCGCACACGGCGAGTTTGATTTCATGCAGGATGTTCTTATCAAAAATGTGAATAAATACAGGTTCTGCGGCTGGAAGTACAACGGCTATGTTGCAAGATTGAACTCCGTCGATGCATTTTATAAGCATAATCTTGCGCTGCTTCAGCCCGCTGTGCAGCAGGATTTGTTCAATTCCGCGCACCCGATTTATACAAAAGTCAAGGATGAGGTGCCCGCGAATTACTGCGGCAGCGGCAGTGCGCGCAACAGCGTTATTGCGGACGGCTGCATTATCGAGGGTGAAGTCGAAAATTCCGTGCTTTTCCGCGGAGTTCATGTCGGCAAGGGTGCAAAAGTCAAAAACTGCATACTGATGCAAGCCACCTATATCGGGGATAACAGTGAGCTGTCTTATATGGTGCTTGATAAGGGCGTTATAGTTTTGAACGGCAGGCGTTTGAGCGGGCATGAGAATTATCCCGTCATTCTGCGAAAAGGCGTCACTGTATAATGCCGCGAACAAAGCGGGCGGGGCAAAAGCTTCCCAAAGCGGGGGCGTCGGAGCAAAGTTTTGCGTTCGGTCGGAGCAGAACGGATACAAGCGTGAAAAATGCTTATTTCCAAAGTATATTTTCAAATAAGTGTTGACAATATTTGCCTGTGGATTTATGATACAACTGAGCGGAGGGAGAAAAGCCTCCCGAGCCGCCTGTTACCAAAGCCGCAGCGGATGCGGTGCGCCCAATGTGGCTGCACATGCGTTTTCGGCACCACGCCGGCGGCATGAACTCGCCGCCTGTGCGGTAATTAAAAAACATTATTTTTTGGAGGATTTTATAGAATGAACGCTTACATTCAGGAAATTCTTGCGAAGGTTCAGCAGCGCGATGCGCACGAACCCGAGTTTCTTCAGACTGTTGAAGAGGTTCTCAAATCCCTTGAACCCGTTATCGAAAAGCATCCCGAGTATCAGGAAGCCGGTCTTCTTGAGCGTCTCGTAGAGCCGGAGCGCGTTATCGAATTCCGCGTACCTTGGACCGACCGTGACGGCAAAGTTCAGGTAAACCGTGGCTTCCGCGTTCAGTTCAACAGCGCGATCGGACCCTACAAGGGCGGTCTCCGTTTCCAGGGCAATGTTAACCTTTCCATCATGAAGTTCCTCGGCTTTGAGCAGACCTTCAAAAACAGCCTCACCAGCCTTCCCATGGGCGGCGGTAAGGGCGGTTCCGACTTCGATCCCAAAGGCAAGACCGATAAGGAAATCATGGATTTCTGCCAGAGCTTCATGACCGAGCTCTGCCGTCATATCGGACCCAGCATCGACGTTCCCGCAGGTGATATGGGTGTCGGCGGCCGTGAAATCGGTTATCTCTTCGGTCAGTACAAGAGGATCCGCGGCGCATACGAAAACGGCGTTCTCACCGGCAAAGGTCTCTCCTTCGGCGGTTCCCTCATCCGTCCCGAAGCAACCGGTTTCGGTGCTGTTTACTACCTCTGCGAAGTTCTCAAGCATGAGAACGACACCATCGAAGGCAAGACCGTTGCAGTATCCGGCTTCGGTAATGTTGCTTGGGGTGTTACCAAGAAGGTTGCGGAACTCGGCGGCAAGGTTGTTACCCTCTCCGGCCCCGATGGCTACATCTACGATCCCGACGGCGTTGTAACCGAAGAAAAGATCAACTACATGCTCGAAATGAATGCAAGCCGCCGCAATCGCGTACAGGACTATGCAGACAAGTTCGGTGTTGAATTCTTCCCCGGCGAAAAGCCCTTCGGCCGCAAGGTCGATATCGTCATGCCCTGCGCAATGCAGAATGACGTTCATATGGAATCCGCAGAGAAGATCGTTGCAAACGGCATCAAGTACTATATCGAAGTTGCTAACATGCCCACCACCAACGATGCTCTCTACTTCATGATGGATCAGCCCGGCATGATCGTTGCTCCCTCCAAGGCAGTTAACGCAGGCGGCGTTGCAGTTTCCGGCCTCGAAATGAGCCAGAACGCAGAGCGTCTTGCTTGGACCGCAGAGGAAGTTGACGCAAAGCTCAGGCACATCATGGTCAACATCCACAAGGCATCCATGGAAGCAGCAGAAGAGTGCGGCCTTGGCTACAACCTCGTAGCAGGCGCAAACATCGCAGGCTTCAAGAAGGTTGCTGATGCTATGATGGCTCAGGGCATCTGCTAATCATTGATTAACATTTGTTGATTAACCTCAAATAAAGGTCGGGGGATCGCTTCGCGGCGATTCCCCGATTGTTCAATTTCGGTATTGCTGCCGAAACAACTCAAATTCACTTTACTGCGGTTAAATTTAATCAGCCTCATTTTCCGCTGCCGGCAGCAGCTTTCAAACGCGGAAAGTTTTGACAACCGCCACAAGCGTAAAACAGGAGTTACCCATGGACTTGATGAAACTTATAAAGGGCACCGATATAGGCGACTGCGTTGCTCGGCTTCTTTTCACTTGGAACGCCGATCACCCCGATGCGGAGAAGGCTAAGGAAACTTTTATCAGCGCAATAAAAGCAAGAATGCCGCAGCAGGCAAGGCTGAATTTGTCGAGTGCGGAAAAACTTTCGGACAGCATTGACAGATACCTGATAAAAAACGATACCGAGATGTATGCGGCGGTGAAAATCGGCAGCGCAATGATGTTTGCGGCCCTTGCCAACCGCGAAACGGAAAACGCCGCTCTTGTGCGGTCGGCGGCCGAGAGTTTCATTTCGGATATTCCGGACGGAATTGCGGACGACCGTGAAGCACTCAGCGAAATTATCTTTTCCGAAAAAGAGGGCAGGGAAAAGCTGATTGAGATTTTCAAACTGCTGCGAGATTGAGAAACAACAAAATATATCTGCATTTTTTGCCGAAAATCAGTGAAAAACTATTGACAGGCTCAAAACAAGCGGTTATAATTATCCGGCAAATGAATATCCGCCATAGACAGCAGGTGCGCGGGCAAGATGCTTTTGCATCGTATCCAAAGCTTAATTTCCTGCCGAGGTAGAGCAAAATAGTTTTTCCCGATTGTTTCGGCAGCGATTCAGCGGCGCAGACTGCCTGTGCTGCACCGAATCAAAGCTTATAATGATTGTTCGACTATCCTCTGTCCCCCTGTCCTATGGCATGGGGGATATTTGTTTGAAACTGTGACAAGGAGGAATTTTCCATGGCAAATGCTTCTATTCTTGCAATGAAGGAGCAGCACGTTGCGGAGATCAAAGATCGTCTCACAAGGGCTCAGTCCGTTGTTATGTTCGATTACCGCGGTCTTACCGTTGACGAGGTGACTGCACTCCGTGTCGAAATGCGCAAAGCAGGTGTTGAGTACATCGTTCTCAAAAACACCATGGTCGAAAGAGCCTGCCGCGAACTCAACATCGATGAGTCCGTTCATGCAATGCTCAAAGGACCGTCCGCTTTCGCTTTCGGTTACGACGACGCGGTTGCACCCGCAAAAATCCTTAAGGATTCAATCAAAAAGTTCAAAAAATGCACCATCAAGGGCGGCATTGTGGACGGCGTTGTTACCGATGCTCAGGGCATCGATGCTCTCGCTGATCTGCCCCCCAGAGAGGTTCTCATCGCCCGTATGCTGGGCAGCATGATGAGTCCCATCACCGGCCTTGCCATCGCTCTCGACCAGCTCGCAAAGAAGCTCGGCGGCGGCGAAGCAGCCGAAGAAGCAGCGGCAGAATAACTTTCGCTGCGTAACCGTTTCAAACAAAAATTTTTAATCGGAGGAAATTAAAATGACTAAGCAGGAATTTATCGATTACATTAAGTCCCTCACCGTTCTCGAACTCGCAGACCTCGTTCATGCGGTCGAAGAAGAATTCGGCGTATCCGCAGCAGCAACCGCAGTTGCAGTTACAGGCCCCGCAGCAGCAGCAGAACCCGTTGAAGAGAAGACCGAATTTGACGTTATCCTCAAGGGCTTCGGCGCACAGAAACTCAACGTTATCAAGGTTGTCCGCGCAGAACTCGGCCTCGGCCTGAAGGAAGCAAAGGAAGCTGTTGAAGGCGCACCCACCACCCTCAAGGAAGGCCTCTCCAAGGAAGACGCAGAGAAGCTCGCAAAGGCATTCACCGATGCAGGCGCAGAAATCGAAATCAAATAATCATTTTCCCTGTCACAAACAAAACCCCGTCCGCCGCAGCTGCCCGCAGCCGCGGCGGGCTTTTTTTGCTTTTTGAATAATAACGACGGAACGGGTTAGATGTCAACATTTGAGTCAACGTAAGAACCGGGAAAAAGAGATTTGTAAAGAAACAGAATTACATCAAAACTCCGTTGGCCGGCACTTCATCAACCCATACCAACGGTAGATAAATTAAAATCCAAACAATATGAGCGGTGTGTTCCGTGCACCGCTCTTTTTTGCTATAATGGGGCAAAGAAAACGGCAGGACGAAAGCCTGACGGCGGTTGTTAAGGACGCAGTGCGAAAATGCCGCCGAAAAAAGGAGGAAAGCGGAGCAAATGGAGAATAAGCTTGCAGAGAATATCCGAACGTTCAGAAAACAGCGCGCATTGACGCAGGAACAGCTTGCGGAAGTGCTGGGCGTTACTGTCGGTGCGGTGTACAAATGGGAAGCGCGGCTGTCCCAACCGGAATTGAGCACAATAATGGAGCTTGCGGACTTTTTTGACACATCGGTGGATGTACTTCTCGGCTACGAGCTGAAGGATAACCGCCTTCGGGCAACGGCGGCACGATTGAAAAAGTATCAGTCCGACAAGGATGAAGCCGGCCTTGCCGAGGCGGAAAAAGCATTAAAAAAATATCCGAATTCCTTTGAAATTGTGTTTAATGCCGCAGGGCTTTTCAGTGTGTTCGGAACGGAGCGCGGCGAAAAAAGGCTTATGCGGCGCGCATTGGAGCTTTTGGAAAAAAGCAGGCAGCTTATTGCGCAGAATACGAACCCGCAGATAAACGAAAGCACACTGTGCGGAAACATAGCGGAGGTGCTGCGCATAATGGGCGAAGCCGAACGCGCCGTTGAGATGCTGAAAGCGAATAATGCGGGCGGAATGTACAGCGACATAATCGGATTGACACTTGCGGAAGTGTGCGGCCGCCCGGAGGAGGCAATGCCCTTCCTTTCGGAATCGCTCGTTGAAAATACGGTCAGAATCATTCGAACCGTGTTTGGTTATATCAATGTGTTTTTTCAAAAAAAGGATTATGCGTCTGCAAAGGCGGTGCTGAATTTCGGCCTTGCTCTTTCGAACGGACTGCGGCGGGACGGGGAAACGAATTTTACGGACAAAACATCGGGAATGCTTTACGCATGTTTGGCTTATTCGGAGTTGATGGCCGGCAATGCGGTCGGCGCGGAAAAAGCGTTGCTTCAGGCAAAGCTGACAGCGGAACGCTTCGATGCAAACCCGAATTACAGCGCGGCAGCGATCCGCTTTGTTTCGTGTGACGAATCGGCAAGCGCATATGACGACATCGGCGCAACGGCAGCGGAGGGAGTGCGGAACACGGTCTGTTCTCTTGAAAGTGCCGAACTTACGAAAATATGGGAAAGGGTGAACAACGATGAAAAACGGTCGAACAAAGAATGACAGCAGCGGGAATTGTGCTGCCGAAAACGAAAAAGCAAATGCAGCAAAAGAAAACGTGAGCGCATTTTGTAAAAAACCGCTTGAAAAACAGCTGCGGGGTCAGTTCTTTTATAAAAATATTCCGATTTTTTGCCTTGCGGTGTTTGCGGCTTTGGCAGCCGGCTCGCTGAATCTGATTCTCTCGTGGATAATTCAACAGCTGATGGACACGGCAGCGGGAAAGTCCGGGGCGTTAAGCTTTCGCACTTTGCTTTTGATAAGCGCGGGCTTTGTTCTGCTTTGTGCAGGGCTTTCCCTATTGAACTATGCGTCGCAGCCTCGTTTTTTGGAACGGGCAATGCGGCAATACAAGGATTTTGCATTCAAAAAACTGATAGGAAAGAGCATTTCGTCTTTTCGTGATGAAAGCGCGGCAGGCTATCTTTCCGCATTGACGAACGATGCAGCAAGCATTGAAACCAATTATCTTGCGCAGATGCTTGCAATGATAACCAAGGCGGTCACTTTCATCGGTGCGCTGCTGCTGATGTGCAGGTATTCACTGCTCATGACGGCAATTGCGGCAGGGCTGACGGTGCTTCCGCTGATAGCATCCCTTTTGACGGGCAACAGACTGCAAGCCGTTGAAAGCAGGGTTTCCGAACGGAACGGAGAATTCACCGCCGCACTCAGCGATTGTCTCGCAGGGTTTACCGTTGTTAAAAACTTCAAAGCGGAGCGGGAGATTTTTCGCCTGTTCGCGCAGAGCAACAAAGCCCTTGAGCATGAAAAATTCACGGGACGGCGCATTAAAACGCTCGTTGGAATGATCGGCGCGGTCACGGGGATTTTCGCTCAGCTCGGAGTGTTCATTGCAGGCGTGTACCTTTCGATGAAGGGCGGCAGCATGACGCCCGGTGCAGTTGTTCTGTTTGTTAACCTTATGAATTTCATCATTTCGCCAATTGCGGAGCTTCCCGGACTGCTTGCATGCCGCAAAGCGGCGTTGGGGCTTGTGGATAAACTTGCGGCCGCGCTGGAACGCAGCTCTTCCCGCGAGGGGAGTGAAACGCTCAACAAGCTTGAACACGGGATTCGGCTTGAAAACGTCTCTTTCGCATATGAACCGGGGAAGACGGTGCTGCACGGAATAAATGCCGAGTTTGAGGCAGGCAGGGCATATGCGCTTGTCGGCGGCAGCGGCAGCGGAAAATCTACCCTGCTGAATTTGCTCATGGCGGCGGAAACAAACTACAGCGGGCATATCCTTGCGGACGGAATCGAACTGTCGGATATTTCAACGGAGTCGCTCTACGGAACGATGGCGGCAATTCAGCAGAATGTTTTTGTTTTTAATGCCTCGATAAAGGACAATGTTTCAATGTTTCGCGATTTTCCGAAGACGGAGCTGGATGAAGCGATTGCCCGTGCGCACCTTGGCGCGCTGATTCGCGAACGCGGGGAGGATTACCTTTGCGGGGAAAACGGCAGCGTGCTTTCCGGCGGCGAGAAACAAAGAATCTCCGTTGCGCGGAGTCTGCTCAAAAAATCCTCCGTTCTGCTTGCGGATGAGGTGACGGCGGCACTGGATGCGCAAACGGCACACCGGGTTTCAAGCGATATTCTCGATTTGCAGGGAATCACACGAATTGTTGTTACGCATACTCTTGAAGAATCGCTCCTGCGCAGATACGATAAAATCTTTGTGCTTCGCAGCGGCAGGATTGAAGAGGCGGGCAGCTTTGCGGATTTGATGGAAAACAAGGGATATTATTACGCATTGTTCACCGTTGCGCAATAAAACGAAACATGAACAATTGCGCTGTTTCCATGCGGGTGCAAATGTGATATATTTCTTTGTGATACGTTTCAAATTGATTAAATAATCAATAACTTATACTGATTCACAAAAACATCAATCAAGCTTCGGCAAAAGTGCGAACAATTCGACTGAAAAAGCCGGATTCAATTGCGAAAGTTTATAACAATGCTGCCGAAAAACTCGGGAACTCCGCATATAAGCTTTGATACGGATTTCGGGCAGGTTCCGCATTCTCGAATCCGAATTAACTTTCAGTCATTCTTATTCGTTGTTCGGGTTCTGGGTTACATGAATCGTGATGTCAACGCCGTCCGCCCTGTCGGATTGGGACACGTCAACATTCATGCCGCCGGAGCGCAGGTGTTCGCAGGCGGAATTCACCGTGTTCATGAACATGCGGTAGTCCTTTACAATTCGCATAATGACGGGGCGGGGCTTTGCACCGTCCTTTTTGCTGTCGAACAGTGAGTTGAGCTTTTTTTCAACAAGGCGTTCGGTGTCCTTAACGCTCAGGCCGTCCTCGCCGGCTTTTTTGATTATTGCAAGCTTGTCCGCATCGTCCGAAAGGCGCAGCACGGCGCGGGCGTGGCGTTCACTCAGCCCGTAAAGACCGACAGCTTCGCGAACTTCAGGGGAAAGTTTGAGAATACGGAGCTTATTTGCAATGAAACTCTGGCTTTTGCCGAGACGGGAGGCAAGCTCCTCCTGTGTGAGCTTCAGCTCGTCCAAAAGGGCTTTATAACATTCGGCCTCTTCAAAATAATTCAAATCCTCACGCTGAAGGTTTTCAACAACGGCCATCAATGCGGAATCGGCGTCAACCGCGGAGTTGTCAACTATACAGAGCGCTTTTTCCGACCCAAGGCTCCGCAGCGCACGCAGACGGCGTTCACCGGCGATAAGCTCGTATGTTTCGCCGTTTTTGCGAACGACAAGGGGCTGAATCAATCCGACCTGCCGAATGGATTGTGCAAGCTCGGATATGCTTTCGTCATCAAAGGTTTTTCGCGGCTGAGCAGGGTTCGGAACGATGGAATCCAGTGCCAGTTCAACAAGCTGGCGTTTTGCCTCGGCAGGCTGTGCGCCTGCTGTTCCGCTTTTTTTGTCTTTCAGAAAATCAAACAGTGCCATATTGAATAAAACTCCGAATAAAACTCCGTTGCCGCTCTGCCGTTCGGACAGGTAAAAACTGCCTTTTCGGGCAAGCGGATATTTCGGTTGTGCGGAGAATGAGCTCCGCATGTAGATTATACATTATTGCCCGGTATTTCCGCAAGCGGGAATATCGTTTTGTTTTGTCGAAACCGGATGAAACATGAAAGCACGGAGCGGGAAATATCCCGCTGTGCATCTGCGCGGGGTGAAACCCGCTCGGACGGGGGCGGTTCAAGGGCTTGAATCAAAGTCCGTATTTTTTAAGCAATGCATCAAGCTCACCGCTTTTTTGCAGGTCATAGATGAACAGTTCCGCAAGCTGAGCAACGGCGGGTTCATCCGCAGCTGAGGCGATTGCATATTCGACATTGCCGAGACTTGTTTCATGGCGGATAAATCCGTGTGCAGATATATCTTCCGCATATCTTGTGCAGTAAGCACCGGTGACGGCCGCACCGGCAACGGTGCCGCGCGCAAGCGCATCGAAAAGCTCCGGATAGGAGGCGAAAGCTTTTGTTGTGAACACGATTGCATCGGCGGGAAGTTCCGGTGTGCGTCCCTTAAGCCGGTCAATGAGAGTGCGTTCAACTTTTGTTTCGTGTGCATCAATGTATTTCTTAAGCCTTGTTTCACCTGCCGTGCCCTGAACAAAACCGATAACAAGTTCGTTCAGCGGAGTTGTTTCGCTGCCGCTTTTAACAAGCACGGAGCATGTATCCGTATAATACGGATAGGAGTAGACATATTTTGAACTTGCGCCGCGCGGCATCAACGCAACGGCGGCATCGATTGTGCCGTCCGAAAGCTTTGTTGAAGCGGTTTTGCCGTTCACGGTGATGAGTTTTGCCGCCGCATCCCCGGCGGTGTCGGGAAGCAGATACGCAGCGAATTTTTGCGCAAGCTCGATTTCAAACCCTTCGCCGCCTTCGGCAAAAAGCGGCATATCGTCCCGCACGCCGACGGCAAGCACGCCGCGTTCGCGTATGCGCTGAATTTCCGGGGTGTTCATAAGCTGCGTTCGCGGCTTTAAGAGCATTGCAAGAAGAACGAGCAGAACCAGCCCCGCCGCACAGCAGAGCGCGATGCGGACGGGTTTGCCCTTTTCGCCGCGAAGAGTAAAATTGAGCCGAAGCTTTTTATGCTGTTTTCCGTCGCGGAGGAAACTCCGCCGCGGGTGATGATGTCGATTTTTCATGATTAATATTATATCAGTAAAGACGCACATTGACAAGAGCGGCATGTTGACAGTATAATGTATAATTGGGTAAACGTTGATTAATTCGAAACATGCCTTTCGCGAATGCACCTGCCTTAACCGCAGCCTGTCCGAAACCGATTCGGGCATTCGGGTGTTTCGAAACCGCGATTTGCCCAAAGCGGCCGCCGAATCGAGTTTTTGCGAAAACAAAATATTCGGAACGAACCTGACATTAAGCAATCAAGCCCCGCAAGGGGAGAAAGGTTTACAAATAGAATGAAATCATTAACAACAACCGAACTTCGGGCACTCTTTCTTCGCTTTTTCGGCGAAAGAGGACACACGATAATCCCTTCGGCTTCCCTTATTCCCGAAAACGATCCCACGGTTCTTTTCACAACGGCAGGTATGCATCCGCTCATGCCCTATCTTATGGGTGCGGCGCATCCGGCGGGAGTTCGCCTTGCCGATGTCCAAAAATGCGTTCGCACGGGTGATATCGATGAAGTCGGCGATGCAAGCCACCTGACCTTTTTTGAAATGCTCGGCAACTGGTCCCTCGGCGACTACTTTAAAAAGGAGTCGATCGCATGGAGTTGGGAATTCCTGACCGATGAAAAATGGCTCGGCATCGATCCGGACAGGCTTTATTTCACATGTTTTGAGGGCGATGAGCGCGCTCCGCGCGATGAGGTTTCACGCGATCGCTGGGTTGAAATGGGTGCTGATCCGAGTCACATCTTCTTCCTGAACGCAAAACATAACTGGTGGATTCCCGGAACGAGCGGTCCCTGCGGTCCCGATACCGAAATTTTCTTTGATACAGGCAAAGAGAAATGCTGCGATGAATGCAGCCCCGCATGCGATTGCGGCAAATATCTTGAAATCTGGAACAATGTTTTCATGCAGTACTTCCAGCCCGCAAACGGCGAGATTCGCATGCTTGAAAAGAAAAACGTTGACACGGGCATGGGTCTTGAACGCACGATTGCAACGCTTCAGGGCGCGGAGAGCGTCTATGACACGGATGCCTTTGCGCACATACTTGCGCGCATCAGCGAGCTTTCCGGCAAGAACTATCGTGATAATGCCGAAACGACCCGTGCGTTCCGCATCGTTGCCGACCACATCCGCACAAGTGCGTTCATGCTGGGCGACCCGCGCAGCGTAACCCCGAGCAATGTCGATCAGGGCTACATTCTCCGCCGGCTTATCCGCCGCGCGCTTCGCTATGCAATGCAGCTGGGCATGCCCGAAAACTCACTCGGCAAAATTGCCGAAACCGTTATTTCGGATTACGGCGAGGTCTATCCCGAACTGCGCGAAAACGAAGCCCGAATCATTCGCGAGCTTGACACGGAGGAGGCAAGATTCCAGCGCACTCTCACCAACGGTATGCGCGAATTTGAGCGCATCAAAGGCAAGTTTGAAAACGGTATAATTGACGGAAAGAATGCGTTCCGCCTGTTCGACACATTCGGTTTCCCCATTGAGTTCACCGAGGAAATGGCGCGCGAAAACGGCCTCACCGTTGATGTTGAGGGGTTCCGTGCGGCATTCGAAGAGCACCAGCAAAAGTCCAAAGCGGGCGCGGAGCATAAGTTCAAAGGCGGCCTTGCGGAAGCAACCGACGAAACGGCAAAACTGCACACTGCGACGCATCTGCTTCAGGCAGCACTGCGCAAGGTTCTTGATGAGTCCGTTGCACAGCGCGGCTCGAACATCACGGCCGAACGGCTGCGCTTTGACTTCTCCTTCCCGCGTAAAGTGACTCCCGAGGAGCTGCGCGAGGTCGAAAAACTTGTCAACGAAGCAATTGATGCCGGTGTTGACATTACCTGCGAAGAAATGACCGTTCCCGAAGCGCGTGCGCGCGGCGCGATCGGCCTGTTCGGCGATAAATACAGCGAACGTGTAAAGGTTTATACAATGGGTGACTACAGCTGCGAGATCTGCGGCGGACCCCATGCCGCAAACACCGGTGATCTCGGCACGTTCAAAATCAAAAAAGAAGAGGCTTCAAGTGCGGGCGTGAGAAGAATCAAGGCCGTTCTGATTCCGAAAGAGGAAAAGAAAGACTGATTTTATCTCGATAAAACTTCAATTCCCGATACTTTGGCGCATTGAGCCGCGGCCCGCATTCGACTTGGATTTCGAGCGGAGGCCGGCTGCGGTTCAAACGGCGAATGCAAATGCGAGGAGGATATGCAATGACGAAAACGAGCAAAAATGCTTGGCTTGAATACGATTGGAAGTTGGACGGCGGTGATGCGCGGTTCCGCGTTGATATGTCGCTGTATACAAATGCACCGATCGAGGGCTGCTCGGAGCTTGTTTTCATCTACTGCGCAAGCCTTTCGGAACAGCCGCTCAAGGCAGGCGAGCTGCGCCGAATTGACAGCCTTATTGCCCGATGCATAAAGAAACTCGGCAAAGAATATGTCGGCTGCATTGAATCCGCTACAATGCACCAGTATTATTTCTATATTGACAGCGAAGAAAAGTATTCGGCACTTCAGCAGCTGCTTCAAAAAGAACGCAAGCTGACGGTGAAACTCGGCTGCAAGTCCGAACCGAAGTGGACGACATATTTTAAACTTCTTTATCCCGATGCTGCAAAGCTTCAAACCGTCCGGAATAAGGAGAACATCGAAAAACTTTATTCGAACGGGGATTCCGAGGCTGCACGGAGGCTGAATCTTCACATGTATTTCCGCTCTGAACCGCTCCGTCTGCAATTTGAAGAGGCGGCAAGACGGGAAGGCTTTGCGATCGGCAGCGCGGTGGACAGAGAGATGAGCGAGCTGCCGTACGGCGTGATTCTCCACATAATTTGTCCGCTGAAAAAACGCAGCGTTGATGAGGTCACGGTGCTTGCGATACGCATTGCGGAGCAGTTCGGCGGCAGATTGATGTTTTGGGATTGTCCGCTTGCGCCGCAGTCGCTGAAGTGATGCGGCGGAATGAATAAAATCAATATAATGACGGCGCAGTGCGTGGAACCCGACTCCGCACTGCGCCTTTTTTATCAGCCAACGGGGTCAAAAGGGGGGCGAATTTGCAAAAAAAAGCGGAATTTACGAATATACTTTTTAATATAATGAACGAAAGGAGGGCAAAAAGGGGTTATAAATGTCGAAAGGGAATTGCAGCATTCTGGG
>ERZ506979.555-NODE-555-length-22615-cov-6.048670_pt1 | contig 22615 bp, 20 predicted proteins | sample MGYA00512887_ERZ506979 | MGnify/ENA metagenome assembly ERZ506979 | reverse complement strand
GGGAGCTATGAAAACCTCGAAAAAGTGGCGCAAGCCACTTTTTCGACAGCCAAAACCGTCCTTGCTTGCAAGGACGGTTCTTAAAAAGCAGAAATGTTTTTTTCCTCGTTTTAGTGGGAGCGAAACAAGCATGGTTATTATAAATAATAGGAACAATCCATCCTATCTCTATACAAATCGGCTGCTTACAATGCAAATAGGATAGGAGGAGCGTATTGGGCGAAAGCAAAGAGCCCCCATCATTGATTAGCCGCGCCCTGGCCGTTCTCCTCCCGCATTTGGCGCCGCTGTTCGCGGGAGTAGTTAATGCCCCATACAATCAGGTCCTGAAAGATTGGCTGAAGGCTTTTGCCTAAGGCTGTTAAGGCATATTCCGTATGCGGTGGGGTTTTGGGATAGGAAATATGATATAATAGCCCCAGATTTTCCAATTCCCGAAGATTCTCCGTTAAAACCTTTTGTGCAATGGGCTCCAAATAGTATTGAAGCTCGCTAAAACGCCTGGGCCCATTAAAAAGATAGCAAATCGTCAAGAACTTCCATTTATCTCCGCAGATCCTGCGAATTACTTCGAGGCTAGAAGTGGAATCGTAAATATTCGGCACTTAGAGATAACCTCCCATTCTATGATCTAAATATCATTATACAATATTTTTAGGCATTTACCCAACTGTTACTTCAAAGTGCCTATTTTACAAAAATTTTATATGCGTGTACAATTCAAATATAACCTAGATGTCTGACATAGCAAGGACGGTGAAAGAATTGGAAATAGTCCTAGCCAGAGTGGACGAAAGACTTATTCATGGCCAAGTAATTAACGGCTGGCTCACAAAGGTAAAACCAACACACATCCTAATTGTAGACGATGAGCTTCCCCAAGATGAATTGATGTCCAATATGTATAAGGCACTATCGCCCAGATGGTTGGATGTAGAGATCTTTTCCACAGAAGCCGCGGTAAAATATTTGGCAGATCACATGCGGGAAGATTGGCGAATCCTATTGATGGCAAAAACTCCTTGCACATTTGAAAAACTTGTCAGGCTCGGATGCAAATTTGAAGAGATTGTAATAGCCGATAAGCGATACCTTCCCAATAAAAAGAATATTTCCATCGAATGTAAGCGCTCGATCAACTTTTTACTCGACCAAAAGATCCATCTGACCGTTCAGGAATTTCCTGAAGATACGCCCTATAAAATCTCCTTCTATGCTCTGTAATTATTATGAAAGGCGGGAATCCCTATGACCACAGCCTGTGCAACCATAAAAAACGCAATTGGCTTACACGCTCGACCTGCTGCAAAGATGGCTGAAACTGCCAGCAAATTTAAGTCTGATATTCGCATCAAAAATATGGACAAAAATACGGAAGGGATCAATGCAAAGTCTATCATCCGGATTTTGTCCCTCAACGCAACCATGGGAACCCAAATTGAAATCTCAGCCACTGGAGAAGACGAAGAGGCTGCTGTACAAACTTTAGTTGCCTTAATTGACTCGGGCTTTGGTGAAGAATAGGAAAGAACCATGGAGACCATTTTCGGTAAAGCAGTATATTCGGGAATTGCCATCGGAAGCGTATTCAAGTATTCACGATATGTGCCTAACATTAGCCAGGATACAGGCCTGCCTATTTGTGAAGAAAAGGAGTTGGCACGCTGGGAGCAGGTGTGCGCCCAGGCGGATGCAGAATTATCTGCTATGGTTTCCGCTGCAAAAGGGAATCAAGAAAAAGCAGATATCATCAATGCCCAGCTTTCGATTTTAAAAGATCCAGAGCTTTTGGATTCCATTCGCATAAATATTACGGACAGCCATTATCCCCTTCAACGGGCGATTCGCGAGGCTTTTGATGCCTTTATTTCTATTTTAAAAGAGGTGGACAACGCCTATATCCAAGGGCGGGTAAACGATATGGAGGATGTTTGCCTACGCCTATTGCGCTGCGCAGAGGGAAAGCCGGATCAAACCCTTGCGGCGTTGTCTAGCCCGTCTATTTTGGTTGCCACGGAGCTATTCCCCTCGGATTTCGCCATGATGAATGCGGAAAACGTTTTGGGCATTGTGAGCGAAACTGGCAGCGAGACCTCCCACGTCGCCATTCTAGCAAAAGGCTATGGGATCCCTTCCATTCTAGGTGCAGCTGGCGCGGCAAAGGTGTGCCAAGCAGGGGATCAGGCCATTTTGGATACCTATGGAAATAAGGTAATCTTTCAACCGGATGCCATAACCCTTTCCAGCTATGCAGAACAGCAAAAGCTTCGGCAGAAGGAGCAGGCAGAGGCGGTACAGTACTTACAAAAGCCGGCCCAAACCAAAGATGGCAAAGGCATGGAAGTGGATGTAAACCTGGGCGCCGTAGATGGAAAGGTGGCGGAATATGCTCAGTATGCCGATGGCGTAGGCCTATTTAGGACAGAGTTCCTATATATGGAAAGCAGCCAACAGCCCGATGAGGAGTCCCAGTTCCGGGCCTATCGGCAGGTGCTGGAGGCCTTTGGGCCTAAGCCATTGATCCTGCGGACCTTGGATATTGGCGGGGACAAGGTTTTGCCTTACATGGAAACCCCCAAAGAAGACAATCCATTCCTAGGCATTCGAGGCGTCCGGTTCTGTTTAGAGAACCCCCAGGTTTTCCGTACCCAGCTGCGGGCGGCCATCCGGGCTTCTGTCTTTGGGAACTTATGGATCATGTTTCCCATGATAGGGGGCCTTGCAGATTTCCGGGAAGCCAAAGCTTTCTTCCAGAAAGTGGCAGCGGAGCTGGAGCAGGAGGGAATACCCTTCCGCCATAATATCCGCTTGGGCGTAATGATCGAGATCCCTTCCGCTGCCGTCTGCGCAGATCTGTTGGCAAAGGAAGTGGACTTTGCCAGCATTGGCACAAATGACCTGGTTCAGTATGTGAATGCTGCTGACCGGATCAACAGCAATGTAAGCCGCTACTATCAGATGTTCCATCCGGCCATGCTGCGGCTCTTAAAAACAACCATAGATGCTTTCCAGGCTGCGGGGAAACCCATCGGCCTTTGCGGCGAGATGGGCAGCCATCGATCTGGATCCTTGGTATTGGCAGGCCTGGGCTTGAAAAAAATCAGTATGCCCGGGGCAAATATTGGTAGCTTTAAACGAAATTTGGCCCAGGTGGAATGGAAAGATCTGCAAGACCTTGGCGCAGAACTGCTGGAAAAGGATACGGCAGAAGCCATTCAGGCGGCTGTGGACAGCTTCATGAAGCGCAACGCATTATAAATTAAAGGGAGAATAGCATGTTTAAAATCATTGTTTTTACCCATGGGAATCTATGCAATGGCTTGCTGGACTCGGCCAAAATGTTGGCTGGCGATGTGAGCAATGCCCAGGCATTCAGCATTACCCCTGGCTGCGACCTGGAGGAACGGGAGCGTACCATAAAGGAGCTAATCCTATCTTATAAGGAGAAGGGGGAGGAAGTCCTGGCCTTCACGGATCTATTCTTTGGCACTCCCTTTAATATTTTAACCAGAATCAGTGAGCACGTAGACTTTTGGCATATTACCGGCGTTAACTTGCCTCTCTTTATCGAAGCTCTGGGCAAGAGCAAAGCGGAAAATTCCACCATTGCAGAAGTCATTCCCGAGCTAAAGGAGCTGGCAGGCACCTCCATTATTTGCTGTAACGACTTAATCAACAATTTAAAATAATATAGGAAGGAGTGAGACCATGAAGAACATTGTGTTGACCAGGATTGACGATCGGCTAATTCACGGTCAGGTCGTAACCGCATGGGTTAAGCAATATCCAATCACATCGATCCTAATCGTCGACGATGAATTGACGAAAAACACCTTCTTGCAGCGGATCTATAAAGCTGCAGCGCCGATGGGAATCGAGATTCTAATTCAGACATTGGATAGCGCAAAAGAATTCCTGAAGGGCGAACCTGTTGCTGGCGAGAACTTGTTGATCCTGACAAAGGTGCCAGATACGATCGAGCAGCTCATCGATGCAGGCATACCGATCGAGAAGGTTATTCTTGGCGGAATGGGACAAAAGATAGGCCGCAAATCCTTCAACCGCAATGTATCGGCAAGCGAAGAAGAGGTCAAGTGCTTTGAGCGGATCATTGGCAAAGGCGTAGATATCTTCTATCAGCTGGTACCGGATGACAATGCCGTCAACATTAAGAGCATCATTAAGTAAAACGCAATTATAAAAGTAGGAGGACATTATGAACGTCTTTATAGCTATTTTGTTAGCGTTGCTTTACTACTGGGGAAACAGCGCAATCTGCTTCGGCGTAAACTGGTGGACAGTAATGCGTCCGCTAGTATCCGGCTTTTTAACCGGTGTGATTTTAGGCGATCCGGTTATGGGCGCTATGGTTGGTGCACAGATCAACATCCTATATTTGGGATTCATCGGTGCAGGCGGTGCAGTTCCTAGCGATATCTGCTTGGCTGGCGTGGTTGGTACTGCTTTGGCCATCACTGGCGGCTTGAGCGTTGAAACCGCTATGGCACTGGCCGTGCCGGTTGGTCTCCTTGGTACCATCATTTGGGTGGTTAAGCTGACCATCAATACCGGTTTTGTCCGCGTTGCAGAGAAAATGGCAGAAAAGGGCGATACAGAACACTACTGGATTCCTAACGTTCTTCTTCCCCAGTTGCTTCTGTTCTTCCTGTCTGTAATTCCTTGCTTCTTTATCGTTTACTATGGTTCGGAATATATCCAGCCCCTCATCGACACGCTGGGCGATAAGTTCCTGTCCGTTTTGACCATCATCGGCGGCATGCTGCCTGCTGTTGGTATTGCGCTGACCCTGAAGTCCATCTTCAAGGGCGAGTCTATTCCCTTCTTCTTCTTTGGATTCCTGCTGGTCCAGTACCTGCATCTGGACATGATCTCCTTGGGCTTGCTGGCCATCGTTCTTACGATTATCTACATGTCTGCTAAAGGCTTCACCATTGCAGAAGGTGCTAGGATTTTCAAGCGGGAGACTGGCAAAAATTCCCATGCTTATGAGCTGCTGGATAAAAAGACCGTTTGGTCTTCCATTAAGCGGTGGGCCTGGTTTAACCAAGCAAACTATAACTATGAAAGAATGCAGGGTGTTGGCTTCTGCTATGCCATGACCCCCATCATCAAAAAGCTCTATCCCAACAACCCGGAGAAGCGTGCAGAGCTCATGAAGACTCATATGGAGTTCTTCAACACCGAACCCCAGTGGGGCGCCTGCATTATTGGCCTGACCGCTGCTATGGAAGAGCAGCGTGCCCAGGGCAATGAAGAAGTAACGGAAGATGCCATCACCTCCCTGAAGCTTGGCCTCATGGGCCCGCTGGCTGGCATTGGCGACACCATCGACGGCGGCGTGGTAACCCCCTTGCTCCTGACCCTGTTCATCGGCGTTACCATGACGGGCAACATCATTGGGCCTATCGCATATGCCCTTTGCGCTGGCGCCTTCATGTGGTGCATCTACTATAACTCCTACAAGCTGGGCTATGAGAAGGGCAGCGATGCCATCGTAAATATCATGGAAAGCGGCCTGATCAATAAGATCATCCTGGGCGCCTCCATTATGGGCTGCTTGGTTCTGGGCGGCTTGGTAGGCAATTATGTAACCCTTTCCTGCGGCATTAACATCGCTGTGAGCGATGGCGGCGTATTCAATCTCCAAGAGCAGCTATTTGACACCATTCTTCCCGGTATGCTCCCGCTGCTTCTGACCCTGGGCTGCTATAAGCTGGTGCAGAAGGGCTGGTCTTCTGTGAAGATCATCGTGATCGTTGCTGTAATCGGCTTGGTTGGCGGTCTGATCGGCATCTTTGCTTAATCGTGAGGCGGCTATGACGACAGAGTATCGCTCATTTTCTGAGGCGGAGTACAGACTCCACAATGAAAAGCTCCAAAAGGAGATGGAGAAGGCCGGCTTGGACATGCTCATGCTGTCTACCCCGGAGAATATCTATTATGCAACAGGCTACCGCTCCTGGTATACTTCCAGCCTGTTCCGGCCGGTGTACGTTTTGGTCCCTCGCGTAGGGGACCCGGCCATCATCCTGCGGATTCTGGAAAAGACGACGGTTCGGTATACCAGCTGGACGAATCGGATCTACTGCCATGGCACTCCGTATCGGAATCTGGCTAAGCTGGAAGGAACCAATGCCATCGAGGTGGTTCAAAAGGCTATCTCGGACATTCAACCGGATACCAAGAGCATCGGCATTGAGGCAGGAGACGGTTATCAATACTGGTGGAATCTGAAGCAACTCAAGGAAATCATGGATGCGCTGCCTTCCATTTCCTTTGTGGATGGTAGTCTGGCCATTCAGAAGGCTAGAATGATTAAGACCCCTTGGGAGCAGGAACGGATCCGCTATGTATGCGGCATTACCGAAAAAGCCATTTTGGATACAGGGAAGGAGATCGTTCCAGGGAAAACCACGGAAAAGGATATTTCCAAAGGAATCGCCAAGCGCATGGCTGAAGGCGGCGTGGATAAGATTTCCTACCTGACCATTACCAGCGGCATTGACAAATACTCTACCTTTAATACCTATGCCACCGATCGGGTGGTGCAAAAAGGCGAGTATGTGCTGGTGGACATCAGCGGGCACATCGATGGCTATGCCTCCGACCTAACCCGCGTATTTTACCTGGGCGAGGTGCCGGAAGAGGAACGGGAAATGGCAAACGTGGCCAGTGAATGCGTCATTGCCGCGAAGAACGCCATGAAGCCAGGCGTTAAGATCTCCGAGATCAACAAGATCTGCGAAGGCTATATTAAGGCCTCCAAATTCGGCAAATTCTGCCTCCACTCCAGCGGCCATTGCATTGGCTTAAACGTGGTAGAATATCCTACCATCTGCGATGAGACCTCCGAGGTATTGCAGCCAGGTATGGTCTTTGCAGTAGAGAACGGCGTTTATCCCTATGATCTGACCAAGGATGTTGAATCCATTTATCTCTCCTTCCGCATGGAAGACGAGGTCTTGGTTACGGAAGACGGCGCCGAGTGGATCACTGGCCCAGGCGAGCCTGTGATTGAGATCAAGTAATGCCGAATTGCAATTTTAAGCAATAGGACCCAGGCGTTGCAAGGCCGAAGGCTTTGCAACGCCTTATTTTTTGTTTATAGTCCAAACATATGCGACCAGTGAGATGGGGGAATCCCGCTTAAATAAAAGTACAATTATGGTTTTCGTGGTGGAAATTAGGCAAAAAAAGATGAATTTCGGCCGCGTCAAGAGAAGTTCGCAAAAAGGGTTAGGTTTCTTTACAAAGGCATAATCATAAATCACAACAAAAACCGAGCCAACCTACACTAAAACGTCGCTTTTTTCAAGGAAAAGGCGGCGTTTTTTCATGGCCCGGTTTTGGAAAGGAGTGGTGCTGACTTCATATCAAAGAGAAAGGGGGAATTTTTTAGCTGGCCGGGCCGGGAGGTCTGGCCTTTTTTCATCTCACGAAAAAGGAGGTTAGCCAATGGCAGATGAAAAAGTAAACGTGAGCCCGGAGGAAAGCAAAATCCCGGAAGCTCCGGCCCCGTCCGGGCCGGGCGATCCGCCCGCGCCGGAGCACACCGAGGGGCCCGCTGTCCCTGGTGGAGATCAGACGGCCCCCGCTCATGTGGAGCCCGCCATGCCGGAAAAAACGGAGGGGCCCATCAAGCCGGAGCAGTCTGTTATCCCTGGTATGGGTGAGGACGCTCCCGCGCCATCCGGCAAGGTGATCAACCTCTCGGACATCCAGGCCGCTGATAAGGGCGGCAAGGAGGCTTCTGCTCCTGCCCCGGAAAAGAAAGCGCCGGAGGCGGATAAGCCGCCGAAGCGCCGGGGCCGTCCGCCGAAAGAGCAGGCCGGGCCGACTGTGGAGAAAAAGTCGAAAGCGGCGGAGCCCCGCACAGGCCGCCCGTCTAAGGTTGACAAGGCGGCCCGTGAGGAGGCTCCGCCCTCTGTTCAGGACAAAGTGTCCAGAGGTAAGAAAGCCGACAAGAGCAAGGAAACGGGTTCCGGCGGTGCGCCTGCGTCTAAATCCGCTAAGACGGCAAAGCCGGGCAAGGCCGCTCCTGTCAAGGAGGCGGCAGTCCCGCCGCCGGAGATCAAGCTGCCGCCCACGCCGGAGGTGCCGCCCCGCCCGGTGGAAGAGGGAAAAATCGTCTATTTGAAGATGTCGGAGCTCCACCCGTTCCATACGTTCCGGGAGCACCCCTACAAGGTGCAGGACGATAAAGCGATGGACGATCTGGTGGGGACGATCAAGGAACACGGCATTATGACCCCCGCCACCGTCCGCCCGGAAAAGGACGGCAAGGGCTATGAGATCATCGCAGGCCACCGCCGCCATCATGGTGGTACACGGGCCGGGCTGGAGGAAATGCCCTGTATTGTCCGGGAGATGACTGACCTTGAAGCCGTCCGGGAAATGCGGAACAGTAATAAACAGCGCGGCGATCCGCTCCCCAGCGAACTGGCAAAACTGCTGGATTTGGAGGTTGAGGCCATCAAGCGCCAGGGGGCTCGTCCGAAAACGGAGAAAGAGGCCGAGGCCCTGGGTAAGCTCTCGGTGGAGATCGTGGGTAAGGATCACGACATGAACTATAAAAAGGTCATGCGGTATATCCGCCTTAACTCCCTGGTGCCGGAGCTTCTGGACAAGGTGGACGCAAAGCAGATGGGCTTTATGCCTGCGGTGGAGATCTCGTATATCAGGCCGGAAAACCAGCGGCTGATTGCTGTGTCCATTGACGGGGAGCAGTCCTCCCCCTCGGTGGCCCAGGCAAAGCGGCTCCATGAGCTGGACAAGGAGGGCAAGCTCAACGGCGATGTGATTGACGGTATTTTAAGTGAAGAGAAAAAGGAGGATCGCGGTGTGATTATTTCGACTGCTGAACTGTCTAAGTATTTCGGCAAGGAGGTCACTCCTGCCAAAATGAAGGAGCAGATCATGGCTCTGCTGGACGAGTGGAAAGAGAAACAGCCGCCCGAACTGGCGAAGCCGGACAAGAAAAAGGACTTGGAGAAGTAACCGGGCCCCGCTTCTGGACACTTTGTCCAGAGGTAAGCGCCCCGCGCTTGGGATGGGCTCTGTGGTGATATATCCCCCGTCGCCGCCTATATTCCTGCACAGCCGGGAGTGGGCCGTCAAGGGTGCAACGCACCGCCGCTTGCGTGAAGTGCTCCCCAAAAGTTGGACAAAAGTTATGCGGCAAAGCCGTTTTGAATTCTGTATTGGACAGGACTTAACCCATTCAATTTTTCTTTGATTCGGTTGTTGTTATAGTATTCAAGATAAGCGACCAGTTCCTGACAAAACTCATCTAATGATTGGAACGTCCGCAGGTATAGCAGTTCCGATTTTAACAGTCCGAAGAAGTTTTCCATAACCGCATTGTCCAAACAGTTTCCCTTTCTGGACATACTTTGCCGAATGCCTTTTTCTAACAGTCTTTTTTGATACCTGACGTTCTGATATTGCCAGCCCTGATCCGAATGAAGGATCAGCCCGCTGCTGTCCGGGAGTCGGGAGAAAGCTTTATCCAGCATTTCATCCACCTGACGGTAATTGGCGCGGTCGCTGATGGCATAACTGATGATTTCACCATTATACAGGTCAAGCACAGGCGAGAGATAAAGTTTACTCCCAAACAGGGAAAACTCGGTCACATCAGTTACCCATTTCTGACTCGGCCTTTCCGCACGGAAATCTCTTGCCAGCAGGTTGGGCGCAACCTTGCCGACCTCGCCCCGGTAAGAACGATACTTTTTCATTCGCACCATACATTTTAGGCCTGATTCCTTCATCAGCTTTTGTACTGTCTTGTGGTTTAGACAAAAGCCCCTGTTGCGTAATTCCATACCAATCCGCCGATACCCGTACCGGCCTTGATTCTCCTGATAAATCGCTATGATTTCTGCCCTTTCTTTTGCGTATTTATCCACAGCATTGGCTTTCCGGGAATGATAGTAGTATGTACTTCGGGGAATGCCGGCCAGTTTAAGTAATGCTGCCAGAGGATAATCACGCCTTAATTCTGTAATGGCAGCCGCAATGTCGCTTATTCGGGTTTTTCCCGTTTCTGAATTAAGGCGTTTAATTTTTTTAGGTAATCATTCTCCATTCTCAACCGATAATTTTCTTCTGACAGCCGCTTATTTTCCTGTTGCAGCTCCGACTGTTCCTGCTTCTTTTGCCGTTTTTCGCTGCCTTTTGTCGCCTGCTTTTTCATAAGTCCCTGTGCACCTTCCTTTTGGAATTTCTTCTCCCACCGGCACACTGTTACAACATCGAGGCAAAAGTGCATAGCTGTCTGTGTACAGGATAAGTGATGTTCCTGCTTGTATTGTAGCACTTTCAGACGAAACTCGCCATCAAAGCCTTTTTGTCGGCCCACCAGATTTCGGCTTAGAAGTCCTTTTGCACCATGCAGCTTATACAAGTTTACCCATTTTTCAATCGGCGTACAGGATACGCAAAATTTCTCGGATGCCTCTTTGCGTGTATGCCCTTCCAGTACATACTGAACAACTGCTAATTTTAATTCCTCACTGAACAATTCTTTTCCCATAGATTTCTGCACCCCTTTCGTTGACTTTCTTGTCCAACTTTTGGGGTGCAGTTCAAAGGGAAGAGCAGCCTAATGATATACGAGAAGTATCCAGAGTTGAAGTATAAGTACCGCAACCGGGCGTTCTGGCGCAGAGGGTATTATGTGGACACAACTGGAAAAATGCAAAGAAAATCGAGGAATACATACGGCGCCAGTTGGAAGAAAATAAGGCAGGAGAACAGCTAACAATGCGAAACTTCTAAAAAACCCGTTTACGGACGGCAAGTAACAATCTTTCGCAATTGGTAGACCGGACCAAGGCGACGTGAGGCGTGCGCTAGTATTCTAGGGTTTTACCCGTCTATGAAAAAACCCCGGTTTTTCCAGGGGATATTTATTTTTTTGCGCCCTCAAATTTGACGCCTACTTTTAGATGAAGGGAATCGAAACCGCGTAAAAAAACAATTCAGTGGATCGATTTTAGCAGCCGGGAAGCGCCGCCGGCAGAGCCGGCGGCTTGGCTTTTAGGAAAAAATGACATATTGGCGCTGCTATACTTTAATTTCCTCCACCTTCACCCAGCGATGTTCCTCATAGGAACGTTGGCAGGCTTCCAGCAGGATCTGGGAGCGGAAGCCATCCTCAAAGCTGGGAGAAGCAGGCATATCCTCTTCAAGAGCGTGAATAAAGTTGCGCGCCTGATGGATAAAGGTATCACCGTAGCCAATGATATGGCCAGCTCCCCACCATTTTGCCATATAGGGATGGTAAGGCTCGGAGACTTGGATCGTTCGGAAACCACGAAGCGATTCGGGGTCATCTACATTGTAATATTGGAGGTGATTCATGTTCTCCATATCGAAAATGATCGCCCCCTTACTGCCGTTGACTTCAATGCGGTTTTGGTTTTTATGTCCGGTGCCATTGCGCGTAGCCTCTACATAGGCTAGGCAGTTATGATCTCTAAGCCTCAGAAGCATGCTGGAGGCATCATCCACATCTACCTCTACAAGCTCGGTGCCCGCTTGTGCACCGCTTACGCCAAAGCTAGCAAGTGCAACAGGACGCTTGGAGACGAAAGTCCGCTGATCACAGAGTACCTCATCCACCTCGCCGAGCCAGAAGCGCAACACATCCAGTACGTGGCTGCCCATATCACCGTGGGCACCATACCCTGCCGCAGAGCGTTGAAGCCGCCAGACGACCGGATAATTGGGATCGGTCAGCCAATCCTGCTGGTAAATGCCTCGGAAGTGTAGCACATTGCCGATGAGCCCGTCTGCAATCATTTTTTTGGCAAAGGCCACGGCGGGTACGCTTCGGTAGTTGAAGCCGATCATGTTTTTGACGCCGGCTTCCTGTACGGCATCGAGCATGGCGCGAGCATCTTCCAGGGTGAGTGCCATAGGCTTCTCGCAGATGACATGCTTGCCATTTTTCGCGGCAGCGATAGCGATTTTGGCATGCAGAATGCTTGGAGCCGCGATGTCTACAATGTCCACCTTCGGATCATTTACGACATCTTTCCAATCCATTGTCCAGGATTGCCAGCCCCATTCGCCGGCAACGGTTTCGATATCTGGCTCATTAGCACAGATAATGTATTTTTCCACCCGCACATTATTAAGGTCAGCAAATAGTGGGAGATCTGAATAGGCGTGCGTATGTGTGCGACCCATGAATTTGTGGCCGATCAAGCCTACACGGTAGGTATTCATAAGATGCTCAGCTCCTTTACCCAAAATTGTTCAATCGAGGAAAAATCCCGTGTCCATCGGGACACAGTTTTGTTGGAGGTACTGCGTTGATATAAGAAAGATGCTGCACTTGCTGAGAAGAGAAGGAGAAGGACTGCTTCTTCTATAATTATATGGATAAGAATGTGTTGCGGCAATGGACAGATTTTTGCGTAGGCTTTAGAAACTACCCTGGGGAGAAAACTATGGGTAATGGGCGCAAGTAAGGTAGGGCCGGAGGGTAATTCTTGCCAAAGAACAGGCAAGCTTCTGATTAAACAAAATACATTATCGATGAACAAAAACTGTGGCCATATTGGGGCGTCATATAAAGAGCGGGGTCAAATTTTGGGATCGACAATTGATTTGGCAATACAGGCGTAAAGACAAAAAATGACCAGTTAGTGTTTGTTTTGGCCATCTAAAAAAATATTGTCAATTGCAAACAAAAGTGTTAACTGCAATAATAAATGTATCCAGAAATGCATGCATGGTTTCTCTGGAAGAATGATCTAAGGTTCTGTTGAGAAGGTTAAGAGAAGGCAAAAAAAACGACTGCTGTGATTGTGTAGGTGAAGTTGAAGATCCCAAATTCGCTTCATGTACGTTATACTGATGCATCTGAAATGAAACAAGAAGTAATATTGTCTAATATTGGAGGAAGAGAATGAGAAAGATTATTACCATTTCGATTGCACTGTTATTTATGTTGTCTGTTGTAGGCTGCTCTGGGCCTGCCGCGCCTGCCGCGTCTGCTGCACCTGCAGCTTCCGCTACGCCCGCTGCTCCCGCTGTGCCTGTCGCGCCGGAAGAGGAAGCAAATCCTAAGCTAGGTATTGTCATTCACACTTCGAACATCCCTTCCTTTAATGTGATGCTCGATGGTGCAAAGGAGACAGCCGAGTCCTTGGGCTATGAGGTTGTTATTGCGGATTATCAGGATGATGAAATCCAGGCTGTGTCCTGTGTGGAGAATCTCTGCACTGTGGGTTGTGATGTTATCCTGATTAATCCTATGGATTCCAAGAGCATTGTGCCGGCAATCGAGGTTGCGAACAGGGCTGGGGTTCCGGTCGTCATGTTTGATATCGACGCCGAAGGTGGCGAACGTGCTGCTCATGTAACGGACGACAACGAGATGTATGGCCGTTACGGTGCCGAGTGGCTTGCGTGGAAGTTGAATGGCGAGGGTGCAATTGCGGTCATGGAGTATCCTCAGATGGATATCGTTGCCATGCGCGGTGACGCTTTCTATAAGGTCATGGAATCCTTTCCGGATATTGAGATTGTAGCTGTAGGAAATGGTATCAATCGTGATGATACGCTGCCTCAGATGGAATCCTTCCTCCAGGCACACCCAGAGATCAAGGGCGCGTGGGGTTGCAATGGTGGTGCAGCATTTGGCATCTATTATGCTTGTCAGGCTGCGGGCCGCGATGATATCTTCGTTTGTGGCGGCGATGGTGAGGATGAGGGCATCGAGCTCATTCGCTCTGGCTCTAAGTATGGTTATGACTCTGCGCATCTTGGTTGGCTGCTCGGCTCGCTTGCGGCGGAAACCTGCGATAAGATCGTGCGTGGCGAAGAGGTTGAATACCGCACCATCCAGCCTGTGTTCCCGATCTCCCTAGAGAATATTGATCAGTGGCCGGGGATTGAAGCCGATGAGATGCCGGATGAGTCCATCATGAAGCCGGCGTGGTATAGTGATCCTTCTTGGATCGAGTTGTGTGAGAAGGTGGGCTATACTGCTTGGCAGGATTGATCTAGCAAGTTGGAGCAAGCGCTCCGCTCACGAAGTGATGGGGCGCTTGTCCCTTCCTGGCAGGTGGATTTTTAAGTGAAAAGAGACTTGCCGGTCTTGGTAACGGAGGTCACTATATGTCCAATGAAGTGATTTTAAAGTTAGAACATCTCACCAAGGCTTATGGAAATTTTTATGCTCTTGACGATGTGAGCATTTCCTTCAGAAAAGGTTCTGTTCATGCGCTGGTCGGAGAAAATGGCGCGGGGAAATCCACCCTCGTAAAATGCGTCTGTGGAGCGACGCGTGCTTCCGCAGGCACTATCGAGATCGATGGCGAAGTGTTGACGATCGCGAACCCCTTCAGTGGGTTTGAGGCAGGTATAGCGACCATGTACCAGGAATTTAATCTCTTGCCGGATTTGACGGTCGCACAGAACCTTTTTATTGGCCGAGAGAAAACGTACAGAGGCGGCTGGCTGAATAGTAGGGCTATGGAGCAGGTATGTCGTGAGCTACTTATGCAGATTGGCTTGAACGTTTCTCCGCATGAGTTCGTAAAAAACCTATCCACAGCAGAAAAGCAAATGCTGGAGATCTCGAAAGGTATAGCTTTTCACTCGAAGATTATTTTTATGGATGAGCCTTCTGCGCTGCTTACTGAGACGGAGGTACAGGCGCTTTTTAAGGTTATCCGCCAGCTGTCCGCAAGTGGTACGACTGTGATTTATATTTCCCACCGGCTTGAGGAAATTTTTGAGATTGCCGATACGGTATCCGTCCTGAAGGATGGAAAACACATTATTACAGCGCCTATAGAAGATTTCCATGATAAGAACGATATCATCAAGTATATGATCGGAAGGGAAATGGACAAGAACTATTTTGCCGTAGATGAAACTCGTGAGCCTGATACTACGGCGGAGATTCTGCGCGTCGAGCACTTGAAGAACGAGAATGTAGACGATGTGAGCTTCACACTATATAAGGGTGAAATTTTAGGGCTTGCCGGTCTTGTCGGTGCAGGCCGCACGGAGATTGTGCGTGCGATATTTGGCGCAGATCCGATTGAAAGTGGATCGATCTATGTGGAGGGAAAAAAAACTGAGATTAAGAACCCAGCGGATGCGATCGCTGCAGGTATAGGATTTGTGCCAGAAGAGCGTGCGCGTGAGGGGATTATTCTCTCTCAGTCCATCAGTTCCAATCTGTCCATTGGCCTTGGCAAGCAGATTTTTCCACGGGGATTTCTGAACATAAAACTGCAGCAGCGCCTTATACAGGAGTATGTTGAACGGCTGAATGTGAAACTTGGAGCCCTAGAGGACAAGGCGAACAGCCTCTCAGGCGGAAATCAACAAAAGGCCATCATCGCCAAATGGATGGCCACACATTCAAAAATCCTGATTATGGATGAACCTACACGAGGGGTCGATGTGGGTGCCAAGTCGGAGATCTATGGGATCCTCTCCAATCTGACAAAACAAGGGATCTCCATCATTGTTGTCTCATCAGAGATGCCGGAGATCATCAATATTTGTGACCGAATCCTGGTGATCAGCGGTCACCGTGTCGTGAATGAATTTAAGCGCGAAGAAGCGACGGAGAAAAGAATCCTCGCAAGCGCCCTTCCTGTTGAGGAAGCTGCCCCTGTAGGCGCAGAAATTGTAGTGTGAAGGAGAATCCAATATGGACGATAATGTTGTAACGGTACAAAAAAAGAAATGGAAGTTCCGGATTAAACCTGGCATGGGCCAGGTCTACTTTGTAGCGGCGTTGCTGATTGCGCTATGTATCTTTTTTTCGATTACCTCTCCCTATTTCAACCAGCTAAATAATTATTTGAGTATTGTGCGCCAGGTTGCGGTCTATTGTCTGATCGCATTTGGCATGCAGTTCATATTGCTCATCGGTGAAATCGATCTTTCTGTGGGCGCAACGGTTGCGCTGGTTGGCGTGGTTGCAGCCCAAATCAGCCTGGTAACGAAGAATGCCATCCTGGCATTCGCATGTGCGCTTCTCACGGGAGCGCTTGTCGGTGCATGCAATGGTTTTTTTATCACGGCGTTTTCTATTCCGAGTTTTATTGCGACACTGGCCACCCAATCTATCATCCGTGGAGGTGTGCTTGTCTACACAAATGCGGAAACCATTTTTGGTTTTCAAAAGGAGCTGAATACCCCAGCGCAGGGTTATTTCGGCATCATCCCCATTCCTGTGGTAATTGTTACGGCCGCATTCCTGCTTGTGGCCATCACGTTGCGATATACGCGATTTGGACTTCATGTGTATGCAATTGGCGGCAACAAGGAAGTGGCACGGCTTTCCGGTATTCCTGTGAAACGAGATACAATGCTTTGCTACATCATTTGCGGTGTTTTGACAGCACTGGGGGGACTCCTTGCGATGGCTCGCGTTGCAGCTGCGACACCCAACACCGGTGAAGGCTATGAGCTCGATGCCATTACAGCTGTTGTACTCGGTGGCACGAGTATGACAGGAGGAGCAGGATCCGTATTAGGCACTCTTTTTGGCCAGTTGGTACTTGGTGTTATGAGCGCCGGCTTAATTATGCTTGATGTGAGCGCGTTCTGGATCACCATTATTAAAGGCATTATTTTGCTTATTGCGATCATTTTATCTGTGCGCACAACAAATAGGGAAGGACGTGTGAAAAAATGAAATTTAATTTTTTGGGCAGAACGGGCATGCGTGTGAGTCAGATCTGCATGGGGTGTATGACGTTTGAAAAGGGCTATACTCCGAAGATCAAGGAGGAGAAGGATTGCTATCGGATGCTGGATCACTATGTGGATCAGGGTGGCAACTTCTTCGATATGGCGGATAACTACCCTGGTGTGGAGGAGATATTTGGCCGTTGGCTGCAAGACCGGTCGGACCGTGATCAGTTTGTGATTGCATCAAAGGTTCGGTTCCTGGCGGGAAAAGAGGGACCGAATGACATTGGCCTTACCCGCAAGCACATACTGGATCACATTGATAAGACCCTTGCAAAGACCCATGCGGAGTTTATTGATCTCTATCAGATGCACTGTTGGGATGAAATCACTCCCATAGATGAGACGCTCCGGGCGTTTGATGATCTTGTGCGCATGGGGAAAATCCGCTATGTGGGGGCTTCAAACTTTGCAGGATGGCATATTACGAAGATGATCGATTATTCCGAGGCGAAGAATTTTGTCAAGATTCAGAATGTGCAGACGCAGTATAGCCTCCTCTGCCGTTCGCCAGAGTGGGAAGTTCTTCCCGCCATCAACGATGCAGGCATCGCCTTGACGTCATGGAGCCCCCTGGCGGCGGGATGGTTGTCGGGGAAATATAGCCGCGAAGCACCGCCACCGAGTGACAGCCGGATGGCTCGCTTTATAAAAAATGCAGAGGAGTGGGAGATGACGCTCAAAGAAGGCCTTTCTACTCAAATCCCGCACCCGACCCGAATTACGGAGCTCTTTGAGCACGAAAAGCAGATGCAGAAGAATGATCTGGATCGGCGCTGGGCAATCATTGATGCGGTTCGGGATGTGGCGGCTAACCATGAGGACGCCTCCTGTGCACAGGTTGCACTTGCCTGGCTGTTGGCACAAAAAGGTGTGGATTCGCTGGTGTGCGGCTTTAGTTCCATCCGTCAGATTGATGAAAACCTGGGAGCGATGGAACTTACACTTGCGCCGGAGGAGCTCAAGTGGCTGGACGCAGTCAGCCATCCTGGTTATCCATACCCCCATGACTTCTTCCAAAAATATGGCGTGAACCGGCGCTAAATGGTATTGAGACTTTGACTTGGGAAAGGAGAACGATATGGGAAACAGAAGAGACGCCTTCAAGCGCCGTATCATCGAGCTCAAGAAGGAGAGAGAATTCGTTGTGATGGATGCAGATGTCGGCAATGCGACACGCACATGGGATTTCGGAAAAGTCTATCCGGATTACTTCTATGAGATGGGCATTGCAGAGCAGGATATGGTGGGCGCTGCAGCGGGCATTGCCTCCTGTGGCATCCCGGTGATTGCTTCAACGTTTGCGACATTTATTACCATGCGAGCTTTTGAGGTGGTTCGCACCTCTGTGGCCTATCCCCGGCTCCCTGTGAAGCTGGTAGGCGGTTATGCGGGTCTATCCAACGGCAAAGACGGTGCGACACATCAGTCCATCGAAGATTTAGCGCTTATGCGCATGATCCCGAATATGAGTGTCCTGATCCCGGCAGATGATGTGGCCACGGCGAAGATGATTGATATTATGCTGGACCACGAAGGCCCCGTTTACATGCGGATGGAGTTTGATGAAGTGGAGGATATCTATTCCACCACTGCTGAATTCCCCATCGGTGGAATGAATATAGTGCGGGACGGCAAGGATATTACCGTTGTGGCCTGTGGTTCTGCTCTTGCCGCTGCTTGTCAGGCGGCAAAAGCACTCGAGAAGGAGGGCATTAGTGTACAGGTAATGGATGCATATTGTCTGAAGCCTTTTGGTGAAAAGGTATTCTTGGAAGCCGCGCAGAAGACAGGACGCGTCATTACCCTGGAGGATCACAGCACGATCGGTGGTCTGGCTGGAGCGGTTTGTGAATGCCTTTGTAAGAACAATGTGGGCGTTCGTTATGATTGCCTTGGTATTGAAGATGTGTTTACAGAATCTGGGAAAACGCCTGAGCTGCGAGCACGTTATGGCCTTGATGCGGAGACTTTAATGGCCCGAGCGAAGAGAATGATGGAGGAAGCGTAGGATGGATAGAGCATTACTGGAGAGCAAAGCCCGGCAATACCGATGCGATGTGGTTCATATGATCTACAACAGCGATATCCGCTCTGGCCATTTTGGCGGGTCACTTTCAGCGGCGGAAATTGTTGCAGCATTGTATAATGGAATTATGCAGTTTGATTCGACGGATCCGGGAAAGAGAGATCGTGACCGTCTGGTACTTAGTAAAGGGCACAGCGTACCGGTGGTTTATGCCGCACTTGCAGATAAGGGTTTCTTCGATGCGGAGATATTGCGTACCTATCGTGATCAGGGCAGTATACTTCAGGGACATCCGGATGCACGCAAGACTCCGGGTTTGGATGCTTCCGCTGGTTCGCTAGGCCAGGGACTTTCTGTGGCGCTCGGTCAGGCGCTTGCTTCGCGGTATATTGGACCCTACACTGTTTACTGCCTCCTTTCCGATGGTGAAATGCAGGAGGGAATGGTGTGGGAGGCTGTTATGGCTGCCGCCCACCACAAGGCTCACAACCTGGTGGCCATTGTGGACTGCAATGGCATGCAGGTCGATGGTAAAACGGAGGACATTCTGTCGATCGAGCCGTTGGATGAAAAGTTCCGTGCATTCGGTTGGAAGGCAATCCGGGTGGATGGCCATGACGCCGTTGGTGTCTATGAGGCGATTGAAACAGCTAAAAAGAACGATGGGCCTTGCGCTGTTTTATGTAAAACGACCAAGGGCAAGGGGGTATCCTTTATGGAGAACGCTTTATCCTGGCATTGCAATAAGATTACAGAGGAGGAATACCAGGCTGCAATCCAAGAGCTCATGAACGGTTGAGCGGTTGTTTACCGCCCGCATCGTACCGTACCCGCACCCAAGAGGGGAGGACACAGTTGCATGAAAAAGCCCGCTTGGAATAACCTCAAGTTTTGCCTTGCTTTGCTGGTGGCTGGCTTGGTGCTGTTTCTTGCGGGCACATTTGCTGCACATGTTCAGGCATACTTCCAGCAAGAACAATACAATGATTATAACCTCTCACAGATGGGTGAACTGGAGGCGAATGCACAAACTCTCCAGGATACACTTGAAACTACACTTTTTGACAACCTAATCTATACGCAGCTCTTAAATTGCGAGAAGGCCGATAGAATGAAGATTGTATCGGAGCCCGAAGCGCTGAATAGGATGCTTGCAAATATCAAGAATGGAAGCGATTATATCATCGATGTGTTTCTGTTCAGTTTAGCTAACGACATCGTAGTTTCTGATCAGGGAGTTTACAGTCGGCAGGATTTTTTCAAAAATGTATATGAGCTTGACTACTCGGATATTGTAAGCCTCATGACTATCCAGCAGCGGGCTTCCGCGAAGGAACCGCTTGCGGTGACGAAGTTTGTCTACCATGCTCCTGCAGAAAAAAAAGCATATGATACCATCGCCTACCTCTACACACCTGCAGCTGTAGCGGGAAGGGCGAATACGGCCATTATCATTGCTTTGGATAAAAATGCTGTGCTTTCCCGTCTGCAGGCTACGTTGTTGAGAGATTCAAGCGGGCTTCTGCTCATCGGTGAAGACGGATCCCTCCTGGCCCGGAATGATGCGGGTTTTCTGCATTATGGTTATGAGGTAAGCGACATCAAGCGTCAGGTGCTCGAGAGCAACCAGGAACGAGGTGTGATTGATGCCTATGCATCCGATGATTATGCAGGGGTATTGATCTACCATCAGGCTCTTGCGGGAGGGCGATACTATGCTGTTAAACTGACACATCCCGAAACGCTGGTCGCGGAACTTCAGCTGCAAAGCCGACTCTGGAGGACGAGAACTCTTGCTGCCTTGGTTGCTCTGCTGTTTGCCGTACCCCTTGTAGTATGGCTCTACCGGCCCGGTGAGCGCAAAAGTGGATTGAGGGAAGATCATTATACCTCGGATGCACTGGCACAGGTGCTCTTTGAAGGCAGGGTAGACATGGAACTGGAAGCGGAGCTTGTGACAAGTGGGTTTGATCCCTACGTGCGGCAGGCAGTGGCTTGCCGCGTTTGGCTCGATGGGACAAAGCGCTTCCTCGATCGGCACTCCGCCCATGCATGGATAGCGTTGCTCGAACAGGTTGCTGTGCGTATCGTGCGGCATTTTTCCGGGCGCTATGAAATCATGACTTTTGTCCGGGAGGAGTTGGTTGTGATCTTCCAGGTTCATACAAGTGGATCGCTGGATTTGGAGGCTCTGGTTACCGAGATGCGAGACCTGTGCGATTTACTTCAGCTTCCGTGTGAGCAGAGCATATCAGCTCGGTTTGGATCGGTACAGGAGGGGGTTGCCAGGATTCGGGAGAGCTATCGGACAGCTCTTTGCGTGGGCAAGGATACATTTAGCCGATCTGCTCAATGCAGTGTTTATGAAGGCGAACTGCCATACGTGAACGAACGCTTGTTGTCACCCGAGCAAGCGCAGTCTCTTTCCCAGTGGCTACTTGGTGGCAAAGATCCAGCATTCTTGTCCAGCTTGCTGGAGCAGATTTTTCCCTATGGAGAGCCCAGCGAGGTACAGCTGCAAAAGTTTCATGAGCTCTTTCGACAAGTAGATAAGTGTTGCGCCCTCTTTGAGAACGAGAATGATCAAGAGGAGTATTGCCTTCAATATGGCCGCCTGGCATTACGGCTTATGGACTGCTGTAGTCGGCAGGAACTACTGGAGACTACAGAGAGATTATTTCAGGATATCCGGGAAGAGATTTCGGCGCTGCACATGGAGAATGACCGAGACAATCTTTTGAAAAAGAGTATTGCACAGTACTTGGAGGAGAATTATGCTCGGGATTTCTCCCTCGTAGAAATAGCGGAACATTTCGGACTCTCACCGGCATATTTCAGCCGCATGTTCAAATCGCTCATGGGAAGTAACATGGTCGATTATTTGCATCTGTTGCGGATGCGTAAATTTAAGGAGTATGTGGCGGAGCACGGCGATATGCCAATCAAGGATGTAGCGAAGAAGGTTGGGTATAACAGCTACAAGACATTTTCGCGACAGTATAAAAAGATATTTGGGACGCTTCCCAGCAACAAAATATTTTGATGATCCAATCATAGAAAGAGAAAGGATATGAAAATGCTAAAAGCGGGAAAAATGGAAGGCTTGGCGCATATTGGACTCTTCGTATCAGATCTTGAGCGGTCGAAGAATTTTTATTGTGACGTGCTAGGCTTTACGCCTATCTTCTCCTACGATAGTGCGGAGGAGAACGATGGGAGTGCGACACACATCTGCTTCATCCAGAATGGCAACCTCATCATTGAACTTGTAAAATTTGATAATGCGGAGCACCAGAAGCACCGCAAAGATGGACTCTTCGATCATGTAGCAATCCATGTGGAGAATATCGAGGAGGTTCGCGATCAACTTCTTGCAAAGGGTATCCGCTTTGAATCAGATGACATCGTACACAAGCCCCATGTATTCGCAAATGGATCCAAGTGGCTTCTTTTCCGTGGACCGGACAACGAGCACCTGGAAATTGCTGAAGTGTTTTAACTAAGAAAGGAGAAATACAATGCGCTGTGTAGCACTGCCTGTGACGGAAGAAAACTTTGAGATCCTGGGTCAGGTGATTAAGACTCCGGATGTTGCGGTACGGGAGCCCCAACTCAAGGGTGATGGATTCTACCATCATGCGGAACTTGCGTTTATGGACACTCATGGCCCTGTAGAGTGGGGGATCACAACATTCTCAAAGCGTCCGATGATCACGGAAACGCTTGAACAGCACTTTGGCACGCCGGAGATGTTGTTGGCTCTTGACGGTCCCTTTGTCATGCCGGTGGCGCCGAAGATGCTGCGTGATGGCAAGGAGGTTCCGGATG
>ERZ506979.554-NODE-554-length-22662-cov-4.607024_pt1 | contig 22662 bp, 22 predicted proteins | sample MGYA00512887_ERZ506979 | MGnify/ENA metagenome assembly ERZ506979 | reverse complement strand
GCCCATGCTGCATCTGAGATGTCATGGCGGCGTTGAGGATTCGTCATAAGCACATTCTTGCTGAATTGATGCGCTTCTCATAACACAAATCTCATGTAGACACTATCTAGAATCCAGCACCTACGGTATGGGGGTTCAAGTCCCCCCTCTCGCACCAAAAGAAAAAATGGCGCTTGTGCGACCCTGGCAAAAGCCTCCCCGTTACGCCTTGAGCGTTTCAGAGGAGGCTTTTTACATGGCGTTTATCCTGTATGGCGCGGGCTTAAACCTGACTTGTCAGCCGCAGGATGACCTTCCCCTTCACCGCATTATGGATGTCGCCATTCTCATAATGTGAAAGGTCGTAGAGCAACGGCGCATAGCCTTCGGCGGTATTGTCGGCATAAAACAGCACAAAGGTTTGTCGGCCGTTTTTCCTGACGACGACCCGCCGCAGCAAGTGATTGCCTCCCTGGCGCTTGGGTTCCCGTACCAGGTATACATCCCGTTCCGAAATGGGAATTTTTTTTGCGGTATCCACCAGAAGCATGTCGCCCGGACAAATGCGGGGCAGCATGGAACGCTCGTGTTCACTCACCTTCAGGACCACGGCCGAAGGCGGCGCCAATTCCCGCTGTACCATCAGCCAGTCTTCAGGCTTTTGGATGAGAGCGGGCAGGGGCTTGTCCGCGCCCACTTCTCCGAGCATGGGCAACGCCATGAATCCGGCCCGCTGTTTCAGCGGCAGGGTCGTGTTGCTCTGCTCCCCAACGGCCTCTGTCCGGGCCGCAGCGCCGTAAGGCAGGACAATGCGCACGCCGAGAGCCATGAGCACGGGTTCCAGTTTGCGCAGGGTGGGAGTGGCGGATCCGTTGAGCCAGCGGGAAATATTGGCTTCGGATTCGCCGGTGGCGCGGGCCAGTTGGGCCTGGCTGGCATAGGGATTGCCCGAGGCGGCCTCGCGCAGAATATCCAGGGCCGATTCCAACAGACTTTTGGGAGGCTGTTTCGTCATCCGCGCACCATGCGGGAAAAGTTTCGTGATCCGTGTTTACGGGAAGCCGGAAGGCGTCGCGCCGGATATGCCGACGCGACGCGTGCCGCCGGGATTCCTCCCCCGAGAAAGCCGGGGCGCCTCGCGCCAACCGCTATGACGCGAAACATTCAAATCTGCCGCCAAGTCCTGCGTATTCGCATTGAAAGCGCGTCCAGTTTCAATACTGACGCCGCCCTCCCTTACGGGAAAAGCGTGGTTTTACCTTTGAAATCGCTCTACAGCTTGCGGATGGAGCGCACGGCGTCCACCCTGCCTGAAATGCGGCGCAGGGCGCGCGCAAGGCCGTCCTCGCGCGCCACCAGGGCCATGCGCGCGGCCAGGCGCAGCGTGGCGGGCAGCCACAAAAAGGCCAGAGCGCCCCATTGCCTTTGCCGGGCCAGATCGCGGGCGAACAGGCGGCGGAAGCCGCGTCCCATGCGCCGGAAGTCCTCCAGATAGCTGAAGACCTCCACCTTGTGATGCCAGCTTTTGGGGTGCAGCCGCCAGCGGGTCAGCTTTTCCGGCGCAAAGGCAAAGGGCACGCGCGCGGCGAGCTGCGCCCAGACCCACCAGTCCAGCCAGCGCGGCACGGGCGTTTGCAGGGAAATCCGGCGCAAGAGGTCCGTGCGGGCCATGGCGCAGGAAAAGGTGGGAATCTTGTTTTCCAGCAAAAAGGGCCGCACGTCGCACACGGTCCGCTCATGCCGGGCGTGCCAGCGCATGACGCGCGGCACATAGCCCTCAAACCAGGCCGTGTCGGCTCCGGGCATGGCGAAGGGGGCGATGTCGTTGCAGACCACGCCCGCGCCGCCCTGTGCCGTGACTTGTTCCGCAGCCTCCAGGCGGCGCTCCAGACAGTGGGGATGCCAGAGGTCGTCGGCTTCCAGAAAAGCCGTCCAGCGGCCCCGCGCCTCGGCCAGGCCCAGGGCCAGACCGGCGGGCAGGCCGTGGTTTTTGCCGTCCGCATGAGTCAGCACGCGCAGCCTGGGGTCGCGCGCGGCAAAGGCTCGGGCCACGGCCAGGGACTGGTCCGTGGAGCCGTCCTCCACCAGCAGAATTTCGATGTCTGCCACGCTCTGCCCCAGAACGCCGCGCAACGCGCCGGGCAGGTAGCGGGCGTAATTGTAGCTGGGCACGATGACCGTGACGACGGGAGCGGACATGACGGATCTCCCGGAAGGGACGCCGCGTGACGGCGGATGCGGAATGAGGGAAAGAGAAGGCCCCGCCCCCGATGGGGGCGGGGCCTGAGATCAAAGGATTATGTATGGATTAGGCGACAATAAAGGAACCGTCATTAGCGAGGTCATCAAGAGCGACGCCTTGTAATTGCACGATAGCGTCGTGGCCAGAGCCAGAATCAGACGCCACGAGATAGGTGTCGGAGTTAACCATGGCGGCAAAGAACTTGGTGCCGCCGTCCAGTACGCCATCCGCAGCTGCCAACAGATCGGAAAGAGACTTATAAGAAGTCGGATCCTCAGTGTACGCGGTAAGACCTGCTCCGAGCGCACCAATTTTCAGGGTATCCTGGCCATTGCCGAAGTCAGTGATGATGGACGTGGCTGTATTGTCCGTGTCAGTACTCGTAGTCGTCGTGCTCAGAACAAACAGATCATCCCCGGCGTTGCCGGTCAGGGTGTCATAAATGGCCTCAATGGCCACGCTGGCGGCGTGGCCGGGGGTCGTGAGGGTGCCGGCATCCATTGTGATCCCCGTTGTTACAGTTATGCTGGGAGCGTTGCTATCCCCGATGCCAATTCCAGCAGTTTTTTCCGTTAGTACCAGGTTACCGTTATGAATCGAAGCATCATATACCGCAGAGAGGTTTGCATCATTACCGATGAATGTCACCATCTCTTGCACATTGGTTATATTCGTGCCGGTAGCCACTGCATCGGAAGTTATGTTGCCGATCTTAACTGTGCTACTATCATCCCCGTTGAGAGAACCACTGAAAGTGTACTCGGCTTTACCCAGCTGAGCATCAACGGCCGCCTTGTTAAAGCGCACAGACCCAGCTGTAATTACATCATTACCGCTACCGCCGATCAGTTCATCGCTGAAGTTAGAGCCGGCAATATTGATTTCGTCGTAGCCCTCAAGGCCACTGATGTCGATTTTGATGGAGTTATTGACACCAGAGGCATCCAAAGACATTATTTCCCCATTGTCGCCCAGATCGCCGGAAATCTTGATATCTTTGGTTGTGTTAGCGATAGTCGTGGTTATCATATCAGTTCCGAGGCCGGTGTTCAGCACGATGTCGGCCTCATCCGAGATATGCAGGGCAATGGTGTCCACCTTAATACCGCCGGTCACTTCAATGCTGTCGTAGCCATTGTTAACGGTGATATTATTGTCCGCCAGATGGCTGCCGACCACATTCAGCGAAGCGCCGCCCTGCGTGTAGGCGTCAAAGGCAGCCGCGAAATCGCCCTTCACAGCGGATGCATCCACAGTAATGCTGTCGGACTTGCCGCCGAGATGGGCAACACCGGTGAACGTAACATCGCCGTTGCTCTTCAGCTCCATGTTTTCAATGGACGAAAGATCGGTGCTCGCAGCAAACGCCAAGTCATTGCTGGACGTGCTGTCCACGGTCAGGCTTGTGGCCTTGTTGGCGACAAGCCCGCCGGAGAACGTGGCCCCATCCGCAACGCTCAAGGAGACGCTGGTTGCCCCCCCAGCCGTGACGACACCGCTCATGCTATCGACAACATCGTCATCATCGCCCACGGTGATGTCCAGCGTGGGCACGTCGTCAATGTTCACAGCATGCGTGTTTGCATCCACAAACAACAGATTAAGTTCGCTGCTCTGGAAATCCGCCAGGGTGACCTCTGCGCCAGCCCCATCCAGCTTCACGGTCTGCAGGCCGGTGGTCCTGGCGCCGGAAAGGGTCAGTGCACCAGTGTTCCCATTCACGGTCAGGGTTTCCACATTGCTCATCTGCAGTTCTTTGACGGACGCTGCGGTAATGCCGGACAGCACGACCTCATCGTCGCCCGCGCCGCCGTCAATGCTGAGGTCAGCGGCAGAGTTGACGCCCAGGTTGAGGCGGTCGTCGCCGGAACCGAGGGTCACGCTCGCCAGCTTGGTAGTGGCGGCGGTGAGGTCAACATTCAGGTCGCCGGTGGCGACGGAAGCGTCCACGCTTTCCAGCGAGGTGTCGCCAACCTTGACCTTGAGGTCGCCGTCGCCCGTCACGGCTACCGTCTTGACAGCATTGCCGCCCTTCAGGGTCACCACGTTTTCACCGGCGGCGTTGACCGTGAGGTTCTCAATGCCGTTGAAGGTAACGTCAACATTGGTATCGCCCTTGTCCGCATCCACAGTGCCCACATTATGAAGGCCGAGGGTAAGGGCATCTTCTTTGCCTTTGACGGCGTCGGCGGCAAATTTGATGTCGGCGGCTTTGGCGCGGTCGGCCAGATTCACGGCAATGCCGGCGGCGGAGAGATCGGAGAGATTCACCGTGCCGGAAAGATTATAGGTCTGCACGCCTTCCACGCCCTTGCCGCTGAAGGTCACAGCGCTGCTGGCGGAAGAGTCGAGGTTGACGATCTCCACGTTCTTCATGAAGCCGTCGCCCTTGAAGCCGGTGAAGCTCTTGGCCATATCGACATTGAGCGTATCGGTGCCGTCGCCGCCGTCGATCTTGTCGCCTTCATTGAGGGTCGCCACGCGGCTGGTGCCGGTAGCGCCGTTGATGATTTCGTCAGCGGCCGTGCCGTTGATGGTGTCGTTATCTGTGGTCAGATCATACTGGAAGGGCTTGTGGTCCACGGGATATTCTGCCCTGGCGGCCTCGCCGGGGCCCTCGCCGGCATAGTTCTCAAAGTGGTCAAGCACGGTCATGCCGGCGTCGTTAATGGCGGCCTTGATCTCGTCGGCGGTCCAGTCGCTCTTTTCGCCTTCACCAGCGGCGGCGTTCATGGCCTCGGCCTTGGCCTGGCAATATTTGGCTTCGTCAAGGGCATAGGAAGGGCTGAGGCCTTCGCTGTCCCCGAACTGCAGATAGTGGCTCCAGGCGGACATGCCGGCGGCCTGAATGGCAGCCAAAGCGGAATCGGCACTCCAGTCGGTCCTGCCGTCCTGTTTGATGGCGTTGAGCTGTTCGGCTTTCATGGCCAGGTATTCGGCGGCGACGAATTCGGCCACAGGGCTCAGACCTTCATACTGGCCGTACTGCTCAAAGTGCTGTTCGGCGGTCAGGCCGTTCTGGGTAAAGGCGGCCCGGACTTCGCTGGTGGTCGTCCACGGTTTGCCGCCGTTCAGATCGCCGTTAGGATCAACGACCTTGAGTTGGGCAAGTTTTTCACCAAGATAAAACGACTCGTCGAAATAGGAAATCATACGTCCTCCAAAAAAATTTGCCGGTGATGTCGGCCGCTTCCAAACAGGGCCGGCCCATGCCGTCCCACCTTTTGCCTCAAATTCCCAACAGCTTGATTTTGTTCGTCTAAAGCGGAAAGGGGTGTTCCAATAGGGTACGCCCTAGAACCTTTCAGGCTTGAAATTCTCTCCAAAAGTCAACAGAGAGGATCCCCTAGCTGTAGAGTGTCAACACGTTGTTCACCCTCCAGAGAGTTTTGAGGCTGGAGGTTTTCTGCCAAGAGCCGAATGCGGCCGCACATAGTTATAGCAGTGTGTCCAGATCGGCAGATACGCTGTTCGCTTCCACGAGTGGGTACATGTTCTTGCGTATGCCCACGCTCTTAGACAATGTCTACACAAGATTTATGTGATGAGAAGCGCATCAATTCAGCAAGGATGTGCTTATGACGAATCCTCAACGCCGCCATGACATCTCAGATGCAGCATGGGCCTTATTGGAACCGCATCTGCCTGGGCAAAGTGGGCAATGGGGAGGCATCGCAAAGGATAATCGCCTCTTCATCAATGCCGTATTCTGGATATTGCGTACTGGCGCGCCGTGGCGAGATTTGCCGCCGGAATATGGTAAATGGGGAACTGTTCACCAACGCTTTATTCGGTGGCGAGACAAGCGAATATGGGAAAAACTCCTTGAAGTGTTGATTGATGATCCGGATTTTGAATGGTTGATGATTGATGCCAGTCATTGCAAAGTCCACCCCCACGCGGCGGGAGCCAAGGGGGGCAACCAAGGTATGGGCCGCACAAAAGGGGGCTCAACAGCAAAATACACCTGGCCGTGGATGCGCATGGTATGCCGGTCAGAGTTGCTGTTACAGCGGGTACCACAGCGGATTGCACACAAGCCATAGCCTTGATTGACGGCATTGCCGCTCAATTCTTGTTAGCGGATCGTGGATATGACAGTAATGGGATTATAGATAAAGCCATTGAGACTAGTTGCGAAATTGTCATTCCGCCCAAAAAGAATCGCAAGGCACAGCGTTACTACGACAAGGCGCTCTATCGTGTGCGGCACTTGGTTGAAAATGCTATTCTCCACCTTAAATGCTGGCGCTGCATCGCCACCAGATACGCAAAGATGCTCACTTCGTTTAAGGCTGCCGTACAAATCCGCTGTATAGCGATATGGTTAAAGGTTTTAACTTAAACTCGTGTAGACACTATCTAGAGAAAATATTCACGATTTATCATCCGGCTGATAGAACGCCGCGCATTGTCAGGACATACTCTGCGTGAAGGTGCTCACCATAACCTGTTCCCGAAAATGAAAAGGAGTATCACCGTGAAAAAGATACTGTTGCTGACGGTTCTCTGCGTCTGCGTCGCGTTTCCGGCCTTGGCCGGAAACTGGCCCGAGCGCCCGGTGAAGATGCTGACCATGGTCAATCCCGGCGCGCAGATCGACCTGCTTACCCGTTCCCTGGCCGAGGCCCTCAAGGAGGGGCTGGGGCAGCCGGTGCTGGTCACCAACATGCCCGGCGGTTCCCACGGCAGCGTCATGGCTACTGAACTGGCTACGGCCAAAGCCGACGGCTATACCCTCGGCGTGGCGGCCACGGCGGCGTTCACCTATTCGCCGTATTTCGCGCACACCAGATACACGGTGGACGACTTCACCTATCTGAGTCTTCTGGGTCTGAACCAGAGCGGCATTGTCTGTAAGCCGGACCGTCCGTGGACAACGCTGAAAGAGGCTTTCGCCTGGGCCGGAAAGGAGGGCAAGGGCCTGACCTACATGTTCCAGGGCTCGGACGACCGCGACGCCATGAGCCGCATCGCGGCCAGGGAAGGCGTCAAGCTTTCCCTCATGCCCAGCACGGGCGGGCCTTCGGTCATTTCAGCCGTCATGGGCGGTCATGCGGACCTGGGGCATGTGGGGGCCATCCTGTTTGACTACGTGCAGGGGGGCAAGCTCAAGCTGCTGGCGGCTTCCACGCCGGTGCGCCTGACGCCCCTGCCCGAGGTGCCTACCCTGCGTGAACAGGGCTGGGATGAGGCCGTGGAAATGTACATCGTGCTTGTGGGGCCCAAAAATCTGCCCGCGGATGTGCGGGAACGCCTGAACGCGGCGGTGGCCGCCCTGAAGAACAACCAGGGATTTCAGACCTTCATCCACGAAAAACTGCGCATGGGCCCGGTGGAGTTCGGTCCGGAACACGCTGTGGACTACATGAAGCGCACCGCCGCGCGCAATGCGGCCCAGGCCAAAGAAACGGCCGGAGCCGGAAAGTAGGGCGCCTTCACCGTTAAGGAGAGTTCCATGACCAACGCGCAAAGGGAAAATTACGGCTACGGCGGCATGGCTGTGGCGAGCCTGGTTCTGCTGCTCTGGCTTATTCCCTCCTATTCCCCCGAATACCCCGGCTACGGCGTGCCCGCCACACTGGTGCCCAATCTGGCGGCCGGCTTCATCCTGCTGCTGGCCCTGCTGGGGCTGGCGCGCAACATGCTGAAAGCCCGGCGTCTCCGCCGGTCCGGCGAAGCCGCCGGGGCGGGCGCGGCCCCGGCGGCGGGGGGCGTGGCCTGGGGGCATCTGCTGCGCTTCATGCTGCCCTGCGCTCTGCTCATGCCCGCCATGTCCCGTTTGGGTTTTATTCCTTCGGGGGTGGCCTTCATGCTGTTGATCCAGTGGTTCTGCGGCCAGCGCAAGCCCGTGGTTATGGCGCTGACGGCCCTTGTGCCGGTGCTGACGGTCTGGGCGCTGATGCGTTTCGGCTTGGGCGTGCCCATGCCGTAGGGCTTGTTTCATCTTACAACGCCATATTCTCGATTGACGGCAAAAATCCGGCTGCACAGCGCCAGTCTCAACAAGCGGAGAACATATGTTCGACATGATCCTCGCGGGCCTCACGGACGCCCTGCAACTGGCCAATCTGCTCTTTGTGCTCCTGGGCGTGGTCACGGGCATGATCGCCGGGGCCATACCCGGCGTCAACGGTCCCATGGCCATAGCCCTGTGCATCCCCCTGTCCTATTACATGTCGCCCGTGGCGGCCATCGGCTTTCTGGTGGGGTTGAACAAGGGCGCATTCTTCGGCGGAGCCATCTCCGGCGTGCTGCTGAACACGCCGGGCACGCCCGAATCCGCCGCCACCACGTGGGACGGCTATCCCCTGGCCGTCAAGGGCAAGGGCGAAAAGGCCCTGCGCATGGCCTTGTACGCTTCGGTGACCGGCGACGCCTTTTCCACCGTGGTGCTCATCCTGGTGGCCGCGCCCCTGGCCACGGTGGCCCTGTACATGGGGCCGCCGGAAATCTTCGCCCTGATCTGCATGGCCATGACCATCATCGCCGGACTGGGGACCAGATCCCTGTTGCGCGGCCTTATGGCGGCGGCCCTGGGCGTGCTCATCGGTTGTATCGGCATTGAGCCGGTTTCGGCCCTGCCGCGTCTGACCCTGGACATCACCCAACTGGAGCGGGGCATCTCCCTGATTCCCATCGGCATCGGCATGCTGGCTTTTTCGGAAATCATCATCCAACTGGAGGAAAAGCTCCGGAGCAGCCGGGGACAGAGCGCCATGAGCTTTTCCTCCCGCCCCGAAGACCGCTTTGTGAGCCTGAAGGAATATCTGGCCTGCGCGCGCACTCTGATCCGTTCCTCGGTGGCGGGCACGGTGGTGGGAGCCCTGCCGGGCCTGGGTGCGCCGGTGGCTTCCTTTTTCGCCTATGATCAGGCGGTGAAGCATTCCGACAGGCCGGAAAGCTTCGGCAAAGGCAATCTGGAAGGCATCGCCGCCTCGGAGTCGGCCAACAGCGCCGTGGTGGCCGCCAGCCTCATTCCCCTGTTCACTCTGGGCATTCCCGGCAATGTGGCGGCGGCCCTGCTCATCGGGGCCTTCGTCATCCACGGCATGATTCCCGGCCCGCTCATGTTCGAGCAGAACGCCCAGTTCATCTATTCCATCTACGGCAGTCTGATCGTGGCCAATCTCTTTCTGCTGGCTGTGGGCCGTCTGGGTCTGCGGGCTTTCTGCAAGGTTGTGCAGGTGCCGTCGGCGGTGCTTTATCCCATCATTATCTTCACCTGCATCATGGGCGCGTATCTGGCGCAGTATGCGACCTTCGACGTGACCCTCATGCTGGTTTTCGCCGTGCTGGCCTACTTCATGCGCAAGTTCGACTATTCCTTCATCTGCCTGATCATCGGTTTTATTCTGGCGCCCATCTGGGAAACCTCCCTGCAACAGGTGATCATCGCCTCGGAGCAGGACCCGTACATGATCCTCGGCCGTCCGGTGGCCCTGGCCCTGCTGGCCCTTTCCGCCTGGGTGGTGGTCCGTGCGGCGCGCAAGGGACGCGGCGGCCGCAACGCGGCATGAGAAAACGGACGCGCAATCGTTCAACGCTTACGGAGAAGCATCATGGCTAATATCAGCGCGCCGCGCACGCGGCGCTTCGAGCCCCGGTCCGTGGAAGACGTGGAAGTCAAGGTGGTGGAATGCGACCTGCTCGTGGTGGGCGGGGGCAATGCGGGCTGCTTTGTGGCCGTGGAAGCCGCCCGGCTGGACCCTTCCCTCAAGGTGGTCGTCATGGAAAAGGCCGAAATCATGCGTTCCGGCGCGTGTTCGGCGGGAATGGACGCCATCAACACCTATATTCCCCAGGGTAAAACGCCCGAGGATCTGGTGCGCTGGAGCCGGGCCCAGGTGGGCGGCGGCCCCCTGCGTGAGGATCTGGCCCTGTCCAACGCCAGGGAGCTCAATGCGTGCGTGGAGGAACTGGAGCGCTGGGGTCTGCCCATTCTGCGGGACGAGCAGGGCAACGTGCGCTATCGCGGCCAGTGGGACATCTCCATCCACGGCGAGCAGCTCAAGCCGATCATGGCTGAAAAGGCCATTGAAAGCGGGGCCGACGTTTACAACCGCGTGGCCGGCACAAGCCTTATCATGCATGAGGGCCGTTGCGTGGGGGCTACGGGCCTGGGCGTGCGCGACGGCTGCTTTTATGTGTTCCGGGCCAGGGCCACGGTCATGGCCACGGGCGGCGCGGGCTCGCTGTACAAATCCTACACGGCCGATTCCACGGACAGCGGCGCGCAGATCTGGATGTGCCCCTATTGCGTGGGCACGGGCTACGCCATGGGTTTCAGGCAGGGTGCGGAACTGACCAGCCTGGAACAGCGCTGGGTGGCCACCCGCACCAAGGATTTCTGCGGCCCGGTGGACACCATCTCGGTGGGCTACGGCGCGCCCATCATCAATGCCAGGGGCGAAAAGGTCATGAGCCGCTATGAGGCGCTGGGCGGCGACGCCGCGCCGCGTTACATCCGCGCCAACGCGCCCATGGAGGAATGGCTGGCCGGACGCGGCCCCTGTTATTGCGACACCACCCATCTGAGCCCGGAAAAAACCAAAGCCATGCTGGAGGACTATCTCAACGAGCGGCCTTCCTTCGTGCTTTTTCTGGCCAGCCGGGGGCAGAATCCCGACCGGGAACCCATTGAGATCTACGGCTCCGATCCCTATATCCTGGGAGGGCACACCGGCGGCGGCTTCTGGGTGGACATGGAGCGCATGACCACCATCCCCGGCCTGTTCGCCGCCGGGGAAACCGCCGGAGGCAATCCAAACAAGTTTGTGGGCGGCTGCTGCGCCGAGGGCAAGCTGGCGGCGCGCGGGGCCGTGGCCTATCTGCGCGGCGCGGCTCTGCCGCCCCTGGACAGGGAGGATTTGCGCGCGGAGATGGAACGCGTTTACGCCCCTCTGCTGCGGCGCGGGGAAGAGGGCGTGCGCCCGGTGGAAATGAAGGAGCGCCTGCAGCGTCTTATGGACGAATATGCGGGCGGGGTCAGTCAGTTCTACCGCACCAATGAGGAGCGCCTGGATTACGCCCTGCGCCACATCGCCATGTTACGCTCGCAGTTTCAGTACCTGCGCGCCGGGGACCCGCACGAACTCATGCAGGCGCTGGAGAGCATGGACCGGGTGGATGTGGCCGAGGCCGTGGTGCATCACCTCAAGGCCCGCAAGGAAACGCGCTGGGCGGGATGGCAGACGCGTTCCGACTACCCCGAGCGCGATGACGAGCATTTCGACTGCTTCATCGAGTCGCGGCGCGATCCGCGCAACGGCGAGATAACGGTCTTCACCCGGCCCTATGAACAACTTATTCCCGGCGACCGGCACACGGCCTGAACGGACGCCGCAAGCGAGGTTTACCATGCCGCCGAAAGTTGATACCCATAAATGCACCGGCTGCGCGGGGCGCGAGGAATCCTTCTGCGAGAGGGCCTGCCCCGGCGATCTCATGGCTGTTTCGTCCGAAAACGGCAAGGCTTACTGCCGCGCCGCCTCCGAATGCTGGGACTGCATGTCCTGCGTCAAGGCCTGTCCCGCAGGCGCGCTGGAAACGAAAATTCCCTATCAGCTCGGCTACTTCAAGGCGACGTTGCGTCCCATCATGGGCAAAAACGTCATCACCTGGAAGTGCCGCGACATTTACGGCAATGAGGCCGTCTACAGATATGTGAATCGCATCGTCCGCTGACGAGGCGCGGCCCGAAGCGCTCCGTCCGTCAGTCAGTCGCCGGGTGGAGCGCTTCGGGAGCCTGTATGGACAATCTCTGGTATCTGCACGGCGAGGATTTTTTCGCCGGGCTGGAAGAAGAAAAGCGCCTCTTTCTGCAAAAGGCGGTGCACCGGCGCTTTCAGAAAAACGACATCGTCTTTTTTGAGGGCGATCCCGGCGACGCCTGTTTTTACATCGCCTCGGGTCTGGTGCGCATTTTCAGCATCCATGATTCGGGGAAGGAGCCCGTGTTCTTTCTGCGGCGCGCGGGCGAACTCTTCGGCATTTCCGAAGTGCTGGGCGGCTATCCGCGCAAGGCCAACGCCCAGGCCATCGCCCCGTCGGAAATCCACGCCGTGCGCGGGCAGGATTTCGACGCCCTGCTGGCCGCGCACTATCCTCTGGCCCGCCGGGTCATCTCCCTTCTGGGCAGCCGCATCCGTCATCTGGGCGACAGCATCCGCAATCTGGTCGTTTGCAGCGTGGAAGGGCGGCTGATCAAACTGCTTATCGCCCTGGTCTATGATCTGCTTCCCGATGCCGAAGCCTGGCGGCGGCCCGTCACCGTGCCCTTGCGCATTTCGCAGGAACAGCTGGCCTCCATGGCCGGAACCACCCAGCCCACGGTGAGCGACTTGCTGCAAAAGCTGCAAAAAGAGGGGCAGATCCGCGTGGAACGGCGGCGGATAACCCTGCTGCATCCCCTGCGGCTGCTGTCCGGCGTGGACGGCATGACCGAAGCGCTCTCCACGGGGAAGGCGCTTCGGCGGGGCTGAATGGCCCCGGGGCTTTTGGCGCTCAGCCCAGATGCAACAGCAGCATGCCAGCGATAAGCAGGCCCATGCCCGCGAAGGCGCAGGGCCTGAGGCGCTGGCTGAAGAAAAGCCAGCCGCCCAGCGAGGTGCCCAGAATGCCGAAACTGCCCCACATGGCATAGGCCACAGCCAGATCCATGTTTTGCACGGCTAGGGAAAGGCAGTAAAAGGCCAGACCTACCAGGGCCAGAGCCGTAATGCCGATCCAGCGGCGGCGGAAGCCCTGGGAACGGGCCAACAGCAGATTGGCCAGAATATCCAGTAGAGCGGCCAGCACGACCAGCAGCACGGAGACATTGAAAAAGGCGGTCAGAGCGTGCATCACGGCCTCCTCGCGGCGCGCGCGCCGTCAGCCGCGTCCTGGGGCGAAATGTGGCTTTGCCCGGCGTCGCGCGGGCGCGGCTTCGGGCTTTCGCCGTGGCCCGTGCCGTGGTGCACCAGCAGTGCTCCGGCCAGCACGCAGATCAGGCCCAAAACACGTTTGAAGGTCAGGCTTTCGTCCAGGATCAGCACGCTGGACAGGGTGATCAGAGTCAGGCCCAGCCCTTCCCAGAAGGCGAAGGCCACGCCCACGGGCAGGCCGGTGGTGGACAGGGCCAGAAGATAATAGGAAAGGCCGATGGCCAGCCACATCAGCATCAGGCCCAGCAGGGCGGCATGGGCGAAGGTCCAGCCCTGGGCCAGCTTCATGACCGTGGTGCCGCCCACTTCCAGAATGATGGCTCCCAACAGACAATACCAGTGAAACGGTTTTGTGGTCAGCATGGATACTCCCCGCAAAAAAAAAAGAATGTGATACGGCCGCCGTGATGCGGCGGCTTCTCCGGACAATGGACGGCGGGGAGAGGCTTAGAGCAGGGAGCGCCAGTAACGCTCTTCGGGAAAGCCGCAGTACAGGCGGCGGATGGGAAGACGGGCGGTGTACATGTCCAAAGTATAAGCGCGGGGCAGCTTGTTGGCAAGACGGCTGTCCCGCGCTGTTTGTGCATGCGGAAAAGAAGCCCCGCCACAATGCGCGGCGGGGCGGGAAACTCTCTGCGGAGTGGACACGAGATGCGGGCGGCTGTCAGGCTTTTTCCGTCTTCTCCTGCGCGTCGATCCAGGCGTTGGCTTCTTCCAGATTCAAGGTGCCCTCGTACAGGGCGCGCCCGCTGATGGCCCCGGCCAGATTGCCGGAGCGGCTGAGCGGATAGAGTTTCTGCACGTCCTCCAGCGTGGCCACGCCGCCGGCGGCGATGACCGGCACGCGGGCGCTGTGGGCCAGATGCCCCAGGGCGGCCAGGTTGACGCCGCTCTGCATGCCGTCGCGTTCAATGTCCGTATAAATGATGAAGGCCGCGCCGTCGTCCTGAAGCCGGGGCAGCACGTCGTCCACGCTCAGGCCGGTGTCCGCCACCCAGCCCCGGCTTTTGAGACGCCCGGCCTCGGCGTCCAGAGAGACGCCGATTTGGCCGGGGAAAGCGCGGCAGAGGCGGGCGAACAGTTCCGGCTGCTCCAGGGCCAGGGTGCCGATGATCAGGCGGCTCACCCCGGCCTCCAGATAGGCGCGGGCTGTGGCTTCGTCGCGGATGCCGCCGCCCAGCTGTACGGGAATGCTGATCTCCCGGCAGATGCGCCGCACAATGGCCCGGCTCTGGGCCGCGCCGTCAAATGCGCCGTCCAGATCCACCACATGCAGCCAGCGCGCGCCCCGCGCCTGCCAACTGCGGGCCGCTTCGGCCGGGTCCTCGGCGAAAACCGTGGATTCCTGGGCGCGGCCCTGCTTGAGGCGCACGGCCTTGCCGTTCTGAATGTCGACTGCCGGGAAGATGATCATAAGCCCAGATCCTTGACCGCCTTGCGCATGCCGTCCACGGTGAGGTCCTCGGCTGTGACCCAGGTGCCCCTGCGCTTGAAGAACGAACCCACTGTGAGCAGGTTTTCCGTCAGACCCACCTGTTTTTCCTCAAAGATGGAACGGTTCATCAGCGTGCCGTCGTCCACCTTGAGCAGAAAGAATTCCACGCGCACATGGGCCGACTGGGTGACGCCCGCCTTGGAACCCTCGCGCTGATGCCAGTCCAGCACCTGGGGGATCAGCAGAAGCTGGGCGCCCTGTTTCTTGCCGTAGGCCTCCCAGAGGGGCAGGGCCTGCGGCTGCTCGGAACTGTGAAACTCCGTCAGGTCCGGCGGCAGATTCTGACGGACGATAAAATTATACTGGCGTTTGGTGTCCGTCAGCAGCACTTCGCGCAGTTTCATGTCCAGAGTGGGCAGCATATCGCCGGGAATGCGCCCCTGATCCTCGGGAATACGGCCCACAATGAGCTGGCTGGCATTGGTGGGCTGCGTGAAGGGAGCCACGGAAATCTTGAAGCTGGAGGAAATGGGCCGGGGCACCTCGGCTGTGCTGCGGGGGCGGCGGGCGCAGGAAACGGCCAGAGCCAGACAAAGGACGATCAATAAGAGTATATGCAGGCGAGTACGCATTTAATCAAGGCCTCCCTTGGTGCTTCTGATGGTTGTGCCCTGAATCCGCACGGCCTGGCGCAAGGCCAGACCCAGCCCCTTGGCTGCCGATTCCAGCAGGTGGTGGCCGTTTTTGCCGTACAGAAAGGCAATGTGCAGATTGCAGCGGGCGCTGCTGGCCAGGGCTTTGTAAAATTCGCGCCAGAGGTCTTTTTCCTCTCCGGCCATGACCGGCGGCAGCAATTCGTCGCCGCGCCATTCCAGCCAGGGACGGCCCGAAAGATCCACGGTTACTTCACTGAGGGCTTCGTCCATGGGCACGCGGCCATAGCCCACGCGGGCAATGCCCGTTCTGTCGCCCAGAGCTTCCAGCAGGGCGCTGCCCAGAGTCAGGCCCACGTCCTCCACGCTGTGGTGGGCGTCCACCTCCAGATCCCCCTCACAGGAGAGTTGCAGATCCATACCCGCCCAGAACATGGTCAGGGTCAGCATGTGGTCCAGCAGGCCGAAGCCGGTCCGGATCCGGGTATCGCCTTCGCCGTCCAGGTTCAGGCGCAGGCTGATGCGGGTTTCAGCGCTGTGTCGTTCCTGCGCTGCTTCACGCGGGGCGTTCGCGTTCATGCTTCCTCCGCGGGTTTGTCTTTGGCGTCGTCTTCGGTTTTTTCCGTGTTGTCGCCCTCAGCGTTTTCAGGCGTTTCGGATTCGGGCGCCGCCTTTTTGCGGCCGAAAGCGGCCGCCACCAGAATGCTGATCTCATAGAGCAGGAGCATGGGGCAGGCCATCAGCAGCTGCGACACCACGTCCGGCGGCGTCAGAATGGCCGCGACGATGAAGATGCCCAGAATGGCGTAGCGCCGCGTCTTGCGCATCAGGGTGGCGGTGATCAGCCCCATGCGCGCCAGGAAAAGGGCGAAGAGCGGCATTTCGAAAATCAGGCCGAAGGCCAGGATCAGCTTGAGCACAAAATTCAGGTAGTCGCTGATCTTGGGCATGACCACGATTTCGCTTGTGGAGAAGCTCACGAAGAAGCTGAAAGCGTAGGGAAAAACCACAAAATAACAGAATGCGCCGCCGGTCACGAAAAATATGGCCGACAATATGGCCACCGGAATGATGTAGCGTTTTTCCTCATCGTAGAGGCCGGGCGCGATAAAGGACCAGACCTGGTAGAAGACGACCGGGCTGGCCACAAAGACGCCCGCCACGAAGGCGATATACATGCGGGTGAAGAAACCTTCGGGCAAAGTGGTGTATTGGGCGTGCGAACCGGGAGGCAGAACTGCGAGCAGCGGGTTCACCAGAGCGTTGAAAATGGGGTCCACCACGGACCAGCAGAGCAGAAAACCCAGGCCCACGGCAATGCAGCAGCGCACCAGACGCACACGCAGTTCGCTCAGGTGGTCCATAAGACCCATGGGCTTGCCGGCGCTCTCGTCGTCTTCCGCGCCTTCCGCAGGAACCGGGCTGTCCTCCGGCCTGGGGGCGGGAGGTTCGGCGGCTGCGCCTGCGGGAGGGGACGGGGGCAGCGGCGGCGCGCCTGCCCCGTTTTCATCCGTATGGGCCAGTTCGGCGGCCAGGCGGGCAGCCACGTCCGGCTCCACGGGCGGAACGCCGCTTGCGGAAGCCTCCGGCGCGGCGTCGGGCCGCCATTCCGGTCCGGAAAACATGGAACTTTCAAAAGCGGCGAAGTCGGCGGCGTTTGCGTTATCCGCGACATTCGCATCGTCGGACCCTTCCGGCTCACCAGACTCGGCGGGCTTCCCGGATTCGGCTATTTCCGTCGTTTCGGGCGCGCGTATGCCTGCCGGATCGCTGCCGGGCAGGGCATCGGCTCCAGCCTTGTCAGACGTGGCGTCGGCGGGCGCGGCATCCTCTACTGGCGTAGCCGGGGAAAGCAGCTTGTCTTCCGGCCCGCTCATGCCTTGCCACCGTTCTCTGCGGCCGGGGCGGCTTCCCCGTTTTGTTGCGCAACGGCTTCGGCTTCAGCCCTAGTTTTGGCCAGGGCCGCGGCCAGAGGGCTGTCCGCCGGAGAAGACGCGGACGGCCCGGAAGACGCCGGGGAAGCAGCGGCTTCGGCCGCCGCTTCAGGCCGGGGTGCGGCAGTGGAGGGCGCGGCGTCAGCCACGGGCGTTTCCGGGGTCGGAGCGGGCTCTGTGGCGGCCGTTTCGCCGGACGCGGAACGTTCAAGTCTGTCGGCCTTAGCGGCCTCGGCTTCAGCCGCGACTTTGGCGGCTTTTTCCGCAGCTTTCTTGCGGCGCGCCTCTTCCTCTTCCTGCGCGGCCTCGGCATTAAGAGTGCGCTGGAAATCCGTGGAAACGCGCCGGAATTCGCCCATGGCCTTGCCCAGGGAGCGCGAGATCGTGGCGAGGCTTTTGGGCCCCAGCACAACCAGCGCCACCACCAGGATGACCAGGAGTTCCGTACTGCCTATGCCAAACATAGAGCCTCCTTATTCCCATTCAATAGTGCTGGGCGGCTTGGAGGACACATCGTAGACCACGCGGTTGACGCCCTTGACTTCATTGATGATCCGGCCGGACATACGCGCGATGAGATCCGGGGGCAGGCGCGCCCAGTCGGCGGTCATGGCGTCCACGCTGTCCACCACGCGCAGGGCGATGACATGCTCGTAGGTGCGGCCGTCGCCCATGACGCCCACGGTCTTGAGCGGCAGCAGCACGGCGAAGCCCTGCCAGACCTTGCGGTACCAGCCGGATTCGCGCAGTTCCTCCTGCACGATCTTGTCGGCCAGGCGCAGGATGCTCAGGCGCTCTTCGGTGATTTCGCCCAGCACACGGATGGCCAGGCCCGGACCGGGGAAGGGATGCCGCCAGACGATGGAGTCGGGCATGCCCAACTCCGCCGCCACCTTGCGCACCTCGTCCTTGAAAAGCTCGCGCAGCGGCTCGATAAGCTTGAGCTTCATGGTGTCGGGCAGGCCGCCCACATTGTGGTGGCTTTTGATCACCGCGCTGGGGCCCTTGTGCGAGACGGATTCGATAACGTCCGGATACAGGGTGCCCTGGGCCAGAAAATCCACCTGGGGCAGCTTCTTGGCTTCTTCGTCGAAGATTTCAATAAAGGTGTGCCCGATGATCTTGCGTTTTTTCTCCGGGTCTTCCACGCCTTTGAGGCGGGAGAGGAAGCGCTCCTGCGCCTGCACAAACTCGAGATTGAGGTCGAAATGCTCGCGCAGGTAATTGACCACCTCGTCGCCTTCATTGAGGCGCAGCAGGCCGTTGTCCACAAAGATACAGTGCAGGCGCTTGCCGATGGCCCGATTCAGCAGCACGGCCACCACCGTGGAATCAATGCCGCCGGACAGGGCGCAGACCACATGTTTGTCGCCCACCTGCTCGGCCATTTCCTTGACCACGCGTTCCACAAAGGAGGACATGGTCCAGTCCGGCGTGATCCCGGCCACCTTGAACAGGAAGTTTTGCAGAATATGTTCGCCGTCCACGCTGTGGTACACTTCGGGATGGAACTGCACAGCGTAGATCCGGCGCTGCTCGTCGGCCATGGCGGCCACGTCCAGGGTGGGCGTGCGGCCTGTGACCGCGAAACCCGGCGGCGGGGCCAGAACCTTGTCGCCGTGGCTCATCCAGACTCTGGAGGGGCTTTTCGCGTCCAGACCGTCCCAGAGCGGACAGGGGGCGCTGAGGGTCAGTTCCGCCGGGCCGTATTCCCGCGTCAGGGACTGGGCCAGTCGGCCGCCCATGTTCTGGGCCAGAAGCTGCATGCCGTAACAGATGCCCAGCACCGGCACGCCCAGCTCCAGAAAACCGGGGTCCAGGGCCGGGGCGTCGGCCTCGCCCACGCTGGCCGGGCCGCCGGAGAGAATCAGGGCCGAGGGATGCATGTCCGCCACCTGCGCGGCCGTGGTCACGCAGGAATGGATTTCGGAATACACCCCGGCCTCGCGCACGCGGCGGGCGATGAGCTGAGTGACCTGGGAGCCGTAGTCGATGATAATGACTTTGCTGTGCGGCATGTTTCATCCTCTCCCGTGCGGGCTAGTTCTCAATACGGTAGTTGGGCGCTTCTTTGGTGATGACCACGTCGTGCACATGGCTTTCGCGCAGGCCGGCGGCGGAAATCTCGCAGAAGGTGGTGTTCTCGAAGAGGTCGCCCAGGGTTTTCGCCCCCACGTAGCCCATGCCCGAGCGCAGGCCCCCCATGAGCTGGTATACGGCTTCCATAACCGGCCCCCGGTAGGGCACGCGGCCCACAATGCCTTCGGGCACCAGTTTTTTGCTGCGTTCCTGGAAGTAGCGGTCCGAGCTGCCTTCCTTCATGGCGTCGATGGAACCCATGCCGCGGTAAATCTTGTAGGTGCGGCCCTGGTAGAGAATGGTTTCGCCCGGGCTTTCCTCGGTGCCGGCGAAGAGGGAGCCGATCATCACCGAATGCGCGCCCACCACCAGGGCCTTGACGATGTCGCCGGAGAATTTGATGCCGCCGTCGGCCACGCAGCAGCGGTCCATCTCGCGCGCGGCGCGGCTGCCGTCCATGACCGCCGTGACCTGGGGCACGCCCACGCCGGCCACGATGCGGGTGGTGCAGATGGAACCGGGCCCGATGCCCACTTTCACGCTGTCGGCTCCGGCCTCCAGAATGGCGCGCGCGCCTTCATAGGTAGCCACATTGCCCGCGATGAGCTGACAGTTGGGAAAGCTCGTCTTGACGGCGCGGATGGCGTTGAGCACGTTGACGGAATGGCCGTGGGCCGAATCCAGCACCAGCACGTCCGCCCCGGCCTCCAGCAACTGTTCGGCCCTGGCTTCGGAATCCTTGCCGATGCCGATGGCCGCGCCCACGCGCAGGCGGCCGTTGGCGTCCTTGCAGGCGTTGGGGTATTTCTGGACCTTGTCGATGTCCTTCATGGTGATCAGACCGCGCAGGCGCTTGTTTTCGTCCACTACCAGAAGTTTTTCGATGCGGTGCTCGTGCAGGTGCCGCTTGGCCTCGGCCAGGGAGGTGCCCATGGGCACGGTGATCAATTTGTCGCTGGTCATCACGTCGGCCACGCGCACGGCCTGGGCGTCTTCCACGAAGCGCACGTCACGGTTGGTCAGAATGCCCACCAGACATTCGCCGTCCACCACCGGCAGACCCGAAACGCGGAAATCGGACATCAGGTCCAGGGCTTCCTGCACGGAGTTACGCGGAGAAATGGTCACCGGGTCCAGAATCATGCCGCTTTCGCTCTTCTTGACCCGCTCCACTTCCAGACGCTGGCGTTCCACGGGCATGTTTTTGTGGATAATGCCGATGCCGCCCATCCGGGCCATGGAAATGGCCATGGCCGATTCCGTCACGGTGTCCATGGCGGCGGAGAGCAGGGGAATGCGCAGGGGAATGGAGGGCGTGAGCCAAGTGGTGATGTCGACGGCGTCAGGGGTTACTTCGGAATAACCGGGAATCAGCAGAATGTCGTCAAAGGTCAGCGCCTTGCCGCGATTGGTGAACATGACTTCCTCGTAATGGGCTAAAATAATTGTATAAACTTTAGCAAATCATCTTATCCCCTTGTGGGGAGGCTGTCAATGCGGGCCGCGCTGTGAAGCTGGCGCGTTCTGTTCGCGATTTGCCCTTGCGCAAATATGTTCAAGCGCCTTTTGACTCTGGAAGAAAAAAGGTCGTTATCAACTGCCGCAAAGGCCTCAACAGAGAATATGCGGTATGCGGCTTCGTTATATCAAAGGAACGGCGGGCGGCGATACGCCATAGCCATGATGCGGGCGACCGGCCCGCCGTCAGGCAGTCTGGGCGGCCTTGCCGGGTTGCCGGGGAACATGGCGAAGGAAATATGGCGGGCAAAAAAACAGGATGCCGCCTCGTTTCCCGCCCGGTAAGGGGCAAAGAATCCGGGGAGGGACGTGCGCGCCTCCCTGGATTTTTCGAATTGACGGCATCGTGCCCGCCAGCTTTCTTTCTCATGAACGCGCGAAATTTTTGGTCTTTCAGCGCACCGGCGTGTAATCAATGCAGGCAACCTCATCCGTAGCTTCCAGTTTGAAGATCACAGGACGCAGGCCGTCGTTGCAGCTGCAAATGGCCACGCCGGGGGTTCTGATCCAGTCGCCGTAATAAAACACGCCCTTGCCCGCGCCGTGCGCCAGGGCGAAGGCATATTGGTAGACGGCTTTCCAGGCCTCGTCGCAGAAGCCTTCCGGCTTGGCGTAGTCGGCGTAAAAAACCTGGCCTTCCTTCAGCATGGGGCAGGCGTCAAGGCCTTCCGCGCCGTACAGGGCAGCCAGTTCCGCGTCAAAAGTAGTCTTCAGGACGGTGATTTTCACTTTATTCATGGCACCTCCCGCGCGGCTGTCGTAAAGGCAATTTTTCCAAAACTAGACGCGGGGTTTCCGCCTGTCAATGTCGCGCCCGGCGACTTGACGACACGGCGCAAACAGCCTATGAATCTCCACTTCGCCCGCCTGTTGCGGCGCGATAACAGACGCTTTGTGGCCGCCGCTCCGTGCAGGGGCAGGGCGGCGGATGCGGGGTCTTCATGTTCGAGAGCCTTTCCGACAGACTTTCCGGCGTATTCCGCTCTTTCGGCGGGCGCGGCCAGCTCACCGAGGAAAACGTGCAGGCCGGTCTGCGCGAAGTGCGGCTGGCGCTCCTGGAAGCGGACGTTAACTTCAAGGTCGTCAAAGACTTTGTGGAAAGCGTGCGCGAAAAGTGCCTGGGGCAGGAAACGCTCAAAGGCGTGAGCCCGGCTCAGCAGGTGGTCAAAATCGTCCACGACGAACTGGTTTCCCTGCTGGGCGGCGAAACCACCGGTTTGAATCTCCAGGGGCGTGAACCGGCGGTGATCATGCTGGTGGGCCTTCAGGGTTCGGGCAAGACCACCTCGGCGGGCAAGATCGCCAATCTGCTGCGCAGGCAGAAGATGCGCCCCTACCTGGTCCCGGCGGACGTCTACCGTCCGGCGGCCATTGACCAGCTCACGGTGCTGGCCAGGCAGCTCGACATGCCCTGCTTCCCCTCCACCACGGAGATGAAGCCTGTGGATATCGCCACGGCGGCGCTGGACAAAGCCCGTGAGGAGCAGGCCACCGTGCTGCTGCTGGACACGGCGGGCCGCCTGCACAACAAGTCCCGGCTGATGGAGGAGCTCAAGAAGATGCGCCGGGTGATCGAGCGGGAAAAGGGCGATTTTTCGCTTTACGCCCTGCTGGTGCTGGATGGCACCACGGGCCAGAACGGCGTCAACCAAGCGCGGGTGTTCCAGGAAGCCACGGAGCTGGACGGGCTCATCCTCACCAAACTGGATGGCACCGCCAAGGGCGGCGTGGTGCTCAGCGTTCGCGAGGAGCTGGGGCTGCCCGTCTACTTCGTGGGCGTCGGGGAGCGCCTGGACGACCTGCAACCCTTCGATGCCGACGCCTATGCGGCGGCGCTGCTCTAGGCCCGCACGGAAAGAAGGTGCCTTGCATGACCCGCGTTCGCCTGGCGTCCGTC
>ERZ506979.551-NODE-551-length-22845-cov-4.061167_pt1 | contig 22845 bp, 19 predicted proteins | sample MGYA00512887_ERZ506979 | MGnify/ENA metagenome assembly ERZ506979 | reverse complement strand
CTGCGGGCGCTGCTGGCGCGCTGGGAGGCGTTTATGGCCGGTTAGCGTCGGCCTTTCCGGATCCGCGCATTTTCCACCGGATGCGTTTTTTGAGCGCCGCGCGTTTGCTGTTTTCAGTGAGCGCGCGGCGCTCGTCGTTCACGCTCTGGAAACATCCCTGGAATCCCGTTGCGCTGATAGCGCCGCCTGACAGTGAAAACCGCGCGCCGTGCGGCAGCGCCGCGCAGCGCAGGTCTTCCAGAACATGTAACACGTGAAATGCTCGTTTACGACGGGCCAAGCCCGCCTACTCGCATTCCGTGGCAAGGATTTGCAGACAAATCCTTGCAGAGCGGTTCACGCATAATACGCGCAGGGTACTCTGACATTGGAAGGGTTGGAATACTCTAAACTTTGTCACACGGCAGCCGTTAAAAAAAGAGAACAGCAGAAGCCGGATCGTGCTGCGCCCGCCCACAGGGCGTTCACACCCGGCAAAAAATTCTTTGCACGCATTTTGCATAAATTTCTGTGCCCCGCTGTTTTTTTGAAGCGGGTCCGCGCGTTGGCGCGGCAGTTATCTTTCGCAGTGCGAGGCGCGTATGGCAATCAGCATTTCCGGCTCCAACTCCATTTCCGGTCTGAGCGGCAACGACACCAATTTCGACAAGGTGCTGGAGCAGCTCAAAAAGATCGAATCCACACAGTTGAACCGGCTTGAAGCCTGGAAAAGCGACTGGAATCTGCGCTATGAGGCCTTCGGCAAGCTCATCGAGCAGGTGCAAGCCGCCAGCAATCTGTTGTCCACGCTGGCCGACAAGAACAATTTCGTCACCAAAAACGTCACCAGCAGCAACGAAAACATCCTCACCGCCGTGGCCAACGCCTCGGCCCAGGACGTGCAGCACACCATCAAGGTCTCGCAGGTGGCCAGCAACGCCATCTGGGCCAATACCGGCCATGTGTTCAACTCCAAGACCGATGTTATCAACACCACGGGCACGACCCAGTATTTCCGTTTCAACTATGCGGGCAAGGATCATGAGATCAAGGTCCCGGCCGGCACCACGCTGGAATCCTTCGCCAGCATGGTCAACAACTCCACGGAAAATCCGGGCATCAAAATCAGCCTGATCAAGTCCGGTTCGGGTTATGTCTTTCAGGTGGCGGGCAAGGACACCGGTGCGGATAATAATCTTATTATCTATAACAACAACCTGGTGGGCATGGGCACCACAGGCTCGACGACGTCCACCTGGCTGACCAACAACAGTCTGGATATCAGCCAGAACGTGACCGATCCCACGGAATATATTTACGATATCGTCTTGCAGAGCGGCGCCAAAAAAAGTGTGACCATCAAGGGCAACGCCACCGCCGACGATTTTGTGACCGCGCTCAACGCCGCGGGCGGCATCACGGCCAGCCTGGACGGCAGCGGCAATCTGGTGATGGGCGGGGTCAAGTCGTTTAGCCGCCGGAAAAGCTCGGATGACGCCTACAAGCCGGCCTCCACCTGGGTGGGCGTTGGTGGAGATCTTAAAGATTCCAATAATAATGACATAAAGCTGAACGCCGTCGGCGGCATGGCCGCGGGCAAGGGCGACAACGATCTGCTGACCTTCACCATGACCATGGAGGACGGCACCACACGCGAATTCAAGATCAAGGCCGGAGCCACCAAGCGCGACCTTCTGGTCCAGATGGCCCAGGCCACCCAGAGCGGCGACAGCGTGAATATAGGCCTCGGCGCTGACGGATGGGGGGTGAGTCTGAGCGGCGTCACCAATGTGGCCTGCGCCGACCTCACCGACGCGAGCCAGCTGAAGACCAAGCCTACACCCGCTTCGGGCGTCAAGGACACTCTGGGTGGTAATCTGACTTCGGCTTCCGCCACCCTGACTTTTGACAAGGACAAACTGAGCGAGCGCATTGACGGCAAGGCCGCCGGCGACCCCGGCGTCGACCTGGTTTTCACCCTCACCCTGGATGACGGCTCTGTCGTTTATGTGGACAGTCTGGCCGACGGCACGAGGCTGAACAGCAGCATGACCAACCAGCAGTTGCTGGACGCCGTCAATGCCGCCTATCCCGGCACAATTTCGGGCGCCGACAACAATATTCTGAAACTGGACAACGTTCAGGACTTCAAACTGACTACCGGCGCCAGCGGGACGGCGGGTTTTACGACCAGAATTGAAACCAGCACGACGGTGCCCGCAACGAATACCGCGCCGGGGGGGAATTCCCTGTTCTACACCGACGGTACCGGCACCTATCTGGAGGAACCGCCGGATCTGGTCTACACCGTCACCACCAATGACGGAGCGACCGGGACGCTTACCCTGAACTCCGGCACCAGCATGAAGGAAGTGCTGGAGAGCCTGAAGAATGGCACGGGAGCCTGGGTCTGGAAGGACAAGGACAATAATCCGCTCTCCCCTGCTCCCGACCTGGGCGTAGCCTTCACGGACGCCGACGGCAAGGAATACGTGGGGGCGGACGGCGTTACCCCCCTGACGCTGGACGAGATCGCCGCCAGTGGCAAGCCCGTTTACCTGCAACTCAAGAACGTCCAGAATGTCAGCGGCCCAAGCATCCAGGGGCAGGTGGCCACGTCGAGCAACTGGAGCATCCAGCGTTCGGCCAACGCCCGTTACCAGGTGGACAACTGGCCCATGGAGATGGAGTCCTCCTCCAACCGCGTGAGCGACGTCATTGACGGTGTGGTTTTCAATATTCAGGATGTGGGCGACGCCCGCATTGCGGTGAGCACGGACATCACCTCGGTGGAGCAGTCCATTCAGAATTTTCTGGACGCGGTCAATTCCGTTCTGCTGACCATCCGCGACTATACCGCCTATGATGAAGACAAGGAGGTCACCTCCAACGATCCCGATGATATTGAAAAGAAAAACTACAGCCCCTCGGGCCTGACCAACCAGAAAGGCGGTCTGCTCACGGGCAACTACGGGGTGCAGCTGTTCAAAAGCCGCTTTTCGAGCCTGCTCAGTTCCGCCCCGCCCGGCTTCAAAAGCCGCCAGTCGGCGGACGACATCCTTTCCGGCGACGTGCTGGCCAGTCTGGCCAACCTGGGCATCAAGACCGATACGGATGAAAGCAGCGATACCTACGGCCTGCTGGTGATCGCCCCCAAGTCCGGCATTGCGGAACTGCAGACGCTGGACAAAGAAAATTACAACAGCATGATCACCAACAACCTGGAAGCCGTGGTGGATTTTTTCTGCGCCAGCGGCACAGGCAGTTCCACCAGCGCTGACTTCCGCTACGGCAGCCATGTCGAGGGCATCACCAAGGCCGGCAACTATGAAGTGACCTACACCGTGGGCAATGACGGTACGATTGGCGATGTCTATGTGGGCGGCGTGAAGGCCACGCGTGACGAAAGCATGCCGGGATATTATTACAGCGTGGCTCGTGGCGACGCGCGCGGCCTGTCCATCCTGATCGACGATCTCACGCCCGGCGAGCATCCCCCGGCCGGTGAAGAGCCCATGTATGTGCGCATCAAGCAGGGCCTTGTGCAGACGGTGAACAGCTTTTGCAAGGATGAGCTGACCTTCACTAATGTGAACATCAATGCCAACAGCACGCCTGACGAAATAGCGGACGCCATTGCCCTGAAGTCCAAAAACGGCGCCTTGATGTCCTTGCGGGACAACTACAAGACGGTCATGGAGAATATCGACAAAAAGATCAGTCAGGAACAGCGTCGCATTGAAACCTGGGAAAGTCGGCAGAAGACGATTTTCGCCAATCTGGAAACCCTGCTCAAGAAGTACGGCGAACAGCAGAAATCCCTGGAGTCGCAGCTCAAGCAGTTGAGCGGCAACGATTAAGCATTAATTTCCGTTCCGGCGCGGCGGCCCGGAACGCGCAACGAGAAGGAACAGACTATGAACAAAGCGGCGCAAGCGTATTTTCAGACCAAGGTCAACACCACGGATCAGGGGCAGCTTCTGCTCATGCTCTACGACGGCGCGCTCAACTATCTGCAGCAGGCGCGCGACAAAATGCTGGCCAGGGATTTCGCGGGCAAGGGCATTCTGATTTCCAAAGTCATTGACATCGTCAATGAGCTCTCCAGTTCCCTGAACATGGACAGGGGCGGCAGCCTGGCCGTTAACCTGAACAACCTGTATATTCTCTGCACCGCGCGCCTCCTGCAGGCCAACCTGAAAATGAACGTGGAATCCCTGGACAGCGTGGTGCAGATTCTCTCCGGCTTGCGCGGGGCCTACGCCCAGATTCTCGAAACGCCGGAGGCCCGCCGCGCGGCGGCGGAAATCGCCGGTCGCATGCAGCCAGTGGGGTCGGCGGTGAAAACAGCGCAACCCATCATGCAGTCGCCGGTGACGGCGGTGCCGCGCGCCCACGCCCAGGCCGTCTACGGCAGAAACGCCATACAGTCTCCGGCTGCTCCGCCCGCCGGAGCCCCGGCCCCGGCGGAAACGGCTGTGCGGGCCCATGTGCGGAATTTCGTGCCGCCCGCCGCGCCCGTTCCACCCGTTGCCGCCCGCCTGCCCGGAGCCTACGCCAAACCCAACGGCAACAACTGAGCTTGCCGCGCCGCCCCGCCTTTGCCGCGCCGGGCCTTCGCAGTGCCGAAGGTCCGGCGAGTTTTTTTACCTTTTGCAAAAAACTGTGATTTCAATCACAGTGCTTGTAGTGGAGTTGTGTTGTATATGGGGCGCATCTTCCACTGAGGGAGGAAAAGGAGTTTTGCCCCTATGTTTTGCAATCAGTGCGAACAGACAGCCAAAGGAACAGGCTGCACCGTGGTCGGCGTCTGCGGCAAAAGCGCGGATGTGGCGGCCATTCAGGATCAATTGGTTTATCTTCTGCGGCGGCTGGCTGCCCTGGTTCTGAAAGCCCGCTCCGCGGGCATTGTGGATACGGATACGGACGATTTCATGGTCGAGGCCTTGTTTGGCACGCTGACCAATGTGAACTTCGACCCGCAGGCGCTGCGCCGGATGCAGGCCGGAACCCTGGAGCGGGCCAAAGCTCTGGCCGCCCGGCTGGGGGACCAGCCGGAGGATCTGAATCTTTCCCCGGAGGACTATCCGGCCCGCCTGCCGGAAAGCGTGGTGGGCATCGACAGGTTCAGTACGGACGGGGATGTGGCCTCGGCCATGCAGTTGCTGCTCTTCGGGCTCAAGGGCGTGGCCGCCTATGCTGATCATGCGGCACGGCTCGGCCGGCGTGACCCCGAGCTCTCGGCCTTTATCTGCAAGGCTCTGGTTGCGGGCAGCCCCTGGGATGAGGAAGTCCGCGATCTGGGCGGCTGGCTGGAACTGGTGCTGGAATGCGGCAAGGCCAACCTGCGGGCCATGGAACTGCTGGAAAAGGGCAATACCGAAACCTTCGGCGATCCCGTGCCCACCCCGGTTTCCCTGGGGCGGCGCAAGGGCAAGGCCATTCTGGTTTCCGGGCATGACCTGCTGGATCTTCTGGCCCTGCTGGAGCAGACCGAGGGTACGGGCATCAACGTCTACACCCATGGCGAAATGCTGCCCGCCCACGGCTATCCCCGCCTGAAGGCCTTCGGCCACCTGGCCGGGCATTACGGCACGGCCTGGCAGAACCAGCAGAAGGAACTGCCGGACTTCCCCGGCGCAGTGCTCTTTACCACCAACTGCATCCAGAACCCCCGCGGTTACGGCGACAAGGTCTTTACCAGCGGCAACGTGGGCTGGCCCGGCTGTACGCACTGCACGGGGCGCGACTTCGCGCCGGTCATCGCCAGAGCTTTGGAACTGCCCGGCTTTGCCGAAGACAAGCTGGGCAAGGACATTCTGACCGGCTTCGGTCGCCGGACCATGCTCAATGCCGCGCCCAAGGTGCTGGAGGCCGTGGCCCAGGGCAAGCTGCGCCACATCTTCCTGGTGGGCGGCTGCGACGGAGCCAAACCGGGCCGCAACTATTACACGGAATTTGTGGAAAAAACCCCGCAGGATACCCTGGTGCTGACCCTGGCCTGCGGCAAGTTCCGTTTTTTCGACAAGGATCTGGGCAAGCTCGGCGATCTGCCGCGCCTGCTGGACATGGGGCAGTGCAACGACGCCTACGCGGCGGTGCGCACGGCCCAGGCCCTGGCCGAGGCCCTGAAATGCGGCGTCAACGACCTGCCGCTCTCCCTGGTGCTCTCCTGGTATGAGCAGAAAGCCGTGAGCATATTGCTGACGCTGCTGGCTCTGGGCATCAAGAACATCCGCCTGGGCCCCAGCCTGCCGGCCTTTGTTTCGCCGAACATCCTGAATCTTCTGGTGGAAAAATGGGGCATCCGTCCCATCACCACGCCGGATGAGGATCTGGCGGCTATTCTGAAGTGACGCCATGGCCGCCGGGCGGTGACGATGCCGCCCGGCGGCGCAGGCTAGGGCAGTTAACGCATGGAATGCGTTAACTGCCCGGCAAGGATCCGTCTGCAAATCCTTGCCGCAAAATGCGAGTTGGCGGGCTTTGCCCGTCGTAAACGAGCGTTGCAAGTGTTAACCGCTCTAAAAGGACAGGGCGTCATGCCGGAACCGCTTCCCGGAGGACATACGTCACAGGCCGTACTGGCGGCTCTCGGCAACGGCCTTTTTGCCGTCCTGAGCGACGACGAACGTCTGGCCCTGGCCCGGCGCGCCCGGCTGCGCGCTTTTGCCGGGGGCGACGTGCTCTTCCGGGAAGGGCAGGAGAGCGTTGACCCCGCCTTTCTGCTGTCCGGTCTGGTCAAACTGTCCCGCAGCGCGGCCCGTGGCCGGGAATGCGTGCTGCATCTGGTGCGTCCGGGCCGCATGCTGGACGCGGGCGTGCTGTTTTATGAGGGGGGTCTGCCCGCCACGGCGGTGGGCGTCAAGGAAGGCCGCCTGCTCTGGCTGGACAAGTCCGCCCTGCTGACCGCGCTACGCGGCAATGCGGCTCTGGGTCTGGGCCTGATCGCCGCGCTTTCCCTGCGTCAGCGCCTGTTCATCAACAAGCTGGCCGGTTCGCAGGGGCGGATTTCCGCCTCCCGCCGGGTGGCGGCCTGGCTGCTGCACCGGGCGAAAATGGAAAAAGCCGAAACGCTGGACCTCGGCGTCAACCGCGAGATTCTGGCCCGGCTTATCGGCATCAGCCGCGAGAGTCTGAGCCGGGAACTGAGCCTGCTGGCCGGCAACGGTCTGATCAGCGTGGAGCGCCGCCGCGTTGTCCTGCTGGACAGGGCGGAACTGCAAAAGCTGGCGGACAGTTAGACATTTTAACATTTCCCGGAACTCCTGAAGATGAAAATCTGTATTGTATATTCCTCCATCACGGGCAATACGCGCACAGTGGCCGAGGCCCTGGCCGCTGTTTCCGGCGTGCCCTGTTTCCCTGTGCGGGACGCGCCGGACCCGGCGGACTACGATCTGCTGGCGCTGGGCTTCTGGGTGCGTCTGGGCCAGGCGGACGCCAGGACGCAGCGCTACATGCGGCGCGTGCTTGGCAAAAAGATCTTCTTTTTCGGTACCCTTGGGGCCTGGCCGAATTCGCCGCACGCCCGGCGCTGCATGGACGGCGCGCGGGCTCTGCTGGAAAAGGGCGGCAATACGGTGCTGGACGGTTTTTTGTGCCAGGGGAGGGTCAACCCGAAAATTCTGGCCCTGTCGCAGCGAAAGGGCAGCCACCCCATGACGCCGGAGCGCCGGGCCCGCCTGGAAGAGGCCGCCCGCCATCCCGACGCGGCGGACCTGGCCGAGGCCGGGCGGCGCTGGCGGGATGTTCTGAAACAGGCCTGACGGCAAAGCCCGTTGTGCGGGTTTTGCGCCGACGGCAAGCTGAACAAAAACAAGGAGAGAGGCATGCGCCTGAGTAAACGCGAATGTTCGGAACCGGCTTTTTTTGACGAGGTCTTCGCCAAAGCCGAAGAGCTGTTTCTGGCCCTCAACGATGGGGAATTCCCTTACCTGATCCCGCTCAATTTCGTGCGCCGGGAGCGGCGCATCTATCTGCACAGCGCGCCGGAAGGCGCCAAGCTGGACCTGATCCGCAAGGACGGCCGCGTGGCGTTCAGTCTGGCGGCGGATGTGCGGATCGACCGCGAAAAATCCTCCACCTACTATAAATCCGTCTGCGGCACGGGCCGCGCCGTTGTGGTTGAAGACCCGGAAGAAAAACGCCTGGCCCTGGACTGCCTGGCCGAGCGTTATGCCGCCCGCTGTCCGCGCCCCGCTCCGGACGCCAATGTCCGCCGGGTGGCCATCATCCGTATCGACATCCTTTCCCTGACCGGCAAACGTTGCCTGCCGGAGGGGGTCACGAGTCCCGATCCCGTATAGAGCGTTCGTCACGAGCGCCTTTTCGGCGCGTTATGCGTGATCGCCGCTGTTTTCATCCGTAAGGCGGCTATGCCGCCAGGGGCTGAATCAAGAGCGCGCGCCCTCATATTGCCGGAAATGCGCCTCGTGCCGGCGCGCATTGTGAGATTTTTCTTCTTCCCGCCGACCCGCGTCGACAGGGAATCTGGTCTTGCGTCCCAGGTGCCGCCACGGCGTCAGGACCTCTGGAAAACGTCAAGCGAGGAAGTGCCGACCATGTCCGCAAAGTCTCTTTTGTGCCCGTTGCCCGCCTCTCTGGCCCTCTTGCTGGCCGGAGCGCATTTCTGGCGGGCGGGCCTGTCCGCTCTGAGCCTGGGCTGCGCCCTGCTGGCTCTGCTGGCCTGGACGCGCGGGGCCTGGGTGCGCCAGTTCCTGCTGCTGGTCCTGCCGCTGCTGGCGGCCCGCTGGATCTGGACCGCCGGGCAATTCGTCCAGCTGCGCCAATTCATGGAGCAGCCCTGGCACCGGCTGGCCGCCATTCTTTTGGGCGTGGCCCTGTTCACCGCCCTGGCCGCCCTGCCGCTGCTGAGCGGGCGGGCGCGGGCGCGCTACGCCCTCCGGCAGGATTGCGCGGGCACGCAGCTGGCGGCCTTGATCCTGACTTCCGGCATTCTGGCCGTGGTCTGGACGCTTGTGCCGGGCATCTTTGTGCTGGAGCGTTTCGCGCCGGGTTGGGGGCCGGCCCAGGTTTTTCTGCCCGGCCTCTGGGCGGCCTGGGTGGCGGGCCGTCTGGCCGACCGGCGCACGGCTCCCTCCACCCGGCTCTGGACCTGGCGACTGTTCTCTCTGGTTTTTTTCGGCCAGTTGTTGCTGGGATTCGTTCTGGACAGCCGTTTTCTACTCAGCGGCAGTCCGCATCTGCCGGTGCCGGGCCTGATTCTGGCCGCGCCCCTTTATCGCGGCGGCGGGTATTTCATGCTGATTCTCTTCGGCGTTGCCGTGCTGCTGGCGGGCGCGGCCTGGTGCAGCCAGCTCTGTTATTTCGGCGTCTGGGACGCGGGCACGGCGGCCCGGGGGCGGCCGCGCCCCGTACCTGTCTGGCTGCCCCGTCTGCGTCTGGGCCTGCTGGGCCTGACCCTGCTGACGCCCGTTGCGCTGCGCCTGGCCGGACTGCCTTCTGTGATTGCGCTGGCCTGCGGTCTGCTGCTGGGCCTCTTGCTGTTGGTCTGCGCCGTCCTGGTCAGTCGCCGCATGGGCTTCGGCGCGTACTGCCTGGGCGTCTGCCCCCTTGGACTCGTCGCGGGCTGGCTGGGGCGGCTGTCACCCTGGCGCGTCTGGCGCACGGACGCGTGCACCCGGTGCAAAGCCTGCGTCCGGGTTTGCCGTTATGGGGCCATGACCGAGGAAAATCTGAGCCGGGCCATGCCTGGCCCCACATGCACTCTCTGCCGCGACTGTTTGTCAGCCTGTCGGCAAAAGGCGCTCACCTTCAGTCTGTATGGCACAAAACACTACGGCCCGGCGGTGGAAAGCGCCTTCATCTCTCAGGTGGTCGCGCTGCATGCGGTATTTTTGGCTCTGGCGCGGGTTTAGTTCAGCCTTCAATCCGTCTGTTGAGATGGCCCCGTCGGACAGGCGCGGCGCGAGCCGCCGCTGCACGGCAAGTTCGGGCGTAACATGTTTTGGGAGAAAAAAATGGCCGGGATGGCACGCATAGTGTGGAGCCGCCTGCGCGGCGGCGAGCGGATTGGTACAATGTCCGGCGCGCGGGTGGTCTGGAATGATGTGGTCTGGGCCTGGCTGGGCAGCGCGCTTTCCATTCTCTGTCTGGCCTGGCTGGAACGGCTGTGCGCTCAGGAATGGAATCTGCCGCTGCTCATCGGTTCATTCGGCGCGTCGGCCGTGCTGGCCTTCGGCGCGCCCGAGAGCCCGCTGGCCCAGCCGCGCAACCTGGTGGGCGGCCATATGCTTTCGGCGCTGGTGGGCGTGAGCTGCCAGATGCTGCTGGGCCAGGAACCAGCGGCGGCCGCGGCGCTGGCCGTGTCCACCGCCATCGCGCTGATGCGCGTCACCAAAACCCTGCACCCTCCGGGCGGAGCGACTGCGCTGATCGCGGTCATCGGCGGGGCGGACATTCACCGTCTGGGCTACTGGTACGTGCTGTTGCCGTGCGGCGCGGGAGCCTGCTGCATGTTGCTGCTGGCCCTGTTGACCAACAATCTGGGCGCGCGGCGGCGCTACCCGCAGACATGGTGGTGACGGACGGTCCGCCTTACGCCGGATGCGGGTGAAAATACAAGCCCCCGGCCTTCCTTTCCGGAGGGCCGGGGGCGACTTGTCAGAGTGGGATTGTTCTGGTTGACGCCTTCAGGCGCTTTCGCCGGATGTCTGGTCGCGGGTTTGGCGGCCTTGGGAGCGCGTTTGGCCGGTTTTTTCACAGCCGCGCCGGACTTGTGCGCCGGAGCCTTGGCTTTGGAAGCGGCTGGAGCTTTTTCCCCCGCGCCCTGCTGCGGAGCCGCAAAGGCAACGCCCGCGCAGAAGATGGAGAGAGCACAGGTCAGAACAAGACAACGGGCAAGGGTTTTGGAAAACAACCTACAGATTCCCCTTATGCATAAGGGAAAATCCCTATGGGGCCGGAATTTCCGACTCCGCCTGATCCGGCGCTGACGCCGGTCAAACGAAGCGTGACAAGCATCACATCTTTCTGATTCAGCCGGTAAGGAAAACGCCCCTGCCTGTCAACAGGATTTATTTCCGGCCCTGAGCGCGGTTCTGGCGGCCAAGGCGGCGTCCTATTCCGGCGCGGTTTCTTTGGGAGCTTCCTTGGCTTCCGCTACAGGCTTTTTCTCGGGCTGCGGCGCTTCCACCACCGTGCCGTCCGGCTCCACCATGGACAGGGCGCGTACCGGGCAGGCCTCCATGCAGGCGGTGATCTTTTTGCCGTTCTCCTCGCGCCAGGCGCGGCACATGTCGCAACGCACGGCCACTTCCCGGCGAGCCCGCTGGGCGATGGTTTCCGCGTCGTCGCCGCTCAGGTCGGGCATGCCGATGGTGTCCAGAGAAATGGTGCCGTAAGGGCAGACCGCGATGCACATTTTACAGGCCACGCAGAACTGCACGCGCATGGTGATGCGGCCGTCCTTCTCCTGCTGCAGCGCGCCGGTGGGGCAGACGTTGCAGCAGGGCGCGGGATCGCACTGATGGCAACGCACCGTGGTTTTGAAGCCCTCGGCCTTGACTACCTGCACGCGCGAAACCAGCACGTCGCGGTGCTTCATGGCTTCCTTGAAGGACATGCCGTGGTGAGCGGCGATGCAGGCCACTTCACAGCGGCGGCAGGCGCGGCACTTGTCGGGTACGACCTGGATGTGTTCAATCATGGTCCGTTTCCTCGGATTCGACGCGCAGGGACTGGAGCGTAAGCCCGTGCCCTCCGCTGAAATGGATGTTTTCGCCGCCGCAGGCCGGACAGACGAAGCGGCGTTGCGTCAGACTGAAAGCGTGGCCGCAGCTTTCGCAACGGCAGGCCAGGGGAGCTGTGTTCAGCGTGAGCGTCGCGGCCTCGGCCACTGTGCCTTCGGCAAAAAGTTCAAAGCAGGCGGTCAGGGTCCGGGCCTCCACGCAGGCGATCAGCCCCAGCTCACAGACAATTTCCTGAATCCGCGTGACGCGGTTTTCCGGATGCGCCGCGTTGTGTTCTTCCACGGCCTTCAGCGCCATGCCCAGCAGGCCCTGAACCAGGCTGGCCTCATGCATGTATTTCTCTTTACCGTTTTTTCCTGACAGTGGAGATTTTTTCCGCCGCAAGGAAAACAAGCGGCGCGCCGAAGCGGAGCATAGCCGTCTATGTGACCGGGCGTGCCGCGCAGTTTGACGCAGTCAACAGGAAAAAGACCCGCTGTCAGCGCTCCGTACACGAGACGCAGGGATCAATGCTGTTGGTGATCAGCGCCACATCCGCCACCTTGCAGTCGCGCATCATCACGCCCAAGGCTTCCCAGTTCATATACGAGGGCACGCGCCACTTGAGCCGCGCGGGCATGTCCGTGCCATTGGTGCGGATATAGTAAAACACCTCGCCGCGCGGCGCTTCGGTGCGGGCGCAGGCCTCGGCCGTGCGGATCTGGCGCATGGGCGCGGTCACCGGGCCGTCGGGCACGCGCTGGCAGCACTGACGGATCAGTTTGAAGGATTCAAAAATCTCGTTCAGGCGCACCATGGTCCGGGCGTGGATGTCGCAGCCGTCGGCGACGACACTTTCGAATTCCAGTTCGGGATAGGCGGCGTAGGGGGAATCCTTGCGCACATCGATATGCACGCCGGAACCGCGTGCCACCGGGCCCACCACACCCAAGCGCAGCGCGTCGGCCTTGGGCAGCAGGCCCATGCCGTTGGTGCGGGCCAGCACCATGCTGTTGGTGGCGTAAATTTCGCGGATTTCATCCACCGCCGGTTCCACCTTGGCGATCATGCCCAGAATGTAGTCCAGCATTTCGCGGTCCACGTCGCATTTGACGCCGCCGATGCAGTTGGAGGCCAGGTTCATGCGGTTGCCGTACACGGTTTCCTTCACGTCCTGCATCATTTCGCGCACTTCCATGACGTGCATGAACAGGGACTTGAAGCCGATGATATGGGCCTGGATGGCGGTATTGAACAGATGCGAGGCCACGCGCTTGATTTCCTCGGCCAGAACCCGCAGGTAGCGCGCCCGCTCGGGAATGGAGATGCCCAGCACGTTTTCCACGGACATGCAGTAGGTGAAGGAGTGGCTGTTGGAACAGAGAGAACAGACCCGCTCGGTAAGAGTGGTGTTCTTGATCAGGTTGCGCTGGGTGGCCATGGCCTCCATGCCGCGGTGTACATGGCCCGAGGTCAGGTCCACGCGCCGCACGGTTTCGCCTTCCACCGTGAGATTGAAGTAGACCGGCTCCTCCAGGGCCACATGCACCGGTCCCAGAGGCATGGTGAAGGTGCTGCTCATGGCCGTTTCTCCTTGTCTTTCAGAATGCGTTCCCAGAGGTCCGTGGTGCAGGCCCCGTTCATCATGATGGACAGGGGCACGGCCTCGTTGAGAATGCCCGCGTCCAGCTCCTCGTCCAGGAAGAGGCGGCGTGGATTGGGGTGGTCCGTGACCTGAATGCCGTACAGCTCCATCATTTCGCGTTCGTGCCAGTCGGCATTGGCGAACAGCGGAGTGATGGAAGGCACGGTGGGCCATTCGCCGTTGAGCGTCACCGTGAGGTTGTAGATGATGCCTTTCAGCTCGAAGTGGTAGCAGACTTCCTGCATGGGCTCGCTCAACTGGCGGCGGTTGTAGGCCGTGACCATGGCCAGGCGGGCGCCCGCCTTGTGCAGCGCGGCGGCGGCCTGCGGCAGATGGCGCGGCGTGTCCAGCCGGAACCAGTGGAAAGCGTTGCCGTAACTGTCGATACTGTGATGAATGGCGTCGCTTTCGGTGCAGAAGGGCGAAATGTCCTCAATGACCCGCGCGTCGCCCCGGATTGTGTCTTGCATGGCGTATCCTTTGTGGTTTCCGCTCGTCTTTTATTCCTTGGTGGGCGCGGCTGAAGTCACGCGCTCTTCCGGCTTCTCCTCCGAAGGCGAAGGCAGCAGGCAGGCGTTGCGCTTGGCGTCCTCGATCTGGCGGCATTTGGGACAGAGATGACGGATCAACTCCGGGTCGATATCCGGATTCTTGGCGTAGAGTCGTTGGGCCAGATGCGCCGGAATGGGCCGCATCAGCGTGCCGCAGTGGGCGCAGGGCTCATACTTGATGGTGTGCTGCTCCAGACGGTCGAATTTTTCCTTTTCCGGATGGGCCGAGTGCCAGTCGTCGCTGATGCTCATGGCCCCGGTGGGGCAGTAATGTCGGCAGGAGGCGCACAGGCAGCAGGAATTCTGCCAGATGGTGATGGTGTAGCCGCTGTCGTCCGGCAGATGGGTGATATTGATGGCCCCGGCCGCGCAGACGTGACGGCAGACGCCGCAGCCCATGCAGATGGTGGGGTCCACTTTGGCCCGGCCGCGCAGGCGCGCCGGCGTGAAGGTTTCGCCCAGCGGGAAGGGATCGGTGCTCGGGCCCTCCAGCAGATTGCGGAACAGAACTTTCAGAAAGCCCGCCATATTATTCCTCCAGAGCCTTGGCGTCGTTACGGGGCTTGTGTCGCCCCAGCAGGCCGCAGACATGGTGACAGACGCCGCAACGCAGGCAGGTGTGCCCGCTGTCGGCCGGCGCCGCCCGCAGGCGCGCGCAGACTGTGCGCAAAGCGTGCCACAGCGCGGCCATTTATTCCTCCAGCCCCAGCTTTTTGAGCCAGATGGAGCGGGCCAGCACTACGCCTTCCAGAATGGCCTGGGGGCGCGGCGGGCAGCCGGGCACGTTGACGTCCACCGGCAGATAACGGTCAATGGGCCCTTCAATGGAGTAGCCCTCGCGGAAGACGCCGCCGGAAATGGGGCAGATGCCCACGGCCACGGTCACCTTGGGCTCGGGGATCTCATGCCAGACCCGGAGCACGCGGTCGCGCACCCTGGTGGTCAGCGGGCCGGTAATCAGCACAATGTCCGCGTGCCGTGGGCTGCCGCAGTATTTACAGCCCAGGCGCTCCACGTCGTAGCGCGGAATACAGGCCGTGGTGGCCAGTTCCACGTCGCAACCGTTGCAGGAACCGGCGTTGATCCGGAACAGCCACGGCGAGCGCACGGAAAGTTTTTTGAGCAGGTTGTCCAAAGCCACAGCGGCCTCCTTACATCACCCAGACCAGGATCAGACTGCACAGCGCGAGCGCCGTGGGCACGGTCACATAAAAACGGAAGGCCTGATCAATGCGGAAACGCCCGGTGGCCGACTTGACCAGGGTCAGGGAAACCAGCATCAGGCCCAGACATTTGAGTACGAACCAGAGCAGATTCACCGGCCACCATTCAGATATAGTGCCGGGAAAGAAAAGCGCCACCCCCAGGCCCAGAACCACGAAGGTCTTCAGCGCCGCCGTCACCTGGAACAGCGCCAGCAGCGGTCCGCCGTACTCCAGCAGGGGGCCTTCGATGATTTCTGTTTCCGCCTCCGGGATGTCGAAGGGGGCCACGCCCATGGTGCCGGGCAGAAAGATCAGGTAGGCCAGCAGGGCCGGGATCATGGCCGGGTTGAAGCCCAGAGAGCCGCTGTGCTGCTGCCAGGCCACGATCTTGAGCAGGGAGAATTCCGCCCCCCAGTCGCCGCCGGAAATGCCCTTGCCCACCAGCATGGCCACCGCCAGCAAAATCATCAGCAGCGGCGTCTCATAGGCCAGCATGAGCAGCATTTCACGCGAAAAACCCACCGCGCCGAGGGGCGAGCTGGAGGCCGAGCCTCCCAGCATCAGCGCCATGGCCGGAATGGGCAGCAGGTAGAAGATCACCAGCAGGTCGCCCATGTTGAACAGGCCGTTGAACACGCCCGGCACCGGAATAAAGGCCGCGCATACGGCCATGCCCGTGAAGCCGAAGACCGGAGCCAGCAGAAAGGCCGAACGGCAGGCGGTTTTCGGAATCAGGGTTTCCTTGGTCAGCAGTTTGGCGATGTCCAGCCAGGGCTGGATCAGCGGCGGTCCCACGCGGCGCTGGAGGCGGGCTTCCACCCGCCGGTCCAGGCCCTTGAAGAAGAATCCCACGGCCAGGGCGAAGACCCCGCCGGGAAAGATGCACATGTGCAGAATGGCAAGCAGGGTGTCGCTCATCAGCGGTTCTCCTTGGAAGCGCGCCAGCCCAGCAGGCGCGTCAGGTCGCCGTAGATGCTGGAGGGCGTCATGCGGCTGGTGGCGATTTCCGGCGGCAGGCCGCAGGTATGCACGTCGATTTCACGCAGGCGCGTGAAGCGGCGCACGAACCAGGCGCCCGCCAGGAAGGCCAGGGCCGCCATCACGAACATGCCCGTGGCGTTCCAGGCGCCCGGCCCGGAAAGCACGCCGGAAAGTCCCACATTGAGGGGCTCCAGCCCGTATTCGCCCAGCACGCCGTTGATGGGCAGGAGCGCCAGGCCGGGGAATACGCCCGTCAGCACGCAACCGGCGGCCAGAATGCCCATGGGCACGCGCATGACCTTGGGGGCTTCATGCACGTCGTCCAGGTCCGGCGCGGGCTGGCCCAAAAAGGCCGCGTGCAGGAACTTGGCGATGTAGGCCAGGGTCAGCACGCTGCCCACCAGGGAAAGCAGGGCCAGGAAGGGCTGCCCGGCCTGCATCAGGGCGTGGTAGATCAGCCATTTGGAGGAGAAGCCGCTGGTGGGCGGCACGCCCACCACGGACAGGCCCGCGATGGCGAACATGCAGAGGGTGAAGGGCATCTTGCGGCCGATGCCGCCCAGATCGTCCAGGCTGTCCCGGTGCGTGGCGAACATCACGGCCCCGCAGATCAGGAAGAGCAGGTCTTTGAAGAAGACGTGGTTGATCAGGTGCAGCATGCCGCCCGCATAGCCCAAGGCGCCGCCCGCGGCCACGGCCAGCACCATGTAGCCCAGTTGGCTCACGGTGGAGTAGATGAAGATCAGCTTGACGCCGTTGGCCCGCAGGGCCTGCACGGCGGCCATGATGATGGTGATGCCGCCGATCCACATGACCACGGTGCTGATCAGGCTTTGCTCGAAGCCGCCCAGAATGCCCGCCAGGGCAAAACCGCCGCCCAGCAGCATGAAGAGCTTGATCAGGCCGATGACGGCGCTCTTCAGCAGCACCGAGGATATGTAGCCGGACACCGGCGTGGGGGCCAGGGCCGGGTGCATCTGCCAGTCAATGCGGAAGGGCAGCTGGGCGGCCTTCATCACAAAGCCCACGGCCAGCAGGGCCATGCCCAGCCAGGCCGCGCCGGGGGCCAGGTCAGGGGCAAGCCCGGCCAGCAGCCCGGCGTTGAAGGGCGTGAAGGGTCCCAGCACGCAGAGGCCCACAAAGAGGAAGCTCGCGCCCAGCAGATTGAAGAGGAAGTACTTGAAGGCCTCGCGCAACGAGGCCTTGTCCCCCTCATGGGCGATGGCCATGTACAGGCTCCAGGAACTCATGATTTCCCAGAACAGGAAGAAGCTCAGCAGGTACTGGCTGGCCGCCATGCCGATGAGGCCGCCGCACATGCAGGTGAAGGCGCAGTAAAAGCGCCACTGGCTGTGACTGTGCTCCATGTAGCCCACGGCATAGGCCATGTTCACCGCGCCCAGCAGGGGCACGATCAGGGCGAAGCAGAAGGAGAGCGTGTCCAGATCTCGCCCGAAGAACAGCACCAGCAGGGCCGTCAGCAGCAGCACGCCCACGCTGGTCCAGCCGGCCATCTTGCGCCAGTCCGCGAACAGGGCCGGAAGCACCGCGCCGAAGACCGGCAGCACCACGTAGACCGGCCAGGAGACGTTCATGGCCGCGATGATCTGCGGAACGTCCATGGCGGGCGGGTAGCAGAGTGAGGCCACGGGCAGCACCAGCGGCATGACCGCCTGCGGGAACAGGCCCAGCAGCAGGCTGACGGCCGCCAGAACCAGCAGGCTCAGGCGCATGCTGAAGGGGGCCTCTTCCACCTGGGGCAGATGGTCCGGCCGCTTCTCGAAGATCAGGGTTTTCAGAATGCGGGTGTAGTACACGGCCCCCACCAGGGAGGCCGCCAGGATCAGGGCCGCCAGCCAGATCTGACCGGCGTCCACGGCGGCCTGAATCATCAGGAATTTGCTGTAGAACGCGCCGAAGGGCGGCAGGCCCATGATGCTCACCAGGCCCACGGCCATACAGGCCACGGTCCAGGGCATATGGCGTCCCAGGCCGCGCAGGTCGGCGAGGTTGCGGCTGCCCGCGCGCATGATCAGCGCGCCCGCGCCCAAAAAGAGCAGGTCTTTCATCACGGCGTGATTGAACATGTGCCAGAGCGCTCCGGCCGTGGCCAGCCAGGTGCCCAGGCCCAGCACCAGCGCGATTTCGCCGATCTGCCCCAGGGTGGAGTAGGCCAGCATGCGTTTGATGTCTTCCTGGCGCAGAGCCATGAGTTCGCCGTAGATCAGGGTGGCCACGCCCATGGCGGTGAGGCCCGCCCCGAACCAGGACAGGCCGAACAGGCCGCGCATTTCACCGGCGGCCTGGCCCACGCCCATGATGATCACGCTGACGATGCCGAACACGCCCATTTTGGTGATGATGCCGGACAAGGGCGCTGACACCGAGGACGGCGCGGCGGGGTGGGCGTCGGGCAGCCAGGAGTGCAGGGGCACCAGACCAGCTTTGACGCCGAAGCCCGCCAGGCAGAGCACCAGGGCCGTCTGGAACCAGAGCGGGAAGTGGAAGGCGGCCAGCGGCGAGGCGGAAAAGACGCCGAGAATGAACAGGCCGGGCAGCATGAACAGCGCGCCGCCCGCGCACATCACGTAATATTTGAGACCGGCCTCATAGGCCGTGCGCCGTCCTTCGTGAACCACCAGGAAGTAGGAGGCGAAGGTCATCAGCTCCCAGTAGCCATACATGGCCGCCGTGTCCGGCGTGGAGACGATGCCCGTCAGGGAGGCGAAGGTCAGCAGCAGGAAAAACCAGTACCAGCCCTTGCGGTTGTCGTGGATGTAGCCCAGGGAGTAGACGCTGACCACCAGGGCCACCAGGGCGATCATCACCAGGAAGAGCCGGGCCAGGGGCGGGGCGGGGACGACGCAGACCGCCGCGAAGGCCAGAGCCGAGAACAGGGCGGCGATCAGCGGGGCCGCGCGCAGGCGCAGCAAAAAGGCCAGACCGGCGATGAACGCGCCGACGTAGAAACACCAGTAGGCCGGATGCACGGGCACGTGCATGACCGTCAGGCCGAAGTGCCCGCCCACGGCGTCGGTCAGGGGGCCGCGCAGCAGGCCCAGGGCCGCCGTCAGCAGGCCCAGACCCAACAACGGAAGCGACAGGCCGCCGAACGCGGAGCGCGTCGCCGGGGCTTCGTCTTCCGCATCATAGGGGGCTTCCAGCGACACGCGGCGCACGGCGTCCACATACAGCCAGATGAAGACCGTGGTGGCCGCGGCCATCAGCAGCAGGCAGAGCATGCCGCCGGACGGGGCGGATTCCAGCAGGGCCTGAACGATGAGCGCGCGGGCTTCAGGCAGAAGAAAGGGCGAACCGCCCACGGCGGCCAGCAGTCCCAGGCCGAAGAGCGCTCCGGCCCACGGCTGCCGCCGCCCCGCGCCGCTCAGTTCGTCCAGGGTGACGGCGGGCGCGTCAAAGGACGTGGCCCCGTGCGCGGGCGCGAGGCGCGCCAGCGCGACCAGCGCCAGCAGCCTGGCCGAAATCTGGAAGATGACGAACAGCCACAGGCCGGTCAGGCCCACGGCTGTCTGCGCGGTCAATGCCATGCAGGCGATGCCCGCGTCGTGCAGCGCGCCCCAGAGGATCAGGCGGCGCGGATCCTTGCGTTCCCGTACGGCCTTGACCGTGGCGAACAGCAGCAGAATCGCGCCGAGCAGCAGCGGCAGCCAGGAGCCGCCGGCCATGAACAGTGGTGATGTCATAGACGCCCCGTGATTTATGGATCATCCGGATCGCATCCACCGTATCCGGCATTGCGGTCCGGGCCGATATGCGCCGCCACGGCGGATGGAATTTTTTGCACGGCGCGGACCTTCGCCAGAGGCGGAAGTCGGCGGCATTCGTGAAAAAAATCCCTAGCTGAGTAGTCAGTCAATACCCTACTTTACGTTCAGGCGCAAGCCTGAAAATCTTTTTTTTCACAGCGCGGCAGGGCTCTTTATTCCTCGCGCAGGTCGCGGCTCATCAGGGTTCTGAGCGCTTCATGCGGGGGCTGACCCTCGTAAAGGACGCAATGCATGGCGGCGGTGATGGGCGCCTCAATGCCCAACCGCAGGGCCAGCGCATGCACGGCGGCCGTGGTTTTGACGCCTTCGGCCACCATGCCCAGGCTACGGGTGATGTTTTCCAGATTTTCGCCGCGGCCCAGCCGCAGGCCCACCTGCCGGTTGCGCGACAGGTCGCCGGTGCAGGTCAGGGTGAGGTCGCCCAGACCGGACAGGCCCATGAAGGTGCTCTGGCGGGCCCCGCAGGCCGCACCCAGGCGGCTCATCTCGGCCAGGCCCCGCGTGACCAGGGCGGCCCGGCTGTTGTGCCCCAGACCCAGGCCGTCACAGACCCCGGCGGCGATGGCCATGACGTTCTTGAGCGCGCCGCCCATCTCCACGCCGATGACGTCCGTGCTGGAATAGCAGCGGAAGGCCGGGCCGGAGAACAGTTCCCGCAAGGTGCGGCCCAGGGCTTCGTCGTGCGCGGCCAGCACCACGGCCGTGGGCAGGCCCTGCAAGACTTCCGCCGCGAAGGACGGCCCGGAGAGCGCCGTATAGCGCGGTTCAAGACCGGCCAGGGCCTCGGCGGCCACCGCGCCGCAGGTAGACAGGCTGCCGGTTTCCAGGCCCTTGGCCGCGTTGACCAGCACCAGACCGGGCCGGAAATGTTTTTTGTGCGCGGTCAGCCAGCTCCGCAATTGCTGGCTGGGCACGGCCAGCACCAGCCAGTCGCGGTCAAGGACGGCCGGGTCCGTACTGGCCGTCAGGCGGGCGTCCAGCGTGAAGCCGGGCAGGTAGCGCGGGTTTTCGTGGTCTTCGTTGACGGAGCGGGCCACGTCCGCGTCCCGCAGCCAGAGGGTCACGGGCAGGCCCCGCGCGGCCAGCAGATGGGCCAGGGCGGTGCCCCAGCTGCCGCCGCCTGCCACGCTGACGGGCGTTGTGGTGGAAAGCGCGCCGGACATGATTTCAGAATCCCAGTTTTGATTCCGGGCCGGGCCGGTCGGGCAGAATGGGGCGGGTCACGGCCATGCGGGCGTTTTTGGCGCCGAAGCGCAGCAGGAACATGCCGGCGAAATTCTGGTTTTTGTACACTTCCACCCGGAAGAGCGTGCCCCGGCGGTCCACGGAGAAGCGCGGCGCAAAATCCTTGAGGCGCAGGGGCAGGCCGCTTTCGTCGCGGCGGCCGCTGTCAAAGCCGATGGCGTTGACCCGGAAGCCTTTCTGCGGATGTACGCGCGCCGTTTCTTCCACGTCCAGCACCCGGCCGAAGGGCACGGTTTCGTCGCGTCCGTCCACGGTGACGCGCACGGCGTCCAGGCTGTTGTCCATTTCGCGCCAGTCGGGGCTGATCAGGGTGATGGTGCGGTTGCCGTAGTGGATGCAGAGCCGGTCGTCGCGGCCCTGGCAGGGCAGTACCGCCATGATGGGCTTGGTGGTCACGGCTCTGGCCGGGCTGCCCTTGGGCAGCGGCAGATATTTGATGGAGGGGCGCACGTCTTCCAGGGGCAGAAAAATGCGGTTTTCGGCAAAGGATACTCCCAGATTGTCCCGCAGGGCCTCGCCCACGCCCTGGGGCGTCAGGGCGAAGTCGCGTCTGAAGCGCACGCCCGCCTGGCGCAGAAAGGCCTCCACCATGTTCAGATGGTAATAGGCCCGCAGTTCCACCGGAAATTCCTTGCTGGCCTCCAGACCGAAAGCCGCCTTGCCCTGGCGTACCGCGTAGTAGGACAGGCTTTTTTCCATTTCCTTGTCCCCGGCGGCGGTGTTCGTATTGTGAACGTGCAGGGCGTGCAGGGGCTTGATCAGGCGGCGGTTGACCTCTTCCGCCACCAGGGCCGCCTCTTCGGCCAGCGCGCCCATGAACACGCCGGGGGGCAGGCTGTCCTGGTCGATGATCACCGACTGGCCCCAGCGGGCGGGATTGCAAAGATAATTCTGATATTTTTCGCGGTAGTAGCCGCTGCCGTCGTGCAGATTGAGCACCAGGGCCACATCCGGATGGCCGATCAGCTCCTGGATGCGGCGCACAGTGGGAAATTCCGGATCGTTTTCGTCCAGACGGGCGAATTTACGGTTCATGTCCCCGTGCAGGCCGCGCGAGCGCTTGATGATGCTGGGAAAGTTGAGGTTGGGCACTACCCAGACGGTCCCTTCCTGGATTTCATAGCGGGTGGCCAGCAGGGTGGCGGCGGAAAAACCACCTGGCTCGTCGCCCTGGATGCCGCCCACCACCAGCACGGCGCGCGTCGCGTCGCCCAGGCGGATGGTGGTGAAATCCAGGGAGAAGGCTTCCTCGCCGCGCGCCGACGCGGGCGTGCAGAGCCAGAGGAAGGCGCAGAACAGCGGCAGACATGCCGCCAAGCGCGGCAACAGGCCGTGGCGGTCGTGAAAAAACGGCCCCGCGCCGGGGGCGGACATGATGCATGGCTTTGTATTCATTGCCTGTTCCTACTGTAAATGGCAGGAGGAAGGATACGCCATTTGGCGCCAAACGGCAAGGATAAGCGGGGCGGAGCGCAGGGCAGACTCATCTAAAAAATCTTTATTTATTGACTAGATAGCTCAGTAGCGGACAAAAAGGGGCAAAGCCGCTTTTGCTCCGCCGGAGCGAAGCGCAGGCGGATGGCTGGTGCCGGGAGAATCCTAAAAAATGCGCTAGCCGTTGCCGCGCCGTCGGCTTGCTTGAGCCGTTCACGGCGAAGCCGTATTACGGAACAAGACAGCATCGTTACGGATAGCGACAGTGACTTCCCTGGACACAATTTCGTGTAACTCATTGCTGTCTTCAGCCGTAGCTGGCAG
>ERZ506979.547-NODE-547-length-23047-cov-7.331550_pt1 | contig 23047 bp, 19 predicted proteins | sample MGYA00512887_ERZ506979 | MGnify/ENA metagenome assembly ERZ506979 | reverse complement strand
GTTTGCGAGGCACATGTCCTCGCAAACACCGATCGGTAACCCGCCCCCGCTTTTTCGTTTTCCAAATGGCGGATTCCCCTTTTTTGACAGACTGACACCCCGGCCGATAAGGGCCGGGGTGTGTGGTTTGGGCAGGATTACGACAGGGACGCCCCATAAAAGAGCTCCCCGGCCGCTGTTGCAGCCGAGGAGCTGTGTACGGGAATTACCGGCGGCAGCCGCAGCCACGAGGAGGCATGGGGGCGGGGTCGCAGGGCAGAGGCGCGGGCGCGCCGCAGCCGCAGTCGTTCTCGTTCTCGTCCGCTTCACGACTGTCCTGTCCCCAGTTCTGGAGCAGCAGAATAAAGACGATAATGACGATCGCGAAGAAGAAGCCGTTCCGATGGAACATATCGCCGCAGCCGCTGTTGCAATGGCACATGGATTTCACCAACCCTTCCGGCAATGGTGCGCCGCCTGGCGGCGCGGGGGAGGACGAGCGTCCTCTCTCCTTACCAGCATATGCGCGGGGTGCCGGTTTGGCTCATGCGTTATCGGGATCCTAGGTAAGCGATGAGGAAATCCCGCCAAGCCGTCGGGCGTGATTTATTCATCACGCACCCAGGTGCCGCGGACGGTTCCGTCGTTGATGTACAGCCTCAGGTCGTTCCAGTCCGCGTCGGCGGCGGACACGGCCGGCACGGCGTAGCGGAACACGTCCTCGTGCGCCCCGGCCGCCACGTACAGGATATAGACCGGCAGGCGCACGGCCTGATCCGCCTGCTCCCAGTATTCCAGACGCACCCGGAGCACCCGCGCCCGCTCCCGCGGCGGCTCCTCCATATAGGCGGGCGGATACATGTGCAGATAGGTGCCCTGCTCCCAAAGGGAAACCGCCTCGTCCGGGGTGAGGGCGGCGGCCTGCCGGATTTGCCCGTGCGCGTATCCCGCGGGCAGCGTGATCGCGCTTAGCGAGCCGTCTGCCTCGATATCCAGGCGCATGCCGGCCAGCCCCGCCGCCCCCAGCGCCTGCAGGGGAGCGGCGGTTTTGGGGTACACCGTGACGTGGTAAACGGGGGAGACCACCGGATCCGCCGCCCCTTCCGGATAGGACAGATACCCTTCCGTCCAGGCCTCTACGGCGACCTCGTCCATGGGGCACAGGGCGCGGAACCGCTCGTAGTAGGAGCGGGCCAGCTTGGTCAGCGCCCCCGGCGCGGCCATGTCGGTGCCCTCCGGCGGGAGGATGGGCCGGCTGAACCCGCCGACACTGCCCAGAACGGGCTGGCTGACCCCCACGCTGATGCTGCCGGACGGGGTGACGCTCAGCTGGGAAATTGCCAGCGGGTTGTCCGCCACCCTCGCCAGAATGTACCGGAGATCCTCCCCCATGCTGACGCATACGGGAGAGGTGGTTTCCTCGAGAATGATCAGGCCCTGCTCCCGGCAGAAGTCCTGGAGCCGGCCGCGCATCTCCTCCATGGTCAGCAGCGGCCGCTCTGCCACCGGCAGGGTGTCGCCCGTCTCAGGCAGCGCGGCCTGGGTGGGGGGCAGCATGGCGGCGAGCATCCGCTGCCAGTCGTCGGAGGAGGAGGGGCTGCTCGCCTCCTCGCTGACGGCGCTGGTCGGGCCCAGGATGGCGGGGGACTGGCGGGAGGCCCAAAGCCCCACCCCCGCAATGCCCGCCACCAACAGCAGGCAGGCGGCGGCCAGGGCGATCCGGTGCAGCAGGACGCCCTGCTTGGGAGGAGCTGCCAGCTCCCCGGTCAGCTGCTCCACCAGGGACTCGTCCAGCAGTTCCCGGATGGACACGCTCGGTTTGGTCATACGGCATCGTCCTTTCCATGCGTCAGGCTTCCCAGCCGGTGATCCCCTGCCGGCGCAGGAGGCGGATGAGCTTGGCCCGCAGGCGGCAGACCCGGGTGTGCGCCGCGCCCTCCGCGACGCCCAGCTCCCCGGCGATTTCCGCCCCCGAGTATTCGTACACGTATTTCAGCGTGAACAGCCGCCTCTCCGCCGGGCTTAGGGCCAGCACGGCGGCCCGTACCCCGTCCCGCGTCAGGGCGTCGTCCGGCCCGCCGCTTTCCACCAGGATGTCCTCCTCCAGGGGGAGGCAGGCCCGGCGGGTCAGAGTCCGGCGCCGGTTGAGCGCCCGGCTGCGGGCCAGCACGCACACATAGGTGGAAAGCCCGCCCCGCCCGCCGTCGTATTTTTCGGGATGGGCCAGCAGCTCCAGCATCACGTCGTCGGCCACCTCTTCCGCGTCCTCGTCACTGCCCGTCCCCTGGAGGAAGCGGGCCGCGGTGGCGCGGGCCAGGGGAAAATACCGGGCGTACAGGTCTTCCGCGTTTTCCGGCTGCTTGCGCGTCATGGAATCCCCTCCTTCTCTGGCTGCCCTCTCATCCATTATACAACGGAACCCGCCGGTATCTTACAATAAAGTTGACAAACCCGCTCGGCAAGGAATAGACGGGCGAAAAATGACAAAAATGATGCAAATTCGCGGCGCCGGCGGGAAAAGGCCTTGAAAAGCGTGAAAAAGTACGCTATAATAAATGAATACAGAACCGCTGGACAGAAGAGGGCGGAGGCCTTTTTCAACACGTCCTCGTGAGTGCGAAAGGATGGGTCATTCTAATGGGCTATGCAAACAGAGCGGCCGCGTACCGCGAGGAGCCGGCCGTCCGTCAAGAGACGGAGGAATTCCAGCTGGTGTTGGCGAATCCGGAACGGTATGAGGACGCGGGCGGCATCGCCCGGCATTTCGACGCCCGCCATCCGGTGGTGCTCAACCTGGAGGGCGTGACCAAGGACGCGGCCCTGCGCCTGGTGGATTTCCTGGGCGGCGTGGCGTACGCCAAGGGCGGCGAGCTGGTCCGCATCGCCAAAAACGCGTTTTTGCTGGTTCCGAATACGGCGACGGTGGAGAGCACCGTGCTGGATGAATGGGACGAGATTGGGAAATACTGAGTTGCTACCCGGCCACAGGCGGCCGGGATCGGGTAAACGCCCGGTCCCGGCCGCTTTTTGCGTCGATCGTATGGCTAATCAACCATTTTCCGGATGCTGGAAAATTAGCGATATACACCTTCCACCGCTCATGCTATTCTAAAAAACAAGCGGAGGGGAAGCCCTCAAGCGGATACCGGACGGTGCAGTCGTTCCGGCCTACCATTCTGAAGGAGGAAAACAGATGAGCGGAAGAATACGATGGAGGCTCCGCCAGCCTGGGCGAAGGGCGTTGGCGCTGCTGACGGCCGCCATGGTGCTGGCGGGAAGCAGCTTGCTGGGCGGGAGCTCCTCCCTGCTGCGGGTAAAAGGGGAAGGACAGCAGACCCAGACGCTCGGTTCAGCCGCATTGCAAGCCGGCGCGGGCGTCGTTCTGGACGTGACGGACGAGTCTGCCGTTTTGCACAATGCTTTGGTGCGGGTGGCCTTTGACCTGAAAAAGGGACGTTACTCGGCTTATGACCAGGTATCCGGCAAGCCCTATATCCTGGGCGCCTACGTCAAGGTCAATGGAGCGAGCAGCCTGGACGGCTACGCTTTTACGGCGGAGAACGCCACCGCCGACGGCTTTGCGGGCAAGTCGATGCGGCTGACCGGCACCAAGGCGGGAAGCGATTTCGATATGGTGCTGGATATTACTCTTCGGGACAAAACGGGAGAGATTGAGCTTGCCTGCGGTTTGATCAACCGCACCGCCGCGTCTCTCCAGCTTAAGGAAATGCAGCCGCTGACGGCGGATGCCCAGCATTCCTCCGGTGTGTTCGTGGGGCCGAATCCCGCGAAGAATCATGCGGTGCTGACCGGCGAGGGAAACTGGGGAACGCCCGACGTGTCGTCCAATGTATCGGTTACCTCCAAGAACAATCTGCTGATCTCTTATCGCAACAAGCCGGACATGGAAAGCCTGGTGCTAGGCGGTCTGACCTGCTATGAGTTCCAGAGCGAAGTGATAACCAAGTATAACGAGGTGACCAGCCTCGTCAACTCCGATCGCCGCAGCATCGATGCGCTTATCCGTGTGTTCGATTACACCGGCAAGCGGGTGGACGCGGGCAAGCTGGCCATGGGCGACGCCGCCTTGGTGAATTTCACCCAGAAGAACCCGTACACCGCGCTGGAGGAATACGCCGAGCTCCAGGCCGGGGCCATGAAGGTGGATTTGGGGACGACGGATCCCTATCTCTACCAAAGCCTGTGGTATGTGGAGGGCTACGCCTTCAACGAGAAGGCCAACACGGCGGATTTCGCCCTGGAGGAGGCCAAACGGGCGAAGGCGCGGGGCCTGACCAACTATGTCCCGCTGAACATCCGGCTGGAGCCGGACACCTATACGGATCCCAACGAGCAGCTGTGGTGGGACGACGCGCACTGGAAATCCTTCGGCCATTTGACCGACACGTTCCCCACCATTAAATCCTGGTCCGACGCCCTGAAATCCCTGGGGGTCACGACCGCTCTGTATATGCAGCCCACCTTCCGCAACTCGGACTACGCCTCCCAGTATCCGGGGCACATGATCGGCAACAATGCGAAGGAGACGGCGGATTACACCGATCCGGATTTCCTGGCTCACATGGCGGAGGTCTACCGCAATATCAAGAACGCGGACATCAAGCTGATGATGTACGACTACACCAACATGAACAAGGCGGCGGGCGGCGACACCATCAAGCGCACCGGCGGCTTTGCGGATCCTTATGCCACAGCAGTTTCCGCCTACCGGAACATGTTCGCCATCGCCAAGCAGGGAGTGGGTAAGGACTTCCGGGTGATGGAGAACGCCTGGACCTGGGCCGGCGAGGACGTGGCTATCGGCGTCATCGATTTCCAGCGCACCGGCACCGACACAGTTCGCCTGACGCCGAATATCGCGCGCAACGGCCTGTATCAGTGGTACCGCAACCGCACCACCAAAATCCTCTATCCCGATGTGCAGATTTTCGAGGAAGAGGATTTGGATTTGCGCCGGGCGCAGATCACCGGCGCGGGCGTCATGTTCGGCAATCTGTCTCTGGGCGAGAGCCTGCTTCAGATATCGGACAGCAAGCTCCATGATATCACCCGGGTGACCCCCATGCCTATCGACGGGGCCTCCCCGCGGCCGGTGGGGTTGTTCGAGCATGAGGACGACATGCCGGAGGTATACGATTACAAATACGCCGGAGACAACGGGGATCACCTGCTGCTGCTCTGGAACTACCAGGATGACGATAAGGATATGACCGTCAAGCTGGGAGAGGACAGCGCCTTTGGAGGCATCGGCCTGGATCCGGACAAAACCTATGAGATTTGGGATTTCTGGGACTGGCGTTATGTGGGACGGTTCCAGGGCTCCGACACCCTCGTGCAGCGGGTGCGCCGCAACGAGATGAAGACCCTGGCTGTCCGCGAAGTAAAGGACACCCCTTATCTTCTCTCCACCGACCGGCATGTGCTCCAGGGAACCCTGGATGCCCATGACGTCACCGCGCAGGGCAACACGGTTACCGGCGCCTTCGACGTGGTCGCGGGAGACCCCTACAAGGCGGTCATTGCTTTGGGGAATAACCGTTTGAAGGTAAAATCTCTGCGCACGGATCCGCAGATCAAGGCGGATTACGTGCTGGACACCTTCCACAACGTGGTAGAAATCACCCTGCAGTCGGACAAAAATGTCACCGCCTCCGTTACCCTCACTTTGGAGGAACGGGAGGCGGGAACGGACGCACAGGCGCCCGGCGCACCTTCCGCGCTGCTGACCGCGGCGGATGAGCATGGAAACGTGACTTTGTCCTGGCAGCCGGCTTTTGACGATAGCGGCTATGTGGAATACGAGATTTTCCGGGGAAGCACATCTGACTTTGCTCCTTCCGCCGTTAACAAGCTGACCCAGACCGGCCATCTGAGCTATCTGGATCGGGAGGTACCCGCCGGCGTCCAGTACTACAAGGTGAGGGCGCTTGACGCGGCGGGAAACGCCGGAAAGATCATGTGCGTCAAGGCGGAGGTTCTGACGGCGACTATCCCGGTGAGCAAGCTGACGGCTACCGCCGGCTCCTACGAGGTCAGCGGCCACTATGACGGACCGGAGCAGGTGCTGGACGGGGATCCTAAGACTCTGTGGCACACGGCTTGGGGCGGCAGCGCCCAGAAAGACCGGTGGATCAACCTGCATCTCAGTGAGCCCATGGAGGTCAGCCAGCTGCAGTACCTCCCCCGGCAGGATTTGGACAACGGGGTCATTACCAGCTACGAAGTGCAGATCAGCAGCGACGGAGGAAAAACCTTCCGGAGCGTGGCCGAGGGCGTTTGGGAAATAACGGCGGACTGGAAAACGGCCGATTTCTCGGCGGAGAAGGTTACCGACGTGCGGCTGTACGCCAAGGCATCGAAAAACGGATTTGCCTCGGCAGCGGAAATCCGGCTTTACAACGAGCCGGTGCTGAACGGGCTTTCCCTGTCAGACACCGCCGTGACCATCTACCCGGGGCAGCCGTACCATCTGGCGGCCAACCTGTACCCATCGATCTTCACCGGCTCCGACGTGGTTTGGAGCAGCAGCGACGAGGCCGTGGCCAAGGTGGTTCCGGGCGAGGATCCCGCCCGGGCGGTGGTGACGGGCGTGGCCGTGGGGAAAGCCGAGATTACGGTGAAAACCGCGGACGGGGCCTTCAGCGGCGTCTGCACGGTCACGGTAACCAACGGCGGGAGCGACGTCCCGCCACCGGAGGAACCCTCCAAGCCAGGCGGGGAGGAAAGCAGCGGCTCCTCCGCGGCCACCGGAGAGACGGGGACGGCCGCGGCAGCGTTGCCCCTGGCCGGTACGGCGGCGCTGCTTTTGACAGCTGCCAAAAAGAGAAAAACGCCTCTGCGATAATCGGCAGACAGGGAAACGCCGGCAGGCCCCGCCAAGGGGATGCCGGCGTTTTCTACGTTTGGAGCGGTATTTTCCCGCGGATTTCTCGCTGGACGGGATAACTGGGTCTTGCCGGGCGGCGGGGATTATGGTACACTGGTGTACAAGTTGAAAAGAAGGATGGTCGCACATGGCACAGAGAAAAGAACTGGCGAAGACCTACGAGCCGCAGGAGGTGGAGGACCGCATCTACCGCTTCTGGGAGGAGGGCGGGTATTTCCACGCCGAGGCGCATCCCGATAAGAAACCCTATACCATCGTCATGCCGCCCCCCAACATCACGGGGCAGCTGCACATGGGCCACGCCCTGGACGAGACGCTGCAGGACATCCTCATCCGCTGGCGGCGGATGCAGGGGTATGAAGCGATGTGGGTGCCGGGCACCGACCATGCCTCCATCGCCACCGAGGCGAAAATCGTGGAGGCCATGGCCAAGGAAGGGCTGACCAAGGAGGATCTGGGCCGGGAGGGGTTCCTCGAGAGGGCCTGGGCCTGGAAGGAGACCTATGCCGGGCGGATTGAGCAGCAGCTCAAAAAGCTGGGCTCCTCCTGCGACTGGGAGCGGGAGCGCTTCACCCTGGACGAGGGCTGCTCGAAGGCGGTGCGGGAGGTGTTCGTCCGCCTGTACGAGAAGGGGCTGATTTACCGGGGAGAGCGGATCATCAACTGGTGCCCCCACTGCAAGACCTCCATTTCCGACGCGGAGGTGGAGTTCGAGGAAAAGGACGCGTTCTTCTACCATCTGCGGTACCCCATCGAGGGCACCGGGGAGTATCTGGAGCTGGCCACCACCCGGCCGGAGACCATGCTGGGCGACACGGCGGTGGCCGTCCATCCGGACGACGAGCGGTACAAGGCCCTGGTGGGCAAAAACGTCATTCTGCCCCTGGTGAACAAGGCCATCCCGGTGGTGGCCGACACCTATGTGGAAATGGATTTTGGCACCGGCGTGGTGAAAATCACCCCGGCCCACGACCCCAACGACTTCGAGGTGGGACTGCGGCACGATCTGCCGGTCATCACCGTCACCACCGAGGACGGCCATATGAACGAGCTGGCCGGCAAGTACGCGGGCATGACCCTTATGGACTGCCGCAAGGCGGTGGTGAAGGACCTGGAGGATGGGGGCTACCTGGTCAAGACCGAGCCCCTCAAGCACAACGTGGGCAGCTGCTACCGCTGCCGCACGGTCATTGAGCCGCGGGTGTCCCAGCAGTGGTTCGTCAAGATGAAGCCGCTGGCCGATCCGGCCATCGAGGCGGTGCGCTCCGGACGGACAAAATTCGTGCCCGAGCGGTTCGACAAGGTGTATTATAACTGGATGGAGAATATCCGGGACTGGTGTATTTCCCGCCAGCTGTGGTGGGGGCACCGGATTCCGGCGTGGTATTGCCCCGATTGCGGGGAAATCGTGGTCAGCCGGGAGGATCCCGCCGCCTGCCCGAAGTGCGGCTGCACCGCCCTGAAGCAGGACGAGGACACCCTGGACACCTGGTTCTCCTCGGCGCTGTGGCCCTTCTCCACCCTGGGCTGGCCGGACAAGACGCCGGAGCTGTCGTATTTTTACCCGACCAGCACCCTGGTGACGGGGTACGACATCATCTTCTTCTGGGTGGCGCGGATGATTTTCTCCGGCGTGGAGCACATGGGGGAGGCCCCCTTCGACACGGTGCTCATCCACGGGCTCATCCGGGACGCGCAGGGGCGCAAAATGTCCAAATCCCTGGGCAACGGGGTGGATCCCCTGGAGGTTATCGCCCAGTATGGGGCCGACGCGCTGCGCTTCATGCTGGCCACCGGCAACAGCCCGGGCAACGATATGCGCTTCACCACCGAAAAGGTGGAATCCTCCCGGAATTTCGCCAACAAGCTGTGGAACGCGGCCAGGTTTATCCTCATGAACCTGGGAGACGGCGACATCGAGCCGGGGCTGCCTGACACGCTGACCCTCGAGGACAAGTGGATTCTCTCGAAGTTCAACAGCCTGGCCCGGGCGGTGACCGACAATCTGGAGAAGTTCGAGCTGGGGCTGGCGGTGCAGAAGCTGTACGATTTCATCTGGGATCAGTTCTGCGACTGGTATATCGAGCTGTGCAAGGCCCGGCTCCAGGGGGAGAAAGCGGCCGACGCGAGGCGGGTGCTGGTGTTTGTCATGACCCGGACGCTCAGCCTGCTGCATCCCTTCATGCCCTTCGTCACCGAGGAAATCTGGCAGTCCCTGCCCCATGAAGGGGAGGCGCTCATCCGCGCGCCCTGGCCGGTGTACGACGAGGCGCTGGCTTTCCCGGCGGAGGAGAAGGAGATGGAGCGGGTGATGGATGCCATCCGCGCCATCCGCAACCGCCGCGCCGAGATGAACGTGCCGCCCTCCCGCAAGGCGGAGGTGTATGTGGAGACCGCCTTCGCGGATACCTTCCACACCGGTGCGCCCTTCATCCAGCGGCTGGCTTCGGCCTCGGCCGTGCGGGTGGGGGAGAGCTTCGAGGTGCCGGGTGCGGTGAAAATCGTCACCGCCGACGCCACCATCCAAATCCCCATGGACGAGCTGGTGGACAGGGCGGCGGAACTCGCCCGCCTGAGCAAGGAGCGGGAGTCGGTGCAAAAGCAGCTGGACGGCGCGCAGGCCCGGCTGAACAACCCGGCCTTCACCAGCAAAGCGCCGGAGGCCGTGGTGGCCACCGCCCGCGAGAACGCGGAGCGGCTGGCGGAAAAGCTGGCCCTCCTGGACCAGACTATCGAGAGCTATCGGTGAAGTAAAGCAAAAGGAATCCGCCCTGCTTGTACTAGCGGGGCGGATTCTTTGTTGAAGTCAAGTATCAATGTCAGGTTTGTTTTAAAAAGACGTTCCGGTTGACTTATAAATGTGCGGCTGACCAAGCCCCTCGTTGTAGGCGTAGAGGGCCGTAATGTCGTCTTTGCCGTCTGCGTTCATATCCCCGCATACAACTAGGCCGGTAGCCCTGTCAGGCTCATAGGAGCCAGGGGTCATGGATTCCTTCCAGGAATAGAAGCCATTGAAAGAGGACCCGGTAGAAGGCCATACCTGGATTTTCATTGTGTCGCCATTATACTTATACATGGCGGCGAGATCATCCTTGCCGTCGCCGTTGAAATCGCCGGCAACGAACCTTCCGGTGACTCTATCCGCGTTATAGGAGCCGGGGGTCATGGATTCCTTCCAGGAGTAGAAGCCGTTGAAAGAGGAACCGGTGGAAGGCCATACCTGGAGCTTCATGGTGTCATCGTTATACTTATACATGGCAGCGAGATCATCCTTGCCGTCACCATTGAAATCGCCGGCAACGAACCTTCCTGTGACTCTTGCGGGCTCATAGGAGCCGGGGGTCATGGAATCCAGCCAGGAATAGAAGCCGTTAAAAGAGGAGCCGGTAGAGAGCCAGACATGAATTTTCATGGTATTGTTATTATACTCATACATGGCGGCGATATCGTCTTTGCCGTCGCCGTTGAAATCACCTACAGCTACACGGCCCCGTATACGCTCCAGGCTGTTGTATTGGGTATTATAGCACCAATTTTGCGTGTCGCTGTAAGTGGAACCGTTGGACAGTCGGACTTGAATTTGCATCGCCTCGTTGGGAGCGGCGACAAAATAGGCCAGGTCGCTTTTTTGATCCCCGTTAAAATCGCCGGAAACGGTCAGGTTCTTAATATCGGCAGGATATGATTGTGTTTTCTGCAGCGCCTTGTAGGCATTCAGACGACCGCCAGAAACGCATTTTCCGCTCAAGGCGCTGACAGGATCCACGCTGTTGAGGATGACCTGTTTGATCTGAAGGGCATCCATGTTAGGATTATAGGCTTGAATCAGCGCCGCCACGCCGGCCACTTGTGGGGAGGCCATGGAGGTGCCGGACTTGTAGTCATAAGAACCGCCGGGAATTGTGCTGTAAATGTTGCTTCCCGGGGCACCGAGATCCACGGTAGTCGCGCCATAATTGGAGGTGGAGGCTAATTGGTCTGAGGACGTTGTGTTGGCCACGGAAATGATGTTGTCATTGGGGTAGCAGGCGGGATAAAATTTTAAGGAGTCTGTGTCCATGTCAACAGGAATGTTCGGGGTTTTATCGTTGTTGTCATGATCTTTTCCGTTGCCGGCGGAACAGACTAATAAACCTGGATAGTTGGAGATGGCATCACGTAAAGTTTTATTTTGGGAATTACCGCTACCACTGTAATTAATAATGGGTATTTGGTGATTGATAGCATATTTGACAGCATCAACCACCCAGTCCATTTTTCCGGTTCCTTTAATATTTCCATTTTCGTCATATGTTCGTTTAAACACGCGAAGGGAAACCAATTTTACATTCCAGCAGACGCCGGCGATGCCTTTGCCGTTGTTCCCCACCGCGCCGATGATGCCAGCCACATGGGTGCCATGCCCAACCGGATCGGTCCAGGCGGCCAGTCCATCATCCGTATAATTCTGTCCTAACGAGGTGTTGAGATTGGCCTTCAAATCCTCGTGATTGGGATCGATGCCGGAATCGAGGACGCCTACGGTTACCGTCGGACTGCCGGTGGTGAGGTTCCAAGCCTGCGGCAATTGCATCTTATTCAAAACATATTGGGTAGTGTTGGGATCTGACGACGTGGCGCTGGGAATGGTTTCTTCTTCCCCAGATTCATCTGATGGTATTTCTTCCAGCTCCGCGCTATCCTCCTCCGGCAGGCCTTCGTCAAGCGTAAAAATATAGTTTGGAGTGGCGCGAAGTACATCGTTCCGTTTCTCCAGTTTTTTTATCGCATCCAATACGGCGCTTTTGCTTTTATCCTTTAGTTCCAGTTTAAGTATTTGATGATAATTGTCCTTGTCAATCCAGTTCATAGCTTCCTCGTTTTCGATGCACGAGAGATCCGTAACCGAATCGACACGAACCCCCTTGAACGCGGAGGGGGGATGCTTTTTATTGATGACAGTACTTTTCTTTTTGAGAGTGACAAGAACGACGCCAGCTTCGAAGTTCTCATCTTCAGTAGCCTGCGATATAACCGTTGTTTCGGTGTCCCGTTCGGATACTTGAGGGGCTGACAAAGAATCCGCTTGGATGCTCACCACGAGAGAAAAGAACAGAATACACGTCATTAACGGTCCAATGATTCGTTTCACGTCACTGGCTCCTTTATTTTATTATTCGGTTGTACACACAGAATCAAAAGAAGCTAATTCGATTAGCGGATTGTTCAAAAGCGTATCCACAGCTTTTCTTACTTCCGCTTCACCAGCTTTGTTTAAAGTAATATAACCACTTTGCGAATGCGTTTTTTCATAATTCCTTATCTTTATTTTTTTAACATCCACTCCTGGAAAGTCCTTTGCCGTATATTGTTTATCAAAATCTACATATTCATCCTTTATCGTGATGACAACAGTATCAATTGAATACTGTTCGTTAAAGGATTTGGTACGGGTGGTAGGCGTGCTGGTTGATTCCGGCTTTTTAGTGGTGGTTGTCGGTGCTTTTGTCTTTACCGTCGTTTTCTTGCTGGCAGTGGTTGTTGTTTCTTTTCTCTGGGGAGTCGTTCCTTCTTCCAAAGACGCCTCGGTTTCTGGTGTGGTCGTTGTTTCTGCAATGGTAGTGTTTGTGGTCGAAGCTGTTCCAGACGACTGCGGCTTCCCCTCTTCCGGCGCCTGGCAGGAGGCGAGAAGGACGGCGCATAGGATGCTGGTCAAGATTAGCGATGAACGTATTCGTTTCATAAATATTTCCTCCAGTATTTAGAAACTATATCTAATGTTTAAGAACTGCCGGCAATTATAGTATATGCCAAATATTGGAAAAAGTCAACTATGTAGTCCATTATTATCCAAAAAGTTAAGGAAATATGAAAGATTAGATTGAAAATAGCAAATCCTCAAGCAAAGGGAATAAAAACCATAGTATGGCGATTTTCAACCTTACATATAGTATATATCAAAAAATAAAAACAGCAATAAAATCCAGGGAAATATTAGGAGAATTGAATATGTTTCACACGATATGTTGCGGTTAATACGTGTGAACAATAAAGAAGAGGAGGGGATTTCCCCTCCTCCTTTACATGGTGGCGTTGTGGCCTAGGTCTCTTACCAGCTGCTCCATTTCCTTTTTGGAATGGACGCTGTGGGTTTTCTCGATGACCGCGGCTTTCCCCTCCGGGGGCAGGGCGGTGAAGGCGTTCATGGCCTCCAGGTTCTTGGCTAGAGCCATGGACAGGCCCATGGGCACCTCGTCGCTGGCCAGCAGGTTTTTATCCATGAGGCGGCGCTCCTTTCGCTTGCGTATAATATAGGTATATATATAGAATACCCCGTGGCGGGGCGCGTATTCATCCGAACAGGGCCCGCAGGACCGGCAGCTGCCGCCGTGTGGCTTCATAGCCCGCCTCCATGCAGGCAGGCATCTCCCGGAAGGTCAACAGTCCCGCTTCCTCAGGCAGGGCGGGATGGAGCAGGAAGCGTTCTCCGGTGGCCATATGCTCCTTCAGGCGGGTGCTCATGATGGTCAGGGAATGGGAGGCGATTTCAATGAGGTTGTCGTGCTCCGGCGGGTGGTACGCCTCCGCCACGTCCACGGCCAGCACCCGCCGCTCCCCGGCCGCCAGGAGGAGATCCACCGGCAGATTGTCGGCGACGCCGCCGTCGGTCAGGCAGAGCGATCCCCGCCGAACGGGGAAGAACACCGCCGGGAAGGCGGCGCTCGCCCGCGCCGCCTCGCACACCGGGCCGTCGGCCCGCCAGGTGACGTGGGGCAGGGGACGCAGACCGGCCAGGGTGTTGGTATAGGCCACGGTGCCTCCGGTGCGCAGGTCGACGGACGGAAGGATCAGCCGGCGCTTCACGTCCCGCAGGGCCATGCCGCCGGTCTCCCGGCGCAGCAGCCGCTCCAGCCGGCCGCCTTTAATGAGACCGGGCAGGGTGACGTGACGGCGGGCCAGCAGCTGAAAGGCGGCCCGCACAATCCCCAGAAAGGCCGGGTCGACCAGGCAGATCCGGCCCCGGGCGATATCCTCCACCAGCCGCCGCAGCCGCTCGGCGCCGAGGCCGCAGGCGTACAGCCCGGCCACCACGGCCCCCGCGCTCGTGCCCGCCAGCGCCCCGGGAGGCAAACCGGCCTCCTCCAGCGCCAGCAGCACCCCCACATGGGCCGCACCCCGCGCGCCCCCGCCCGACAGGGCCATCGCGTATCTCATCATCCGCCGCCTCCCCGTATATGGAATGCTTCTCTTTTCCAGTATATGGGCCGCGGCGGCGATTTAGGTAAGGGATAATGAAATCCAGTGATGGGGGCCACCAAGCAACCGCAGAGCTGCTGTGGCCGATTTATTCAGCGCTTACCTAGAGCAGGGAGGGCGCGGCGTTCAGCCGCGGCGGCCGGACACCTGCCGGGCGGCGGCTTCGGGGGAATGACCGCCCTCTCGGATACCCTCGCCGGTGACCACGCAGCGCAGGGTCTCCAGCACGATGCGCCCATCCAGCCCCAGTGACATCCGGCGCGCATAGTACGCGTCGTAGCGCGCCTTATGTTGGATGGACACGGTGTCCCGGCCCCGCACCTGGGCGAGGCCGGTGATGCCGGGACGCACCAGATCCGCCCCCAGGCGGCGCCGCCGGGCCAGCAGCTCGGTTTCGGTCAGCACCACGGGACGGGGGCCGATAAAGCTCATGTCCCCTTTGAGGATGTTCCACAGCTGGGGCAGCTCGTCCAGGCTGGTCCGGCGCAGAAAACGGCCCACCGGGGTGATGTACCGCCCGGCGTCGGCCAGATCATTAGTGGCCACGTCCGGCGGGGCGGCGGCCCGCATGGAGCGGAATTTCAGCATGGTGAAGGGACGGCTGTATAATCCTGCGCGTTTTTGCATAAAAATTATATCCCCCGGCGAATCCACCGCGATCGCCAGCATAATCAGAAGAAAAAGCGGCAATAACAATAGAAACAGCGCCAGCGAAATCAGTATATCGAGCAGCCGCTTCACGATTCGATACAGCAGATGGTCGTCCCCCTTTAGATACGAAAAATGACAACGAGATTAGTATATCCCCCGTTCAAAAATATAACAAGCGGAATAATGGATAATCGGCAAAAGTTTCTCGTTAATCAATAAGTCCAAAAGAAAAAAAGCGCTTTTCTGAGGCGAAAAAGATAAAATATTATATATACTAAACAAAATGTCTCCACGTGTTAAGATGACGTTAAACGGAATGCCAATATTGATTTTGATTACAAAAATGAAACTTGATTTTTGACGAATGGGATAGTATAATACGATAAGCGCAAGGGACGTCCTGCGCTGGTGGAAAAAAGACTTGCCTTCGTGTGGGAATACGATGCCGCTGCCGGACAGGTCATTGGAAGAAGCCGGCGCTTGAAGGAGGTAAATTTTATGCAGAAGATTCTGCTTTTAGATCGTTCGTATACAGAACGCGGACGCCGCAGAATGGGGTTTCTGCTCGTGAAGAGGACTTTTGACGTTCTTGCATCTTTTTGCATGCTGCTGGTGTTGCTGCCCCTCGGGCTGCTGGTGGCGCTGATTTGCGCACTGGACACCAAGAGCTCGCCGATTTTTTCGCAGGAGCGTATGGGGCGGGGGGACAAACCCTTCCGCATTTATAAATTCCGCACCATGAGCCCCCGGACCCCGGCCGACGTGGCCACCCACCAGCTGGTGGGTGCGGAGAATTACATTTCCCGCACCGGCCGCGTGCTGCGTAAGCTCAGCCTGGACGAACTGCCCCAGCTGTGGAACATCCTCAAGGGGGACATGAGCTTCGTGGGGCCGCGCCCCGTGGTGCTGACCGAAACCGATCTGCTTCGCCTGCGCAGCCGCAACGGCGCTTCCTCTGTCCGTCCGGGCCTGACCGGGCTGGCCCAGGTGAGCGGCCGTGACTGCGTGACCGTGCCGGAAAAGGCGCGGCTGGACGGGCAGTATGCCCGGTGCCAGAGCGCGGCGCTCGACTGCCGGATCCTCCTCAAGACGGTGGGTTACGTCTTGCATTCGAGCGGCGTGGTGGAAGGCGCTAACCCGGCGATCACCCACTGCAAAAAGGAACGCTCGGCCTGAAGGGCGGGGAAGCCCTGAAATTCATCTGAAAACAGCCTGCATGGAACGGCAGGCTGTTTTTTCGCGTAGTGATCTTACAAGAGAAAGGATACGATTTTCTTATGAGCGAAACCTGCAATCACGACTGCGAAAGCTGCCAGGCGGGGTGCCCCTCGGCCGGAGAGCCGCAGGATCCGCATGCCGCTCTCAACGAGTACAGCGCGGTGAAAAGGGTGGTGGCGGTCAGCAGCGGCAAGGGCGGCGTGGGCAAATCCTCCGTCACGGCCATGCTGGCGGTGCTGATGGCCCGCCGAGGCTACAAGGTGGGCGTGCTGGACGCCGACATCACCGGCCCCTCCATTCCCAAGGCCTTCGGCATCACCCGCAAGGCCAAGGGCACGGCCATGGGCATCATGCCGGAAGAAACCCACATGGGCATTAAGGTCATGTCCATCAACCTGCTGCTGGAGCATGAGGATCAGCCGGTGGTCTGGCGCGGTCCGGTGCTTTCCGGCGCGGTGACCCAGTTCTGGACCGACGTGGCCTGGGGCGAGCTGGATGTGCTGTTCATCGACATGCCGCCGGGAACCGGCGACGTGCCGCTGACGGTGTACCAGTCCATCCCGCTGGACGGGACGGTCATCGTCTCCACCCCCCAGTCCCTGGTGCAGATGGTGGTGGGCAAGGCCCACAAGATGGCGGGAATGCTGAACATCCCGGTGCTGGGCCTGGTGGAGAACATGAGCTACGCGCTCTGCCCCGACTGCGGGAAGAAGATCCCGCTGTTCGGCGAAGGGCTGGACGAGGCGGCGGCCCAGATGGGCGTGCCGGTGCTGGCCAAGCTGCCGCTGAACGCGGACATCGCCCGGCTGTGCGACAGCGGGGAGATCGAGCGGGTGGTCTGCGAGGAAATGGACGGCGCGGCCGACGCGGTGGAAGCGCTGCTGAAATAATCGGAACAGGAAAAATCCCCCCGCCCTAGCACAAGGCGGGGGGATTGCCGCGTTCGGGGTGTCCGCGCAGGGCGGACGGGGGGCGGCGGGTTATACAGGGGGTACAATGGATCGACGCGTCGGGGGCTGGTGCAGGCCTCCCAGGCAAAGGAAGATTCCTACCAGAAACCGCTGTCGCCCGTAAGGGTGTTCGACATGACAATTCAAGGATCGTCTAAAAATGTGATGGGTTTATGGACGGTATATACGAATATTTGTTACTGAAGGGGCATCGAGTAACACTCCGGTAACACCCCTCAGCCCGCATGGCGGCTGGCTTTTTTATGATGTTGTAACTTGTAACCGGTTTCCTATAAAAGATGTAGAGACTAGTACTGGTACAGAAAAAAGAGGCTGGGAAAACATGTTGCGGAGCCGGTTACAGCCGGGAAAACCCGCGAAGCCGCTTGGCGCCTGGCTTTTTCCGTGTAACCGGCCATGTTACCGGGCCGGTTACAGGTAACGGCGGCGGCTTTCCGCCACCGGCCCGAGCAGCCGCACCCGCTCCAGCGCCTCCCCCTCGAACCGGCGGGGCGGATAGTACGGGTTGACGCTGCGCAGCTCCAGCCAGCCGGGGCCGTGGAACACCTGCTTGACCAGGCCTTCCTCCCCGTCCACCAGGGCCACGGCGTATTGGCCGCTGTCCACCGTGTCCTGCCGGCGGATAAGCACCAAATCCCCCTCGCACAGCACGGGGGCCATGCTGTCCCCGGTGACCCGCAGCCAGAAGAAGTCCTCCCCCTTGCCGAAGCGGGAGGCGTCAGCCGGCTCATAGCCGAGAATTTCCTCCTCGGCCACACCGCCCACGCCGCCGCGCACCGTGCCCAGGATAGGCACCGGGCGGGTCCGGCTCTCGGCGGCGGGTTCCGGCTCGTCCCGGCCCAGCAGCCAGGCGGGATCCACGTCGAAATGTTCGGCCAGCAGCCGCAGGGTGGGGCGGTTGATTTTGGAGGTATCGCCCCGCTCCCAGCGCAGGACGGTGGATTTATGCACCCCGGCCAGGGCCCCTATCTGGGCCAGGGTTTCCCGCGCGCCCAGGCGGCAGGCGCGCAGGCGTTTGGCCGCGAGATTGTCGCTGTCCAGCGGATTCATGAGCATTCTCCTTTCGGTCGGCGGCGCCGGCGGGCTGGTCGTCTTACAGCAAGCGTTGAATCCATCAAGACTGGCGGCTTGGCGGGGAAAACCTGCACCAAGCCGACCACTGGATGGAATCCTTCCGGTTCTAGCATAGCATATTTCGCAACTTTTTCCAAGGGGAAAATAAAAAAGTTGCAAAATGCACTTGACAAATGCTGGGAAATGGTGTATCATAGAGTTAACAAAGCGATACGACGGAACTCGGGAGAGGCCCCTTTGGGGTGGGAATCTTCCGGGTTCTTTTTTTATGCTGCGGGCAAGGGTGCGTCCCACGCCGCTGGGCGCTTTGTATGAAGTTGCATAATGCAACCAAGAAAGGATGCGGGATGGATATGGAACAGCGGCGGGGCGGCGGGCTGGCCGGGGTGCGGGCCGCCGTGAGACGGGCGCGGGAGTACGCCGAGGAGCGGGGGCTGCCCCTGACGGTGGAACGGCTGGCGGCCGAGCTGCAGATGCGGCCGGAGGAGCTGCGGGCGGCGGCGGAGGGCGGGCCGGCCGGAGGCGTAAAGGATGAGAGAGCTCTGCGGGTTCTCCGCCGGGCCTACGGCGAGGCCATGGCGAGCGTGGTGGAGCACGCCTTATCCAAGGGAGGCGGGGCCTCCATGCATCAAGCGTATCTGAAAAATTACGGCGCGCTGGGCAGCGAGGGCGGGGAGAGCAAGGCCCCGGTCTGCTTCACCGGCGGCGACCGGCTGGAGGAATGACAAATGGGATGGTATGCGCAAATGGAAAAGGAACAGGAATGGGACGCCATGGCCGGGGATGTGCGGATGATGAAGCTGCTCTACCGGCGCAGCCGGCTGCAGGATGCCCGGTGGAAGCCGTTTTTCAAGCGGCGGAACAGAGCGCTGGGCGAGAAGATACTGGCGCTGGCGCTCAAGCTCTGGAAGGTGCGGGGCTATGGCTGGAAGATGATCACGCCTCTCGACCAGGGCGGCATCGTGCAATGGGACGAAAAGGCGGGGACGTCGTGGACGATTTGATACGGGAGTATGAGCAAACGCTGGCCGCCCTGCTGGAGCGGCGGGAGGAGCTGAGCGGCCAGCGGCTGCTTTTCGAGAGACGGCTGGCGGTGCTGGACGCGGAAATCGGGGAGGTGTCCGAGGTGCTGCGCGGCCTGCGGGGCTATGGGCGGTGAGGTGGATATCCCGGCGCTGGTGGGGGGCGGCTACGGCGCGTTCTGGAACTGCCGCAAGCGGTACCGGGCGGTCAAGGGGGGCAAGGCCTCCAAAAAATCCTGCACGGCGGCCCTATGGTACATCTATCACCTGATGCGGCTGCCGGGGGCCAACCTGCTGGTGGTGCGGGCGGTGCAGCGCACCCATCGGGACAGCACCTTCGCCCAGCTGCGGTGGGCCATCCGGCGGCTGGGGGTGGAGCATCTGTGGGGCGCGTCGCTCGAGCCGCTGATGCTCTGGTACAAGCCCACGGGGCAGCGGATTCTGTTCCGGGGGTTCGACAGCGCCGAGAAGCTGGCCTCCACCACGGTGGAGACGGGAACGCTTTGCTGGGTCTGGGTGGAGGAGGCGTACGAAATCACCGCGGAGGAGGAATTCGACAAGCTGGATCTTTCGGCGCCCCGGGGCCGGGTGGAACCGCCCTTGTTCAAGCAGACCACCCTGACCTTCAACCCCTGGGACGGGCGGCACTGGCTGAAGGCCCGATTCTTCGACCATCCGGGGGAGGACGTGCTGGCCATGACCACCGATTACCGGGGCAACGAGTTCCTGGACGAGACGGACCGGGCGGTGTTCGCGGCCATGAAGGCGCGGCAGCCCAGGCGGTACGCGGTGGCGGGGCTGGGGGAATGGGGCGTGACCGAGGGGCTGGTGTTCGAACGGTGGGAGGTGGCCCCCTTCGACGAGAGGGCGCTGCCGGCGGCTTACCGGCGGGTGTTCGGGCTGGACTATGGCTATGCCAACGACCCCACGGCGTTTATCGCGGCGGCGGTCAGCCCGGCGGACAAGCGGCTGTACGTCTACGACGAGCATTACCAGGTGCGGATGCTCAACAGCGACATCGCGGCCATGCTGCGGGCCAAGGGGGCGGCCAAGGAGCGGATCCGGGCGGACAGCGCGGAGCCAAAATCCAACGAAGAGCTGCGGCGGCTGGGGATCACCCGGCTGCGGGCGGCGGTCAAGGGGCCGGATTCCATCCGCAGCGGCATCGCGCGGCTGCAGGAATACGACATGGTGATTCATCCCCGGTGCGTCCACACGGCGCGGGAGCTGGCGGGCTACGCCTGGGAGACCGGGCGGGACGGCCGGCCGAGCGGCCGCCCCATCGACAGCGGGAACCATCTGATGGACGCGCTGCGGTACGCCATGGCGGACGTGCCGGCGGTGGATCGCCAGCCGGGCCGGGTGGAGGCAGGGCGGCTGATCCGCCCGGAGGATGTGGCGGGAGGATGGGGATAAGGGGGGAGCCGCAGATAGACGCTGATTGGCGGGCGAGCCATGCTCGCCCCTACAAGGCAGCCGCTAGTTCTTTTTCACGCACGAAAAAGAAAGGGTGCGGGCGCCATATTGGCGAAATAAGAGCACGGGGTACTCCCCCGCACATCTTCGCCAAGCCCGATAGGGCATAACCGTACAGAACTCCCCCACGGCGGGCGAGCCATGCTCGCCCCTACAAGGCAGCCACGGGGTTCTGCGAACCGCACAGTTCGCTTGATAGGACTCACAACCATAAAAAGGAGGTACTCTCCCATGCTCGATATGATTCTCGGCCTGGCCGGGGCCGCGGTCGGCCTGCTGCTGTTCGCCGCGGGCCGCTATACGGCCCGCCTCGGCCCAATAGCGGCCAAACGCCGGGCGGCCATTTCCCGGGAAATCCCTTCCCGGCGGCCGGAGGACGGGCCGCCGCGCCCCCTTCCACCTCTGCCGAAGGAGGACTGGCGGGCGCTCTACAATTTTCTCCATTACGACGGCGGCGAGATGCCGCCTCCCGATGAGCAGACAGGAAAGGACGGATGAACCCCATGGATCCGCATAATCTCCCGGACAGCCTGTTCCGGGAATACCGGGCGGGCCTCCGCTACAAAAACGCCCTGGGCGGGCGGGGCATGGCCGAGCAGAACCGGATAAACGGCCGGTTCTATATCGGCGACCAGTGGCACGGCGCCCGCTGCGGCGAGAGCCGCCCCCTGGTGCGGCACAACATCATCAAGCGCATCGCCGACTACAAGATGGCGGTGGTGGGCGCGGCGCCGGTGGCGGTGGAATACACGGCGGAGGGCGTCCCCGCCACCGCCGCCACCCTCCGGGCGGTGGAACGCCTGCGGGACGCGGGGGCCGGAGGTAAGCCGACCGCCGCCGCCTCCCCGGAGGAGGAAGCGGCCCTGGTGGCCTCGGCGCTGTCCGATTACTTCCGCGTCACCGCCGAACGGGTGAATTTCACCGACCTGAAGGATCGGGTGCTGCGGGACGCCTACATCACCGGCACCGGCGTGCTGTACACCTATTGGGACGAGGGGATCCCCACCGGGCAGTACGCCGATTTCTCCCGCACCGCCCCCATCGGCGGGGACATCGCCTGCGAGGTGCTGGACATCGACAGCGTTTTCTTCGGCGACCCGGCGGAGGAGGATGTGCAGGCCCAGCCCTATATCCTCATCGCCCAGCGGCGGGGCGTGGACGATCTGCGGCGGCAGGCCCGGCGGCGGGGCTGCCCCGACTGGCGGAACATCGTCCCCGACCGGGAGGGCCCCCTGCCCGAGGACGAGGACGCGCCCGGCGGCCGAAAGGCCACCCTGCTGACCCGCTTCTGGAAGGAGTGGGACGAGACGGGGGAGCGGTACACCATCATGGCGGCCCAGGTCTGCCGGGGCGTGGTGGTGCGCCCGCCCTGGGATTTGGGGGTGCGGCTGTACCCTCTGGCCGTCTTCCGCTGGGAGCGGGGCCGGGGCGGCGCCTACGGGGAAAGCGAAATCACCTACCTCATCCCCAACCAGATCGCCATCAACCGGATGATCACCGCCAGCGTCTGGGCCGTGATGATGATGGGCATGCCCATCATGGTGGTCAACGGCGACGTGGTGACCCAGCCCATCACCAACGACCCGGGCCAGGTGGTACAGGTCTTCGGCACCGGGGAGGACGCGGACAAGGCCATCCGGTACGTCAGCCCGCCCGCCTTTTCCCCCCAGTTCGACCAGAACATCGCTTCCCTCATCGAGAACACCCTGGCCCAGGCGGGGGTCAACAACGCCGTGCTGGGGGATGTGCGCCCGGACAACACCTCCGCCATTGTGGCGGTGCGGGAAGCGGCCATCCTGCCCCTGCAGGTGGTGCAGAACCGCTTCTACGGCTTCTGCGAGGACGCGGCCCGGGTGTGGGCGGAGTTCTGGATCACCCAATACGGCCGGCGGAGCCTGAAAATCCAGGACGAGCGGGGGACGTGGTATCTGCCCTTTGACGGAAACCGCTGGCGGGATTTGCTGCTGCATGTGCGGGTGGACGTGGGGGCCTCCACCCTGTTCAGCGAGAGCCGGGCGGTGCAGACCCTCGATAATCTGTTCGACCGGGAGGTCATCACCCCGGCGCAGTATCTCAGCCGCCTGCCCCGGGGCGCGGTGCCCAACCTGGCGGGCCTCATCCGGGAATTGAACAAGGAGAGTGACAGTCATGAAGCAGAGGATAGCGGATCCCACCCCGCGGGAGAATCCGCCAATGGACGAAACGACGCCGGCGGGGACGCCTGAACCGGACGGGACGGCTGATCCGGCCGCCGCAGAAGCGGCGGATGGGAACGCCTCCCCCGCCCGGGACGAGGAATGGGAGCGGCTGCGGGCCGTTCTGCCGGAATGCCGGGGGCCGGAGGATGTGCCGGAGCCGGCGCGGCGGCTGGCCGAGGAGGAAGGGCTTCCCCTGGCCGACGCTTATCTGCGGTTTTTGCATCGGGAGCGGCAGCGGGCCGACGAGGAGCGGGAACGGCAGCGGCAGGCGGCGGCGCGCTCCTCCGGTTCGTTGACGGCGATTCTATGTCTGGC
>ERZ506979.544-NODE-544-length-23151-cov-4.231382_pt1 | contig 23151 bp, 20 predicted proteins | sample MGYA00512887_ERZ506979 | MGnify/ENA metagenome assembly ERZ506979 | reverse complement strand
GATCTGCATCCGGATTTTCTCTCCACCCGCTATGCCGAGGCCCGTGCCGCGCGGGAAGGCCTGCCGCTCTGGCGGTTTCAGCACCACGCGGCCCACGCCGCTTCGGTGCTGGCGGAAAATGACTGTTACCGGCCCGCCCTGGCTCTCTGCCTGGACGGCACGGGCCTGGGCGACGACGGCGCCATCTGGGGCGGAGAACTGCTCTGGATGGACCTGTCGGAACCGGCTTGGAAGCGTCTGGGGCGGCTTTCTCCCTTTGCCCTGCCCGGCGGCGAGGCGGCCATCCGTGAACCCTGGCGCATTGCCCTGGCATTGCGGCTTCAGGCCGGATGCGGGGAGCGGTCCGCGCCCTGGGATAGCGAATATGCTTCCGCCGCCGTCGCCGTGCGGGAAATGCTGGCGCGCGGTCTGAACTGCCCGCCGACCTCCAGTTGCGGCCGCCTTTTCGACGCGGTCGCCGCCCAACTGGGGCTCTGTTCGGCCACCACATACGAAGGCCAGGCGGCCATCCGCCTGGAAGCGGCCACGGACGAAGCCGCGCTGCGCGACAACGTGGTCTGGTCATTGCCTCCGCTGGAAAAGAACGGCCTGCTGGAACTGGACAGCGCGGTTCTGTTTGGCCATGTGCTCCAAGCTCAGGCCGCAGGGGAACCTGCGGGGCGCATCGCGGCCTGTTTTCACGGCACGCTGGCCAGTGCGCTGGCGGCCATGGCCGCTGAGGCGGCCCGCACAACCGGCGCGCGCCAAGTGGGCCTTTCCGGCGGGGTCATGCAGAACGCCCTGCTGGCGCGTCTGCTGCCGCGGGCTCTGGCGGAACGCGGACTCAGTCCGCTCATGCACCATGAACTGCCGCCGGGCGACGGCGGCCTGTCGCTGGGTCAGGCTGTCTGGGGACGACAATTGCTGCGCCGGGGTCATTGACGCGCCGCCCGCGCGCGGGTATGCACTACACCATATTTCTCTTAACATATTACAGGAGTCGCATCTATGAAGCGTCTTTCCATTCTGGCTCTGGCCGCCGCATTCTGCCTGGCCCTGAACCTGCCCGCGGCCCACGCCGCGGACAAAAAACTGATGATGGCCACCACCACCAGCACTCAGGATTCCGGTCTGCTGGAATACCTGCAACCCTCCTTCAAGGCCGAGACCGGCATCGACCTCAAGTGGGTGGCCGTGGGCACGGGCAAAGCCCTGGAAATCGCCAAGAACTGTGACGCCGACGTGCTGCTGGTGCACGCGCCCGCCGCCGAGATGGAATTCGTCAAAGCCGGGCACGGCGTGGACCGCCGCCAGATCATGTACAATGACTTCGTGCTGGTGGGTCCGGCCCAGGATCCGGCCCAGGTCAAGGGCAAGACCACGGCCGAGGCCCTTAAGGCCATTGCCGGGCACAAGAACCCCTTTGTGAGCCGCGGCGACCAGTCCGGCACGCACAAGGCCGAACTCAAGCTCTGGAAGGCCTCCAGCCTTTCGCCGGACAAGGAACCCTGGTACGTTTCCGCCGGGCAGGGCATGATGGCCACCCTGAACATGGCCGCTGAAAAGAAGGGCTATGCCCTCACCGACCGGGGCACCTGGATCAAGTTCGCCAACAAGCAGGGGGACAAGAATCCTCTCGCCATCGTGGTGGAAGGCGACAAGGCCCTGTTCAACCAGTACAGCGTGATCACGGTCAATCCGGCCCAGTGCCCCAAGGTCAAGAAAGACCTGGCCCTGGTCTTCGAGGACTGGTGGGTGAAGCCCGAAACCCAGAAGCGCATCGCCGCGTACAAGCTGGAAGGCAAGCAGTTGTTCTTTCCCAATGCCGGGAAATAAATGAAGGCGGGACGGAAGCGGAACATGGTTCCGCTTCCGTTTCCGTTCATATTGGATAGGGCTTTGTCGTTCGGATGGGGGTTGGTTTGCCCTGCGGACACGGAATTTGTCGTTTGGTTGATGATGGGCGCCCATCCTTTGTCAGCCGCAGGGGGCTTGTCTCTTGCCCGGCGTTTTTTGTGCCCTGCGGGCGTGGCGTTTTTCGCTCCGCTTGAGTTTGGGCCGCCTCCGGCGCGGGCGGCAATGGGGGGAGCGCCAGGGGCTGCGCCCCGAAAGCGCCGCGTGTCAATTCTCATGTAGTGCAATTTTTGATCTATGTAATGTCGTCGGCCCGGCGGCAGCGCTTAAGGGGCGACGTGAGCACGCGAACAAGCCCCGCTTTACGCTGCCGCCGCAATCAGCCCAGCAGGGTGCTCCGGGGGGTTGCAAGGGGGCGGAGGAGGGGGCGCAGCCCCATAGCCCGCCCCCTGCCCGCGCCGGAGGCGGCCCAAACGCCGGAAGGCGTAAATCCCTTGTGCCCGCAGGGCACGGCAAGCGCCGGGTAGGCGATAAGCCCCTTACAGTCGGCCGGGCAGGCAAAAAGCATTGCGCCCGCGGGGCGAGACAAGCCCATCCGGGCGACAAGCCTTAAGCGGCCCGCAGGGCACATACAGTTATGGACTATCTCTCCCAAGGCTTTACGCAGGCCTTCGCCCTGCTCCTGCACATGGACGCGGCCACGCTGTCCGCCATCACGGCCACGCTGCTCTCCACAGCCTACGCCATGACGGCGGCCGTGCTTCTGGGCCTGCCCTGCGGCTTTCTGCTCGGCTACTGCGATTTTCCCGGCAAACGCTGTCTGCGGCTCATCTCCGACACCCTGCTGGCCTTTCCCACCGTGCTCATCGGCCTGTTGGTCTACGCCTTCATCACCTACCGGGGGCCGCTGGGCGAATACGGCCTGCTTTTCACCCTGCCGGGCATGGCCATCGGCCAGGCCGTGCTGGCTCTGCCCATCGTGATCTCCTGGACGGCCCAGGCCGTGGAGGGGCTGGACCCGCGCTGCCGCCAGACCCTGCTGACCCTGGGGGCTTCGGGCCCGCAGGTGGCCTGGGGCTCGCTGAAAGAGGCCCGCTACGAGATCGGCATGGTCTGCGTCACGGCTTTCGGCCGGGTGATCACCGAAGTGGGCATCGCCATGATGCTGGGCGGCAACATCCGCTACGAAACCCGCACCATGACCACGGCCATCGCCCTGGAAACCAGCAAGGGCGAGTTCGCCCAGGGCATTGCGCTGGGGCTGGTGCTGCTCTTGATGGCCTTTGTGGTCAATCTTGCGCTGGCGGCCTTGCGCCAACGCGATCGGGGCGGCAAAGGAGGCGGGGCATGAACGCGCTGTACCAGTGCCGGGATCTGACCCAGCGCTACGAGGGCCGCGCGGTACTGCGCCTGCCGGAGCTGAACATCGCGCGCGGCGAGGTGCTGGCCCTTACCGGCCCCAACGGCGCGGGCAAGAGCACCTTGCTGCGCCTGCTGGCCTTTCTGGAAGAACCGGCCTCCGGCGAGCTGCATTTTCACGGCACGCCGGGGCGCGCGCCCCGGCAGGAAGTCACCTTGCTTTTGCAGGAGCCCTATCTGCTCAAAACGTCGGTGTTTGAGAATGTGGTCTATGGCCTGCGCGTGCGCGGCCGCCGCCACGATTTGCGTGAAGCCGCCGAGGCAGCCATGCTGGCCGTGGGCTTCGCGCCGGAGCGGGAGATGCTGCGCCGTCCCTGGAAGGCGCTTTCCGGCGGCGAAAAGCAGCGCGTGGCTCTGGCCGCCCGGTTGATCCTGCGGCCTCTGGTCCTGCTGCTGGACGAACCCACTTCCAGCGTGGACGCGGCCAGCGCCAAGGCCATTGAGGCGGCGGTACGGCAGGCTGCTTTGGCCGGAACCACGGTGGTGGCCGCCAGCCATGACCTGGCCTGGCTGGCCTGTCTGGACGCGCGCCGTCTGGAGTTGGACCGGTCGTCCTGATCCCTGCCGTTCTTTTTTCCCACTTTTCCCTACAAATAGTGGTAATTGCCGCGCCAGCGCCAGACGAAGACGGCCGCCGCCAGCGCGGCCAGGGCTTCGGCCAGGGGGGCGGCCAGCCAGACGCCGTTCAGGCCGAAGAATTTCGGCAGAACCAGCAGAAAGATCGCGATGAGGGCAAAAGTGCGCAAAAAGGCCACAATGGCGGAAATTTTGCCGTTGGACAGGGCCGTGAACAGGGATGAAGCGAAAATGCCGTAGCCGCAGAACAGGAAGCTGAAGGCGAAAATATGGAAGCCCTGGTCGGCCAGGACGAACACCCGGCTGTCCGGCGGCGCGAAAATGCCGATGAGCCGGGATGCGCCCAGCATGGCCGCGCTGAAGACCAGCACGGAGCTCACGCTGATGAACAGCAGGCAGGATCGTAAAATGCGGCGTTGGCGGGCATGGTTGCCGCTGCCGTAATTATAGCTGATGACCGGTGACACGCCCATGGAAAAACCCAGAAAAAGCGTGACCAGAAAATATTCCGAATAGGCCATGATGGTCAGCGCCGCCACGCCCGCTTCCCCGGCCAGACGCAGCATGGTGATGTTGAACAGAAAGGTGGTCACGCTGATGGAAAGCTGGGCGATCATCTCGGAACTGCCGTTGAAGCAAACCCCGCCGAATTCGCTCAGGCGCATGCCCGGCCGGGTGAAGTGCAGCGGTCCCTTGCTGCGCAGGAAAAAGCACAACCCGCCCAGGGGCGGGATCAGAAAGGCGATGCCCGTGGCCAGGGCCGCGCCGGCCACGCCCATGCCTAGCGGGACGATGAAGATATAGTCAAGGGCGATGTTGGTCAGACCCGAGGCGATAATCAGGGCCATGTTCAGCGCGGGTTTGCCGGCGGTGACGAAGAGGATGGCGAACAGGGCCAGCAGCAGGGCCGCCGGGGTGAAGAGCAGCAGGGCGCCGAAGTAGGTCCGGCAGTAGGGCGCGAGGAGGTCGGTGGCCCCCAGGGCGCGGATGATCCGGTCCAGAAAGAGCAGGCCCAGACAGGAAAAGAACAGGCCCAGCAGCAGGCCGGTCAGGATCAGCAGGGTGAAGTTGCGTCGCGCGCCCGCATTGTCGCCCTCGCCCATCTTGCGCGCGATGAGCGCGCTGCCGCCGGTGCCCAGCATGGTGCTCAGGCCCCAGAGCACGCCCATGGCCGGGTTGATGATGTTGATGGCGGACAGCGCGTCGGTGTTCACGAAACGGGCCACGAAAATCACGTCCACAATGGTGTACAGGCCGTTGAAGACCATCATGACCATGGTCGGAAAGGCGAAGCGCAGCAGGGAAAGGAGGCCGGAAACGCGGTCAAGCGCGTTGACCGGCTCGCGCGTGGACGTGGCGGTGCTGGTGGGCATACGTGCATCCGGAAAAGCGGCGGAAAAATGGTCGCGCCGCTCGGCGTTAGAGCGATTTCGCTTTGGATTGCTCTGGCGGCAACGTGAGAGGCCGCCCGCTACGAAAGCGTAAGGGCAATTTAATCGCGCTGTTAAGCGCCGAAGCGGGTGTCTTTACACGCCAAAAATGTACATTTTTAATGTTAACGCGCTTTCAGGGGAGGAAGTTTAGGTGAGGCCGCTTTTTGGGGCAAGCTCTTTTTCCCAGGGCAGGGCCTGGATCACAGTGGTCACGGAATGGAAGAAACGCCGGATTTCCTCCCGGCCTTCGGGCCCGGCGGCGTCCTGCGGCGGAGCCTGGCGCCAGCGGGCGTACCAGGGCAGGGTGCGCCGCAGGGCGGCGGCCAGCAGGCCTGGGTCCGGCAGCGCCAGGTCGCCCGGACGGCTGGCCGCCGCGTCCTCGCCGGGCGCGCAGGGTCTGTCCAGCACCAGATAGCGGCGGCAGGCCAGGGGGCGTACGGCGTAGGCCGCGCAATGGTCGTCCAGCAGCAGGGGACAGGCCCGCCGCACAACGGGAAGGGTTTGGGCGGCGGCAAGATTCCGGGCCAGGGCCGCGCGTTCTCCGGGGCCGAGCCGCAGACGCAGAAAATGGATCAGCAACAGCGCTTCCAGCGGCGTCAGGGGGATGGGCTGACGGCAGCAGACCGCGCAGCCTTCGCCGCAGGCCGGAATGCGCCCGGCCTGGCGCGCCCGCGCCAAGGCCTCTGCCGCGCTCAGGTCCACCAGGGCGCAGGCATCCAGAGCCAGAGCCGCGCCGGGCAGGGATTTTTCCAGCAGGGCGTCCCGGTGGCGGAAACGCGCCGCTTCGGGCCGCCGGTCCGGCATGCGCCCGCTCATGTGTCAGTCCCGCGACGGGGCGGCAGGGCCGTGTTCCGCGTCAGGATTTTCCTCCGCGCCGGTCTCCAGGGTGAGATCGTACAGTTGGGGCGCGTGCGCCAGGGCGAAACGGCGCACTTCGTCCTCCCACCGGCGGAAGGCCGTGGCCAGCTCCTCGCCGGCGGGCGTGAGGCGATAGCCGCCGCGCCGGTTGTCGCCGCTTTCCACCAGGGGGCGGCCCAGAGCTTCCTCCATTTTTTTCAGCCTGCCCCAGGCCAGACGGTAGGACATGTCCATGCTCTCGGCGGCTTTTTTCAGCGAGCCCAACTCGGCCATGCGGCGCAAAAGCTCAATGCGGCCCTGCCCCACCAGTTCCTGACCTTCCTTGTCAACGGCGTCGCCGTCGGCGCGGGTCAGCCATATTTTCAGATGCATGCGCGCCTTCACGGGCATGGCGGCCTCCTTGGCGTTTATTTGAACGTGGCTACGGCCCGGCCCTGTTTGAGGGCCACCCGACCCAGAGGCAGATCGCGCCACCAGAGCGCGGCCTCCCGGCCCGCGAGCCCGGTCTGACGGCTCTGGCCGGAAAGCAGGGCCGTCAGGTCCGCGATGTCGTCCAGCACCAGGGCCGCGTCGGGCCGGGGCGGTTCCGGCAGCAGGCGGCGCAGGCGCGGGGCCGGACTGAGACGTCCGCCGGTCAGCCTTCCCAGCAGAGCGCCCTGCCAGATGAGGTCCGGCGGCAACATTTCCGTTGCCTGTTCCGGAATGAAGCGGACGTGCTCGCCATACAGCGCCGCACGCCCCGGCGGCAGCAGGGCGGGATCGCAGCAGGGTCCGGCCAGGCATTCCGGCGGCAGTGGGCGGCCGGCGTCCCGTCCTTCACGTCCTTTGCGGGGGCCGGACGCGGTTTGCGCCGTGGCGTCCGCGTTGCCGCATTCCGCTGTTTTGCGCAGCAGGGCCAGATAAAAACCCTGAGCCTGCGATTTTTCGCCGTCCACCCGCAAGGTGCCCGCGCCGCCGGAACGTTCCTCCCAGACAAAGCCGGGAAAGGGCGGCAGCGTTTCGCGCACAAGGCCCAGTTCTTCCTCGGCGAAGCGGACCTGAGCTTCGTTTTCCGCCTCGTTGGTGGTGCAGGTGGAATAGACCAGACGCCCGCCCGGCGCGAGCAGGGAGGCGGCGCGGCGCAGCAGGCGCTGTTGCAGGCCGGTCAGGCTGTTCAGCTTGTCGCCCTGCCAGAGCTTGAGCACGCGGGGATGCTTTTCCGCCGTGCCCCAGCCGGAGCAGGGCGGGTCCAGCTGGATGGCGTTCCAGGAGGCCGGGGCCAGGGGCAGGTTTTCGCCGTTGTAGGAGCAGGTGGCGGCCTGGAGCAGATTGCACTGGTGCAGATTGGCCCGCAGGGTGCCCAGCCGCGCGGGCGTGGGCTCGTTGGCCAGCACAAAGCCCGTGGGGCCGGTCAGTTGGGCCAGAAAGCCGCTTTTGCTGCCCGGGCTGGCGCAGACGTCCAGCACGGCTTCTCCCGGTCGGGGGGCCAGGGCCAGGGGCGGCAGCATGGAGGAGCGGTCCTGAATGTAGATATAGCCGAAAAAGGCCGCCAGGGAAGCGCCCAGGGGCCTGGGTTCGCAACAGAGCCGACGGCAGAGGGGAGAAAATGGTTCGGGTTCGAACGCGTAGCCCTGCGCGTGCAACAGGGCTTCCACCAGGGGGATGAGCCGGTCTTCGCAGACCAGGCGGAAGGAGCGGGAATGCTGTTTGGGCATGGAAGCCAGTCTACGCCGGATCAGCGGCAAAGTCAGCCGGATTTGTCCCATCCCGCGGGGCGGACGTCTCCTGTTTGTTTCGTCCGGCCTTATTTCCCGCCGGATTCTCCCGGCAGCGGTCATCCGCCCGCGCTACGCTCCGGCGGAATAACGTCGCCCTTCAGAGACAACATCATCGTTGGCCCGTTACCACCGGCGATGATATTCGCGCTCCGAGGACGGATGGAGATACTCCCGTCTTTCATGCGCCCGCCCCGAAGGGCCGGGGCTTTCATATTGCGTGGCGGGACAAGTATGCGTATAGTGCGCTGATATGGGCGGGGTTGGAGCTTCGCCGCGCCGCTGAAAAATACTCCAAGGAGTACGGGATGAAATTTGCCATGCGATTGTCCTTTACGGTCTGCTTGCTGACGCTCGTTCTGGGACTGGCCCAGAGCGCGTCGGCCGCACCGAAAAGTTTTGTGCTGCTGCCCTTTACGGTTAATGCGCCGCAGAGCTACGCCTACCTGTCCAAAGCCGTGCCGGCCACCATGCAGGCCCGGCTCAACCGGCCCGGCGTGCTGGAGGGACGCAGCGCGCAGACCAGGGCAACCTCCGCCGCCGAAGCCCGCAAGGCCATGAACGGCGCGGATTACGCGGTGTGGGGCTCGGTGAGCGTCATGGGCAATGAGTGCACCATTGAAGTCCACAGCGTGGACAAGGCCGGCAAGACCTGGAGCAAAACAGCCCAGGGGCCGTTGAGCGGCCTGACTTCCACGGTGCAGCAATTGAGTTCCGCGCTGGGCAGCGAGGCTTTCGGCGTGGCTGTGGCGGCACGGCCCAGTTTTATGGCTCCGGGCAAGGGCCAGCCGGTCAATCAGATGAACTCGGACATCGTGGTCAATGAGACGGGCCAGCAGCAGGTCTACCTGAATCCGCAGTTCCGTTATCAGGGCGCCGGGGCCGGCGACGGTTCGCGTCTGCGCAGCCAGCGCCTCAAGGAAAATATGGTGGATATGGCCGTGGGCGATTTCAACGGCGACGGCAAAAACGAAATCGCGGTGCTCGGCGATCACAAGCTGACCATCTACATCTGGCAGCCCGACGGAAAGCTCAAGGAACTGGGCTCCACCGTGGTTTCCCAGTCCAACATCAATTTTTCCATGCGGGCTATTGATCTGAACCGCGACGGCGCCATGGAACTGGTCGTGGCCACCTTTGAGGAGGACGGCAACCGTCCCTACTCCTATTTCTATTCCTTTAAGGGCAACAAGCTGACCACGTACGCCGACCGCATCCCCTACTTCGCCAGCGTCATCAAAACGCCGCCCACCTTCATGCCCACCCTGGTGGGTCAGGGCTGGGATTCGCTCAAGCTCTTCGCTCCCGGCGTGCATGTGATGGTCAAGAACGGCAACAAGTTTTCCCTGGGCTCCCGCCTGGACCTGCCCTCGGGCGCCACGGTGTTCAACGTGGCCTGGCTGCCCGGCGGCAAGGACAACAAGGGCGACCAGCTGGTCATGCTCACGGACGACGAGCGCATCAAGGTTTTCCAGGGCAACGGCAACACCCTGATCCACACCACCATGGAGCGTTTTTCCGGTTCCGCCACGGGTATGGATCACTACAAGGGCATGCCCGGCCTGGGCATCGACCGCAATTACCAGCTGCCCAGCAAGTATTACGCGCCCATGCGCATGATCGCGGCGGATCTGGGCCGTACCGGCGAATATGTGCTGCTGCTCAACAAGCCCATTTCCACGGCTTCGCAGCTCTTTGACCGCTACCGCTTCTTCCCCCAGGGCGAAATCCACGCCCTGTACTGGGACGGCGTGGGCATGGGCCTGAAGTGGAAGACCCGGCGCATCCGGGGCTCCGTGGCTGAAATCGACCTGGCCGACGTGAACAACGACGGCATCCTGGATCTGGTGGTGGGCCTGAACACCTCGCCGGATCTGGGCATCGGCAGCCGCCAGAGCATGATCACTGCCTATCCGCTGGACGTGTCCCAGACCGACCCGAACATGCCCGCGGACCTCAGCGACTTTGAAGTGAGTCCCAATTAGAGCGCTTCACGCATGAAATGCGAGTAGGCGGGTTTTGCCCGTCGTAAACGAGTCGGAAACCGCGTTTTCCGGCGTAGTGATCCCAGTTCTGGATCGCATGGCAATCCGGCCCTCCGCCGCCGGGCGGGGGGCCTTTTTTCATCCATCATCAGCATAAAAGGGGGGCAAGGTGCGCATCCTTGTGATCGGTTCCGGTGGGCGCGAGCACGCCTTGGTCTGGAAATTCCGCCAGAGCCCGCGGGTCAGTGAAATTTTCGTGGCGCCCGGCAACGGCGGCACGTGCGGTGAGGGTGCGACCAACGTGCCGGTGGCCGTTGACGACCTGGATGCTCTTGTGGCCCTGGCCCGCCGGGAAAAGATCGATCTGGTGGTCCCCGGCCCCGAGCTGCCGCTGACGCTGGGCATTGTGGACCGTATGCGTGAAGCCGGCATCGCCTGTTTCGGCCCGGACGCCTATTGCGCGCGCCTGGAAGGCAGCAAGGCCTTCGCCAAGGAAATCATGGACCGGGCCGAGGTGCCCACGGCCCGTTGCGCGGTGTTCAGCGATCCGGAAATGGCCAAAAACCATGTGGTCAAGGTAGGCGCGCCCCTGGTGATCAAGGCCGACGGTCTGGCCGCCGGCAAGGGCGTGGTGGTTGCCGGGAATTCGCAGGAAGCCCTGCAGGCCGTGAGCGACATCATGGACGCCAGGGCCTTCGGCGCGGCGGGTGACCGCGTTGTGCTGGAGGAATGCCTGGTGGGCGAGGAGGCCTCCTTCCTCTGCTTCTGCGACGGCGAGCGGGCCGTGCCCCTGCCTTCGGCCCAGGACCACAAGGCCGCCTGGGACGGCGACAAGGGCCCCAATACCGGCGGCATGGGGGCTTACAGTCCCGCGCCGGTGCTGTCCGACGACCAGCTGGAGGAAATGGCCGATCTGACCATCCGGCCCATTCTCAGGGAACTGGCCAGGGACGGTCACCCCTTTGTGGGCGTGCTTTACGCGGGCCTGATGCTCACCGCCGACGGCCCCAAGGTGCTGGAGTACAACGTCCGTTTCGGCGATCCGGAGTGCCAGCCCCTGCTGGCGCGTCTGGAGGGCGACCTGGCTCAGGTCATGCTGGATTGCGTCAACGGCAAACTGGACCCGGCCAGCCTCGGCTACAGCGCGCAGACCGCGCTGGGCGTGGTGCTTACGGCCAAGGGCTACCCGCGCGCGTACCCCAAGGGCCTGGTCATCAAGGGCATTGAAGAGGCCGAGGCTCTGCCCGGCGTCAAGGTTTTCCACAGCGGCACGGTCGTCAAGGATCAGGTGCTGATTTCCAGCGGCGGGCGCGTGCTCTGCGTCACGGCTTTGGGCGACGATCTGCCCGCGGCCCAGAAAGCCGCCTACGCGGCTCTGGAAAAAATCCAAATGCCGGACGGTTTTTACCGCACGGATATCGGCGACAAGGGCATCCGCCGTCTGGCGGGACAGTCCGGGACGTCCGGCAGCTCCGGCAAGTAAGCCCCGCTCAGGGGAAGCATTGAAGCAAACAAGGGATAATCATGGCGCATGTCGTTATTCTGATGGGGTCCAAATCCGATGAGGAAAAGGTCAGCCCCTGTGTGGATGTTCTGAAAAGCCTGGGCATTGACTATGTGTTTACCGTGAGTTCGGCCCATCGCACGCCGGAACGCACCGAAGCTCTGGTGCGCGACGAGGAGGCCAGGGGCGCGCGGGTCTTCATCTGCGCCGCCGGTATGGCCGCGCATCTGGCCGGGGCCGTGGCCGCGCGCACCAGCAGGCCGGTGATCGGCATTCCGGTGTCCGGCGGCGGGCTGGCCGGTATGGACGCGCTTTTCTCCACCGTGCAGATGCCCCCCGGCTTCCCGGTGGCCACGGTGGCCCTGGACAAGGCCGGGGCGCGCAACGCGGCCTGGCTGGCGGCCCAGATCCTGGCTGTGGCCGATCCCGCCTTGCGGGAAAAAATCGAGGCGGCCCGCGCCAAAATGCGCGCTGATGTGGAAAAAGCGGGCGAAGAGATCAGTAAGAAATACGCCTGAGCGCGAAGCGCGGGTGTATGTGTGAAAAGGCCGCCGGAGAGCATAATCTCCGGCGGCCTTCTGCCGTCGTAGCGGGAGTGATGGGTTCAGGCCGTGCCGTAGTACGGGGGACGGCGCGTTTCCGCCCCGGCGCTGACCCGGAAAATCTGGACCGTGTACTGGCCCTTGCCGCCGCACATGGGGCAGCCGTCCGTGACCAGCAGGCAGGATGCATCCAGCTCCAGGGGATCGATGCCCGCCTGTTCCAGAATGCGGGTGGCCCGACCCTGCTCCCACATAACGGGAGAGCCGCAGCGGCCGCATTCCACATAGAGCAGTTCGGGATCATACCCCTTGGGCGCGAAGAGTCCGGGCTCGGCGTGCGTGATGACTGTGCTTGTATTGCGCATGATATTCTCCCGGCAGGCGGCGCGCGCAAGAGACCGCATGGCGTGGCGCAGTTTTTGCCTGCCTCTTTCAAAATAAGCACGCCGCGCCGCAAGGCAAGTGCGCGGAACCGGCCGCTGTGACGGCTTGCGTTGCGGGGATGAGCCGACTACACTGGCTTCATGTCTGAAAATATGCGTCATATCCGTTTATTACCGCCTGAGTTGCGCAATCAGATCGCGGCCGGCGAAGTGGTGGAGCGCCCGGCCAGCGTGCTCAAGGAACTGGTGGAAAACAGCCTGGACGCCGATGCCGTCCGCGTGGACGTGCGCCTGGACAACGGCGGCCAGAGCCTGATCCGCGTGCAGGACGACGGCTGCGGCATTGCCGCCGAAGAACTGGAACTTTCCGTCACGCGCCACGCCACTAGCAAGATCACCAGCATGGACGATCTGGAGCGTATCCGTTCTTACGGCTTCCGGGGCGAGGCCTTGCCGAGCATAGCCTCGGTTTCCCGCTTCCGCATTGTTTCAGCCTGCGGCGGCGCGGCTCATTGTGTGGAAGTGGAGCACGGCCGTTTGCTGTCGTCAAGCCCGGCGGCGCTGCACAAGGGCACCATTGTGGAGGTGCGCGAGCTTTTTTCCAATATACCAGCCCGTCTTAAATTTTTAAAGACCCCGGCCACGGAATTCAAGCGCGCCCAGGACTGGCTGGCGCGCCTGGCCCTGGCCCGCGCGGATGTGGGTTTCAGCCTGCATTCCGGCGAGCGGGAGGTGCTGCGCTTTCTGCCGGATCAGACCCTGCGCGACCGTCTGGCCCTGCTCTGGCCCCGCCTGATCGTGGAGGCCTTGCGCCCCTTCGAGGGGGAGCGCCACGGCATCCGCGCGCACGGCCTGGCGGCGCTGCCCACGGTGAGCCAGCCGCGCGGGGACCGCATTCTGTTGTTCGTCAACAGCCGTCCGGTGACGGACAAACGCCTGCTGGCCGCGGTGCGCGAAGCCTACAAGGGCCGTCTGACCAGCCGCGACTATCCGCAGGTGGTCCTTTTTGTGGACATGGATCCGCGTGAAGTGGACGTCAACGTACACCCGGCCAAGTCCGAAGTGCGCTTCCGGGATGAATCGGCGGTCTTTTCCGCCTGCCTGCACGCCGTGCAAGGCGCACTGACCACCTCTTTCACGGCGGCTCTGCAAGGCTCTGATGCTGATTCCGCCAGCCGTGAGGACGGACCGCTGTTTCCCGCGCCGGAGGCCGCCGGAGAGCGCTCCGCCCCGGAACCGCCCGCGCCCCGGCCACAGGGCTTCTGGGGCCGCCTGGACAATCCGCCGCTGTTGGCCCGTCCGGAAACTTCGGACGGCACGGACTCCCCGGCCGAGGGCTGGCGGGTGAGCGCGCCCGCCGGTCAGGGCGCGGCCCCGCGCGTCTTCGTCTCCGCCGAGGAAGAGGCTGCGCCTTATGGGCCGCGCGCGGCGCAAGCGCTCCCGCCTGAGGATACGGCCGTTCCCATGCCGGACGCGGACTGGCCCGCGCCTGAACCGGAAGCGGCGATCATGCCCGACGCCGTCCCTGAAACCGCGTCGGAGCCGCGGGAGCGCGACCCCTTGCGGATCGGCCCCTTCGCTTATCTGGGGCAGGCGGCCGACACCTATCTGATTCTGCGCGACGACGAGGGCGCATTGCTTCTGCTGGACCAGCACGCCGCGCATGAGCGGGTGCTGTATGCGCGCTTGCGCCGGGGCGGATTCGCCGGCACGGGTCAGTGTCTGGCCCTGCCTCTGGAACTCAATCTGCATCCGGCGGAGCGGGAGCGCTTTCAGGAATTGCGCGACCGTCTGGAAAGCCTGGGTTTCGCCCTGGAATGCGCGGGCGACGCGCTACTGGTGCGGGCCATGCCGCCCGTGCTTTCGCGCGCCGAGGCCCGCGATTTTCTGCGCGAGGCTCTGGCCGGGCGCAAGGACGACCTGGCGGGCATGTTCATTTCCATGTCCTGCAAGGGGGCCATCAAGGCCGGGCAACGCCTCACGGACGACGAGGCCGCCGGGCTGCTGCGCCAGTGGCTGGCCACCCCGGAACGCGAATATTGCCCGCACGGCCGCCCCTGCGTGCTGCGCTGGGACGCGGCGGCCCTGGAAAAACTCTTCAAGCGCCGGCAGTGAATGCGGTGGAGAGGCCGTTGTGCCCGTTCAATGCCCGGCATAATCCAGCACATTATTCAGCGGCGCGGAACTGGTGCGGATGCGGCCCTGCTCGAAGACATGGCGGATAAGCCGCCAGTTTTCCAGATCCAGCACGTCCAGCTTGCCCTGATGTTCCGGCCGCAGATGCCGGTTCAGGACTTCCAGCGTTTCATCCACGGGAAAATAGACGCCCTCAAAGGAAAAGCGGGCCATATCGCCCTCGCGGCAGAGCACGGACTCGTCCGTGTCGTCGGGCATGGCCCCGGTGCAGGCCGCTTCCAGATCGGCGTAGAATGCGTCTGAAACAGGATAGACGTGGCCGTAGACTTTGAGCAGAGGGTCGCGGTTCACGGCGCGGATTCCTCGGATGTGTCGGTCCCGCGCGTCCCGGCGTCTTTGGATGTGGCGGGGGACTCACCGGCGGGCGCGGCGAGAAAGGACGGCGGCAGGGTGGCGGGCGCGGGCCGCGCCGGGGTTGCCGTTGCGCCGGTCCGGCAGTAGTTCTGCGCGCGGGCCACGGCCAGCCCTTCGCAGTCGCCCAGGCCGCAGGCATCCGCGAAGTCCGCGCACATGCCCGGATAGTCGCGGCGCAGCATGCGCACCGCGCCGCGCGCCCGCAGCCGCCGGGCCAGTTCCGCGCCCTGGGGGGCCGGGCCGGACCGGACGTTGAGGGCCGCGTTAAGATCGTCCTCGGCCAGAGCCAGCTGTTGCAGCCGCCAATGGGCCAGAGCGCGGATGTAGCGGGCTCTGCCCAGACCGGGAGAAAGGCGCAGGGCTTCCGTGCAGGATTCCAGGCTTTGCTGGGGCAGGTTGCGCTGCAACTGGGCCTCGGCCAGGAGCAATCGGACCGTGGCGCTGCGCGGAGCCCGCGCGGCCGCCCGCTCCAGCGTGGCCAGGGCGTCGGCGTCGGTCAGCCAGCCCTCGGGACTGAGATCAAGGGCGACCTGTGCCCGCCAGAGTCCGTCCAGACGCGCGCCCATACGCTCCCAGTCTTCGGCGCGCCAGAAATCCCGTTCCGTGGCGGGCTCCGCAGCCCCCGCCGTTTTCGCCTCGGCGGCGGAAGAAGGCCCGGGGCTTGGCACATCGTCCTTTTCAAGACCGCCGGGCCAGTGGCGGTCCATGATTTTCAGAACGTCTCCGGTCTCGCTGATAAGCGCGTGGCGCAGAGCCAGCAATTCGGGATTGCGCAGGGCCCGGATCAGCTCTTCTCCGGCCTGGGGCCGGGGAGTCAGGCTGAGGGTCACATGCAGCGGAGAGCCCGCGCCGGTCTTTCCGGCCTGCGGGGCGTCGGCAAGCGGCGGCGCGGCGGCGCGGTAGAGTTGCGCGGCCAGGGCCAGACGTTCCGCCGGAGATACGCCCATGCGGATCTCCCGCCGCCGGGGAAAGGCGGCCGCGGCGCGGCGCAGGGCGTTAAGCCAGGCCGTGGCCCGGGCGTGCGCCCAGGCGGCGTCGCGGGGCACCGGCGGGGTCACGCGGCGCATCTCCACTTCAGTGACCGTGGCCAGCTCCAGCTCCGGCGTGAAATCGGCGGCGTCCGCCGGTCCGGCGGAAAGGCCGGGAACAGGCCCGGCCCACGCGCAGGGCGGCGTCCAGAAGCACAGGGCCAGCGCAAGGGCCGCAAGCCCGAAACGCGAGGCCGTCATGGGCACCTATTTTTTGGCCTGAATGGTCTGTACGATCTTCTGGGCCATGGGCTTCACCAGATCCCGCAGGGTTTCCAGCATGAGGTTTTCCGCGGCCGCGCCCGAGGGCAGGCCGGAGCGGCTCTGGCTGGAGTTCAGCGACTCGCGCAGCAGGCGACCCTGGCGGTTGGCCAGCACGTAATTGACCCGCAGGTTGGTGGAGAGGTCCGTGGCCGAGGTTTCACGGAGCCAGGCTTCGTCTACCTGGCCGGTGACCAGATAGTCGGGATTGCCGCTGCGCGCCTGGTTCACATTGAGGGCGAAGGTGACCTGCATGCCGTTGCGGGCCAGTTCGTCGGCCAGCGCCCGGCTGATCCACCGGGCTACGTCGTCGCCGGTCACAAAGGCGCTCTTGTCGCGGCGCACGCCCAGGGCGGACTGGTCCTGGCGCTTGTCGGCAAAGGTCACCACGCTGACGCGCGGAGCGTTGGGGGCCGGCAGCACGGAGGCGTCCAGCGGCGGCGGGGGCAGCAAGCGCACATTGTTGCTAGGCCCGCAGGCCGAAAGCAGCAGGACTGTCAGCAGGCCGGACAACAGGGCGGCGGTGACGTTACGGCGGGAATGTTTCATGGCGGCCTCGCGGGGTTCGGAAAAGTTTCAAAATTTTTATGATATTCTTTAGATATATCCGGAAAACGGGCGTCTTGCAAGGCAATGCTCCCCATGCTACAGGCTTTGTCGGATTTTCGCACGCGGCGTTTTTTGCCGGGCTTTCCGATTTGACGCGTCCCGAGGGCGCGGCGCAGGAGCGGTTATGATTGATCTCAAACTGGTGCAGAAGCAGCCGGAAGTGCTGGCCAAGGCCCTGGCCGACCGGCATTCGGAACTGGACGTCAATGAATTTCTGAGCCTGGACGCCCGCCGCCGGGCCCTGCTCGCGGAAGTGGAGGCCCTCAAGAGCCGGCGCAACACCGCCTCCGGCCAAGTCGCGGCCCTGAAGCGCGAAGGCCAGGACGCCGGTCCGCTGCTGGCCGAACTGGGCGGCCTGTCGGACCGCATCAAGGAGCTGGACGGCCAGACCGCCCAGGCCAAAGCCGATGTGGAAGCCTGGCTCATGCGCGTGCCCAACATCCCGGACGCCTCCGTGCCCGTGGGCCGGGACGAAACGGAAAACGTGGAAGTGGCCCGCTGGGGAACGCCGCGCGCCTTTGACTTTCCGGCGCGGGAACACGGCGATCTGGGCACGGCCCTGGGGGGGCTGGATTTCGAGCGCGCCGCGCGTCTCACGGGCAGCCGTTTTGTGGTTTCCCTGGGCTGGGCCGCGCGCCTGGAACGGGCTCTGGTCAACTTTTTCCTCGACCGGCACACCCGGCACGAGGACTACATCGAAGTCAGCCCGCCCTATATGGTTAACCGGGCCACCATGACCGGCACGGGCCAGTTGCCCAAGTTCGAGGAAGACCTCTTCAAGCTGCGCGACTGGGAATATTATTTGATCCCCACCGCCGAGGTGCCGCTGACCAATCTGCACGCGGGCGAGGTGCTGGACGAGGCCGACCTGCCGCGCGCCTACTGCGCGGCCACACCCTGCTTCCGCTCCGAAGCGGGCAGCGCGGGCAAGGACACGCGCGGCATCATCCGCATGCATCAGTTCACCAAGGTGGAGATGGTCCGTTTTGCCCATCCGGACGACAGCTTCAACCAGCTGGAGCTGATGTGCGGCCATGCCCGGCAGCTGCTGGAGCTGCTGGAACTGCCCTACCGGGTCATCACGCTCTGCACCGGCGATATGGGCTTCGGCTCGGCCAAGACCTACGATGTGGAAGTCTGGCTGCCTGCGCAGAACACGTACCGCGAGATTTCCTCCTGCTCCAACTGTATTGATTTCCAGGCCCGGCGCGCGGACATCCGCTTCAAGCCCAAGGGCGGCAAGACGGCGTTCGTCCACACCCTCAACGGCTCGGGCCTGCCCACGGGCCGCACCATCGCCGCCATTCTGGAGAACGGGCAGCAAAAGGACGGCAGTGTGGTTCTGCCGAAAGCGCTGGCGCCCTATATGGATGGGACGGAGGTTATTGAGCCGCGTTAGGGCGTGTTTCTGAATCGGTTCTTTTGGCTTCCGGCTGTGTCAGCTATGCTGTCTTTATCCGTACGGCTCACAAGTTCGCCTGCGGCTAAAGCTCTTTCGCCGCAACGGCTGAAGCGAGTACTATCGTAGCATGCGCTGACGGAACCAATGCCCGTCCATGCCTCCAGGGTGTGCCCCCATGCCCTTGGGCATACACAACAAAAATCATTAATTGACTGATATTGCTCAACTTTCATAGAGAAAGCGGGGCAATGCCGCGCTGTTGCCGCGTCCCGCAAAACGCGCGGGCGCGCGGCGCTGACAGCGCGAATTCTGCGAGGAGTATGCGGATGAGCCGTCTGGAACACGACTTTCTCGGTGAGATGTCCATCGCGGACGATGTCTATTACGGCATCCAGACCCGCCGGGCCATGGAGAATTTTACCATTTCCGGGATCACGCTGGCGGAATTTCCGGCCATGATCACGGCCCTTGCCCTGGTCAAGAAGGCGGCGGCCGCGGCCAATATGGAGCTCGGCTGCCTGCCCCACGACGTGGGCGAGGCCATCTGCGCGGCCTGCGACGAGCTGGCGGACGGAAAGCTGCACGACCAGTTCCCGGTGGACTGCATTCAGGGAGGCGCGGGCACCTCCACCAACATGAACGCCAACGAGGTCATCGCCAACCGCGCCCTGGAGCTGCTGGGCCATGCCAAGGGCGAGTATGCCTACTGCCACCCCAATAATCATGTGAACTGTTCCCAGTCCACCAATGACGTCTACCCCACCGCCCTGCGCCTGGCCCTGTACGACAAGCTGGGCGGCCTGCTGGCTGACATGGCGCATTTGCGGCGGGGTTTTGAGATCAAGGCCGAAGAGTTCGCCGAGGTGCTCAAAATGGGGCGGACCCAGTTGCAGGACGCCGTGCCCATGACCCTGGGACAGGAGTTCGGGGCCTATGCCACGACTCTCGGCGAGGACATGCTGCGCCTGCGGGAGGCGCGGAAACTGCTGCTGGAGATCAATCTGGGGGCCACGGCCATCGGCACGGGCATCAACGCGCCCGAGGGCTATGCCGCGCTGGCCACGGAGAAACTGGCCCGCTTCAGCGGCCTTCCGGTGGTGCTTTCCGCCAATCTCATCGAAGCCACCTGGGATACCGGCGGCTATGTGCAGATTTCCGGCGTGCTCAAACGCATCGCGGTCAAGCTTTCCAAAGTCTGCAACGACCTGCGCCTGCTGTCCTCCGGGCCGCGCGCGGGCCTCAATGAAATCAACCTGCCGCGCCTTCAGCCGGGTTCGTCCATTATGCCGGGCAAGGTCAACCCGGTCATCCCCGAAGTGGTCAATCAGGTGGCGTTCGACATCATCGGCAAGGACGTGACCATTACCCTGGCCGCCGAAGCCGGTCAGCTTGAGCTCAATGTCATGGAGCCGATCATCGCCTTCAACCTGTTTACCGGCATCCGCCGCCTGGGCAACGCCTTTCGCGCGCTCCAGGATCGCTGCGTGGCCGGGATCACGGCCAACAGCGAGCATTGCCGGGAACTGGTGGAAGGGAGCATCGGCATCATCACCGCGCTCAATCCCTATATCGGCTATGAGAATTCGGCGTCCGTGGCCAAAGAGGCACTGGAGAGCGGCGGCTCGGTGGTGGATATCGTGCTGGCCCGGAAGCTGTTGAGCCGGGAACAGCTCGACGCCCTGCTTCAGCCGGAGAAAATGGCCCGTCCGTCTTCAGCCGCGCCCCAAAAGCCGTAAGAGCCCGGCCCGCGCCGTCGCAAGGCTCAACATGTCCGGAGGACATCCCATGCCGCAACACAAAACGCCTTCCTTCGCCTTTGCCGTCACGACGCTGCTTACTATCGTGGCGCTGATCGCGGGCGGCCTGATCTTTTTCAAACTTCAGCTGCATCTGCTGATGCTCACGGGCTGGATCGTCAGCGCGGCTTTCGGCAAATGTCTGGGCTTCAGTTACGCGGACCTGGAAGCCGGAGCCTATGAACTGATCATGAAGGCCATGGGGGCCTGCCTGATCCTGATGTGCGTGGGCGCGCTGATCGGCGCCTGGATCGCGGCGGGCACCGTGCCGGTGATGATCTATGTGGGCCTGAACATCATCACGCCCAGCCTTTTTCTGGTCACCAGCCTGATCGTCTGCTCCCTGACCTCGCTGGCCACCGGCACCTCCTGGGGAACCATCGGCACCGTGGGCGTGGCCCTGATGGGCATCGGCGCGGGCCTGGGCTTCACGCCCGGCCTCACCGCCGCCAGCATTATCTGCGGCTCCTTTTTCGGGGACAAGATGTCCCCGCTCTCGGACACCACCAACATGGCCGCGGCCGTGAACGGCGTGCCCCTGCTCCGGCACGTCAAGCACATGTTTTTCACCATCACCCCGGCCTACGTGATTACCTTCATCCTGTACGCCATCCTGGGCTTTCAGCATTCCGGCGACATCTCCTCCGGCCAGCTGACCACCATCCTGAACGGCCTGGACAGCCATTTCCGCATCGGCGTGATCCCGGCCCTGCCCATGCTGCTGGTGCTGATACTGCTTCTGCGCCGGAGCAATCCGGTAGTCGCCATCACCAGCGGCGCCCTGTTCGGCGTGGCCATCGCCGTGCTGCACGGCGGCATGGACCTTTCCACGGCCTTCAACACCATGTGGGGCGGCTACAAGGGGCAGTTCGAGGATCCCTTTCTGGCCAAGCTGCTCAACCGGGGCGGCGTGACCAGCATGCTGAACATTCTCTGCCTGGTGATCCTGGCCTGCGGTCTGGGCGGCATGCTCAAGCGCATGGGCGTCATCGACGCGGCCCTTGACCCTCTGGCCCGGCGTGCGGACACGGGCTTCAAGCTGGTGGGCGCGACGCTGATCATCGGCTACGGAACCCTGATGCTCACGGCCGCCATCTACTTCAGCATTGTCATGACCGGCACGCTGATGGCCCCGATCTTCCGCAAAAACGGCTTCCGGCCCGAAAACTGCTCGCGCGTGGTGGAAGACGCCAGCACCCTGGGCGGCCCGCTGGTGCCCTGGGCCAACAACGCCCTTTTCCCCATGGCCACCCTGGGCGTGACCTATGCGGAATACGTTCCCTGGGTTTTCCTGCTTTATCTTACGCCGGTGGTTTCCCTGCTCTACGCCTTTTTCAACATCACCATGACCCGCCTCACGCCCGAGGAAATGGCCGAGGAAAAGAAAGCGGACCTGCGGCAAGACAGTCTGGCCGCCGCTGAGGAGAAACGATGAACGCCGTTCTGGTCAAAAACGCGCATGTGTATGCGCCCGAAGATCTGGGCCGCAACGACATCCTTCTGGTCAACGATAAAATAGCGGCTCTGGCTCCGGACATCACGCTGCCCGCCTGCCTTGAGCCCGCGCTGCTGCTGGACGCCGAAGGCCGCGCGGCCGTGCCGGGCTTCATTGACGCCCACGTGCATATCACGGGCGGCGGCGGCGAGGCCGGTTTTCACACCCAGGTGCCGCCCCTGCCGCTCTCCGTGCCTCTTTCCGGGGGCGTGACCACGCTGGGCGGCCTGCTCGGCACCGACGGCGTGACCCGGCATGTGGACAACGTGCTGGCCAAAGCCTGTTCCCTGGAGGAAGAGGGCCTGTCCACCTTTATCATGACCGGCGGCTATCCCCTGCCGTCGCCGACCATCACCGGCTCGGTGACGCGCGATTTTGCCTGCGTCTCCAAGGTGCGCGGCGGCAAGATCGCCATTGCCGACCACCGCGTCGCGCCCGTCAGCGCCGCGCAACTGGCGGCCCTGGCCACGGATGTGCGGGTGGGCGGCATGCTGCGCGGCATTGTGGGCATGCTGATCATTCACATCGGGGCCGCGCCCGAGGGACTGGCCCGGATTTTCGAGGTCATCGACCAATGTCCCTATCTGGCCAGGCATCTGATCGCCACCCATATCAACCGCAGCCCGCAGGCCTTTGAGCAGGCCATGCTGCTGGCCCGGCGCGGCGGCTTCATGGATGTTTCCTCCGGCCTGAACAGCGCGACCCTGGGGCCGGACACGCTCAAGCCGTCCACGGCCATCGCCGTCGCCCTGCGTTCCGGCGTGCCGCCGGAACAGATTCTGATGAGTTCGGACGGCAACGGCAGTGCGGCGCGCTATGACGACCAGGGGCATGTGGAAGGTCTGGTGGCTTCGGATCTGCGCACGCTCTGCGCGGAGTTCCGGGATTGCGTCCTTGCCGAGGGCTTGTCCATGACGCAGGCTCTGGCCCCGGTCACCAGCAACGTGGCCAGGGCTTTTTCCCTCTTTCCGGCCAAAGGGGCGCTGACGGCGGGCAGCGACGCGGACGTGCTCGTGCTGGACGCGGACCTGCGGCCCTGGAGCCTTTTCGCCAAAGGGCGGCATATGCTCCACGAGGGGCGGGTGCTTTGCAAGGGCACGTTTGAAGAGTAGGGCATTTGCTGTTGCAATTGTCCCGTTTCAAAAGCGACGCTGCCCGCCGGTTGGGGAAATACGGTGTTTTTATTCGCCGCGGACGCGGACGTCTGCATTTCCGCCGTGCCCGTAAGCCGGGCTAATGGTACGCCGTGTACGGCGTAGCGCATTTCAAGCCTGAAAGGCCCTGACGCGCGCAGAATATCAGCAGACCGGGCGGAGCAGCGTGACGCGTTTCCGGGCGAGCTTGTCCTTCTGGAAGTCTCCGAAGGCTTTGAAATGCGCGCTGGCGTTGTGCTCGGCAATGGCCGCGTCCGAGGCCCAGGCCTCAAGGATGAAAAAGCGGCAGGGATTTTCCAGATCTTCGGTCAGGTCGTAGGCCCGATTGCCGGCTTCGGCCCGGCTGGCCTCCACCATGGCGCGGAAGGCGGGCAGCATGGCTTCCCGGTGTTCCGGCAGAACTTCAAGTTCGGCCACAATGCGAATTTCGTCCATAGCTGTGTTCCTTTATGTGACCGCCATTGGCGGGGCTGTCGCCGACGGGGCAAACTCCGTTTTGCGACGTTTGCCCTCGGTCTGATTCAGACTTGGATAAGAGGCTCTCTCTCTCTCTCTCTCTAGATCGGAAG
>ERZ506979.540-NODE-540-length-23236-cov-6.712092_pt1 | contig 23236 bp, 20 predicted proteins | sample MGYA00512887_ERZ506979 | MGnify/ENA metagenome assembly ERZ506979 | reverse complement strand
GGGGGTCCAGGGGGCGCAAGGGGCCCCCGGGCCCCCAAACGCCGCCGCCCCCCCGGCCCGCGCTTTTTTTATGGGACCGATGATGCTATACTAGAGGAAAGCCCCGGCGCTGCCGGGGACTCTGTCCAGGGAGGATAGGCGGGTATGCGTCTTTTTATCGGCATCCAGCTGCCGAAAACCTTTCAGCGGGAGCTGATCCGCTTGCAAATGTTGTTGAAGGATACCAGCCGGGGGGGCCGGTTCACCCCGGCGGATAATTTCCACATCACCCTGCATTTCATTGGGGAAAGCGGGGATCTGTCCGGAGCCGCGCTGGCCGTGGAGGAAGCTGTGCGGGGGATTCGTCCCTTTGCGCTGCATCTGGGCCGGATCAGCGGCTTTGCCCGCAAGGAAGGGTATACCGCCTATGTACAGGTATTGGGACAGTTGGAGGAGCTAAACGCGTTGTACGAATCCCTACAGGCCGCCCTGCAGGAACAGGGGTTCCCCCGGGAGCAGCGGGCGTATGTGCCCCATATTACCCTGGGCCGTGGGGTGGGGCTGACGGCAGGGGATCTAACGGCGTTGGGGGAGATCCCGGCCAACGCCTCCATGCAGGTGCAGGAGATCACCCTGTTTGAAAGCCAGCGGCAAGGCCGGGGCATGGTATATCTGCCCCTGCACCGGACGAGGATCTAGCTTATGGCGGCGGCGGTATATTTTGTCCTGGGCCGGTCGGGTTCAGGAAAAAGCCGGTATTTGCGCAGCCGGATCCGGGCCTTGCTGGAGGCTGGGGCGGCGGTGCGGTGTATCGTGCCGGAGCAATTCACCTATGAGACCGAGCGCCAGCTGGCGGAAGAGGGCATTGCAGGGGCGCCGGTCTATTCCTTTACCACCCTGGCCCGACAAGCCCTGGAAGAGCAGGGCAACGGCCGGGTATTTTTGAGCCCCCAGGGCAAGCGCATGGCGGTGCGCAAGACCCTGGAGGAAATGCAGCAATCCCTGTATGCCTTTGGCCGGGTACAGAACACCCCCGGCTTTACCCAGGCCTGCGCCCAGCTGTTTACCCGGTTCAAGCGCAGCGAGATCAGCCCAGAACAGCTGGCCCAGGCGGCCCAGGGGCTGCCGGAAGGGGATCTGTTGGGGGATAAGCTAAGGGATCTTGCCCGGCTCTACGGGGAGACAGAAGGGTATTTGCAGGGCCGGTATCTAGATGAGGAGGATGGGTTTGCAGCCTTTTGCGCAGCCCTGCCCACCTCTTCCTTTGCGGGCAAGCACATCGTGCTGGACGGCATCGAGTTCAAGGGCCAGCAAACCTGGCGGGCCCTGGGGCTTTTGATGGACGTGGCGGCTTCCCTGCACATCGCCCTGCGGCTGGACCCCAATCCCAGCCGGGACAAAGGGCTGTTCGCCGGGGAGGCCCGGGCCTTGGACCGGCTCAGGGCCATGGCCGGGGAACGGGGCTGCCATGTCCAAACCATCGCCTTGCCCCATCCGGATTTTCCGCCCCGGTTTGCCGCCCCCATGTTGGCGCATTTGGAAAAGGAGGCCTTTGCCTTTCCCTTTTTCCCTTATGGCGGGAAATCGGATGGCAGCATCCGGCTGTTTGCCGCCCTGGATCGGGAGGGGGAAGCGGCGGCGGCAGCGGAGGCGGTGCTCTCCGCTGCCCGGTCGGGCGTCCGGTACCGGGACATGGCGGTGATCGCGGGAGATCCTTCCTATATGGGGCCGTTGGAGCGGGCGTTTTCCGCCCGGGGCATCCCTTTCTTTTCCGATGCCCGGCATAAGCTAACGGATTTCGCCGCGCCCCGGCTGTTGATGGCCGCCCTACGGTGCGTAAGCCGGGGCTTTGTCCAGAACGACCTGTTGGATCTGATGAAAACCGGCCTGTGCGGGGTAAGCCGGGACGATTGGGAATATTTGGAAAATCATCTGGTGGCTTGGGGGCTTCGGGGGCAATCCCTATCCCGGCCCCTGGGGCAGCCGGACACGCCGCCCCAGGCGGAAGCAGCCCGGCAGCGGCTGATGGGGCCTTTGTTCCGGCTCCGGGACGCCCTAGGGGGGGCGTCCACAGCGGCCGGCAAGACCGAAGCCCTGTTCGCCTATATGGAGGAGCTGGATCTATACGGGCAGCTTCAAGCCCGTACGGCGGCCCTAGAGGCAGCGGGGGAGCTGGAGCGGATGGAGGAAAACGCCCAGGTATACGCCCATATTCTCACGGTACTGGATCAAATGCACGCCATCTTAGGGGATACGCCCCTTTCCACCCGGCGGTATCTGGCCATCTTCCAAGAAGGGCTCAACGCCTATGAGATCGGGGCCATCCCCGCCACGGTGGATCAGGTGCTGTTGGGGAGCCTGGACCGGACAAGGGCCAGGGATCTGCGGGCGCTGTTCATTTTGGGAGCCAACGAGGGCAAATTCCCGCCGGACACCCCGGACGACGGGGTGATCGATGATGCGGAGCTGGCCCAGCTGGAGGCTTTGGGCCTGCCCCGTTGGGAGAATACCCAGGAGTTGGCCCAGGCCGCCAATATGGACCTATATGGGATGCTCACCAAGCCCCGGGAATTGCTCTATCTATCCTATGCCCTGTCCGCCGGGGCGGATGCAGCCCTGCCGGCGGCCATGGTGGATCGGGTCCAGGCCCTGTTCCCGGACCTTCCCTTAGAGACCCAGTTGGCCCCAGCCCTGCCCGGCAGCGATGCGGGAGGGCTGGACGCCCTGGCCCGGGGGCTGCGCACCCTGGCGGATACCGGCCATGCGCCGGCGGGTTTGGCGGCCCTATACGGCTATTATGCCGCCCAGCCGGACCATGCCAATACCTTGGCCGGACTGGAGCAGGCCCTATTCCCCGCCCTATCCCCGGCGCCCTTTGGCTACGACCTGGCCCTGCAGCTGTACGGAGGCGCGCCGGGGGGCAGCGCTACCCGGCTGGAAGCCTATAATACCTGCCCTTTCCGGCACTTTGTGCAATATGGCCTTCGGGCCCAGCCCCGGCGGGAATACAAGGAGCGGCGGGCGGATGAAGGGGTATTTTGCCACCAGGCCTTAGATGGGTTTTTGCAGGCCATCCGGGAGCGAGACCCAGGGGCCCTGGATGAAGCCCAGGTGGACGAACTGCTGGATGGGATCTTGCCGCCCCTGCTGGCCGCCCACAACGGCGGGGTATTGATGGATACCGCCCGGGGCAGGGCCAAGGCCGCCAGGCTGGTGGGAGCGGTGCGGGCCACGGCCCAGGCCATGGTGGCCCAGCTGAAGGATAGCGGGTTCCGGCCGGGGGAAAGCGAGGTCTCCTTTGGGGAGGGCTGCCCCTATCCGGCTTTGACCCTCCGGCTGGAAAACGGGGCCATGTATAAGCTCAGCGGCCGCATCGACCGGGTGGATACCGCCCAGGTGGACGCGGCGGCCTATTACCGGGTGGTGGATTATAAACAAGGAGGACAGGCCTTTGATTATGCCCAGCTCTATCACGGGCTGCGCTTGCAGCTGCCCCTATATGTAGCCGCCTTGGAGGCGGTGCATACCCTTGCCGCCCCGGCGGGCATGTACTATATGCCTGTGGCGGACCCGGCCCTTTCCGAAGAAGCCGCACCCCTAAAAGAGCGGTTACAAGCCGCTTTCCGGCTCCAGGGCCTTACCCTCAGCGACCCGGTGCTGGAAGCGGCGGGTATGCTGGAGGAGGGGGTGGATACCGGCCGGGGCAAGGGCTTGGTGAGCCGGGACGAATTCCAGGCGGTGGTGGATTTTGCCGTGGATAAGGCCAGGGACACCTTGGGGGCCATTATGGAAGGGGGGGCGGCGGTCTCCCCGGCCCGCTATAAGCAATCGGACCCCTGTAAAACCTGCCATTACAAGGGGATCTGCGCCTTTGATCCCCAGCTGGGCTGCCGGGCCAGGGGCTTGGGCAGCATGAGCAAGGACGACTTTTTGACAGCCATTGGGCAAAAACAGGAGGATGGTCATGCAGTGGACAAATGAGCAACAACGGGCCATCACCCAACCTGGCAGCCTATTGGTATCCGCTGCGGCAGGCAGCGGCAAGACCGCCGTGCTCACCGAGCGCATCGCCCAATTGGTGGCGGAAGGCTGCCCCCTGGACCGTTTCCTGGTGATCACCTTTACCCGGGCGGCGGCCGGGGAAATGAAAAAGCGCATCGCCGGCCGCCTATCCCAAATGGCCCGGGAACCCGGCTGGGAGGCCCAAGCCCAGCGTCTCAATGCCGCGGCTGCCGGGGTGGGCCAAGCCAGTATTTCCACCATTGACGCCTTTTGCGCCCATGTGCTCCGGCGGCATTTTCACGCCGCCGGGTTGGACCCGGCCTTCCGGGCTGCGGACGAGACCCAAGCCGCGGTGCTTCAGCAGGAGGTATGGGACCAGGTGCTGGAGGAAGGCTATGGGGAAGGGGCGCTCAGCGGCCTTTCCAGCCTGTTTGATTCCGAGGACACCTTCCTTTCGAGCCTACAGCAGCTTTATGAATTCCTTTGCGCCCAGCCGGATATGGAGGCCTGGCTCACCCAGGCCCATAAGGCCTACCAAGTGGATGCGGCGGGGCTTGCCGCCTCCCCCCATATGGCCGTGTTCCTGCAAAGCCGCAGGCGCCGGCTTGCTGCCAGGGTCCAGGCCCTGGCGGACCGGCGGGATGAGATCGCCGAAGCCTATCCCAACGCGGCCAAGGTGCTGGATCAGGAGCTGTTTCAGGTGCGGGCCCTGCTGCTGCCCCATACCTACGAAAGCCTGGGCGCCCAGCTAAAGAGCGTGGCCTTTGGCCGGCTCTCCTGGCCCCGGGGCACGGACGGGGCCGTGAAGGAGCCGGTGGTCAAGGCCCGCAACAGCCTGAAGCGGGAATTGGAGGAGCTGGGCAAGGAGCTGGCCCTGCCCCTTTCCCAGCACGTTTCCCGGCTCCGGGAATTGGAGCCCCATATCGCCCGGCTCAAACAGCTGCTGTTGGATTTCCAGGCCGCTTATGCCGCCCGCAAGGGGGAGCTGGGACTGGTGGATTACGGGGACATGGAGCGGTTGGCCCTGGGCCTTTTGCAGCAGCCCCGGATCGCCGCGGAATACCAGAGCCGCTTCCAATACGTATTCGTGGACGAATACCAGGACGTAAACCCCCTTCAGGAGCGGATCATCCAGGCGGTGTCCCGGGGGGACAACCTTTTCCTGGTGGGGGATGTGAAGCAATCCATCTACGGCTTCCGCATGGCGGAGCCCGGATTGTTTTTAGCCAAGCAGGCCGCCTTCCGTAAAGGCCAAGGGGGCCAGGCCATCGACCTGCAGGCCAATTTCCGCTCTGGGGACGGGGTCATCCAGGCGGTAAACGGCCTGTTTTCCCGGGTGATGGGCCGGGAAGCCGGCGGCATCCAATATGGCCCCGAAGCCGCCCTGCGCCAGGGCCGGGCCGGACTTGCCGCCTATGGGGAACTGCACCTGATGAAGGCCCAAAGCCTCCCCGAGGACCAGGAGACCTGCCTGGACCCAGAGGCGCTTGCCGAGCAGCTGCAAAGCGCCGAGGCGGAAGCCCGGCTGGCGGCCCAGCGGATCCGCAGCCTGAAGGGGCAGCCCGGGCCGGATGGCCGGCCCCTCTCCTATGGGGACATGGTGATCCTCCACAGCGCCCCCAAGCGGGTGGCGGAGCTTTGGACCCGCACCCTGGCCCGGGAGGGCATCCCCGCCTATGCGGAGCTGACCGGCGGCTACTTTGAGGCGGTGGAGGTACAGGTGATGCTGAACCTGCTGCGGCTATTGGACAACCGGCGGCAGGATATCCCCCTATTGAGCGTGCTGCGCAGCCCCATCGGCGGCTTTTCCACGGAGGAGCTGATCCGGCTCCGGGCCGGCGGGCAGGACCGCCCCTGCCTGGATTCCCTCCTGTCCGCCGCCCAAGACGATACCCCCCTGGGCCATAAGGCGGCGGGCTTCCTGGCCCGGCTATCCCTCTGGCAGGAGCAGGCGGCCTTGCTCTCCCTCCCCGCCCTGATCGCCCGGCTGCTGGAGGATACGGGCTTTGCCCGCTACGTGCGGGCCCTGCCCGGCGGCGCCGCCCGCCAGGGCAACCTGACCGCCCTGCTGGAGCGGGCGGAGCAATGGGCCCAAAATGGCCAGGGCCTCGGCGCCTTCCTCCGGTTCATGGACCGGGCCAAGGACACGGACCGGATGGGGGCCGCCCAGGTGGGCGGCGCGGATGTGGTGCGGGTGATGTCCATCCACAAAAGCAAGGGCCTGGAATTCCCGGTGGTGTTCTTGGCGGGCCTGGGCAAGGGCTTCAACCTGCGGGACGCCTCCCAGCCCCTGGTGCTGGACCCGGCCCTGGGCATCGGCCTCAAGCCCGTATGCCGCAACGCCCGGCTGAAAAACCTCTATTACAGCGCCATCGCCAGCCAAACCGCCGACCGGGCCGTGGCGGAACAGATGCGGGTGCTCTATGTGGCCATGACCCGGGCCGTTTCCCACCTGATCCTGCTGTGCGCCCTGCCGGACCCCTTGGCCGCCCTCCAGCGGGCCCGTTTCCGGCTTTCCCCTGGCAACAGCCTATTGGCCCGCTCCTTCCTGGATTGGGTGCTGCCCGCCGTCCTCCAGGAGCCCGGGGCCCAGGCCCTGCGCCAGGCCGCCGGCATCCCCTACCTGCCCCAGCCGGACCCGGATACGGGCCTGGCATGCTATGTGCATCCAGGGGTGGCCCCCGTCCAGGGGTCGGCTGTGCTGGACCCGGATCAATACCGCGCCTTTGCCGCGGCCGCTTGCAGCGCGCCTCCGGACCCCCAGCTGGCGGCGCGGCTGAATTGGGCTTACCCCTTCCTACAGGATACCCGCCTGCCCAGCAAGGTCACCGTATCCGCCCTGGTGGGGACCCCCCCCACCTTGGAGCGCTGCCCCGCCTTCATGCTGGAAAACCAGCCCCTTTCCCCTACCCAGCGGGGTACCGCCGCCCATCTCCTCATGGAGCATATCCCCCTTTCGCCCCATACCGCCGCCTCGGTGCGGGCTTCGCTGCAAGCCCTCCAAAACCAGGGCCTGCTCTCCGCCGCCCAGGCGGATGCGGTCTATGCCCCCGCCATCGCCGCCTTCTTCCAAAGCGATCTGGGCCAGCGCCTTTGCAAGGCCCAGCAGGTGGAGCGGGAACTGGCCTTTAGCTGCCGGCTGCCCGCCCAAGCCCTAGGCTTTGCCGGCAGCCAGGCCTCCGTGCTGCTCCAGGGCAGCATCGACTGCTGCTTCCTGGAGCCGGACGGCTGGGTATTGGTGGATTATAAGACGGATTTCGTCCCTCCCGGCCAGGAGCAGCAGGCCGCCCAGGCCCATGTGCGCCAGCTGCAGCTCTATGCCCTGGCCCTGGCCGAGATCACCCGCAAGCCCGTAAAGGAACGCTATGTGGCCCTGCTGCGCACCGGGGCTGCGGTCCCCGTTTAGGCCCCGGGGGGGCGGCGGCGTTTTTCCCGGGGCTCAGCCCCGGGAAAAACCAAAGGAGCAGGCGGACGCCGAAAGGCGTCCGCCTGCTCCTTTGTGGGCGCTGCGCGCCCCCGCCGCCCCCCCGGGGCCTAAACGGGGACCGCCTCCCCAAGGGAACGGGCGCAAAACCCAAACCCGTTCCTTATTCCTCGATCAGCAGGACATACTCCAAGGGGTCCACGGCCTTGCCGTCCACATACAGCTCATAGTGCAGATGGGCGGCCGCGCCGCATTCCGCCACCGCCGTATCCCCAACGACTCCCACCAGGTCCCCGGCTTGCAGGCGCTGGCCCTCCTCCACGGGGAGATCCGGGTCCAGGTTGCCGTAAACGCTGATACGGCCATCCCCGTGATCCAGCTCCACCATCACCCCCAGGGCGTCGTCCGTGTAGACCCGGTCCACCCGGCCGCCCCATACGGCGTATACAGCGGTACCCTTGGGCGCGGCGATGTCGATGCCGCTATGGGTCATCCACTGGCCCAGGGTTTCGGAATATACCAGCTCATCCATGGCAAAGGGCCATTGCAGCGTACCCTTTACTGGGGCGCTGGCTTTTTCTTTTTTGGGTTTAGGCACGGGGGTAGCCGCTGGCGCGGGAGTCTCCTCCGCCGGCGAAGGGGAAGGGCTGGGGTTGGGGGCTGCCGGAGTAGGGGACGTTTTGGCCTCCTCCAGCCGCTGGTCCTGGGAGAGGGATACCTGGGCCGGGGTAGGGGTGGGGGCGGGAGTTTGCTCCTTGGCGGGGGCATTGGCCAGCCACAGCCCGCCCCCCGCCGCCGCCAGGCCGGCCAGGGCGGCTACATACAGGCCCTTTTCCCGCAAAAAGCGCCGGGCCGTTTCCTTCCAATGGGCGAATGTATTTTTGTTTGATCCTTCCATGCAGTTATCACCTCGCCAATAGTATTGACACAAAGGCCGTATCCCCATACATTTTCACATTTCTGGGCATACACCAGGGGGGCTTCTATGCTATAATATAGAATGGTTTGGTAGGCGCATGTCCACCGGGCCGGAAAGGAACGACGAACCAATATGAAAAAATGTACCGTTGGCGGCCAGGCCGTCATGGAAGGCGTGATGATGAAATCCCCCACCGGCATCGCCATGGCGGTGCGGGAGCCGGATGGCAACATTGCCCTGGAGTATCGGCCCTTTGCCAGCAGGGCAAAAAAGGGCACCTTTTTAGGGCTGCCCATCGTACGGGGGGTGGTGGCCTTTGTGGAAGCCATCAGCGAGGGCATGGGCACCCTGACCCGTTCGGCGGAGCTGGCTGGCGAATCCATAGAGGAGGAACCCTCCAAGTTTGAAAAATGGTTGGCGGAAAAGCTGGGGAAATCTTTGGAAAAGGTAATCATCGCCCTGGCGGTGATTTTGGCTGTCGTGCTGTCGGTGGGGCTGTTTTTCCTGCTGCCCCAGCTGATCAGCTCCGGCATCTTCTCCCTGCTGCCCGGGAGCGATCTGGGCAAAAGCCTCACCGAAGGGCTGGTACGGCTGCTGATCTTCATCGGCTATATCCTCTTTTGCGCCAGCGTGAAGGATGTACGCCGGATCTTCATGTACCACGGTGCGGAGCATAAGACCATCGCCTGCTATGAAGCGGAGGCGGAGCTTACCCCGGAAAACGCCATGCACTATACCCGTCTGCACCCCCGGTGCGGCACCAATTACCTGTTTTTGGTCATGGCGGTATCCATTTTGTTCTTTGCAGTGGTGGGCTGGAACGCCAATTTCTGGGTGCGGCTGTTGAGCCGGCTGCTGTTTTTGCCCCTGGTGGCGGGGTTGAGCTATGAGCTGCTACGTTTTGCCGCCAAGTATGACAACCTGCTGACCCGGATCATCCGTGCGCCGGGCATGGCGCTGCAATACATCACCACCAAGGAGCCCACCCGGGATATGCTGGAGGTGGCCATTGCGGCCTTCCATCTGGCCATGCTGCCGGAGGAGGAAGCCCTGGCCGCGGTAAAGGAAAACCGGGCTGAAAAGGCCGCCCGGGAAGCCCAAGCCGCCCAGGGGGAGGCCCCCGGGGAAGGGGGACCCGCCCCCCAGGAGGCCGCCCGGGAGGAAACGTCCGGCGCGGAAGCGCCTGCCCCAGAAGAAGCGGCCCCGGAGAGACCCGCCCAAGGGGCGGACGGCCCGGCCCAGGAGGCGGCGGAGTGACCCTGTGGCAAGCCCTGGCCATGGGGACAGCGGCCCTGGAAGCCACCAGCGGGGAAAGCGCCCGGTTTGAGGCCCGGCAGCTGTTGGCCCATGGGATGGGGTTGGCGCGTCTGCCCCTTTCCCTGGATGCTTCCCTGTCCCCAGCCCAGGAAGCGGCGTATCGGGAATCGCTGGAGCGGCGGCTTGCAGGGGAACCCCTGCAATACATCCTGGGGCAATGGGAATTTATGGGCCTGCCCTTTTATGTAGGGCCGGTGGCCCTGATCCCCCGGCCGGATACGGAGACCCTATGCGAGGCTGTGCTGGCCCGGCGGCCCAAGGGCCGGGGCGTAAAGCTGCTGGACCTTTGCTGCGGTACCGGATGCATCGGCCTGAGCCTGGGGAAGCTGGGCGGGTTTGCACCCACCCTGACGGATATCAGCCCCCAATGCCTGGCCCTGGCCCAGCGGAACGCCCGGCTGAACCAGGTGGAGGCCCGGTTCTTCCAGGGGGACCTGTTTGCCGCCCTGCCCCAGGGGGAAACCTTTGGGGTGATCTGCGCCAATCCCCCCTATATCCCCGCCGGGGAGATCCCCGGCCTGCAGCGGGAGGTGGGCCGCGAGCCCCGGCTGGCCCTGGACGGGGGGCCGGATGGCCTGGCCTTTTACCGGCGCATCGCCCAAGGATACAGGGCGCATTTGGCCCCGGGGGGCCTGCTGGCCCTGGAGCTGGGGGCCGGGCAATTCCCGGCGGTGCAGGCCCTGTTTGGAGGCGGGACCGCCGTGAAGGATGTTTGCGGCCACGACCGCGTGATTTTGCTGGAACATGAGGAGGACCCATGCTGAACAAGCTGCAAGGAATCAAAGCCCGTTACGAGGAGCTCACCCATGCCCTGAGCCAGCCGGAAGCCATGGCGGACCAGGCGGCCTGGCGGGATATGGTGAAAGAACATGCCCAGCTGGAGGAGATCGTAACGGTATTCGACGAATATACCAAGGCGGTCCAGGCTGCCGAGGATTGTAAGGAAATGCTCACAGAGCATCTGGATGGGGAAATGCGGGAGCTGGTGCACGGGGAGCTGAGCGAGCTGAGCCAGAAGGCCGAGGCCCTTACCGAGCAATTGAAGATCATGCTCCTGCCCAAGGACCCCAACGACGACAAGAACGTGATCATCGAGATCCGGGCGGGCACCGGCGGGGACGAGGCGGCGCTGTTTGGGGCGGACCTGTTGCGCATGTACCAGCGGTATGCGGAGCGCCACGGCTTCAAGGGGGAGCTGCTCAACGAAAACCTCACCGAGATGGGGGGCGTGAAGGAAGTGGTGCTGTCCCTATCCGGCCGGGGGGCCTATTCCCGCATGAAATACGAAAGCGGGGTGCATCGGGTGCAGCGGGTGCCGGAAACGGAATCCCAAGGCCGCATCCACACCAGCGCGGCCACGGTGGCGGTGCTGCCGGAGGCCGAGGACGTGGAGGTGCAGATCGACCCCAAGGACCTGCAGATCGACACCTACCGCAGCGGCGGGGCCGGGGGCCAGCATGTCAATAAGACCGAAAGCGCCATACGGATCACCCATCTGCCCACGGGCCTGGTGGTTCAGTGCCAGGACGAGCGCAGCCAGCTGAAGAACAAGGAAAAGGCCATGCGGGTGCTCAAAAGCCGGCTGTTGGAGCTTTATCAATCCGAGAAGGACGCCAAGGAAGCAGGCGCCCGGAAATCCATGGTGGGCAGCGGGGACCGGAGCGAGCGGATCCGCACCTACAACTTCCCCCAGGGCCGGGTGACGGACCACCGGATCAATCTGACCCTGTACCGGTTGGAATCCTTCCTGGACGGGGACATGGACGAGGTGATCGACGCCCTGATCATCGCGGATCGGGCGGCCCAGCTTTCCGGGGACGGAGAAGGGAAGTAACCCCACTATGCAGACCCAGTATTTCAACGCCGTGACCCAAAAGGAAAACGGGGTGCGGCTGGCAGGTTCCATCATCCGGTCGGGGGGGCTGGTGGCCTTTCCCACGGAAACCGTGTACGGCCTGGGGGCCAACGGCTTGGACCCGGCGGCGGTGGAAGGCATCTTCCGGGCCAAGGGCCGGCCTTCGGACAACCCCCTGATCCTCCATGTGGCCAAAAAAAGCGACGTGAAGGACCTATGGACCCGGGTGCCTGAGGAGGCCCGGCTGTTGATGGACGCCTTTTGGCCCGGGCCCCTGACCCTGATCTTCAACCGGAGCAGCCTGGTGCCGGACCAGGTGGCTGCGGGGCTGCCCACCGTGGCGGTGCGCATGCCGGACCACAAAACCGCCCTGGCCTTGATCCGGGCCGCCGGGGTGCCCATTGCCGCCCCCAGCGCAAACCTGTCCGGGCGGCCCAGCCCCACCACCGCCCAGCACGTGAAGGCGGACTTGGAGGGCCGCATCGACCTGGTCCTGGATGGCGGTCCCTGCCGGGTGGGGCTGGAATCCACGGTGCTCTCCCTGTGCGGGACGCCCACCATCCTGCGGCCCGGCGGGGTCACCCGGGAAATGCTGGAGGCGGTCATGGGCAGCGTCCAGGTTTCCAGCGCCGTGCTCGCCCCCCTAAAGGGGGATGGCGCCGCCCCCTCCCCGGGCATGAAGTATAAGCATTACGCACCCAACGCCCAGGTGCGCATCGCCGGCGGAAGCCCCCGCCAGGCCGCGGAAAACATCTGCACCGCCTACGATATTGCAAGCCTGGAAGGAAAAACCTGCATGATTTTTGCTACCAGGCAGACCCAAGCCTTTTATCGGCAGCGCAAGTATGTTATAATAGGCGACAGGGAGGATCCCGCCACCCTGTGCGCCAGCCTGTTCTCAGCCCTGCGCCAGTATGGGGACGATGTGGATCTGGTCCTGTGCGAAGCCCTCCCCCAGCAGGAGATGGGCCTCGCCTATATGAACCGCCTGCTTCGGGCCGCTGGATTCCAATGGTTGGAGGAAGCATGATGCAGCAGGTTCTTTTTGTGTGTACAGGCAATACCTGCCGCAGCCCCATGGCGGAATACCTGTTTAACCAGGCCGCCACCCGGCAGGGGCTGGCCTGGCGGGCTACCTCCGCCGGCCTCTATGCCGTGGACGCCCCCATGAGCCCTGGCGCCCGGCGGGCCCTGGCCAAGCGTGCCTTGGACGGTTCCCAGCACCGGGCCCGGGGGCTGACCTGGCCCATGGTGCAGGAGGCGGACCTGATCGTTTGCATGACCCAGGCCCACCTTGCCGCCCTGCTGGAACGCTTTCCCCAGGCCAAGGCAAAGCGGCTGGTTGCATATGATATAAGCGATCCTTATGGCGGGTCCCAAAGCACCTATGATTTTGTATTGGAGCAGCTGGCCGGCGCCATTGCGGCCCTGCTGCCTGCCCTTACGCATCCCCACGGGGAAGAAAAGGAGTGACGTCCCATGAAAATTGCCATTGCCAGCGACCATGGCGGCTACGATTATAAACAGGAACTGATCCCCTATATCGAATCCTTGGGACACCAGGTGCTCGACCTGGGATGCCATGGCCCTGCCAGCGTGGACTATCCGGATTATGGCATTCCCTGCGCCCAGGCGGTGGCCAGGGGGGAGGCGGACCGGGGGGTGGTGATCTGCGGCACGGGGATCGGCATTTCCATTTCTGCCAACAAGGTGCCTGGCATCCGCTGCGCCCTGTGCACCGACCCGGTGATGGCCCGGCTCACCCGGGAACACAACGACGCCAACATGCTGGCCATGGGCGGCCGTATCATCGGCATCGAGCTAGCCAAGGGCATTGTCCAGGTGTTTCTTTCCACGGAATTTTCCGGGGGCAGACACAAAACCCGCATCGATAAAATCGCACAATATGAGGCGAACCGCTAAGGGCTTCCCGCCCTGCCGGCGCCTTGGCCAAAGAGACGCCGGCCTTCCCGGGCCAATTCCCGGATGCCCCGTTTCATTTGGCTTTTGTTTTATAGGGGGCTAGCCCCCTTGATCCTCTTGAATAACCGAAAGGAGATTTCATCAATAATGGGAAACGTCACCGTCATCGATCATCCGTTGGTCCAGCACAAGCTCTCCTACCTGCGGGATACGAAAACCGGCTCCAAGGAGTTCCGGGAACTGGTCAGCGAGCTGGCCATGCTCCTCACCTATGAGGCCACCCGGGACCTGCCCCTGGAGGAGACCACGGTCCATACCCCTGTGGCCGACGCCAAGTGCTATGTGCTGGCCGGTAAAAAGCTGGGCATCGTCCCCATCCTGCGGGCGGGCCTAGGGATGGTGGAAGGCATGATGAGCCTGGTGCCCGCTGCCAAGGTGGGCCATATCGGCATGTATCGGGATCCGGACACCTTGCAGCCGGTGGACTATTACTGCAAGCTCCCTGCCGATGCCAGCGAGCGGGACATGCTCATCGTGGACCCCATGTTGGCGACCGGCGGTTCCGCGGTGGAAGGCATCAACGTGGTGAAGCGGGCGGGCTGCAAAAACATTAAGCTGGTGTGCCTCATCGCGGCCCCCGAAGGCATCCAGGTGGTGCAAAAGGCCCATCCGGACGTGGATATTTTCGTGGCTTCGGTGGATCAATGCCTCAATGACCACGGCTATATCGTCCCCGGCCTGGGGGACGCAGGGGACCGGCTGTTCGGCACCAAATAACCCAGTAACGCGCCGTTGCCTTCCCCGGCCAAGCCCGGGGAAGGCCGCCTGCTTTTGGGTCCGGGGACCAAAAAATTTTTCAGCGGATTATATGATAATTTTATAACGAAGTTCGTCAGCCATGTATTGCCCTTTCTCTCTATAGGGGGTACAATGATAGAACAACCCCATATCGTGTTGGGTTTCTATATTTTTGGCATCGGGCGCCATCCTCTTCTCGCGGCGTCCGCCATCCAACCAGATCGAAGGCATTCAATTTTATAAAAGGGAGGTAAGGGAGTTGCCATCCATTATCGACATGGTCTCCCAAGCGGAGGCAGAAGCTTTATCCTTGAAAAAAGACGCGGAGCGGCAAGCCAAAGAAATGGAAGCCGCAGCCCGGCAAGACGCCCAGGCGCAGATCCAGGCGGCCCAAGAGGCAGGCCGGAACCGGGTGGCGGCGGCCATTGCCGAGGCCGAGGAGGAGGGCAAGCATATCGCCCAAGAGATATGTGACCAAGAGGCGGCCAAAGCAACGGCTTCCAGCCAGCGCGCCCGGGAAGCGCTGCCCCAGGCAGTGGCCTATATTCTGGAAAGGGTGAAAGCATGATTGTACCCATGAAACGGCTGACCCTCATCGGCCTCAAGGAGGATGAGTCGGCGCTGCTACAGGCCTTGCAGGCCATAAAAGCGGTGCAGATCCTGCCTCCGGAGGAAGGCCGGGAGAGCGAGCGGGTGGCCCAGCTGGAAAGCCGGGTGCAGCGGCTCAACAGCGCCCAGCTGGCCCTGCGGCCCTTTGCGCCCAAACAGGGGCTAGGTCCCAAGCCCCAGGCCACGGCCCAGGAGCTGGCGGATGGGCTGGAGGATTCCCTGCGCCTATGCGACCAGGTGGAGGAATTGGAGCGGGCCGTATCCGCCAGCCAGGCGGAGGCGGATAAACGCCGGTCCTTAATGGCCCAGCTACAGCCTTGGGAAGGGCTTAGCTGCCGGGTGGAGGATATCCATCCCCGGGCGGGGGTCCGGTATATCACCGGGTTTATGCAAAAAGAGCAGATCCCAGCCCTAGAGGATGCCGGGGCTGTGGTGGAGGTCTGCGGCGGCGAGAAGGAAGCCGCCGTGCTGATCGCCTGCCTGGAAGGGGACTATGCCCAGGTGAGCAGCCTTGCTAAGGAGCTGCGGTTCAAGGAATACGCCTTCCCCCAGATCCAGGGTACGGTCCAGGAAAACCTGACGGCGCTCCAGGGGGAGATCGACGCGCTGAGCGCCCAGACGGAAGCCCATCAGCAGGCCCTGGCGGCGCTGGGCAAGGAGCGGGACGCCCTGCTCCGGGGCCAAGACGCGGCCATCATCCAGCGGGAACTGGAGATCGGGCGCACCCTGCTAGCCACCACGGACGCCACCTTCATCCTGGAAGGCTGGGTCCGTTCGGACCAGGTGGAGGAGATCCAAAAGACCCTGGATCAGGTGACGGAGGTGTATTATCTGGATCTGCGGGACCCTGCAGAGGATGAGACGCCCCCCACGGTGCTCAAGAACAAGCCCCTGGTCGCCCCCTATGAGGCGGTCACCAACCTATATTCCCTGCCGGGCTACGGCTCCGTGGACGCCACCCCCCTGTTCGCCCCCTTCTATTTTATTTTCTTCGGCATGATGCTTTCGGATTCCGCTTATGGCATCGTGCTGAGTTTGGGGTGCCTGGCCTTTTTGAAGAAGCTCAAGCCTACGGGTATGATGCGGGACCTGGCCCTGGTGTTGTTCCAGGGGGGTATCTCCACCATCATCATGGGCCTGTTCGTAGGTACCTTCGCCGGCTTGAGCTGGCCCACGGTATTTGCAGGCACCGCCCTGGAGAACGTATTCCCCTTTATCGACAGCTCCACCGACCCCATTTCCATGCTGATCCTATGCTTTGCCCTGGGGATCGTGCATATGTTCTACGGGGTGTTCATCGCCGCCTGGCAGTGCATCAAAAAGGGAGATTGGGCAGGCGCCTTTGTGGATAACCTGTGCTGGCCCCTGATCATCATCGGCCTGCTGTTGCTGGCCTCCCCCATGCTGAACCTGCCTGCCGCCTTGGGCACGGTGGGCCAGTGGCTGGCCATCCTCTGCGCGGTGGTGGTGTTCCTGTTCTCCGCCCGTTCCAAGGGCTGGACTGTGGGCCGGTTCATCAGCGGCGCCGGGAAGCTGTACGACATCACCAGCTGGCTGGGGGACGTGCTCTCCTATTCCCGTATCTTCGCCCTGGGCCTGTCCACCGCGGTCATCGGCCTGGTGCTCAACACCCTGGGCGGCATGCTCTACAGCGCCTTCCAAGGGAATATGGCCCTGCAGATCCTGGGCTTTTTGCTCACGGCCGTGATGCTGGTGTTCCTCCATGTGTTCATGATGCTCATCAGCGCCCTGGGCTGCTTTGTCCATACGGCCAGGCTGCAATATGTGGAGTTCTTCGGCAAGTTTTATGATGGTTCCGGCAAGCCTTTCCGGCCCCTGTCCTATAAGACCAAGCACGTACAGGTTCGCTAACCCAGCGGGAACCGGCGGCTTCCCGCCGGAAAACATACGCATCCTACCAAACTAAGAAATAATTCTGGAGGTTTCTTACAATGACATTCTTCGAATTCCTGAGCAACAACGGACAGCTTCTTGCAGCAATCGGCGCGGTATGCGCTGCCATGTTCGCCGGCATCGGCTCCGCCATTGGCGTTGGCAAGGCAGGCCAGGCGGGCGCCGCCGTCATTTCGGAAAACCCGGATCTGTTCGGCTCCGTGCTGGTGCTCCAGCTCCTGCCCGGTACCCAGGGTATTTACGGCCTGCTCATCGGCTTCGTTATTGCCCAGAAGGCGGGCCTGTTGGGGGCCAGCGACGTGGTAGTATCTGCCGCGGCGGGCATGCAGCTCCTCTTCGCCGCCCTGCCCATCGCCTTTGGCGGCCTGCTCTCCGCCATCGCCCAGGCCAAAGCCGCTTCCGCCGGCATCATGATGGTTGGCAAGCGGCCGGAAGAAGCTGGTAAGGGCATTATCTTCACCGTCATGGTTGAGACCTATGCCGTGCTGGCCCTGCTGTTCTCCTTCCTGATGGTCAACGGCGTGCAGCTTTAATGCAGCCCGTAGGATAAGGGAGAAACACGCATGGCTATGGATGTAAAAAACAGCGAACGGCTGCTGTCCTCCATATTGGACAGCGCCCGGGCGGAAGCGGACGCCATATTGGCCCAGGGTAAGGAACGGGCAGGGGCGATCCAGGCGGAAGCCCAGGCGGAAGCCGCCCGCATCGCCCAGGAGGCGGAGGCCAAGGCCATGGCTGCCCGAACGGACGTGCTGGAGCGCAGCCGCACCAACGCGGGCCTGGACGCCCGCAAGGCGGCCCTGGCCCAGCGGCGGGCAGTGGTGGATGCGGCCTTTGAGGAAGCCCTCGGGGCCATGTGCCAACTGGACGAGGCGGCGCGGAAGGATCTACTGAAAAAGCTGCTGCTGGAAAACGCCGAGGGCGGGGAATGTATCAGCCCGGCCCAAGGGGACGCGGCCAGCTTGGCCCAGCTGCTGCCGGCGGTGAACCAAACCTTGGCCCAGGGGGGCAAGGCGCCCTTGACAATGGGAGATCCCCGGCCGGGGATCCAGGGCGGGTTCTTCCTGGTGGGGGCCAGCTACGAGCTGAATTGCTCCTTTGAAGCCCTGCTCCGGGATCTGCGGGAAACCGAAGTGAGCAAGGTGGCCGACCTATTATTCGGATAAAGAGAGGTAGTTGCTATGCCACAGGATAGCGTCATTTACGGCGTAAGTCGCATACGCTGCCACGAGAAAAACCTGCTGGGGCCGGCCCGGCTGCAGCGGATGCTGGACGGCAACGCGGAAGAAGCGGTGCGCCAGCTGGTGGATATGGGGTATGGCGGCCTGCCCGATGCCACCGTGGCGGATGCGGAACAGATGATCGCCAATGAACTGGCCGCCGCCTATGCCCTGGTGAAGGAGGTATCCTTCCAGCCGGCTGTCACGGACCTGTTCCTTATGAAGGCGGACGTGCACAACCTGAAGGTGCTGCTCAAGCTCCGGCTCACAGGCAGCAAGGAGACGCCCGTGTTGCTTCCCGGGGGGATCTATAGCGTAGAAGCCCTCAGCCATATGGTGGAAGCCGGGGAATACAAGCAGCTGCCCCCCGCCTTCCAAGAAGCCCTGGACGCCCTGGAGCAGAGCTTCCAGGTGCGGGTGGACCCCGCCCGGATCTCCACGGCCCTGGACAGCGCCTATATCCAGCACGCCTATGCCAGTAAGCTGCCCGCCCAGGTGCGGGATTACTTCAAGGCCCTGGCGGATTTTGACAACGTGCTGACCCTGCTCCGGGCCCGGCAGATGCAGGCGGACCCGGACCGGTTCGCAGCCCTGCTGCTGCCCCCGGGGGATATCCCCCAAGCCGCCCTACTGGGCGCCCTGGAAGCGCCGGTGGAGGCCCTGGGCCGGCTGGTGGCCATAGGCCCCGCCCGGCAGGCTATCCTCAAGGGCCTGGAAGGGCTGCAAAAGGGCGAGGGCATCGCCCCCATGGAGCGGGAACGGGACAATTACCTGATGGACCTGTTCCAGAGCGCCCGGTTCGACAACGATTCCGTGGCCCCCCTGCTGGCCTATCTGCTGGGTAGGGAGCAGGAGGCCGCCTGCATCCGCCTGATCATTACGGTGAAGCGGAACGGGCTGCCGGATAGCATCATCACAGAAAGGCTGCGTGGATTATATGGCTGGTAAAAAAGGCGATCTTGCAATTATCGGCGACCGGGACTCCGTCCTGCTGGCCAAGGCCGTGGGCCTGGCGGTATTCGACGAGACGGACCCGGAAAAGGCCAGCCGCCTAATCCATCGGCTGGCCCGGGAGGAATATAAGGTCATTTTCCTGACAGAGCCTTTGTTTGCGGCCTGTGGGGAGGCGGTGGCCCAATACAAATCCGAAACCTTCCCCGCCATCATCCCCATCCCGGATTCCCATGGGACGTCCGGCGTTGCCATGGCCAACATCAAGGCCAATGTGGAAAAGGCGATTGGCGCGGATATACTTTTTGCGGAGGAGAAATAGATGGCAGTACAAGGAACCATAGTAAAAGTTTCCGGCCCGCTGATCGTTGCCAGCGGCATGGCGGACGTGCAGATGTTCGACGTGGTGCGCGTTTCGGAAAAGCAGCTGATCGGCGAGGTGATCGAGCTGCGGGGCGACCGGGCCTCCATTCAGGTGTATGAAGAGACCGGCGGCATCGGCCCCGGGGAACCGGTGGAATCCACCGGCGCGCCCCTGTCCGTGGAGCTGGCCCCGGGGCTGATCGAATCCATATACGACGGCATCCAGCGGCCCTTGGATAAGGTACGGGCCCAGGCAGGCGACCGGATCACCCGTGGTATCGTGGTGGATTCGTTGGATCACAGCCGGCTGTGGAATTTTGAGCCCGTGGCCAAGGTGGGCGACCAGCTCACCGCCGGGGACGTGCTGGGCACGGTACAGGAGACCGAGGCCGTGCTCCATAAGGTGATGGTGCCCCCGGGCTATGCAGGGGAGCTCACCTGGATCGGCCAGGGGGAATACAACATCGTGACCCCCATCGCCAAGCTGAAGACCGATAAGGGCGAGGTGGAGCTGCCCATGCTCCAGAAGTGGCCGGTCCGCCGGGGCCGTCCCTATGCCCAGAAGCTGGCCCCCAAGGAGCCCATGATCACCGGCCAGCGGGTCATCGATACCCTGTTCCCGGTGGCCAAGGGCGGCGTGGCCGCGGTGCCCGGCCCCTTCGGCAGCGGTAAGACCGTGGTGCAGCACCAGCTGGCCAAGTGGGCGGATGCGGACATCATCGTTTATGTGGGCTGCGGCGAGCGGGGCAACGAGATGACCGACGTGCTCATGGAGTTCCCGGAATTGAAGGACCCCCGCACCGGCCTTTCCCTGATGAAGCGCACGGTGCTTATCGCCAATACCTCCGACATGCCGGTGGCAGCCCGTGAGGCTTCCATCTACACCGGCATCACCATCGCGGAATACTTCCGGGATATGGGCTATAAGGTGGCCATCATGGCGGACTCCACCTCTCGTTGGGCGGAGGCCCTTAGAGAGATGAGCGGCCGCTTGGAGGAAATGCCCGGTGAAGAAGGCTACCCCGCCTATCTGAGCAGCCGTCTTGCCGAGTTCTACGAGCGGGCCGGCGCCGTGATCACCTTGGGCAGCCAGGGCAAGGAGGGCGCGGTTACCGCCATCGGCGCCGTGTCCCCTCCGGGCGGCGATATTTCCGAGCCGGTATCCCAGGCGACCCTGCGTACCGTTAAGGTATTCTGGGGCCTGAGCTCCAAGCTGGCTTACGCCCGCCACTTCCCCGCCATCGACTGGCTGACCAGCTATTCCCTATACCTGGACCGGCTGGAGCCTTGGTTCAATAAAGCGGTGGATCCCGACTGGTCCTCCATGGTGCAAAAGGTCATGGCCATGCTCCAGGAGGAAAGCGAGCTGGAAGAGATCGTCCGCTTGGTGGGTATCGACGCCCTGAGCTATAAGGACCGGCTGACCCTGGAGGCCACCCGTTCCATCCGCGAGGACTATCTGCACCAGAACGCCTTCCACGAGGTGGACACCTACGCGTCCCCGGCCAAGCAGGCCATGATGCTCAAGCTGATCCTAGCTTACTACGAAAAGAGCCTGGACGCCTTGGAAAAGGACGCCTCCTTCAGCAAGCTGGCTTCCCTGCCTGTGCGGGAGGAGCTGGGCCGTTTCAAATATGTGCCCGAAGAGGAATGTCCGGCCCGTTACCAGGCGCTCTTGGCCGAGCTGGATAAGCAGATCCGCGCACTGACCGAGGGAGGTAACGAGGATGCGTAAAGAATATCGTACCATAAAAGAAGTCGCCGGCCCCCTGATGCTGGTGGAGCAGGTGGAAGGCGTAAAATACGACGAGCTGGTGGAGATCGAACAGGCCAACGGCGAATTGCGCCGGGGCCGGGTGCTGGAGATCAACGGGGATAAAGCCCTGTTGCAGCTGTTCGAAGGCTCCCAGGGCCTGCGTATTTCGGATTCCAAAGCCCGGTTCCTGGGCCGCTCCATCGAGCTGGCGGTGGCGCCGGATATGCTGGGCCGGGTGTTCGACGGCATGGGCCGTCCCAAGGACGGCGGCCCCGCCCTGATCCCGGAAAAGATGCTGGATATGAACGGCGCCCCCATCAACCCGGCGGCCCGGGACTATCCCAACGAGTTCATCCAGACCGGTATCTCCGCCATCGACGGCCTGAATACCCTGGTGCGGGGCCAGAAGCTGCCGGTGTTCTCCGGCTCCGGCCTGCCCCACGCCAACCTGGCCGCCCAGATCGCCCGGCAAGCCCGGGTGCGGGGCACGGATGAGAGCTTTGCCGTGGTGTTCGCCGCCGTGGGTATCACCTTTGAAGAAGCCGACTTCTTCATCAGCGACTTCCGCGCCACCGGCGCCATCGACCGTACGGTCACCTTTATCAACCTGGCCAACGACCCGGCCATCGAGCGTATCGCCACCCCCCGTATGGCATTGACCGCCGCGGAATATCTGGCCTATGACCTGGGGATGCACGTGCTGGTCATCATCACGGACATCACCAACTACGCCGAAGCCCTCCGGGAGGTCTCCGCCGCCCGTAAGGAGGTCCCCGGCCGCCGCGGCTACCCGGGCTACCTGTACACCGACCTTGCCACCATGTATGAGCGGGCCGGCCGGATCAAGGGCAATGCGGGTTCCATCACCATGATCCCCATCCTGTCCATGCCCGAGGATGACATCACCCACCCCATCCCCGACCTGACTGGCTACATCACCGAGGGCCAGATCATCCTCTCCCGGGATCTCCACCGCCGGGGCATTACGCCTCCCATCAACGTGCTCCCCTCCCTGTCTCGTCTGAAGGATAAGGGCATTGGCAAGGGCAAGACCCGGGAGGATCACGCGGATACCATGAACCAGCTCTTCGCCGCCTATTCCCGCGGTAAGGACGCCAAGGAGCTGGCGGTCATCCTGGGCGACGCCGCCCTGTCCGATGTGGATAAGCTCTACGCCAAGTTCTCCGACGCCTTTGAGGAGAAATACATCTCCCAGGGCTTCTATACCAACCGGAGCATCGAGGAAACCCTGGACCTCGGCTGGGAACTGCTCTCCATCCTGCCCAGGAGCGAGCTCAAACGTATCAAGGACGTTTATCTGGATAAATACCTTCCTAAAAAAGAGGAGGCGTAGCCTATGGCAGCCCTGCAAGTAAAACCCACCCGCATGGAGCTTTCCAACCTGAAGAAAAAACGGAAAGTGGCTGTGCGGGGCCATAAGCTCATGAAGGACAAACGGGATGAAATGGTCCGCCGGTTTATCCTCTACATCCGCAAAAACAAGGAACTGCGGCAAGAAGTGGAGGAAAAGCTGGCCAAGGCCATGCAAGGGTTTGTGTTGGCCCGGGCTTCTATGAGCACCGAGGCCATCGAAGAGGCCCTGTGCTATCCCGCCCAGCCCGCCACCATCCAGGTGGACACCCAGCATGTATTGTCCATCCAGGTGCCCAAACTCCAGCTGGATACCCAGGGCGGCTTCGATTACCCCTATGGCTTCATGACCACCAGCGCGGAGCTGGACGGCGCAGTGCAGGCCTTTGCCCAGGTGCTGCCCCTATTGATCCAGCTGGCGGAGGTGGAAAAGATCTGTAACCGCCTGGCGGATGAGATCGAAAAGACCCGCCGCCGGGTCAACGCTCTGGAATACGTGATGATCCCCCAATTCGACGAGGCGATCCGCGTCATAACCATGAAGCTGGATGAAAACGAGCGAGGCAACCTGACCCGCTTGATGAAGACCAAGGATATGATCGCCAACCGTTAACCGCCTGCTTGGCGGGCCCTATGGCCCGGCTCCCATTGCGATGGAGCCGGGCTTTTCTTTCCCCCGAGGGGTATCGAATAGGCGGCGATGCTGCGTCCCCTGTCCTTATGTCTCGGGCTACGATGCCCTGCCGTTTTTTGCCTCGGCGGTAACCCTGGGGGGCCGGGGGGGCGGCGGCGGGGCGCGAAGCGCCCTGAAAAGCCCGCAGGCGCGGGGCCGAAT
>ERZ506979.539-NODE-539-length-23244-cov-14.495019_pt1 | contig 23244 bp, 15 predicted proteins | sample MGYA00512887_ERZ506979 | MGnify/ENA metagenome assembly ERZ506979 | reverse complement strand
TCCCTTCGGGACATTTCCCCCTGATAGGGGGAATCGGCCCCTGGAAGGGGAGCCTATGGGTGGTCGTTATCCCCGCAGTTTATGGCGGAAGAACCAGATCTGGAAGGGGATGGAGACGAGGAAGGTGAGCAGATCGGCGGCGGGCTGGCTCATGGCGACGCCGGAGAGGCCGAGCAGCCCCGGCAGCAGCAGGATGAGCGGCACGTATAAAAGTCCGTTGCGGCAGGAGGCCAGCAGCGTCGCGGCCTGATGGAAGCCGAGGCACTGGTACAGCTGGTTCACATACGTGGAATACGCCATCACCGGCATGACCGCGCACGCGTACAAAAGCGCCTGCCGTCCGATGCGCGTGACCTCCGGATCGTCGCGGAAAAAGTGCATGATCTGCTCCGGGAACAGCGCGATGAGCGCCGCGCCCGCCACGCATACCACCGTCCCGAACAGCGTGGAGAACCAGAACGCCTGCCGCGTGCGCGGCTTGCTGCCCGCGCCGAAGTTGTACCCCGCCACGGGCTGGAAGCCCTGCCCGATGCCGATGATCATGGAGCGCACGAGCAGATAGACCTTGTTGGAGATCGTGACGGCCGCGACTGCGGCGTCGGAATAGGCGGCGGCTGCGTTGTTGAGCAGCGCGGAGGACAGACTCGCGAAGCCCTGCCGGCAGATCGTCGGGAAGCCGATGAGCAGGATCTGGCCGTAGTCGCGCGGGCTGCGGCTGACGGCCTGCAGGCGGAGGCGCACGATGCTCCGCCCGTGCAGGAACTGCCACCCGAGGATCAGAAAGCTCACCAGCTGGCTCAGCGCCGTAGCCAGCGCCGCGCCCGCGATGCCCATCTCGAAGACGAAGATGAACAGCGGGTCGAGCCCCATGTTCAGAAGTCCGCCGACGCACATGCCGTACATCGAGAGCGTCGCCTCGCCCTCGGCGCGCAGGACGTTGCTCAGCACGAACGACGCGCACATGACCGGCGCGGCCAGCAGGATGATGCGGGCGTAGCTCTCGGCGTAGGGGAGGATGGTATCCGTCGATCCCAGCAGCCGCATGAGCGGCCGGAGCGTGCACAGCCCGGCTGCGCACAGCGCCAGCCCCACTGCCGCGGCGAAGACGAACGCGCTGCTGCCGATGCGGTCGGCGCGGTCATTGTCCTTGCCGCCGAGACTGCGGCTGATGATCGACCCGCAGCCCATGCCGATGCCGAAGCCGAAGGCCTGGATGATGGACATCAGCGAAAACACAACGCCGACGGCCGCGGATGCGCTCGTCGAGAGCTTGGAGACGAAATAGGTGTCGGCGGTATTGTAGAAGACGGAGATCAGCTGCGTGGCGAGCGTCGGCAGGCACAAAGACAGGATCAGCCGCGGGATCGGCGTGTGCAGCATCCGGTCGCGCTGCTGCTCACTGGTAATGACATGCGCAGGCATGAAAGCCCTCCTGTTCTGCGTTTTTTACAGTATAGCACGAAAACCGCCGGATTCCAAGCCGGACGGCGAAGCTTCGGATTACTTAAGTTTTTCTTAAAAAACCCCCGCAGGGGTTTCTTTTTCCGGCGGAATCTGTTACCATGTGGCAGCGAAGAAAAATATTATGGTAACAATGAGAAAGGAGAATCGTTGATGACAAAACGCATTCTTTCCCTCTGCCTCGTGCTCGTGCTGCTGCTCGGCGTGCTTGCCGGCTGCAGCAAGAATGAGACGAAGACAGACGATACAGACCCGGCCGCGCAGACCGACGCCGCGACGGAAACCACGTCGCAGTACGCCTATCAGCCGCAGTATTTTGATCTGCCGGAGGATATCCAGTGGATCGGCTCGACCTGCGTCTCGGGCGACACGCTCTACTTTACCGCCAGCGTTCCCGACGGCGGCAAGGAGACCTACACCGATGAGACCGGTGCGGAGGTCTCCTACGATACCTATTCCGAGGTCATCTTCCGCTTTGACCTCGACACCGGCGAGTGTGTGAAGCTCGACAACTATGTCGCCGAGCCCGTCGTGGAGGACCCGGAAGGCGCGAACGGCGTGACGATGGGCCAGGACGGCAGCATGCAGGTGTTCAACAGCAGCACCAACATCCAGACCATGGCCCCCGGCGCAGACGGCACGATCTGGCTCTTCCGCCAGACCAACAGCTACGCGGACGACGGCACGGAGGGCGCCTCCATCTCTGAGCTCATCCAGCTCGACGCCCACGGCACGCTGCTGCGCACCATCACCCCGACGGAGGAGGAAGACGCGGACGAGACGGACAGCTGGCGCTATACCTACATCGACACCATCCTCTCCGATGACAAGGGCTATGTCTACACCTACGATTATCAGACCGTCAACGTCTACGGCCCGGACGGCAGCTTTGTCTTCAGCAAGTCCGGCGACGAGCTGAACGGCCAGTTCTGCCAGCTGTCGGAAAGCGAGGTCGGCATTACGGCGTCCTCCGCCGACGGCAAGATGGTCTTCCGTCAGCTCGACCCCGAGACGAAGGACTGGGGCAAGGAGACGCCCATCTCCTCCCGCGCGTGGAATATCTACCCGGGCAATGACGTCTATACCTACTTCTTCACGAACAACGGCAGCATCTTCGGCGAGCGGAAGGATACCGGCGCGGTCGAGAAGGTCGTCGACTGGCTGGCCTGCGACATTGACAGCAACACCATCAACAACGGCAGCTTCGGCGTCCTTTCCGACGGGCGCATCGTCGCCGTGACCTACGAGGATTCGGCCGACGGTCCCTCGCGGCAGGTCCTCGTTGTCCTGAACCGGGTGGACGCCGCCAGCATCCAGAAGAAGACCGAGCTGACCCTGGCCTGCTTCGGCCTGGACTATAACCTCCGCAGCCAGATCGTCAAATTTAACCGCAGCAGCGCCGATTACCGCATCGTCGTCAAGGACTATTCCGAATACGCGACCGACGACGATTACAACGCGGGTCTCACCAAGCTCAATACCGAGATCATCTCCGGCAGCGTGCCCGATCTCATCGCCAACAACATGCAGATGCCCATCCGGCAGTACGCGGCCAAGGGCCTGCTCGAGGATCTCTGGCCGTACATCGACGCGGACCCCGAGTATTCCCGCGACAAGCTCATGACCAAGCCGCTCGAGTCGCTGCAGACCGACGGCAAGCTCTATCAGCTGCCCATCGACTTCGGCGTCACCACGGCCATCGGCCTCGGCAAGGTCGTGGACGGATACGACACCTGGACGCTGGCCGATGTCAACGACGCGCTCAGCAAGCTGCCCGAGGGCGCGACCGTCTTCAACAAGTATTACACCCAGGCCGAGATGCTGCAGTACTGCGTCGCCATGAACGCTGACAGCTTCATGAACTGGCAGGACGGCACCTGCAATTTCGATTCCGACGAGTTCCGCGCCCTGCTCGAGTTCGTCAAGCCCTTCCCGGCCGAATACGACTGGCAGTCGGACAGCGAGGAGTATGAGAGCGACTATTCCCGCCTGAAAAACGGCAAGCAGCTGCTCTATCCCACGTCGCTCTACAGCTTCGACGATCTGTATTATACCTTTGCCGCCCTCAATAACGATGCCCGCTTCGTCGGCTTCCCGCGCGAAGACGGCTCGACCGGCAACGCCTTCAACTCCGACGCGACCCTCTGCATCACCACCACCTGCAGGGACAAGGCGGGCGCCTGGGCCTTCATCCGCTCAACGCTCGAGGAGGATTTCCAGAAGAGCCTCTGGAATTTCCCGATCCTCAAGTCCGCCTTTGAGGCCAATGCCAAGGAAGCCATGACGCAGGAGTATGAGACCGACGCCGACGGCAACCAGGTCCTCGACGAGAACGGCAACCCCATCCCCATCTCCACCGGCGGCATGAGCTACGGCGACGAGCCGATGATCGAGCTCTACGCCGTCACGCAGGAGCAGTACGACGCCGTCATGGCCGTGATCGATTCCACGACCAGCTTCGTCGACTATGACCAGAACGTCCTGAACATCATTTCCGACGAAGCCGCAGGCTATCTTGCCGGCAGCAAGACCGTCGAAGAGGCCTCCAAGCTCATCCAGAGCCGCGTCAGCCTCTACATTCAGGAACAGAAATAAGCCAACCCCAGTACCGCGCGGGCCGAAAAGCCCGCGCGGTTTTTCAGCTCCCCTCTCAGGGGAGCTGGCGCGCAGCGCCTGAGAGGCCGTCGCAGATTTGCCATAAAACCCAAACCGCAAATTCAGTTTGCGGTTTGGAAAGGAAGAAACGGGCTCAGAGGAAAAGAGGCTCCGCGAACAGCGGGGACTCGTTCCGTCGAGGCCGGTTCTGACGCGCCTCCGGCGGCCCTATCTTTTCTCTCGCAAGAGAAAAGATAGGGGAGAAAAGAGTGCTTGGTTACGGTTTGGTGCATTCTGCCTCTGAATTTAAGCAGGAACCAATGTTTCAGGCGTCGTTCCACTCGGGAGTCACCTTACTGGCGTCTTTGTACGCGCCGCCTGATACGGAACAGCAGATTTGCAACTAGTTGCCTTTGAATATTTTCGGTAAAACGTCCTGCGGATAAAAAATTGGGCAGTACGGATTCGCATTGGATTTTCAGCTATCGCGGGAAAAGTCCAGAAAAACCGAAGAGGTTTTTCTGGTCGGTTCAAGGGAGTCTGAGGGGAAATCGAAATCCCCTCAGGCTCTTTTTCTTTTGCCAGCGTTTTCTTTTGGAGAAGCAAAAGAAAATGCTGTGCCGCACCTGCAAATTTGCTGCAGTGCATCGGCCTTTATGCAGTTTTCCCGAAACTCCAAAGGCTTCCCCTATGAGGGGAAGCTGTCAGCCGACAGGCTGACTGATGAGGTGGACAGCGCCTCGTAGACGAAACTGCCCCACCTCATCCGTCACGGCTCTGCCGTGCCACCTTCCCCTCATAGGGGAAGGCTTTTCCGGCAAAAAGCCCCTCCCGTGCGGGAGGGGCTTGGGGCTACTTATGCGAACGGATTCTCCGTGGGGTACGGGAGGGACTTCGGCTGGTTGTAGGCAATATCGCCCACGCCGAGGAACTTGAAGACCTCGAACAGGAGCTTGCCGTAGTGGCCGAAGGCGACCGCACCGTGGTGCGGGTAGCGCTTCTGGATGAGCACATGACGGTAGAAGCGGCCCATCTCCGGGATGGCGAAGATGCCGATGCCGCCGAACGAACCGGTCTTGACGGGCAGGATCTCGCCCTCGGCGATGTAGCTGCGGAGGTTGCCGTCGGAGTCGCACTGCAGACGGTAGAAGGTGATCTGGCTCGCCGCGATGTCAGCTTCGAGTGTGCCGCGCGTGAAGTCGGGCTCGGAGCCTGCCGGTTCGAGCAGACGGTGCTGGATGAGCTGATACTTGACCGCACGGTCGGCGCAGAGCTTGCAGCTCGGGGTATTGCCGCAGTGGAAGCCCATAAAGGTGTCGGTGAGCGTGTAGTCGAACTTGCCCTTGATCTCGGCCTCATAGAGGCTGGCCGGGACGGAGTTATTGATGTCGAGGAGCGTGACGGCATCCTTCGAGATGCAGGCGCCGATGTACTCGCTGAGCGCGCCATAGATATCCACCTCACAGGCCACGGGAATGCCGCGGGAGGCCAGGCGGGAATTGACATAGCACGGCTCGAAGCCGAACTGCTCCGGGAACGCGGGCCAGCACTTGTCGGCGAAGGCGACGTATTTGCGCGCGCCCTTGTGGCCTTCTGCCCAGTCGAGGAGCGTCAGCTCGAACTGCGCCATGCGCTCGAGCATGTCGGCGTAGTAGCGGCCTTCGCCCATTTCCTGCTTCATATCCTCGCAGACGGCGGGGATGCGCGCGTCGCCCGCGTGTGCCTTGTAGGAGACGAGCAGGTCCAGCTCGGAGTTCTCTTCGATCTCCACGCCGAGCTCATACAGGCCCTTGATGGGCGCGTTGCAGGCGAAGAAGTCCTGCGGGCGCGGGCCGAAGGTGATGATCTTGAGGTTTTTGACGCCGATGACGGCGCGGGCAATGGGGATAAAGTCCGCGATCATCTTTGCGATATCGGCAGCCGTGCCGACCGGGTATTCGGGGATGTAGCCCTTGAGGTGGCGCATGCCGAGGTTATACGAGCAGTTCAGCATGCCGCAGTAGGCGTCGCCGCGGCCGTTGATGAGGTCGCCGTCGCCCTCGGCGGCAGCCACGAACATGCACGGACCGTCAAAATACCTGGCGATGAGGGTCTCCGGCGTCTCGGGGCCGAAGTTTCCGAGGAAGACGACGAGGGCATTACACTCTGCCGCCTTCACATCGGCAACGGCCTTGAGCATGTCGGCTTCGTTCTCGACGGTGACGGGACATTCGTACACGCCGCCCTCGCAGGCTTTGGCGATGTTCGCGCGGCGCATCTCGGAGAGCGTGCGCGGGAAGCAGTCACGGGAGACGGCGATGAGGCCGAGCTTGACATTGGGGATGTTTTCAAACATGATACCTTTCCTCCTTAGTTTTCGGTAATATCGATATTTTTGCCGGTCAGGCCGATGTGCGCGCCGGACTTTGCCTCGCTGGAATCCGGATGGGCCAACAGCCACTTGTTGCGGGCGGTCATCCAGATGTCTTCTTCGCTCTGCGGTTCAAACGCGGGCTTTTCCGTGTTCGTGCCCTTCGGCAGGACGACGGCGACGCGGAAGCCGGTCTTTGCGGTCTGGCAGGGTGCGTAGTGGAGCGTCGTGCCGTAGACCTCGACGGCCGTGCCCGCCGGGACGCGGAAGGCCTTGACCTTCGCGGTGTCGAGCTGGCCGTCTTCGATCTCGTCTTCTTTTGCAAGCAGGAGAATAAAATCCTGCTCACCGACGTTGATCTCACTGTCCCGGTGGTACTCAAGGCAGTTGAGCTTCGTGTTATAGCCCCAGCACATGCCGATCTGGATGGGCAGACCGCCATAGGCCCGATTCTGCATCGCGTCAAAGATGCCGCAGGTCTCGAGCGCTTCGATGGCCGGTTCGTAGGCCGTGCCGCGCTCGGGCATGGGGACGGTCTGCATGGCTGCGACGAGCGCAGATGTGTCATACCCAGTCAGGACCTTGCCGTAGGGCCGAAACTCCGGATCGGAAACGGAATAAATTTTCATAGTTCCTCCTTATACCGTCGCGGCGAAGAAACCCTTCAGCGCGGGGTAGAGCTTTTTGAAGTTCTGGTAGCGCGCCTCGTACTTTGCCGTCAGCGCTGCATCCGGCTCGGTCGTGGACGCGGTCTCGACGAGGGCGTCGGCGGCCTCCTGCACAGAGGCGAACTTGCCGCAGCCGACCATCGCCAGCATCGCCGCGCCGTAGCCGGGGCCCTGCTCGGTCTTGACCATGTCGAGGGGGATGCCGAGGACGTTGGCGAAAATTTTGCGCCACAGGGGGCTCTTCGCGCCGCCGCCGCAGACGTTCGAGCGCGGGATGGCAATGCCAAGGGACTTCGCGACCTCAAACGAGTCGCGGATGGCGAACGCCACACCCTCGAGGACAGCCTGCACGAGGTCTGCCCGGCTGGTGTCCATCGTCATGCCGGTGAAGGTGCCGCGGGCGTTCGTATCGTTGATGGGGCTGCGCTCGCCCATGAGGTACGGCAGGAAATAGACGTGGTTTTCGCCGAGCTTTTCGTCGGTGATATCCGCCTGTTCGCCCGCGAAATCGGAGGTCTTCAGAATTTCTTCGCACAGCCACTTGTTGCAGCTCGCGGCAGAGAGCATGCAGCCCATGAGGTGATAGCCGCCGTCGGCGTGGGCAAAGGCGTGCAGGGCGTTGTTGGGGTCGACGCCGAATTTGTCGGACGAGATGAAGATCGTGCCGGACGTGCCCAAGCTGATGTTGCAGCCGCCCGCGCCGACCGTGCCGGTGCCGACCGCCGCCGCGGCGTTGTCGCCCGCGCCAGCCACGACCTTGACGGTCTCCGGCAGGCCCAGCGTCTGCGCGGCTTCCTTCGTCAGCGTGCCGACGACCGCAAAGCTCTCAAAGAGCTGCGGCATCTGGCTTTCCGAAACGCCGCAGATGTCAAGCATTTCCTTTGACCAGCACTTGTGCTGCACGTCCAGCAGCAGCATCCCGGACGCGTCGGAGTAATCGCAGGCATGGACGCCGGTGAGCTTGTAGGTCAGGTAGTCCTTCGGGAGCATGATCTTTGCAATCTTTTTGAAGTTTTCCGGCTCGTTTTCACGCATCCAGAGGAGCTTCGGGGCAGTAAAGCCCGCGAAGGCGATGTTGGCCGTCAGCGAGGACAGCTTGTCTTTGCCGACGACGTTATTGAGATAGTCGACTTCTTTGGACGTGCGCCCATCGTTCCACAAAATCGCCGGGCGGATGACGTGATCTGCTGCATCCAGCGCGACGAGGCCGTGCATCTGGCCGCCTGTGCCGATGCCTGCAACTTCACTTGCGTCAAAGCCGCGCAGCAGCTCGGGAACACCGGTCACAACTGCGCTCCACCAGTCCTCGGGCTTCTGCTCCGACCAGCCGGGGTGTGGGAAGATGAGCGGATACTCGTGCGTGACCTCGTTCACGATCGCGCCGGCTTCATCCACCAGCAGCAGCTTGCACGCGGACGTGCCGAGATCGATACCGATAAAATACATGGCTGCCTCCTTTTCCGCCGCAGCCGCCGGGGGCAGACTGCGCCGCAACATTTATGAACTGATTTTATAATTCTTTTTTATAAAATTCAATCACCTGCGCGAATTTTTTTAAATTTTTGTTGGTTCTGCTCAAAATCGCATGGAAATCTTCGTATATTCTACACGTCATCTTTTTCTTTTAAAAAATTCACATCTTGACTTTTGTAAAAGTTCTGATAAAATAGAGGTAAAATCGCAAGAATTTTGGAGGTGACCGGCATGGCGGAGGTCTCTGCCCTCGACCAGACCATCAGCGCCCGCCGCAGGCAGACGCGCAGCAGCATCTACCGGTATTTGTACGAGGCGGGCGTCCCCTGCTCCAAGCAGCAGATCGCCGCGGCCCTGGGCCTCAGCCTGCCGACGGTCTATCAGAACCTGACGGAGCTGGCCGCGGCCGGGCTCATCGGTGAGGCGGGCATGCAGCCGTCCTCCGGCGGGCGGCCGGCCACGCAGCTTTCGATCCTCGCGGACGCGCGGCTCTCCGCGGGCGTGTGCATCACGCGGCAGCGGCTGCGCTTCATCCTGACGGACCTGAGCCGCCGCGAGCTCGGCTATAAGGACGTCCGCCACCAGAAGGACGTCTCCGACCCGGACTACAGCGCGTTCCTCGCCGCGCAGCTCGAGCGGTTTCTGGATGAGAATGGGGTCGACCGGGGGAAGCTTCTGGGCGTCGGCGTTTCGCTCGCGGGCGTCATCTCCGCGGAGAGCCGCTCGATCCTCTTCGCGCCGACGCTGGCGCTGCGCGACGTGCCGTTTTCGCAGCTCCTGCAGGCCATCCCCTACCCCACGCGGCTGGAAAACGACGGGACCTGCGGCGGCTTTGCCGAGTGGTTCTCCTCACCCGGCACGCGAAATATCGCCTTTTTGTCCATTGAGGACGGCGTGGGCGGCTCTGTGCTGGTCAACGGCGCGCAGTTCACCGGCGACAACGGCCGCAGCGGCGAATTCGGCCACATGTGCGTTGAGCCCGGCGGGCTGCCGTGCAAATGCGGCCGCCGCGGCTGTCTGGAGGCCTATTGCTCCGCCACACGGCTGACGGAGGTCTCCGGCGTGACGCTGCGGGAATTTTTCCTCGGCGTCGAGTGCGGCAACAGCGCCTACCGGACGCTGCTGGACGATTATCTGCGCCATCTTGCCATCGGCATCCACAACATCCGCCTCGCGCTCGACTGCGACGTCGTGCTCGGCGGCTTCATGGCGAAGTTCCTCGAGCCCTATCTGCCGCAGCTGCGCGACCAGCTCGCCCAGCTTGACCCCTTCGACGCCGCCGGCGCCTACCTCCACCTCAGCCGCTACCCCAAGCACGCCGCCCTGATCGGCGCCGCCCTCTACTTCGTCAAACAGTTCCTCGATCAGGTGTGAGACGCAGCTTATGCCTTCCTCTATGAGGGGAAGGTGGCACGGCGAAGCCGTGACGGATGAGGTGGGGGCAGTTTCGTCTACGCAGCGCTGTCCACCTCATCAGTCAGCCTGCGGCCGACAGCTTCCCCTCATAGGGGAAGGCATTGGGTGCCTGCAAATTCATAAAACTTCCCCGCAAAAAGGTGCAGCCTGACAAACTCAGACTGCACCTTCTATTTGTGGCAAATATTCTAAGGCAACCAGCTGCAAATTTGATACCCACGTATCAGGCGGCGCGCAGCAGAACCTCGTAGGATGACCATCGGGTGGAACGACGCCTGAAACATTGGGACTTGCCTGAATTTAGAGGCAGGAAGCACCAAACGCTTCCAAGCGCCCCTTTTCTCTCCTATCTTTTCCCGCGCATGGGAAAAGATAGGGCCGTCGGAGACACGTCAGAAACGACCACGGCGGAACGAGCCGCCGCAAGCGACGTCTCTTATCCTCTGTGCTCGTTTCTTCCTTTCCAAACCGCAAACTGAATTTGCGGTTTGGGTTTTTCTATGCAAATCTGTGACAACCTCTCAGTCTCGGCTGCGCCGAGCCAGCTCCCCTGGAAGGGGAGCCTTGGGATCTCATGCTTCCCGGACGGGGATGGTGATCTCGGTGACGAATTTTTCGGTGTCGTTCGTCAGGCCGTAGTCGATCAGGGTGATCTCGCGGGAGAAGCCGTCCGGCTGCAGGCCGTTTGCGCGGGTATAGTCCATCAGGCGGCGGTTGGCGATGACGGTGATCACGATGAAGGAGATCTGGATAAACCCGTCCTGCACGGAGATGGGGACGCCAATCTTCAAGATCGCGTCCATCACCGGCTTCTGCGGGCGCAGGTCCGCCTTTGCCAGCGGCATGGTCCTTCTGCGCACGATCACCGCGAGGCTGATCGCCACGCTGATGGCCTGCGAGAGCGACGTGCCGAGCGCGGCCCCGGCAGGACCAAGGTGCAGCGCGCCGATAAACAGGTAGTCAAGCGCGATATTGACCAGGCAGGCAATGAAGATAAAGATCATCGGGCTTTTGGAATCGCCCATGCCGCGGAAGATGGTGCTGAGGATATTATACGCCGTAATGCACGGAATGCCAGGAAAACAAATCGTCAGATAGCGGACCGTCCCCTCGACCGCCGCCTCCGGCGTCGACATGACGGCCGTGATCGGGCGGCGGAGCAGCAGCAGCCCGGCCGTCAGCACGAGCGAGAGCGACAGAAACAGCGTCACCGTATTGCCCGTGGCCGCGGCGGCCTGCGGCCGGTCGTCCGCGCCGATGGCCCGCGCGATCGAGACTGTCGTGCCCATCGCCAGCCCCACGATCATGACCGTCAGCATGTGCATGACCTGCGAGCCGACGGCGACGGCCGTCGTCCCCGCGACGCCCTCATACTGGCCAATGATGAACAGGTCCGCCATCCCATAGAGCGTCTGCAGCAGGTAAGACAGCAGATACGGCAGCGAAAACCCGATTAGCTGCCTGCCCACGCTGCCGGTCGTCAGATTCTTTTCCATCCGGATCCCTCCCTTTTGCCCCGTATGATAAACCCTGCAACCGTTGCAGAGTCAAGCCCCGCACGCAAAAAATCCAAATCCCGCAGAAATTCGATTTCAGGGTTTACTTTTCGGGCGGTTTCTTTTATAATGAGTGCGTTTGCGTGCCGGCACGCAGAAAAACGCAGAGGAGGCGGGCGACTTGCACCTCAAAACCAGATTTCACGGGCAGATGTCCGACACGTTCCATGCGGCCGTGTTCGTCACGCTCTCGGGCGGCTTTCAGGACGCCTATACCTATATCTGCCGCGGGCAGGTCTTTGCCAACGCGCAGACGGGCAACATCGTGCTTCTGAGCGCGGCGCTGCTGCGGGCTGCTGCTGGTGAGCTTCGCGCTGATGTTCGTGCGCGACGAGCGCGAGAGCTGAGCTTCCTATCAAAAAAGTCAAGGAATGTTCACAAAACGTTCCTTGACTTTTCATATTTTTTGCTTATAATTTAGTTTGATATTGAACAGTTCGATATTGGAGGTCTTTTGTATGCCGGAACCGATGCTGACCGCTTCTGTCATGTTTGCCAACGCGGCGAGATTCGCCGACGCCTATCATACCGCCATCGCGCCGCTGTGCGCGTCGACGGGGCTGCCGCCGGCGGCGGCCGACATCCTGCTGTTTCTGGCCAACAACCCCGGCTGCGAGACAGCGGGCGAGATCTGCCGGATGCGGGGGATGAAGCCCGCGCTCGTGTCGTTCCACATCGACCGGCTCGTGGGCGAGGGCTATCTGCTCCGCCAGCCCGTCCCCGGCGACCGGCGCAAGACGGCGCTCGTGCTGACCGCGCAGGCGCAGCCCATCGTCGCCGAGGGGCGCGAGCTGCAGCGGGCCTTCGCCGACCGGCTGGCCGAGGGGCTGAGCGCGGAAGATCTGGCGCACTTCCGCCGCTGCGTCGCCATCTTTGACCGCAATATCGAGCAGATCCGCGCCGAAAAATCCAAAAGAACGGAGATCCAGAACCCATGATCCAGCTACTCAAACGTATGCGCAGACGCGAAGCGCTGATGGCGCTGCTCTGCGCGGTCCTGGTCGTCGGGCAGGTCTATTTTGACCTGCGGCTGCCGGACTATATGACCGAGCTCACCAAGCTCATCAAAACGCCCGGCAGCAACACGGGCGATATCCTGTCCGTCGGCGGAGAAATGCTGCTGTGCACGCTGTGCAGCGCCGTGCTCGCCGTCTGCTGCGGGTATCTGTCCGCGCGGACGGCTGCGGGCTTCAGCTTTTCCGTGCGCCGTGACCTGTTCCACCACGTGATGGACGCGGGCAGCGAGGAGATGCAGACCGTCTCCGTCCCCAGCCTCATCACGCGCACGACCAACGACATCACCCAGATCCAGATGATCGTCGCGATGGGCCTGCAGATGCTCATGAAGGCCCCGATCATGGCCGTGTGGGCCGTGATCAAGATCCTCGGCAAGAGCTGGACGCTCTCGGCCGTGACAGCGGGCTTCGTCGTGGCGCTGGTCACGCTGGTGCTGCTCATCATGTCGAGCTGCCTGCCCCGGTTCCGCAGGGTACAGAAGAAGACGGACGAGATCAACCGCGTCGCCCGGGAGAATCTGACCGGCATCAACGTCGTACACGCCTTCGGCGCAGAGGACTATCAGAACAAGAAATTCGACGGCCCGAGCCGCGATATGATGGACCTGCAGCTGAAAAACCAGCGTCTTTTCGCTCTGCTGCAGCCCGCGATGGGCCTCGGCATGAACGGTCTCGCGCTCGCCATCTACTGGGTCGGCGCGGCGCTGGTCGAGTCGATCGCGCGGACGGATATGGCCGGGCGGCTGACGATGTTCACGAATGTGCTCGTGTTCAGCACGTATGCGACGTACGTGGTCATGTCGTTCATGATGCTCGAGATGATCTTCATGCTGCTGCCGCAGGCGCAGGTCTCGGCGGAGCGCATCAACGAGGTGCTGAACACGAAGCCCCACGTCGTCGAAGGCTCGAAGACCGAAGGGCGCGAGACCGGCACGGTCGAATTCCGCGACGTCTCCTTCCGCTATCCCCATGCAGCCGCCGACGAGCTCGAGCACATCAGCTTCCGCGTCGAGCGCGGCCAGACGCTCGCCATCATCGGCGCGACCGGCAGCGGCAAGACGACACTCGCCGGCCTCATCCCGCGGTTCTATGACGCGACGCAGGGCACCGTCCTGGTCGACGGCGTCGACGTGCGGGATTATACCTTTGACGCCCTGTACGACAGGCTCGGCTACGTGACGCAGAAGGCCGTGCTCTTCTCCGGCACCGTGCAGGACAATATTTTCTTCGGCCAGAGCGAAGCCGCGGATACCGACGAGACACTGCAGCAGGCGCTGCAGCTGTCGCAGGCGGCAGAGTTCGTGGACCGCTACCCGGAAAAGGCCGCGCACCCCATCGCGCAGCTGGGCCGGAACGTCTCCGGCGGGCAGAAGCAGCGGCTGTCGATCGCGCGGGCGCTGGCAAGACGGCCGGAGATCCTGATCTTCGACGATTCGTTCTCCGCGCTGGACTATAAGACCGACGCGACCCTGCGCGAAGGGCTTGCAAAGCAGCTGCCCGGCACGACGAAGATCATCGTCGCCCAGCGCATCAGCACCATCCGCCACGCGGATCAGATCCTCGTCCTCGACCGCGGCGAGATCGCCGGGCTCGGCACGCATGACGCGCTGATGGCGTCCTGCCCCGTCTACCGGGAGATCGCCATGTCGCAGCTGAGCGAGGAAGAACTCAAAAAAGGAGGCGCATCCAAATGAGACCCAACATGCGTCCAACGGAAAAAACGGACCTTAAGGGCGCGCTGCGCAGTCTGACGGTCTATCTGCAGAAGAGCCTCGGCGTGATCCTTCTCGCGCTGGTGCTGGCGGCGCTCAGCGCCGTGCTGACCATCATCGGGCCGGATCAGGTCGGTAAGATCGCGACGCTCATGTCCGAGGGCCTGGTCGGCGGCATCGACCTTGCCGCGGTAGCAAGGGTCGGCGTGCTGCTGGCCGTGATCTACGGGCTGAGCGCGCTCTTCGGCTTCATCCAGCACTATATCATGGCGAGCGTCACGCTCAAAATGTCCTACCGGATGCGCGGCGAGCTGTCGGAAAAGATCAACCGCGTGCCGCAGAAATATTTCAACTTCCACGCGCAGGGCGATATCCTCAGCCGCATCACCAACGACGTCTCCACGCTCCAGCAGGGTCTGACCAACAGCCTGCCGACGATCATCTCGGCCGCGACGCAGTTCATCGGCTGCCTCATCATGATGTTCGTGACCGAGTGGCGTCTGGCGCTGGCCGCGCTGGGCATCACGCTGGTGGGGCTCCTGCTGACGGTGCTCATCATGTCCCGCTCGCAGAAGTACTTTACCGCCCGGCAGGAGAGCCTCGGCGCGCTGAACGGCTATGTGGAGGAGATGTATTCCGGCCACGAGGTCGTGCGCATCTCCCGCGCCGAAGCGCCCGTCGGGGAGAAGTTCGACACGCTCAACGACGCGGTCTACGACGCCAACTGGCGCTCGCAGTTCCTCTCCGGCATCATGCAGCCGCTCATGAACGTCATCGGCAACCTGTCGTATGTCGCCGTGTGCGTGCTGGGGTCGATTTTGGCTCTGCAGGGCATCATCGACATCGGCGTCATCGTCTCGTTCATCCTGTACGTGCGCCTGTTCACCTCGCCCCTGACCCAAATCGCGCAGGGCATGACGAACCTGCAGACGGCCTCCGCCTCCGCGCACCGCATCTTCGACTTCCTTGCGAGCGAGGAGCTGCCGGACGAGCAGGCAAAGCCGCAGCTGCCCCGCCCGGTCCGCGGCGCGGTCGACTTCGAGCACGTCCGCTTCAGCTACCCGGATTCCCCGGATAAGATCATCATCAAGGACTTCTCCGCGCACGTCGCCCCCGGCCAGAAGGTCGCCATCGTCGGTCCCACCGGCGCGGGCAAGACGACGATGGTCAATCTGCTGATGCGCTTCTACGAGCTGACGGACGGCTGCATCAAAATTGACGGCGTTCCGACGACGGACATCCAGCGCGAGGACGTGCAGCGCCTGTTCGGCATGGTGCTGCAGGACACGTGGCTGTTCGAGGGCACGGTCCGTGAAAACCTCGTCTACAACCTCCCCGGCGTGACCGACGCGCAGCTCGAGACGGTCTGCCGCGCCTGCGGGCTGGATAAATTCGTCCATTCTCTGCCCGAGGGCTTCGACACCGTCCTGTCTGAGAGCACGAGCATCTCCGCCGGGCAGAAGCAACTGCTGACCATCGCCCGCGCCATGCTGCAGAACGCGCCCATGCTCATCCTCGACGAGGCGACGAGCTCCGTCGACACGCGCACCGAGCTTCTCATCCAGCGCGCGATGGATCAGCTGACGGAAAACCGCACGAGCTTCGTCATCGCCCACCGCCTCTCGACGATCAAAAACGCCGACCTCATCCTCGTCATGAAAGACGGCGACGTCATCGAAAGCGGCACCCACGAGACCCTCATGCAGCAGGGCGGCTTCTACGCAGCCCTCTACAACAGCCAGTTCGAGCAGGCGTCGTAAAAAGGCTTCCCTTGACAAGGGGAGCCTTGGAGCCTGCAAATTCATAAAACCTCCCCGCAAAAAGGTGCAGTCTGACAAACTCAGACTGCACCTTCTATTTGCTGCAAATATTCAAAGGCAACGACTCATAAAACTGATTCCTACATATCAGGTGGCGCGTACCAAGACGCCCGTGAGGTGACTATCGTGTGGAACGACGTCTGAAACATTGAGACTCACCTGAAATCAGAGGCAGGAAGCACCAAACGCAACCAAGCGCCCCTTTTCTCCCCCTTCTTTTCCGGCAAGACGGAAAAGAAGGGGCCGTCGGAGACATGGGGCAGTCGCAAATTTGTGACAACCTCTCAGGCACTACGCGCCAGCTCCCCCGCAAGGGGAGCCTCTGGGCGTTCGGTTGCTTATTTCAGATCTTTCGCTTATAATTTCCATAGACCACCGCGCCGTCTTTGGCGACGATGAACGCGTGGGGGTCATGTTTGCAGACGATGGCGCGCAGGCGGCTGATCTCGTATTTGGTGACGAGGATATAGAAGATGTGCACCGGCTGGCCGGTGTATTCGCCCACGCCCTCGTAGCGCGTGATGCCGCGGTGCAGGTCAACGAGGATCTCGTGCTCCATCTCGGGGCTGAGGACCTTCGTGACGACCGTGACCTCGACGTTGATGTTCTGCATGTGCAGCTTATCCATCGCCGTGGTGGAGATGAACGAGAAGAGGATCGAATAGATCGCCGTCGACAGGTTGAACGCGGCTGCGCAGATGGCGTAGAGCGCCAGATTCCAGATCAGATTCACATGGCCGATGGAGGTATGCGAGCCGCGCTTGAGGAGCATCATGCCGATGACGTCCATGCCGCCCGACGTGCCGCCCATCCAGAGCGTGATGCCGATACCGCAGCCGCAGAGCATGCCGCCGATCAGACACTCGGCCAGCTTATCGCCGCCCAGAATGCCCGTCCGCGGGACAAGAGAGAGAAACACCGTCGTCGACGTGACGGACAGCAGGGTCTTGAACACCACGCGGTGATCGATCCGCCGCCACGCGATGCATAAAATCGGAAGGTTGATTGCATAGTTGATGATGCCCGCGATATCGATCTTCAGCTCCAGCCCGGTCACGTGCAGAAATAAGGTACGCAGCAGCTGCGCAAAGCCCATAATTCCGCCCGTATAGAGCCCTGCGGGCACCACAAACAGGTTGATCCCCAGCGAATACAAAAATCCTGCTCCGATGATGCCGAGGCAGTGGAGCACCTCCTGCTTCGAAACTGCAAGTTTTTGCAACTGCTCTTGCATTTTTCTCTTTCCTCCCGTTCTTTATGAACGAATTCATGCATTTTGCATGGTGAGCATAGCACGGCAGGCGAAAAAAATCAACCCAAAATCCTGCAACCAGCGCGAAATTTTCCGGTCTGTATGAGCAGGAGAACCAGAGGAGGTCCGATATGGAAGACGAAACGATCCTTGATCTGTACTTTGCCCGCGAAGAGCGGGCCATTGCCGAGACCGGCAAAAAATACGGCGGCTACTGCCGCTCCATCGCCTTCAACATCCTGCGCAGCCACGAGGATACGGAGGAATGCGTCAGCGACACGTGGCTGCACACCTGGAACGCCATCCCGCCCGCGCGGCCCGGCTGTCTGCGCGCGTTTGTCGGGCGCATCACGCGCAATCTGTCCTTTACGCGCTGGGAGGCAGCCCGCGCGCAGAAGCGCGGCGGCGGGCAGACGGAGATCCTGCTCTCGGAGCTTGCCGACTGCCTGCCGGGCGGCGAGCGCGTCGACGCGCGGCTGGACGCACAGGCCGTCACGCTGACGATCGAGGCATATCTGCGCACGCAGACGCGCGAGAACCGGCAGCTGTTCGTCCGCCGGTATTACTACGGTGACTCTGTCCGGCGCTTATCCGGCCTGTTCGGCCTGTCGGAAAACACGGTCAAGTCCCGGCTGTTCCGCCTGCGCGCGGGACTGCGCGACGCGCTTTTGAAGGAGGGGATCGCGGTATGACGACGAAAGACCTGTTCCGCTGCATCGGAAACCTGAGCGACGGCATGATCGAAGAGGCCGCCGACATCAGGCGGAAGCCGCGCTGGCTGCCCATCGCGGCGCTGGCCGCGTGTGCGGTGCTGGCCATCTCCATCCCGCTGGCCGTGCGCAGCGCGAACAGCACCAAATCGGCCTCCACCGCGGACACCAGTGCGGCGGAAACGCCCGCCGCGGAAGCGCCTGCGGAAGCGCCTGCGGAAACAGACAGCGCCGTCGGGGCGACCGAGAGTCCGCGCGAACCGGAGGCCAGCGACGGCTGGGACGACGGTGACGCGGCGGCGCGCATTCTGGCGACAGAGATCGGCGGTCTGCGGCTGGGGATGACGGAGGCAGAAGTCGCGTCCCTGCATGACGGGCCTGATTCCTTCAGCAACAGCGGCGCCGTGGAACGCGGCGACGGACTGCAGGAGATCTGCTGGTTCTACAACACGTCCGGCAGTGCAGACGTCCTGTACGACGCGTCACTGACGCTTGTGGGAGACGATGTGCGCGATGGCCCTGACGCCGTACTCTGTTCGATCTGGGTCACGTCGCCCAGCACCTGGACGCTCGATACCGGCATCGGCATCGGCAGTCCGCAGGAGGCCGTCGATGCCGCATACCCGGACGCAGCATTTGCCCCCGGCAGCGCGGAAAACACCTGGATCTACAGCTATACCGCGGGAGACCTGTATCTGCGCATCCTCGTAACAGACGGCGAGGTCTCGAGTATCGATCTGGGCGGTCTGAACGAATATCACCTCCCGGATGAGGAGAAACCGGCCCCCGCCGACCCCTACACCTTCACTCCCTACGACACGCTCTCCGGCGGGACGGTCACGGCCTATACCCGCACGGAAGACGGCTGGACGCAGCAGGTCCTGACGGAAAAGCGGGCGAAGCTGCTCGTGACCGCGTTCAACATCATGGACCCGGAGCCGGGCGACACGCAGGGCGAGCCCATCGTCTGGCTGGTATTTGAATCCGGCGGCGTCGCCGCCCTGTATGACGAGACGGGCGCGGGCGCGATCTACCGGCTGGAAGACCCCTCCGCCTTCGAAGCCGCGCTGGCCGCAAACGAAGACCCCTCCCCCGCCCTGACCCTGATCGAGTCCTGCGTCTTCCCCGACGTCTGGGACAACGTGCAGCAAGCACTGGAGCAGTAAGCCCCCTGCCTTCCCCTCATAGGGGAAGCCTTGGGGTGCGCAGTTCTAAAGCCTCCCCTTCCAGGGGAGGTGGCTCGGCGCAGCCGAGACGGAGAGGTCGCTGCAAATTTGCGACAACCTCTCAGTCAGCCTTCGGCTGCCAGCTCCCCTGAAAGGGGAGCCTTGGATGGTGCGTTCTGTAGGGGCTGGGCTCTGCTCCGCCCGTTGTTCCGATGAGATCGGCACCCGCGGGCGGAGCAGATCCCCGCCCCTACATGGAGAAAACCCCCTTCCCCGCAGTGCGGGGAAGGGGGTTTTGTTTGGGGGTCACAGCTTTTCGTCGTCGATCATTTCCTCGGTCACGATGGATTCCGGGGTGTTGAGGGTGTCGAAATCGCGGTAGGCCTTGAGGCCGGAGCCGGCGGGGATGAGCTTGCCGATGATGACGTTCTCCTTGAGGCCCACGAGGTGGTCGACCTTACCCTTGATGGCGGCGTCGGTCAGGACCTTGGTGGTCTCCTGGAAGGAAGCGGCGGACAGCCAGGACTCCGTTGCCAGAGACGCCTTCGTGATGCCCATGAGGATAAGGCTGTCGGTCGCGAGCCGCAGCTCGGTCTCGCCCGCGTCGATGCGGGCCTGGACGGCCGCGTTGGCATCTTCAAACTCGAAGACATCGACCACGGTGCCGCTGAGCAGCGTGGTATCGCCGGGATCCTCGACGCGGACCTTGCGCATCATCTGACGGATGATGACCTCGATGTGCTTCTCGTTGATGTCGACGCCCTGCTGGCGGTACACGGCGAGAACGCCCTGCGTCAGGTAATCCTGCACGGCCTCGATGCCGGAGATGCGCAGCACGTCGTGCGGGTTCAGCGCGCCGTCGGTGATGGGCTCACCCTTGCGCACGCGCTTGCCGTGCTCGACCTTCAGACCCACGGAGTACGGGACCTGATACTGCTTGACCTCGCCGTCGTCGGCGGTGATGGTGATGTTGCGAAGCGCGGTACGGTGGGAATCGTCGACGTCGACAACGCCGTCGATCTCGGAGATCTGCGCCATCTTCTTGGGCTTTCTGGCCTCGAAGAGTTCTTCGACTCGCGGAAGACCCTGCGTGATATCGTCGCCGGCGACGCCGCCGGTGTGGAAGGTACGCATGGTCAGCTGCGTGCCCGGCTCGCCGATGGACTGCGCGGCGATGATGCCGACGGCCTCGCCGAGGTTGACGAGCTCGCTCGTCGCCAGGTTCATGCCGTAGCAGCGGGCGCAGACGCCGGAGCGTGCCTTGCAGCCGAGGACGGAGCGGACGTAGACCTTATCGATGCCGTGCGCGATGAACTTGGCCGCGTCTTCCTCGCGGAGCATGACGTCCTTGGAGTGCAGCAGCTCGCCCGTCTGCGGGTCGGTGATGTCGTAGACCGGGTAGCGGCCGCGGATGCGGTTGCCGAAGGAGTCGATGAGCTGGCCCTTTTCGTAGTAGTCGCCCTTCCAGCTGCCGTTGGTAGAGCCGCAGTCGTTTTCGCGGATGATGACGTCCTGGCAGACGTCGACCATGCGGCGGGTCAGGTAGCCGGAGTCCGCGGTACGAAGGGCGGTATCGGTCATGCCCTTTCGAGCGCCTCGGGAGGAGATGAAGTATTCGAGGGCGGACAGGCCTTCACGGAAGTTCGCTTTGATAGGAATTTCGATCGTGCGGCCGTTCGTATCTGCCATCAGGCCGCGCATACCGGCCAGCTGACGGATCTGGTTCATGCTGCCTCGGGCGCCGGAATCGGCCATCATGAAGATCGGGTTGAAGCGCTTGAGGTTCGACTGCAGCGCGTCGGTGACGTCCTTGATGGACTTCTCCCACTGCTGGACGGTCAGGCGGTAGCGTTCGTCGTTGGTGATGAAGCCGCGCTTGAACTGGCGGTCGATCTTGACGACTTCCTTCTCCGCCTCGTGGATGAGCTCGTATTTCTTCTCCGGGATCTCCATATCGGCGATGGAGACGGTGATGGAGGCTCTGGTGGAGTACTTGTAGCCGAGGGCCTTGACCTTGTCGAGCATCTCGGTCGACTGCGTGAAGCCGTTGATGCGGATACACTTGTCGATGATCTTGCCGAGCTGCTTCTTGCCGACGACGAAGTCGATCTCCAGCGGGAACTGGTCGTCGACGGTCTCGCGCTTCTTGAAGCCGAGGTTCTGCGGGATGGCGTCGTTGATGATCAGACGGCCGACGGTCGCGTCGATGATGCGGTGCTCCTTCTTGCCGTCGATCTCGAGCTCTTTCCAGACCTTGATGGGGTCATGCATGGCGATCATGCCGTCGGCATAAGCCATCATGGCCTCGTCTTCGTCGTGGTAGAACTTGAAATACTCCTTCGGGCGGACGTCGCCGGCCGCGTGGGCCTGACGGGCGTATTCGCCGACGGTGCGGACGTAGATGTGGTTCTCTTCCTTGATATCGGCGTCGGAATCCCAGATGTTCCAGACGTAGATGACCTCGTCGGGCTGGATCTCGCCGGCGTCCAGCGCGGCCACAGCCTGGCCCAGCGTCTGGTAGGAGCCGGGGATGGTCTCCGGGCGGTCGGTCTCGTTTTCGAGCAGCGCGCCGCGGGTGCGCAGATAGTACTGGTAGTCCTCCGCTTCGGCGTCATCCCAGATGTTCTTGATCCAGATGGGCTTCTCATACGGCAGCTTGCCGCACTCGAGCAGCGGGAAGATCTCGTGGATGGTGTCGTAGGCGTCGACATCGTAGCGCTGGTAGGTCAGATAGTAGGTGCCGAGGATCATATCCTGCGTCGGCACGGTGACCGGCTTGCCGTCCTGCGGACGGAGCAGGTTGTTGGCCGAGAGCATCAGGATGCGGGCCTCTGCCTGCGCTTCGGCGGACAGCGGCACGTGAATGGCCATCTGGTCGCCGTCGAAGTCAGCGTTGAACGCGGTGCAGCAGAGCGGATGGAGCTTGAGCGCACGGCCCTCGACGAGGACGGGCTCAAACGCCTGGATGCCGAGGCGGTGCAGCGTCGGCGCACGGTTGAGCATGACCGGGCGGTCCTTGATGATGTCTTCGAGCGCGTCCCAGACCTCGTCCTTGCCCTTGTCGATCATCTTCTTGGCGGACTTGATGTTGTTGGCAAGACCGTCTTCGACGAGCTTCTTCATGACGAACGGGCGGAACAGCTCGATGGCCATTTCCTTCGGCACGCCGCACTGGTAGAGCTTCAGCTCCGGGCCGACGACGATGACGGAACGGCCGGAATAGTCGACACGCTTGCCGAGCAGGTTCTGGCGGAAGCGGCCCTGCTTGCCCTTGAGCATGTCGCTGAGGGACTTGAGCGCGCGGTTGTTCGCGCCGGTGACGGCACGGCCGCGGCGGCCATTGTCGATCAGAGCGTCGACGGCTTCCTGCAGCATGCGCTTTTCGTTGCGGACGATGATGTCCGGCGCCTGCAGCTGGATCAGTCTCTTCAGACGGTTGTTGCGGTTGATGACGCGGCGGTAAAGGTCGTTGAGGTCGGAGGTTGCAAAGCGGCCGCCGTCGAGCTGGACCATCGGGCGCAGCTCGGGCGGGATGACGGGCAGCACGTCCATGATCATCCACGTCGGGTCGTTGCCGGAAATGCGGAAGGACTCGACCACTTCGAGGCGCTTGATGATGCGCAGCTTCTTCTGGCCCGAAGCGTCCTTCAGCTCGGACTTGAGCTGCTCGGAAAGCTCATTGAGGTCGATCTGCTGCAGCAGCTCCTTGACGGCTTCGGCGCCCATGCCGGCCTTGAAGTCGTCCTCATACTTTTCGCGCATGTCGCGGTATTCTTTTTCGGACAGGATCTGATTCTTGGCCAGCGGGCAGTCGCCGGGATCGGTGACGATGTAGCTGGCGAAGTACAAAACCTTTTCGAGGATGCGGGGGCTGATATCGAGGAGCAGACCCATGCGGGACGGGATGCCCTTGAAATACCAGATGTGGCTGCAGGGCGCGGCGAGCTCGATATGGCCCATGCGCTCGCGGCGGACCTTGGCGCGCGTGACCTCGACGCCGCAGCGGTCGCAGATCTTGCCCTTGTAGCGGATCTTCTTATACTTGCCGC
>ERZ506979.538-NODE-538-length-23250-cov-4.246432_pt1 | contig 23250 bp, 20 predicted proteins | sample MGYA00512887_ERZ506979 | MGnify/ENA metagenome assembly ERZ506979 | reverse complement strand
CGCTCGGCCACGTGTCGGCCCTGCTGTCCGGGGCCATGATCAATGCCGGGCTCTACGGCCTGATCCGCAGCCTGAACGTGCTGTCGGCTCCTGGGGCCGCGCCCGAATGGTGGGGCTGGAGCCTGTTGCTGCTGGGCCTGGCCACCGGCCTCATGGGCATTCTGAAAGCTCTGGCGCAGAGCAATCTTAAACGCCTGCTGGCCTATTCCAGCGTGGAGAACATGGGCCTCATGTTCATGGGCGTGGGGGCCGGGCTTATCGGCCAGACCTCCGGCAATGCCTGGATCGCCCTGCTGGGTTTCGCGGGCGCGCTGCTGCACATGCTCAACCACGCGGGATTCAAGGGCCTGCTTTTCCTCTGCGCGGGCGAAGTGCTGCACGCCACGGGCACGGTGCACATGGAACTGTTGGGCGGCCTGCAAAAACGCCTGCCCCTGCTGGGCGCGGCCTTTGCCCTGGGCGCGGCGGCCATTGCCTGCCTGCCGCCGCTGAGCGGCTTTGCCGGAGAGTTCGTGCTGGCCCTGGCCATGCTGGACGGTCCCGCGCTGCCCGGCGTGGAACGGCAGATAGGCCTGCTGCTGGCCCTGGCCGGTCTGGCCCTGATCAGCGGCCTGGCCGCCGCCCTCTATGCCAAAGCCTACGGCATCACCTTTCTGGGCGAAGCGCGCACGGGCTTCGCGGCCAACGCCCATGCCGTGTCCTGGCGCACGCTCTGGCCTCTGGCCCTGCCCGCCCTGGCCTGCGTGGCGGGCGGCCTGCTGGCCCCGCTCTTTTTCGGTCTGGCCTCGCTCACGGCCCTGAACGCGGCCCCCCTGCCCGACGGGCTGATTTCCGGCGCGCTGGAGGTCAAGGCCCAGGCGCAGAGCAGCCTGGGCATGGTCTCCCTGCTGGGCGCGGCGGGCCTCTGCCTGGCTCTGGCCCTCCTGCTGGGCCGCCGTTTTCTGCTGCGGCGGCGCGGCGCGCCAGCCGCGCGGACGGCACCGACGTGGGGCTGCGGCTTCCAGGCAGGCACGGCGCGCATTCAATATACGGACGCCTCCTTTTCCGAACCTCTGGCCAAGGTTTTCGCCCCGGTCATGGGCCTCAAGGTGCGCCGCCATCAGGTAAGCGGTCTTTTCCCCAGCCGCGCGGCCCTCAACGTGACCGCGCCGGACCGCCTGCGCAGCGGCCTGTTCACGCCCCTGTTCGAGGCTGTGGAGCGCCTGTGCAATGCCTGCAAGATCATCCAGCACGGCAAAATCCACCTCTATATCCTCTATATTCTGGCCACGGTGGTAGGCCTGCTGGTCTGGGGGCTGCACACATGAATCAGGGCACGGCCTTTTACCTCCTTCAGCTTTTCCTGGCGCTGATCCTGGCCCCGCTGCTGCCCGGCATCATCAACCGGGTCAAAGCCAAATTCGCGGGCCGCCGGGGCAAGCCCCTGCTCCAGACATACTATGATCTGGCCCGCCTGCTGCGCAAAAGCGAAGTGGTCGGCCGCACAGCGACCTGGACCTTTGCCGCCGGTCCCGGCGTGGCCCTGGCCGCAACGCTCTGCGCTCTGGCCCTGCTGCCCCTGGGCGGCGCAGCCTCGCCTCTGGGCTTCGGCGGAGATTTTCTGCTGGCCGCCTACCTGCTGGGCATGGGACGCTTTGCCCTGGTTCTGGCGGCTCTGGACACCGGCTCATCCTTTGAAGGCATGGGCGCCAGCCGCGAAGCAGCCTTTTCGGCCCTGGCCGAACCCGTGCTCTTTCTGGCCTTTCTGGTGCTGACCAGCCTGAGTCTTGACCTCGGACGGCACACGGGACAGGGCATGGATCTGGCCGCAGCCTTTTCCCTCTCGGCCATGTTCGGGGGCCAGGCCGCGGGAGCATGGCTGGCGGGCCGCGCGGAACTGCTGCTGGTGCCGGCGGTCTTCTTCGTGCTGCTGCTGGTGGAGAACTGCCGCATCCCGGTGGATGATCCCAACACCCATCTGGAACTGACCATGATCCATGAAGTCATGGTGCTGGACCATTCCGGCCCCAATCTGGCCATGATCATTTACGGCGCGGCCCTCAAGCTCTGGTTTTTCGCCGCGCTCACAGCCGGGCTGCTGACGCCGCCCCTGCCGCTCTGGCAGCGGGCCGGGCTGTGCCTGCTGATGATCCTGGCCCTGGCCGCGGCCGTGGGCGTGGTGGAATCCGTCATGGCCCGCCTGCGGCTGACGCGCGTTCCCCATCTGCTGGGCGGCGCCGCGGCGCTGGCGTCCCTGGCCCTGATTCTGACCCAGGTGCGATAGGCAAGCGGAGAGGACGATGACGACACTCTTGCCCACCATTCTTTTTCTGCTCCTGCTCAACAACCTTTTGTTGCTGGGCGCGCCGCGCCTGCCGGGCCTGATCCGGCTCACGGCCTTTCAGGGCATTTTGCTGGCCGCGCTGCTGCTCTGCCTGGATCACGCCCTGCTGGCCGGGGCCGTGCTGCTGATCAAGGGCCTGCTGCTTCCCGGCCTGCTCACGCGCACCAGAAAAGGCCTGCACGCCGCCACAAGCCTCAAGCCCCGCCTGCACAGGGGACTGGGCATCCTGGCGGGCATGGCCGGACTGGTCTTCTCCCTTTGGCTGGAAGCCCGGCTGTTCATCCTGCCGGATCTTTTTCCGCCGCTTCTGCTGCCCACGGCCCTGACCACCCTGTTCTGCGGCCTGATTCTGGTGGTGGGACGGACCACGGCCCTCTCTCAGGTCATTGGCTATCTGGCGGCGGAAAACGGCATTTTTCTGCTGGGCGTGCCGCTGATGACCGCCGGCGCGGTCTGGTTTGAACTGGCCCTGTTGCTGGACGTTTTTGTGGCGGTCTTTGTCATGGGCATTGCCATCAACCACATTGGCGAAACCTTTGAATCCATTGACGTGGGGCGCTTTCGCAGCCTCAGGGACTAGACGCGCATGCTGGAAGCCCTGCTTTTTCTCCCGCTCTGCGCGGGCCTGATCATGCTGGCCGTGGGCAACGCCGCCTTCTGCCGGGGCCTTCTGCCCCTCACGGGCCTGGCCCACGCCGCCCTGTCCCTGTTGACCGCAGCGCGCGTGGCTCATGGGGAAAAGCCCACAGCCCTGGGCGGTCTGCTGGCTCCCGACCCGTTGGGCGCGCTCTTTCTGGCGCTGGCCAGCCTGCTCTTTCTGGCGGCCTCAATCTACGCCCTGGGCTATCTGCGCGAGGAAGAGAGCATTGAGGAGCGCACCTGCATTCAGGACGGCCGCCCTTTCACCAACGCGCCCGAGCGCCGCTTCACGGCCTGTCTCTGCTTTTTTCTCGCGGCCATGAGCCTGGTGACCACCACGCCGCATCTGGGGGCGCTCTGGGTGGGCATTGAAGCCACCACGCTGTCCAGTGCGCCGCTGATCTATTTTCACCGCCATCAGCGCTCCCTGGAAGCCACCTGGAAATACCTGATCATCTGTTCCGTGGGCATCGCCTTGGCCCTGCTGGGCAACATTCTGCTTTCCGTGGCCTTTTACGCGCCCGCCGGAATCGGAGGAAGCGAAATTCCGGCCGGGGACATGAACCAGACCGGCTGGTTCATCCGGCACGCCCACGCGGCCGCGCAACCCTGGCTCAAGGCGGCATTCATCTTTCTGCTGGTGGGCTACGGCACCAAGATGGGTCTGGCCCCCCTGCACAACTGGCTGCCCGACGCCCACAGTCAGGCCCCGTCCCTGGTTTCGGCCCTGCTTTCCGGCGCGCTGCTCAACTGCGCCCTGCTGGGCATACTGCGCGGGCACCAGATCATGCTGGCGGCGGACCTGGGCGGCTTCAGCGGCGGGCTGCTGGTCTTTTTCGGCCTGCTCTCCCTGATCACCGCCGCCATCTTCATTGTGGGCCAGGGCCATTACAAACGCCTGCTGGCCTATTCCAGCGTGGAACACATGGGCATTCTGGCCCTCGGCGCGGGCCTTGGCGGACTGGCGGCCCAAGGCGCGCTGTTGCACGCTGTTTGCCATTCCCTGACCAAGTGCATGCTCTTTCTGCTGGCAGGCAACATCCTGGCCCGTTACCACACCTTTTCCAGCTACGACGTGCGCGGTCTGCGCTGGACCATGCCCGTCACCGGCGCGCTCTGGACAGCGGGCTTTCTGGCCGTAGCCGGTTCGCCGCCCTTCGGCATCTTCGTCAGTGAATTCCTGATTCTCAAGGGCATGCTGGCGGGTGGTTCCCACGGCGTAGCCGCTGTCTATCTGACGGCTCTGGCCGTGATTTTCGTCGGCATGTCCGTGGCCGTGCTGCGCATGGTGCAGGGCAACCGGCCCACGGACGTTCCGCGGAACCGGCCTGAAGGCCTGCTGAGCGTGCAGCCGCCTCTGGTCCTGGGCCTGGCCGTGCTGACCCTGGGCATCTGGGTGCCCGACTGGCTGTGGCGCTTTCTGCAACGCGGCGCTGCGCTCATCGGGGGGTAGGGAACGTGGACATGTTTTCTTTTGATTACCGGCAGTCCGCGGACCTGGACAGCCTGCCCCGCCTGGACGCGGCGGAACTGCGCGAGCGCGTGATCCGGGCCGTGACCGGCGGCTGGCGCGTACTGGCCTTTTTCGGCCTGCCCGAAACGACGCGGTCCGGCGCGCCCGCGGGTCTCTGCTGTGTTCTGACGCATGACGCCGCGCGCACGCTGGCGGCCCTGCGCACGCCCCCGCTGGAACAGTTCCCCTCCCTTACGCCGGACTGCCCCCAGGTACATTATTTTGAGCGCGAAATTTACGAGCAATGGGGCCTGGAACCCGTGGGCCATCCCTGGCTCAAATTCGTGCGGCGCACGCCCGACGCGGAAGGGGACGGGGAGAGCGCCGCGTATCCCTTTTACCGGGTGGACGGCGGCGAAGTGCATGAAGTGGCCGTGGGGCCGGTGCATGCCGGGATTATCGAACCAGGGCATTTCCGCTTCCAATGCTATGGCGAAAACGTGCTGCATCTGGAAATCGCCCTGGGCTACCAGCATCGTGGCCTGGAAGACATGCTCGCCGCCGGTCCCGCTCATGGTCCGGCGCAGGCTCCGGCCTCCCGCCGCCTGCGTCTTCTGGAATGCGCCGCCGGGGATTCCAGCGTGGCCCACGCCACAGCCCATTGCGTCCTGTGGGAACGCCTGACCGGCCTGGACGTGTCCGAACGCGCCTGGCTTCTGCGCCGCGTGGGACTGGAACTGGAGCGCCTGGCCAATCACTGTGGCGACCTGGGCGCCATTGCCGGAGATACGGGCTTTCTGCCCACTTCTTCCTGGAACGGCCGCATCCGGGGCGATTTTCTGAACATGACCGCCGGCTTGTGCGGCAACCGCTTCGGACGCGGCCTGCTGCGTTACGGCGGCGCGGCCCATGATCTGTCCCCGGAGGACTGCCAAGATCTGACCACGCGGCTGCGCGCCGCCGGAAGGGACGCGCGCGGGGCCGTGGACATCATGCTGGATGCGGCCAGCGTGCGTGACCGGCTGAGCGGAACCGGCGCCCTGAGCGGCGCGCAGGCTCGCGCCCTGGGTCTGGTGGGCGTGGCCGCGCGGGCCTGCGGCCTGCCCCTGGACGCCCGTTTTCACGCGCCGGTATCGGACCTGCCCTGCGGCGCTTGCCGGCCGCGTCTGGAGCAAAGCGGCGACGTGCTGGCCCGCGCCCTGGTGCGCAGTCGCGAAATGGACGATTCCCTGGCGCTGCTGGAGGCGGACCTGACCCGTCTGGCCGCCTGCGCGGGACAACGGGGTGCCGCACCGCCGCCCGAGCCTCCTGTCCGCCTTCCCGCCCGCAAACTGGCTGTGGCCCAAGTGGAGGGCTGGCGCGGCGAAATCTGTCATCTGGCCGTCACCGGCGCCGACGGGGAACTGCTGGCCTGCAAGATCGTGGACCCGTCCTTTCACAACTGGCCCGGTCTGGCTCTGGCCATGCGCAACGGCCAGATTTCGGATTTTCCCCTCTGCAACAAGAGCTTCAACCTTTCATACTGCGGCCACGATTTGTGAGGCATGCCCATGTTGCGCATCATCAAGGAACGCCTGCACCAGAAATACCGCACCCTGGACTATCCCCGGCAGAAACCCGCGCTTTCGCCGCGCTATCAGGGGCGTCCCGCGCTCACGGACGTGGACTGCGGCGATTGCCGGGCCTGCTTCGAGGCCTGTCCCACGGGCGCGCTGCTGCCGGGCTCCGCCTGTCCCGACGGGCGGGCGCGCACGCCGGTGTTGGACATGGGCCGCTGCATTTTTTGCGGGGCCTGCCGCGCCGTCTGTCCCAAGGGAGCGTTCAGCTTCAGCGGCGAACACCGCATGGCGGTTTTCCGGCGCGAGGATCTGCTCGTCACGCCCGGCCCTGTCCCGCAATCCGGCGCTCCGGCCCCGGCATATGAGCCGCCGCGCCCCCTCCGTGACTACAGCCTGTTCCGCCGCTCCCTCAAACTGCGCCAGGTCAGCGCCGGAGGCTGCGGCGCCTGCGAGGCGGACTGCAATGTGCTGGGCACCCTGGCCTATGATCTGGGGCGCTTCGGCATCGAATTCGCGGCGTCGCCGCGCCATGCCGACGGTCTGCTGGTCACCGGCCCGATAACCGAAAACATGCGCCGGGCTCTGCTGGACACCTGGGCCGCCACGCCCGAACCGCGCCTGCTGGTGGCTGTGGGGGCCTGCGCCATTTCCGGCGGCCTGTTCCGGGACGGCCCGCAATGCCGTAACGGCATGGACGGACTGAATGGAACGGACGGAACAGAGGGCTTGCCCGTGGACGTCTTTGTGCCCGGCTGTCCGCCCAATCCCTGGAGCATTCTGGACGGCCTGCTTTCCTTGCGCCGGAAGAGCTGATCCGCCGCAAACAACGTGTCCTGCCACGGCTTCCGTTCCATGGCCTCCACGCCGCTCAATGAACAGGAAAAACGGCGTTATTGAACGCCGGCAGGCTCATTGCGAAAGGATGGAAAAAGCCGCGGGTTCCCTGAAACCCGCGGCTTTTTCGTCGGCAGTCAAACCAAAAGGGGCTTACACGTTATAATCGCCCCGGTTGAACTTGAATTTTTCCGTGGCGGTCATCACTTCCAGTTCGTTCAGAAGAGAATCGAAACCGGGGTTTTTGCCGCGCACGCCGGCTGTGCCCTGCTTGAGTTGGGCCACCTGGCTGTCGATGCCCTCCAGCAGGGCATAGGCATCGCGCAGGGAGCCTCCGTCAGCGGACGAGCCCAGGGTTTTGGCGTAGGAATCCCAGAGATCCAGCGTGCCGGAGGCCTGCGTAAAAGCTTCCTGCAGAATCTCCGCGTCGGGATCGGCGGCCTGGCTCTGTTCCGCGCCATTCAGCAGCATCTGGCTGATCAGTCCGGCCTGTGCGGCTCCGGGCGGCAACAGTCCGCCCGCGGCATTGGCCTGCTCCGCGCCGCCCAACTGCTGGGCGAGAATGGCGTCGAAACCGCCGCTCCGGCCCGTTTGTCTGCGAGCCGTCGTCGCCTGCTGCTCCTGCTGGCGCAGCAAGGCTTCCAATTGTTCGGTATTAATTTCCATATCGCCTCCAGGGTTGGCGTTCCGCTTCAATCCTGCAAGATCTCTGCCATTACAGAGTAATAGCTAAGCTGTTGTTTTTTCAGCATTCACAAAATCCGGGGAGGAAAAATCTTCCTCTTGCGCAGAGCATATGCTTTGTAAAAGCCCTTGTCTATTCTTCAAAAAAACTCTATGATTTTATGCAAGTTCAAGGGTTAAAGCGCGAGGCTTCAGGCCGGACGCGCCTTCGGCCAGGGCGGGAATTCTCCGTCCCCGCCGGGAGCTCCCCATCACATCAGCAGCCCGCAGGAGCAATGGAGCTTGCCATGAAGGAAATCAAGAAGATTCTTTGCGCGGTAGACCTTTCCGAACACAGCAAGGCCGTGGCGGAATACGCCGTCCTGCTGGCCAAGGGTCTGAACGCCAGCGTTCTCGTCGTGTATACGGCCCCCTCCTTGAGCCAGTATGTGGGCTTCCATGTGCCGCCCAACACCATTGAAAACTTCGTGGGTGAAATCGTCACCGGCGCGGAAAAGTCCATGGAGGCCTTTGTGGCCGAAAACTTCGCAGGCGTGGAAGCCAGGGGTCAGGTGCTCATCGGCTACGCCGCCGAGGAAATCCTGAACCGCGCCCATGAGGAAAAGGTGGATATCATCGTCATGGGCACCCACGGCCGCAAGGGCATTGACCGCATCCTCTTCGGTTCCGTGGCTGAAAAGGTGGTCAAGAATGCCGACATGCCCGTGCTGACCATCCGTCCCACGGAGCCCCTCGGGGAATAATCCGTCCTGACGCCGACACGGGGAACTTGCTCCCCCGACGCATAGCAACGACTGCCAGCCGCCGCGCCAGCGGCGGCTTTTTTTGGGGTCACCATGTCCGAAATCAGCGCGCTTCCGCGCATCCGGGAGCTCGACGCTTACGTGCCGGGGCTTTCCATCGCGGAAATCCAGCAGAAATACGGCCTTTCCCAGGTCATCAAAATGGCCAGCAATGAAAATCCGCTGGGGGCTTCGCCTCTGGCCCAGGAGGCCGCGCGTCGCCACGCGCCCTCCCTGTTCCGCTATCCTCAGGGCGGCAATCCCCGCCTGGTCCGCGCTCTGGCCGATCTGCACGCGGTGGACTCGCGCCGGGTGGCGGTGGGCAACGGCTCTGACGAAATCATTGACCTGCTGATCCGCATGCTGGCCGAACCGGGCAAACATTCCCTGGCCTGCTTTGAACCCTGTTTCAGCATTTACCCCATTCAAGGCCGCATTGCCGGCGTTGAGGTCCGCCGCTGCCCTCTGGAAAAGGACTTTTCCTTTGATTTCGACGCCCTGCTCCGCCTGGTGGACCAAAGCACCCGCCTGGTCTTCGTCACCACGCCTGACAATCCCTCGGGCTACTGCCCGCCGCGGGGAGCCGTGGCTGATCTGGCCGGGCGCTTGGCCGACATCGCGCCGGACTGCCTGCTGGTGGTGGACGAAGCCTATATGGATTTTGCCGAGGACGAGGCGGGCGCGTCCCTGCTGGCCTCGGGCGCGCTGCCGGACAACGCGGTCTTTCTGCGCACCTTTTCCAAAAGCTGGGGGCTGGCCGGGTTGCGCCTGGGCTACGGCGTGCTGCCGCCCGCGCTGGCGGAATATTTCTGGCGAGCACGCCTGCCCTTCTCCGTCAACATCCTGGCGGAGGAAGCGGGACTGGCCGCTCTGGCGGATACGGCCTTCCGCCGGGCCACCCTGGATGCCGTGCGCCGGGGCCGCGCCACGTTGCGCGACGGGCTCACGGCCCTGGGCTGCACGGTCTGGCCCAGCGCGGCCAATTTTCTGCTGTTCCGGTTGCCGCCGGACGCTGGTTCGGCCAAGGGCTGTTTCGAAGCCCTGCTGCGGCGCGGCATCATTATCCGCCCCTTGAACAGCTACAATCTGCCGGAACATCTGCGCGTCAGCGTGGGCGACGCCGGGGAAAACGCGGCTTTTCTGGCCGCCATGCGCGAAATTCTGGCCGCGCCCGAAGCGAGGCGCGCATGAACGGACGACTGCCGGTGGTGACGCTGGACGGCCCGGCGGGCGTGGGCAAGACGACCTTGGCCCGGCGCATGGCCGAAAGCTTGGGCCTCGCCTATCTGGATACCGGAGCCATGTTCCGCTGCCTGGCCCTCAAGCTGGGGCCCGGCGCGGAGCGATTGCCGGAAGAAGAACTGCGCGAACGCTGCAAGCAGTGGACCTTCAGCATCGCGGGCAAGGGCCAGAGCGCCGCGCTGTTCTGCAACGGCCAGGCTGTGCGCGGCGAAGTGCGCACCGAAGAGGTGGGCATGCTGGCCGCGCGCATCGGCACCGTGCCGGTCGTGCGCGAGGTGCTCCGGCAGGCGCAGCGGGCCATGGGCGAACAATCCCCGCTGGTGGCCGAGGGTCGGGACATGGGCACCGTGGTCTTTCCTGACGCGCGCTTCAAATTCTTTCTGGACGCCGCGCCCGAAGTGCGCGCCATGCGCCGCCTGCGCGATCTGGAAAACCGGGGCGAGCACGCGGAACTGACCTCCCTGACCGAACAGATCCGCCAACGCGACGCTCTGGACCGCAACCGGGCCGTGGCCCCCTTGCGTCCGGCTCAGGACGCCCTGATTGTGGATACCTCCCATCTGGATATTGAAGGCGTGCTGGGCGTGATGCTGCATCATATCGACGTTCACGGCGGCGCGCAGGCCTTACGGCTTTCGCCGAAATGAAGCGGACGCGGGGTATACGCCTCCCGCTGCTGTCGCCATCCGTAGCGGCGCTGTCTTCATCCGTATGCCGCAACGCGGCGACGGCTGAAGCAAGGTCGAAGACTCGCCTACGGCTGCCGCATCGACGTTCACGGCGGCGCGCAGGCTTTGTGAACTCCGCCCGTGAAGTGACTGCATTCGTCTCCCCCGTCCTTTTTGGCTTCTCTTTCCGCCCCGTCAGGAAATTCCCGTAATCTTTCCGGCGGGGCGCGGCGGATATCCCCTTCCGGCACGCCGTCGTTTTTTCCGCCCCATGTCCGTCCCCATTCCGCCCTTTCAGATGCAGGCAAAAACTGCCCCCTTGCGGCAAAAATTGCCGCCCCTCTTCCTTCCATCGCGACAAGTCTTTGGCATGCCGGAGCCATTACGACATTTTCCCGAACTTACGTGAAATTTTTTAGAAAAAACTCCGTTGATTTTATTTACTTTTATCAAAACTGGCACGAGCACTGCATACAGGAGGGCACAAGCCGCAGGCGCATACGGCGCCAGTTGGCAAACAGCCTCATGGGGAGGACAACATGGATAATCAGCTGGATTACGAAATCAATAAGGAATTGGGCGAGTGCTATCTTTTTATGGGCGATTTTGACAAGGCCGAGGAATATTACCGCAAGGCCGCAAACAACAACGCCCAGAGCGCGGCGCCCTACATGGGGCTGGCCACTGTGGCCGTGCAGCGTTCCGAACTGGATAAAGCCCTGGTGCTTTACCAGAAGGCCGCCGCCGTGGAAGAAACCGACAAGGCCCTCTGCGGCATCGGTCTGGTCTATATGGAACAGGGCAAGCATGAGGACGCTTTCGGCTACTTCGCCCGCGCGCTGGATAAATCCGCCGCCAATATTGTGGCGCTGAACTGCCTGGTGCGCGAAGCCTATCAGTTGGGCTGCGTGGAAAAGGTGCTGCCCTATCTGGAAGCCGCGCTGACCAGCAGCGAGGAAAGCGAGGCCGTGCGCGTGACCCTGGCCGGCTGCCTGATCTATCTGGGCCGCAGCGACGAAGCCCGTCAGCATCTGGAGGCGGTACTGGGCGCCAACCCGGCCAACAGCAACGCCAAGGAACTTTTCGACACCATGGCCGCGTAAGTCAAAGCCGGGCGTAAATGCCCGGCTTTGCGCGCAGCCAGCAGATACTCCCCTCCCCACACGATTTTCCGGCCCCCGGCGGGTGCCTGGGGCCGGAAAATCTCTTTCTCAGGGGAAGCAGCGCCGACGCGGGTCAACCACGTCGGCGCTCTGCTGTTCAGGAAATCTTATAGTTTCTTGAAAAGCTCCTTTGAAACGTCGGCAGCGACGCATGAAGGAGCAACGCTTATATCACAGGCTTGTTATGCCCGCGCCCTGGTTTGCAAGAAATCCTGAAACGTCTCCCGTAACCCGTCTTCCAGGCTGATGCGCGGCTGCCAGCCCATGGCAAGAATTTTGCCCGAATCCATCAACTTTCTGGGGGTGCCGTCCGGCTTCGCCGGATCCGTGCTGATTTCCCCTTCAAAGCCCGTAATACGGGCGACAAGCCGCGCCACATCCAGAATGGTCAGCTCTTTCTGACTGCCCACATTGACGTGTTCAAAATCCGAATACTTCTCCAGCAAAAACACGCAGGCTTCGGCCATGTCGTCCACATGCAGGAATTCGCGCAGGGCCGTGCCGCTGCCCCAGATGGTCACCTTTTCCGCTCCGGCCGTCCGGGCCTCGTGAAAACGCCGGATCAGCGCCGGGATGACATGGCTGTCCTCAAGGTGATAGTTGTCCCCCGGCCCATACAGGTTGGTGGGCATGGCGCTGATGGCGTCAAAGCCATACTGTCTCCTGTAGGCCTGGCACATCTTGATGCCGGAAATTTTGGCCAAGGCGTAAGCGTCGTTGGTGGGCTCCAGGGGGCCGGTGAGCAGATATTCTTCCTTGATGGGCTGGGGACAGAGCTTGGGATAGATACATGACGAGCCGAGAAACAGCAGCTTTTTGCAGCCATTGCGGTAGGCGCTGTCAATGACGTTATTTTGTATCTGCAGGTTCTGGTACATGAATTCCGCCGGATAAGCCGCATTGGCATGGATGCCGCCCACCTTGGCCGCCGCCAGGATCACATATTTCGGCCTGTACTCCGCAAAAAAACGGCGCGCCGCAACCTGATCGCACAAATCCAGCTCCGCGTGCGTGCGTACAAGCTGATTATTGTACCCGGCGCGGGCCAGTGCGCGGCAAATCGCACCGCCCGCAAGGCCGCGATGGCCGGCCACATAGATGAGGCCATCCTTGCGCATGTTTTACTCGTTATGCCTGAAGGTTCTGAAGCCGGCCACCTTGCACACGGCGTCGCGCATACTCAGTTGGAGATCTTCGCGCGTCATTTCAGCCACCATGTCCTCGAAAGCCGTTTTGGGTTCCCAGCCCAGCCTTTCCTTGGCCTTGGCAGGGTCGCCCAGCAAAGTTTCCACTTCCGTGGGACGGAAGTAGCGCGGATCCACCCGCACGATGACGTCACCGGGCTTGACATGACACTCCATGCACTGCCGTCCCCCGGCCGCCTGAGCCAGCCGGGGGAGATCCACGGCGGTCACTATTCCGGTTTCGTCAAGTCCGCCGCCCTGCCAGACAAGCGTCAGCCCCACCTCGGCCGCCGCCGCATTGACGAAATCCCGCACCGAGAACTGCCGCCCGGTGGCGATGACAAAGTCATCCGGCTGTTCCTGCTGGAGCATAAGCCATTGCATTTCCACATAGTCACGGGCATGTCCCCAGTCCCGTTTGGCATCCAGATTACCGAGGTAGAGGCAATCCTGCAGGTCCAGCACCATACGCGACAGCGCGCGGGTGATCTTGCGGGTCACAAAGGTTTCGCCGCGGATGGGCGATTCATGGTTGAACAAAATCCCGTTGCAGGCGTACATGCCGTAGGCTTCACGGTAGTTGACCGTGATCCAGTACGCGTAAAGTTTGGCGCAAGCATAGGGCGAACGGGGATAGAAGGGCGTTTTCTCGGTCTGCGGCATTTCCCGCACCAGACCGAACAACTCGGATGTGGATGCCTGATAAAAACGCGTATGGTCGGTCAACGCGGCGATGCGGATGGCTTCCAGCAGACGCAATGCGCCCAGGGCATCCACATCCGCCGTGTATTCCGGCGATTCAAACGAAACCTGCACATGGCTCTGGGCCGCCAGATTATAGACTTCGTCCGGCTTTACTTCCTGCATGATACGCACGAGGTTGCTGGAATCGCTGAGGTCGCCGTAATGCAGAATAAAATGCCGTTCACTGGCGTGCGGATCCTGGTACAGGTGATCTATGCGATCCGTATTGAAGAGGGATGCCCGGCGTTTGACGCCATGAACTTCATAACCCTTGCGCAGCAGAAATTCCGCGAGATACGCGCCGTCCTGCCCGGTAATGCCGGTGATGAGAGCCTTTTTCATGATCGTTTCCGCTGCCTGTTATGTGGATGTGGGACAATCCGGCCAGCGCCGTTCCGCCCGTATAAAACCCGAAAAGCACATGTACCGGGAAGATTTATCGTTATCCGCAAACAGCGCCATGCCCATGAACGCTTTATCGGCAGCTATTCGGCCAAGAAAAAGGACTTACGGTGAACCGTAAGTCCTTGATATTTATGGTGGAGAAGAAGGGATTTGAACCCTCGACCCCCGCCTTGCGAAGGCGATGCTCTCCCAGCTGAGCTACTTCCCCACAAATGGAAACACTGTGGAAAGAATTTCTTAGGCAAAAGGGAACAAAGTGTCAAGCCTTTCTCCTCTCCCGGATGCGCGCTTCTCCCCGCGCTTTATCCGTCAGATATCCAATGCTTCCCGGATGCGCGCCACACGGTGCGCATAGGTATGGCCCGCGCGCAGATGCTCCCGCCAGGCCCGGCGCAGTTCGAGGGCCTGGCTCGGGTCGGCGCGCAGGGCTGCCAGCCGGGAAGGAACCTCCGCCGGGCCGTGCAGCGTTATGGGCCGGGTCAGGGCCTCTGAAAAAATCTCCAGCCCCGGTGTGGCGTCGCTCAAGAGCAGACCGCCGGCGGCCCAGACGTCGAAATGGCGCTGGCTCAGACTGTGCGGCAAAAGCAGGCTGGTCACGTTGAGCACGGCCCCGGCCCGGCGGTAGAATTCAGGCAGATCCGTGTAATAGTCCACAGACGGCAACACTTCGCAGTCCGGCAACAGATCCCGCCAGCCCGCGTCGCCCACCACGCGCATACCGGCAGCCAGCCCGGTCCGCACCCAGCGGGCGCGGTTGGTCCGGGAGCACAGTTCCGCGCCCAGACCGGCGCAACGCACATCCTGTCCCGGCCAGGGGAAAAAGCCAAATTTTTGCAGCCACCAGTGGAAATGCGGGCTGTCCGCCGGGCCAGTGGCCCGCTCCAGCAGGCTGTGGGCTTCCTGTTCCAGAACCGGCGGCACGCGGGCCGCCGCGAAAAAACGCTCCCGTTCCGGAAAGGCCGAACGCCCCACGAACAGGGGCGGATTCAGCGCCAGGCGCGCCGCCTCCTTTTCGTCCGGCATATCCCGCCACATCTGTGGGGCCACGGCCAGAGGCAGATGCCAGACCCGCCGGGCTCCGGCGGCCCGCAGGCCGGGGATGAAACTGTCGTCGGTCACGAACAGCGCGGCCTCGCGCCACCAGGGCAGGCGCAGGCCGGAGAGCAGATGCCAGGGATTGTCCACAAACCAGACGGCCACCGGCACGCCCAAGGCCCGGCAGAGATAAAAAATCCGGCCGTCCGGGTCCAGGCCGCGCAGGTTGACGGAGAGCAGCAAGACGGGCCTGCGTCCGGCCGGCAACTGCTCCCAGGCAGGCAAGAAATGCGCCTCGTCTTTGCACGACGGCACTGTTTCCAGCACCGGCCCGAAACCGGCCTCGCCCAAGGCTTGCCGCACTTCCTGATGCAGCAGTTGCCGCTCCGTGCCGGGCAGCAGCACCGGGCCGCGTCCGCCCTCCTCCGCCACTCGCGTGGCGTTCCATTGACGCGCCAGCCGCGCGGCGTTCAGACGTCCCAGCAGCGGCCCCCAGAAATCCGGGGCCAACCGCAAGCCGGGCCGGTAAAACAACACCGTACAGCGCCCGGCCAGCTCCACGGCCCGCTCATCCGTGACCCGTCGCCAATGTTCGGGGAGACGGCGTTCCACCTCCGGGCGCACAGCCTCCAGACGCCGCAGGGTTTCCGGCTCTTCCAGCCAGAAGACTTCCGCGTCGGGCCGCGCGTCCCGCGCAAAGGGCAGTTCCCAAGGCCGCCCAGGCCCCAAGCCCAGCAGAAGCAGGGCATCGCCCGATCCCAGCCGTTCCCAGGCTTCGGGAGTGTCGGGCAGGCTCAGAACGCGCCCGGCGAAATCAGGCAAACGGACGCGCTGGGGCATTGGGGCGTGGCCGGGCATAGTTCCTCACATAAAAAACGACTGCACCAGCATAGCCGCCATGAACCACAAACCGCAAGGCCGTGCGGCGCGAAAAAGCCCCGCCGGAAACGGCGGGGCTTGCGGGCAGAAGGAATAAGGAAGATATGAGTTTACTTGATGACACCGCAGGCGATGCGCGCGCCGCCCCCGCCCAGAGGCGGATTATCGGTGTAGTTGTCGCCGCCGGCATGAATCATTACGGAGCGGCCTTTCAGATCCTTGACCTGAAGATCGGCGACGTGCAGCTTGGTCTTGACCGTGCCGTTGGCGTCAGCCACGATGTGCGGCAGGTCGCCCTTATGGCCGTCCTTGCCGGGTCCGGCATGCTTGTTGGTTTTCATGGGATCGTAGTGCCCGCCGGCGGCCAGACCGGCCACCATTTTGCCGTCCTTTTCAGCCGGCGCGCAGGAGGCGTTTTCATGCACGTGCATGCCGCGCTCGCCCTCAGGCAGGCCCGTCAGATCCACAATGATGTCCACGCCGCCGTCGGCGTCCGAAAAGGTGATGACGCCGATTTCCTCGCCGATGCCATCGGCGCTGATTTTATTCACCGGGGTTTTGACGCTTTCCGCCTGAGCGGCGGCTCCCATCAGCAACAACCCGCCGCAGAGCAGCAGGGCGAAACTCGCTGTTTTCAATTTCATTGTTATGCTCCTTACTATTCGGAAACACCCTCCGTTCCGGCCGGAACGGCAGGAATTTTTCATCCTGCAGAAAGGTTAGCCTGTTTTTCAGACTTTCGTCAACACACGAATAATTATTATCGATTTATATAAAATCCGGATAGATACATCCGCCGCAACGCGCCGTGCGCCCGGCCGGTTCCGCCCGGCATCAAGACTTGGCGAGCGGCTCAAAAAAGTGTATGTTTATGTGTTGGGATTTTTATGAAGGAATATCGCGACCATTACTTCCTCAAGGCCAAGCGGGAAAATTATCCGGCCCGCTCGGTCTACAAGCTGAAAGAGCTGGACGCCAAATTCCGCCTGCTCAAGCCGGGCATGCGCGTTCTGGATCTGGGGGCCGCTCCCGGTTCCTGGTCCTTGGGCGCGGCGGAAAAGGTGGGCGCCAAAGGCCTTGTCCTGGCTTGCGACATCCAGAGCACGGAGACGGCCTTTCCGCCCCAGGTGCTCTTCATGCAGGAGGACGTCTTTCAGCGTTCCGCCGCCTTTGAGGCCAGACTTCTTGAACTGGGCCCTTTTGACCTGGTCATCAGCGACATGGCTCCCCGCACCACGGGCACCCGCTTCACGGATCAGGCCCGTTCCCTGGAACTGGCTCAGGAAGCTCTGACCGTGGCCTGCCTGCATCTGAAGCAGGGCGGCAATTTCGTGGTCAAAATCTTTATGGGGCCGGATGTTCAGGAACTGCTCGCGCCCATGCGCAAGGCGTTCGGCACGGTCAAATCCTTCAAACCCAAGAGTTCGCGCGCCGAAAGCAAGGAGACGTTTTTCACGGCTCTGGGCTTTCGCGGCGGCGCGTCCGCAAGCGGGACCGGCGATGCCGGGCCCGCGCTGTCCCCGGCTTTTGTCTGAACCGCCGCGCGGCTCAGACAGCATCCAGCGAAAAACCGCCGTTTTTTGCTGCATCCACGCCGCATTGCGGCGCGCGGCCCTGCGGGCCGCGAGATCATTTCACAGGTGAAAGGCTCTAATACTTTTACGGTTTTTTTCGGGAGGTTTTATGTCAGGTCACAGCAAATGGGCCAACATCCAGCACCGCAAGGGACGCCAGGACGCCAAGCGCGGCAAGATTTTCACCAAAGCCGCCAAGGAAATCATCATCGCCGCCAAGAACGGCGGCGATCCCTCGGGCAATTCCCGTCTGCGGGCGGCCATCGCTGCGGCCAAAGCCGTAAACCTGCCCAAGGACAGAATTGAAGCCGCCATCCGCAAAGGCACCGGTGAGGACGCGGGCGGCGATTTTGTGGAAGCCTTTTACGAAGGCTATGGTCCCGGCGGCATCGCCATCATGGTGGAAGTGGCCACGGACAACAAAAACCGCACCGTGGCCGAAGTGCGGCACCTCTTCACCAAACACGGCGGTTCCATGGGCGAGAACGGCAGCGTGGGCTGGATGTTCGAGCGCAAGGGCGTCATCAGCGTGGACAAAGCCGCCTACGCCGAGGACAAGATCATGGAAGCCGCCCTGGAAGCCGGAGCCGACGACGTGCTGGACGACGAGGACGTCTGGACCATCCAGACGGCCATGACCGACTTCACGGCCGTGCGCGACGCCCTGGAAGCGGCGGGCATCGAGATGCAGTCCGCCGAGCTGGCCATGGTGCCGCAGAACCTAGTGGCCGTGAGCGCGGACATGGGGCAGAAGGTGCTGCGCCTGATGGAAGCTCTGGACGACAATGACGACGTGCAGAACGTCTATGCTAATGTCGATTTTCCGGACGACATGCCCACCGATTAACGCAAGCCGGTTCTTTCGCCTTCCTGCGGTGTCGCGCATCGTTTTTTATTCCGGTCATGGACCAAAGAGTCCACTCCCTGCATAAAAAACTCGCGCTCCTTGCGGGAAGGCGAAACTCCGCGGCTTGCGTCCCTTTTTCATTGCCGCCGGTTATGCCGCTAAACGGCAGCCGACGGCATAATTCTTTTCAGGAGAGCCATGCAGCCCGTCACCGTCATCGGCATTGACCCCGGTTCCCAGCGCACGGGTTGGGGTGTGGTGCGCGAAATTTCCGGCGTTCTGCATCTGGTGGACTGCGGCGTGGTGCGCACAGCCTCGGCGGGCAGGGAATTTTCCGACCGGCTTGCGCGCATTTACCACGAGTTGGCCAAGGTGCTCACGCGCTGCAAGCCCGACGAGGCGGCCATCGAACAGGTCTTTACCGCCAAAAACGCGGCCAGCGCGCTCAAGCTGGGTCAGGCCAGGGGCGTGGCCGTGGCCGCCTGCGCGGCCTGCGGCCTGAGCATCAGCGACTATGAGCCGACGCTGGTCAAAAAATCCCTGGTGGGCACAGGCCGGGCGGAAAAGGAGCAGGTGGCCTTCATGGTCAAGCGCCTGCTCAACGTGCGTGAGGCGGACTGGGCCCTGGACACCTCGGACGCCTTGGCCGTGGCCGTCTGCCACCTGACCATGCGACGCTTCGCCGCGCTCACGGGGCACTGACAACGAAAAACGAAAAAACGGGATGCGGCTCCGGAAAAGAACCGCATCCCGCACCAGAAGAATTCACGGAACGGAGCGCGGCGGAGTTTTTCTTCCCCGCGCTTTTTTACATTACGGACGTGGGGCGCGCGCTCCGGCGGGCTGCATGGAATAGCGGTACAACTCGTGAACTTCCTTGTCGTAACCGGGGTAGAATCCCTTGCCCATGCCGAGCACGATGCGCGCGCCCCGGTTCATGTGCACCAACAGGTCGCCGCTGGCGGGATCCACGCACAGGCCTTCGATTTCGCCCTGCTTGATGGCTTCGTCAAAGGTCTTTTCCAGCACCACCGGGGCGTTGGTGGCCGAGGTCACGTCCACACGGTAGAGGTGGTCGGGTTCATTATCGTCGGCGGTGCCGTCGTCGGCGGTCAGGAAGAGCGAACCGTCATAATAGAACACGCCCTGCACCCACTGCGGCACGGGCTGCAGATGCACCTTGCGCAGATACTTGCCGTCCAGGTCATATTCATAAAGATAGCGGCCGCTTTCCTCGCCCACCCATGAGCACATCCACACCGTGCCCTTGACCGGGTCCACGGTGATGCCGGACACTTCCATCTGGCCGGACTTGGGCTCGAACTTGAAGGTGCGTTTGAATTTCAGGGTGTCCGCGTCATGCACGGCGATCTGGATATCCTTGCCCACGCCGTCCATGAAATTTTCAGCGCTGATGTACAGCTCACCGTTGTAGACGTCGATGTCGCCAATGTGGTTGGACGGAATGGCGTACCCTTCAAAAGGATTGTCATTCTGCTTCAGCAGCTTGCCGTTCATGTCGTATTTGAACAGTTTCTTGCTGTCGCTCACGTAGATGTACTTGCCGTCGCAGGCCACGCCCTGGCGACCGGCCACGGGCATGACGCTTTTCAGCTTGTACTCGTATTTGGGGGCATGGGCCGGGCGGGCCTGCGGGGCTTGCGGCAGGACCAGAGCCGCGCCCAACAACAGCGCGGCCAACACGATGAACTTTTTCATCCACTCTCTCCTTGCGGATTGGCGGCCCGGCGCGGGCTTCCCCATGAAGCCGCGCCTCAGGGCCTCAAACACAATAATTCAAGCGGGATAGCCTGACAAGACACCCCAAAGTCCCGGAACGCGAAGTCACAAAAAATTCACATGCCCAAAAGCAAACCCCGCCTGCGGGACGGGGTTGCCGAAACTCGGGGGACGGCGACGGCATATTCTATGCGCGCGGCGACCGGGGTAATTTCACTTTTCACACTGAAAGACTCTATTCAATGACCACGGCCTTTTTGATGATCACAGGGGTGTTGGGCACGTCCTCGTAAAAGCCCTTCTTGCCCGTGCCCACGGCCGCGATCTTGTCCACCACATCCTGCCCCTTGATGACCTTGCCGAATACGGCATAGCCCCAGCCTTGCGGGGTCTGGCTCTTGAAGTCCAGGAAGGCGTTGTCCTTGGTATTGATGAAGAACTGCGCGCCGGCCGAATGCGGGTCGGCGGTGCGGGCCATGGCGATGGTGTACTTCTGGTTGCGCAGCCCGTTGTTGGCCTCGTTATGAATGGGCGCGCGGGCGCTCTTTTCCTTCATTTCCGGGGTCAGGCCGCCGCCCTGGATCATGAAGTTCCGGATCACGCGGTGGAAAATGGTGCCGTCGTAATGCCCGGATTTGACGTACTGAATGAAATTGGCCGTGGTAATGGGGGCCTTGCGGGCGTCCAGGCGCACCACGATGTCCCCGAGGCTCGTCTCCAGCTTGACGGCGGGGTCGGACGCCGGGGCGGCCGCGCGCGCCTGCCCGGCGAAAGCGGGCAACAGGGCCAGACTCAGGGCGAGGCAGAGGGCCGGAAGAGAAAATTTCATACTTGACTCCTTGAGTGCGACAGTTTCGCCGGTGCGGACACTGCGCCGACTTTACCATGCTAGCACGCGGCCCGGCCCCCCGCAAGACGGCGGCACTTGCTAAAACGGGGGAGAGTCATATAGTATATGAAAAGAGATGTGGAGAAACGCCCCGCGTGGCGGCTTCACGCCTCGACGGACATCAACAGTTTTTCTGGAGGACATATGTCACCGACTACCCGTAGTGTCGCTCAGAGCGGCGTGAGCAGCGTCGTTTCCGCTTACATGCGCCAGGTCTACCAGTGGATGACGGCGGGCCTTGCCCTGACCACGGTGGTGGCCTACGGCGTGGCCAATTCACCGGCTATCCGCGATGCCATTCTGGGCAACAGCATGGTCATGATTCTTCTGATCGTGGCCCAGTTCGGCCTGGTCATCGCCCTTTCGGCGGCCATTCATAAAATGTCGGCGGGCACGGCCACCGGGCTCTTCCTGCTCTACTCGGCCCTGACCGGCGCCATGCTTTCGTCCATTTTTGTGATCTATCCCATTGCGTCCATCGCCAACGCTTTTCTGGTGACCACGGGCACCTTCCTGGCCATGTCGGTCTACGGCACGGTGACCAAGCGCGATCTCACGACCATGGGCAATTTCCTGTTCATGGGCCTTATCGGCATTATCATCGCCATGGTCGTGAACATTTTCCTCAAAAGCACCATGATGGACTTCATCATCAGTTGCCTGGGCGTGCTGATTTTCACCGGCCTGACCGCCTATGACACCCAGAAGCTGCGCCGCTTCGGCGAAGGCGCGCCTCTGGAGGACGGCACGGCGGTGCGGCGCGGCGCCATCATGGGCGCGCTGACCCTGTATCTGGACTTCATCAACCTCTTCCTGATGCTGTTGCGGCTTTTCGGCGGCAACCGCAACTGATCCGCGATCCGCTCCTGACTTTCCGATCGCGTAGATCGTACCGGCGCTCCGGGGGCAAAAGGTTATGCCTTTTGCCCCCTTTTGCTGAAGTAGAAGCAACGTGAAAAAACAACATAAAAATACCGCCCCCGTCACTTCCCCGGCCCTGCCCGACAAGGCCGAACTGCTGGACATTTTTGCCCGCGAATCCCGCCCCCTGCGTCTGGACGGCCTGCTGCGCGTCACGGGCCTGCCCCGCCGGGCCAAGAAGGACCTGGAAGAAAGCCTGAACGAGCTGGCCGGTCAGGGACGGCTGGTGCGCCTGCGCGGCGGCCTCTGGACGCGGCCCGACAGCCTCAAAAGCCTGGTGGGACGCTATCAGGCCCTGCGCAACGGCGGCGGCTTCGTGACGCCGCTGGCGGCCGGAGACGATGAAGGAACGCCAAGCGCGCGCGTGACCGGCGGCCGGGATATTTTCATCCATCCCCTGCAAAGCAACGAGGCCTGGCATCAGGATCTGGTGCGGGTGGTTCTGTCCCCGGCCGGAGCGCGAGGCGGCCGGGGACGCGGCGGTCCGAGTCCTGAAGGCCGCATTGTGGAAATTCTGGAGCGTCCACAGAAGGAAATTCCCGTGCACCTGCACAGCCGCACGGGGCGAACCCTATTCTGCCGCCCGGCGGACAGCCGCCTGGCCGTGGATTTCAGCGTGGCTCTGCCCGAGGGAAACGCCGTGCCAGAACAGGGCGCGCTGCTGCTGGTGGCCCCGGAGGAGCGCCTGGCCTCGGATCTCTGGCGCGCGCGCCTGCTGGGCGCTTACGGCCGTGAGGACGACGCGGACGTGCAGGAAAATCTGGTCAAGCTCAACCACGAGGTGCCGCGCGACTTTCCGGCTCCGGTTCTGGACGAGGCCGCCGCGCTGCCCGCCGCGCCCGCTCAGGCGGACCTGGCCGGACGCGAGGACCTGCGCGCCCTGCCGCTGGTGACCATTGACGGCGCTGACGCCCGCGACTTTGACGACGCCGTGCAGGTGGAACGCAAGGGCGCGGGCTGGCTGCTGCGGGTGGCCATCGCCGACGTGAGCCATTACGTGCGCCCCGCTCCCGGCAAAAGGCACGCCAGCCTGGACGCCGAAGCCTTGGCGCGCGGCAATTCCTGGTATTTTCCCCGCTCCGTGGAACCCATGCTGCCCCCGGCCCTGTCCAACGGCCTGTGCAGTCTCAACCCGGACGAAGACCGGCTGGCCGTGCTGGCGGAAATTCCCTTTTCCGCCACAGCGCAGCCGGGCAAGGCACGCTTCGCCCTGTGCGTCATGCGTTCCGCCGCCCGCCTGACTTATGATCAGGTCAAGGCCTGCCTGCTGGACCATGACGCCGACGCCCTGGCCCGGCTGCGCGAAAATCCGCGCGGCGGGGACGTGCTGGCCATGCTGGAGGAGGCCTTCCGGCTCTATGCCGTGCTGCGCACGGCCCGGCGGAAGCGCGGCAGCCTGGATTTCGATCTGCCCGAACCGGACTACAGCTTTGACGCGGCGGGCCGGGTCCTTGAGATCGGCTTCCGCCAGCGCCACGACGCCCACCGCCTGATCGAGGAATTCATGATCGCGGCCAACGAGGCCGTGGCCCGCCATCTGCGCGACGCGGGCCTGCCCTTTCTCTACCGCGTGCACCCCCAGCCGGACCCGGAACGCCTGGAAAGCCTTTTCGACACCCTTGGCGCCACGGCCCTGGAAAGCCTGCCCGCCAATGTCAACAGCGGCGGCAAAGCCGACGCGGCGG
>ERZ506979.534-NODE-534-length-23312-cov-3.781829_pt1 | contig 23312 bp, 20 predicted proteins | sample MGYA00512887_ERZ506979 | MGnify/ENA metagenome assembly ERZ506979 | reverse complement strand
AATGAACTATTTTATTTGTATGTCTATTATCGAGAATGCAATATTGAACGAAATAGAAATCGTAAAATATGGGAACGCTTTCCCCACGGGCAAAAGGCATGCTGTGGCAAAAGTTTTTTCTATAGTTATAATATCAAAGATTTCTACGAACATTCAGTTTCTATGATGCAAGAAGATATCTATATTTGGCTTAATCATCCGCCGACAAACAAACCATACAGGAAATAATAATGATCCGCGGCACTTGTTCATTGCCATTTCTAGCATCAAGAAATTATATTCAATCAACACAATTTATTACTTTGTGTAATGATATTGCAAAGCAACATCATCTTTATCCTGTAGACATTTCTGCAAAATTTTTTCAGCCACTGACAAAAAATATTTTATGGTATTGGGTGGAAAATGGCGAAGAAGTGCCCATTAAGCCCTATGCCTCCTGTCATATGGTTGCTGAAAAATTGAATGCAACGCTTTATTTTGAGAATGGTGAGGAAGAGATTAAAGAGCGTATAGCCTACAATGAAGATGTATTCATTCAAGGTGCAGAATATGGCACAGATGCTGCTTCATGCACGGTGACTGAACCTGCATTTTTTGTAAACTCCTGTGTTGCCCTAGGTAAACATTTGGCAATTCACATCACAGGTAAGCAGTCTGGCTGGTTTGTAACGCAGCTTGATATACATAACCTTATTTCAAAGCCCTGTACTTTGAAGTTGAGCCTGATTAATCTGATAGGCAATGCTATGTTTCGACTGGCCATTTATAGAAATGATGTCCACTGTGGGCAAATAATGTATCGTAATATAGCCAAACAAACGCCGTCAGACAGGGCTTGATTCTCATCCCCAAATAAGCCAACTGCACTATCAAGGAGTGAAATATGTCTGTAACTTCTCAAGATATTATTGAAATTATTAGAGATGTCAAGCCGAAGCTGGCGAAACGAGAAATCATGCCTGATACCCCACTTACAGCGGAGGGCCTAGATTCCCTTGATTTGATGAATGTCTATTTTCTTGTTGAGGAGCGTTTTCAAGTCAAGCTTGAGATGAATGAAGATGAGGGAACTGCGCAACTTTTAAGTGTTCAGGATATCTTGGATCATATTCGTGGCTAGGCTGTTCATTCAAAAAGCATATTGCAAAAACAGGTTCGTGAAATATGCTGCATAATATGCTGGCTTATGGGATTGAAAATATAGGCTACGCCCTTGGAAGCCACTGCATTGATAATATACAAGCGGCAGCCTCTTATAGTAAGTCAGAAGATTTTATAAGAGATAAAATTGGCTTTCTCACACTGCGCCGCATGGGGCAAGAGCAAAGCCTGCAATCTTTATGCAAAGATGCCTTTAACGATTTAACTAAAAAGCATAGTTTTAGACCCGAAAGTTGTGAATTACTGATAGTCGTTACGCAAAACCCTGATGGCGGTCATGCTCTTCCCCACATCTCAGCTTTATTACAAAACGAATTGGGTCTTTCTACAAATATTGCTGCTTTTGATATTGGGCTTGGATGTTCTGGCTATGTTTATGCGTTGAGCATAGCCTGTGCTTTTATGCAACTAAACAATATTAACAATGGTCTTTTATTTACGGCAGACCCTTATTCTTCTATCCTGAATTATAATGATGCTAATACACAGCTTCTTTTTGGAGATGCAGCCACTTGCACTTTATTATCTAATTCACCTAAATATAAATTAGGAAAATCCTGCTTTGGCACAGATGGTAGCCGAGCAGATTCTTTATGTCTCTTGTCAAATGGCATTCTTGATATGAAAGGTCGTGATATATTCAATTTTTCTTTGAGTACAATACCTGACATAATTAAACAATGCGTAGAGAATAACAAACTGGATAAAGAAGATATAGATTGCCTGCTATTGCATCATGCCTCAAAATTTATTGTTGATACTATTGGGCAAAGGCTATCTCTGCCCAATGCTACTGTTCCCTTCCTCCTTCAAGATATAGGCAATTGTGTTTCTTCTACTATCCCAATTGCGCTCTCTCGCCTTGATAGTAATTTCAAAAACATTCTGATTTCAGGCTTTGGTGTCGGCCTGTCATGGGGAGCTAGTGTTCTATTCCATACTGAGCTTTGAAGATATAAAGAAATTCGTATCCGTTCAGGGGTAGCGCAAAAGCAGGGTATCGCACGGCATTAGGCAGACATTTGGATGCCCATCGCCTGGCTTTCGAGCCGAACCGATACGATTTTTGAACTATGCCTAGTCATTCTGTCATATTAAATCGACAATATACTCGCATGGCGTTAGACACATCATTGTTATTATGAAAGTCACGGCTGTTCTAAATTAATATAATATTTTATTTTCGTCCCAATATATGTACGCATATTCTCAATATATTGCTTAATATCACTATCACTGTAGCTATTATTTTTATTTTCCGGATGATGTATTATATGCCTAATTTTTTTCTGATAAACATATATATTATTCTGTTTCTTCTCCATTTTTATTCAGTCTGGTATAAGTTATTTTTTCTTGCGTGCTTGCATATTTATTTTTCAAGTTTTCAGCTTCAATATAGCCATACAGAGCATTATGATAATCTGTCGATGCTGTTCTAAATGCCTGATAATTAATTTCTGCACTTGATTTATTATTTAGAACTAATGGAGTAACAGAATTTCCTAAAGAAATATTCTCTTTTTGATCAATTTTAAGCACAATTACTTTTGTATTTTTATCTTTTAAAGCTTCGCAAATACTCCTTCTGAATGTGTAGCAATTATGAGCTGTGACTTTTGATGTCCATTTTCTGTGAATAAGCCTTTATAATGATATAATATTTGTAAGCGTCCACAATGATTGAGGGCAAAGGCCATGTCCGGCCATGGCTTTCTTCCTTGATCCTGTCCCTCTCTCCTTATAATGCCACGTGGGTGCAACTGATGCCTTCCCGCAGTTATTTGCGGTTATTTGCAAGCCCCTCAGGTCTCCCACAGACTATACTATTCTCAACGCTGACCCCCTGCAATTGAAGAGGGGTACCCCGCCAGAGCGCCAACGCTCGCGATTTACCCTCGCAGTGAGGGCAAAATCGCGGGTTGCTGGCCTTTTTGCGTATAACTTCTTAAAATTCCAACATTTTTTTCGCTCCAAGAAAAAACAAAAAATTTTGCAAACCTAGTAAAAAGGCCACTGCCCAGCTTTTCTTCAACGTGGTACGAAGTAGGAAATACCTTTTCGTAGGAAAAAAGCCATGCAGAACCTTACACCTGCAGAGACGAAGATTTTTGATCTTTTTTTAAGGGCTACAGCAATGCAGAAATTGCCGAAGAGCTTGGCATTGTAATAAGAACTGAAAAATAAAAGAACAAAACAATTGCATATCTACTCGTCAGCTTATTTCTTTATGCTATCAACGCTGTTGGCAAAATATTGACCCTTGATGATATGTCATTAATCAAGACCTAATGTGCAGTATGAGTCAAGTTATTGTTGTCAGCCCAGAGCAGCTACACTATCTGGTTGCGAGCGCTGTTCGTGATGGCGTCAGTCAGGCATTGAAAGGTATTACTCAAACCTCGACTGGAAGCATGCCTGAGAACGAAGCCGCACGATACCTTGGCGTCTCGCCCAACACACTGCGCAGTTGGCGGTGTCAAAAAATAGGCCCGGTTTATCATAAGTCGGGCCGGGCAGTGCGTTATTCAAAAGCTGACCTTGATATTTGGCAAGCTACTAATCGCATTCTGACGGTAGACTCTCAGGAGATTCAGGGACGTTTTGATGGAATGTCGCGCTGATGGTTTTGGCCGTGATATTGCGGGTTGCATCCATAAGATGGGTGTAGCGCTTGGTCATTTTCAGCGAATGATGGCCCAGCCTGTCTGCAATGGTGAGCTGCGCCTGCCCACCACAGGGCAGCCAAGAGGCATAGGTATGCCGCAAGGTATGGAAGACAACACGCTGCCGTCTGTCCTGAATTTTCAGATGCGTTTCCCGTCCATCTGCCTTTCTGATGACTTCACCGGAATTATTCAGCCCAAGTTTATCCACAGCACGGTTGAAGGATTCAGACGCAGCCCTCATGACACCACCATCTCTCGCTGGGAAAAGCAGAGCACTCATTGGGCCTTTGGGCAAATCGCACAGAGTCATGACCACTTCATCTGTCATGACCGCGTATCGCGAGCGTCCGCTTTTGGATTCAGCAATATAGAGGGTATTGCTCTCAAAGCGCACATCAGCCCGGCGCAGGCGGGCAATCTCGCCAAAGCGCAGGCCGCAATGCATACTCACCAGTGCCATCAGCCATGTCTGATGGCTCCGTCTCTTCAATTCATCGAGCAGAGCTCTGGCCTCTTGAGGCGTAAGGAAACGCTCTCGCGCATTGTTGGTCCTGGGCAAGGTCAGACCTCTTCAAAAGGCATCGGCCCTCTGTAGAGCTGCCACATACGCATACGCCGCATGACCCTGCGCACAAGCCCGACAGCGTGCCTTATGGTCTGGGCGGATTTCCCTGCGGCACGCATTTCACCCATGAGCTGATCAAGCCGGTGTGCTGTTATTTGTTGCAAGGGCAGTGCGCAGAGAGGTTTGAGATGTCCGCGTATCAAACTCAAATCCGGGCCGGTTGTTTTCCCATTCGCCTCAAGCCAGTCACGCAAATAGTGCTCCCATGCCTGCCCCAAGGTGATATTCGTGGCACGGGGCAAAGCCGCTTCCCCCATCGCAGCATTGGTCTTGGCTTCGTTTACAAGGCGTGCCCTCATCTCGGATGCAAGCGCAGCAGAGAATCCCTCACTCGCTCATCCTACATCCTTGCGGACTCGCTTGCCCGTTGTGTCACGATAGTCTATGGTGTCGCACATATCAGGGCGTCCTCTGTATCTCCGATCTGCGCTTTCACGGACTTGAACACCAGGATATTTGGTGGATTTTCGATGGCTCATCTTGCACCTCATTGCGACCTAAAATCGGATTTTGCGACCTGATTGCGATTCTCGCGCAATCTCTCCATATCCGTCACCATCTCGTAAGGCTTTATATTCACAGGATTTTGTACACAGAGATACAAGGAGATGCAAGCGTATCTTTCGCCCAGAATGGGCTCCTAAGCTGTAGGCCGCAGATTCGATTCCTGCCGGGCGCACCAGCCGGAAACGCAGGCAATTACATTGTTGCGGCTGCCTGTTTTTTTGCGTTTAGGTTATGCCGTTAAGCTATCGAGGATGAAAGCGCCATGTTGGTATCAGCCGGAACCCGGCTTTTCTGCTTTGTTTTGTGTCTGGCGGTCACCTGCTGCCCGCCTTCTTCATCGGCATGGAGCCAGCCGGGATCCCGTACCGTCGCCGCAACGACCGAGCAGGATGAGGAACGTGCCTGGCAGGCCAGGCCCGAAGATCTGCGCCGTGCTCTTCCCAACAACAGCGCGCCGCCGCAACGGCGTGTACCGTTCACACAACTCCCGCCCTTGACCTCGCAGGAAGAGGGGCCCATCCGCCGGGTGAGATTGCCGGGTGACTTGAAGGCCGTGGCTCTGACATTTGACCTCTGCGAACTGGCCACCGTCACCACGGGATATGACGCGGACGTCATCAATTTTTTGCGGCGCGAGCATATTCCGGCCACTCTTTTTATGGGCGGCAAATGGATGCGCACCCACGCGGAACGGGCCAAGCAACTGATGGCCGAACCTGGATTCGAAATCGGCAACCATGCTTGGTCACACGGCAATTTCGGCATTATGGACCAGCAAAGCATGCGTGATCAGGCGCTCTGGACCCAGACGGAATATGAGACGTTGCGCGAGGACATCCTCCGGCGGGCAGAAGCTGCGGGTATGCCCGCGCCGAACATGCCGCCCGTGCCCGAATTGTTCCGGCTGCCGTACGGGCGTTGCTCGGATCAGGCCCTGACGCTCCTGGCCCGGTTGGGTTTGCGGGTCATCCAGTGGGATGTGGTGGCCGAGACCATGGCGGATAACAGCCGCCCGGAGTTGGCCGTGGATGTGGCGCGCCGCGTACGGCCCGGCTCCATTCTTCTCTTTCATGCCAACCGTGTGCCCACGGGCACGGCGTCGCTGCTGAAAGGCGTGGTGCGCGAACTGCGCCGCAAAGGATATCATTTTGTGACGGCAGGTACCTTGTTGGCCTTGGGGGAGCCCTTGAGTACGCGGGACGGTTATTTCAACAAACCCGGCGACAATAAGGCGTTGGACGCGCGTTTTGGCGTGGACGGCACAGGCAGGCGGGCGTCCATGCACAGAAAGATGGATTAGCTGTTTGCGTAAACCGGACGTCTGATCCTTTTCGGCGTTTGCTCCCAACATATTGCGCCATTCCCACGGCGGCATAGCCTCCTCGTTTCTCCACTATCTCTTTTTTCCTTTATCGGCCTTGCGCGCGTCTTTGAACCATTGCGGAACCGGACCCGACAGTGGCGCTGGTATATCCAGGCCTGTTTGGCGCGCGCCATCCTGGCGCTGCTGCCCCGTTCCTCATGGACTATATCCATGGTAATCACCTGATCTGTGCTTCTGGCGGGGCATCACGCGCGTCATGCCGTTGTCAGCTCCACTTCTGGTGAATTATGCCTGTTAGACAGGGCTGTCTCGCATATCGCTTGGCGCAATGGTAAATCTATCGCCATCATGTATGCCCATGTCGCCGTCTTCTCAGGGCGTATTGTTTCATAATTATCATCATAGCAAGCTATCTCGCATAGATAACAGAATATTTTTGTCGATAACTTAAGATTTAGTTCCCAAATCCATTTTTTGCAGACTGTTCGCGGGGCAGTCGAAAATGAAAAACTTCAAACCATCTTTTCATAGTGTTATTTTAGTGAACTGAGTGACCTATAATAATTATTCTTGCTGCCGATAAGCTTGGCAAAGTACATGATTCAGGATAATTTTAGTAAAAAGATATGTTTAATTTGAAGGCTGTTTTCGACCAACCCCTAGTTCGATACGCTGTTTTGAGGTTGGTCGGGATGTCTTGGCAGGTATGGCCACTGTCAATATCCTCTTGAATACATTACGCTTCGTCCACGCTGGCGGTTCTGAATGAAAAATAAAACCGGATATGATCTGGTTTCAATATAGACAATATCCGCATCCGGTCGCGCTACTGTCGCGCGATGCTGCCCGGATAGCGGGTTTGTAGTGGGAAGGGGTTCACTGTCCATGCCGGAGAATGGTGCTGCATGTTTCTCCGGCGCCTTACATGCACCATAGAGAGGGGTAAAATCATGTGGCGGTCTTTACGAGTTCATTACAAGCTTCTGGCTTGTAATGTGGTCTGTGTTGCATTCATTTTCATAATCATATGTATGGCGACATCCGGTTTGCCGCAAACGCCGTCCACAGGCCCGGCTGACGGGGGTGTACAGCTCTGGGGCTGGGGCGCCGCATTTAGCGTCTGTGTGTTGATTCTGGGGTTTCTGGTGGGAATGAATATCGAAAAACCAATTCAGCGCGGCAGGGTGTTTGCTGAGAAGCTGGCTTCCGGAGACTTTGAAGTCCGCTGGCATGAGAAGGCCGGGGGCGAATTGGGCGATATGGCCACAGCGCTGAATCGGGCTCTGGATATCGTGCTGGATCAATCGTCGCAGTACAGGGACATTCTCAATTCACTGCCCAATCCGCTGGCGACGCTGGATAAAGATCGCAATTTCACCTTTGTCAACACGGCGGCGGAAAAGCAGTTCAGTATGCCCTGCGGGGATTTGTTGGGCAAGCAGTGTTCCAATTGGGGGGCTGTTGTCTGTAATACAGAGCACTGTGCTTTGGAGTGCTACTTGCGAGGCATCAAGGATGTGGTTTTCCATCAACCGGGCATGGGCACGCTCAAAGCCATGGTGGTTCCGCTGAATGACCGTGCGGGCGAGCATGTCGGTTATATCGACATGGTCTTTGATATTACCGAGGAATACAACAACCGTCAGCGCATTGCGTCTTTGCATGACACCATCGCCGAATCCGCCAGTGAAGCGCAGGCTGTTGCCCAGCGCCAGTCTCAGGTCTTTGAGACTGTCATTGCCCAGCTTGCCACAACTTCCGGTATCGCCCGCGAGCAGGACGAAGCCTCCAAACAGACCTCCGGTGAGGTCGAGGACATGAACGCGACCATGACGCATATTGCCGAACGGGCGGCGGATGCCACGCTCAACGCTCAAGCCTCGGAGGAAGAAGCAGGGCGGGGCGCGGCCATGGTGGAGCAGGCCATTGAGGGCGTCGGGCGGCTTACGGCGCAGATTCATGCTCTGGCGGGCAATATGGATAAGTTGAACGAGCATTCCACCAATGTCAGCCATGTGATTACGCTCATTGAGGATATCGCGGACCAGACCAATCTGCTCGCCCTGAACGCGGCCATTGAGGCGGCACGAGCCGGAGAAGCCGGTCGGGGCTTTGCCGTGGTGGCGGATGAGGTGCGCAAGCTGGCGGAAAAGACCATGCAGGCCACCGGAGAGGTGGCCCAGGCGGTCAAATCCATCCAGTCCAGCGCGCAGACAAGTTCGCGCTCCACCAGTCAGGCTGTGGAACTCTCCACGGAGTCAAAGGAATTCATCAGCCAGTTCGGGGCGATTCTCAACCGCATTCTGGACATGGCCCGCAAGACGGCTGCTGAAATTCACGCCATCGCGTCCGCCGCTGAAACCCAGAGCTCCATTACAGACAGCATCAGAGAACGGATGAAAAGTCTGAGCTCAAACGCGCAGGAATCCGCCGCCAACATGGAGGAGAGCACCCAGCAGGTGACGGAATTGGGCGAACTCTCTCAGCAACTCAGACGCATTATTGACTCTATGCGTGACGACAAACGCCGGGCCGAACGTATTTCATTGGAAAGTCCTACGGAAGGCTTTCTCGAACACAAGGGCCGGAAGGTACGTCTTTTTGTGGTCAATATCAGCACCACCGGCATCTGTGTGCAGTATCTGGACCCCGTACGGGCGGAGCAGGACGAGCAGGTGGATATCGTGCTGGAGCAGGCGCCCTGGCATTTGCATGAGCGGGCCATGCTTGTCTGGAAGGATGACCAGTATTGCGGTCTGCAATGGATTCAGCCGCTCTCCCTCAGTACGGAACAAATCAAGAAAAATGCGGCAGCCAGTATTCCGCTTTCATAACAGGTACGCAACTCTTCTCATGATGCAACAAAGCCCCGGACGGGGCTTTGTTGCATCATGAGAGTCTGACTCAGGCTTTAACCACCAGGCCTGAGGACGGGGGTGGAAGCGCTTCACGCTGAACCTTACGTTGCGGGTCCAGAGCCCACTGAGCGGCATCAAAGGTAAAGTCCTTCTCCGAGCTGTTGGCAATCTGCCAGCGTACCCGCAGCCTTCCGAGATTTTCGGCCCGCCCGGCCACCCCGCTGGAAAGCATGGAAAACTGGGCGTCACTGTGGGGGATGGCTCCGCGAGGCGTCTGGCGGAAAAGCTGCTCCAGATGCAAACGGCTGTCAGCGGAGAAATTCACGCCGGGCACCAGCGGCGCGAGGCCCCGGCCGCCTTCCGTTCTGCCGGTGGCGGTACGGCGCACTTGCTGCAAAAGGGCCGCCCCACCGGGCATGGCGACATTGAGCAGGAGTTTTTCAGCGCCGCCCAATTCGTCTCCCCAGGAGTTCTGTTTGGCGTCCGCCGTGCGGATGGCCCAGACGACATTCTGAAAGTCGGCGGCGTAGCTCGTGTTTTGTCTGCCGGCCATGTGCAGAACTTTGTAAAAGAGGCGACGCAGGCGGAAATTGATCAAGCTGGCCATAGGAATAAAACGCATGGGTTCGCCCTCGGAAGGGGCGGGCCGGTCCGGGTCGAGACAGTAGCCCTGAGCCTCAAACTGCACAACCTCGCCGGGGTGGATGGTGATGACGCCGTTCACCGCCCGGCGGGCGTCTCCCACGCGGGCGCGCGGTGTGGCCGGAAGAGAGGCGGATTCGGATTCTTTTTTCCGCTTCGCCGTTGGGCCGGAAGCTGGTGGCGGGCGTTGGCCATTATGTTCTTTCCGCGTGGTTGGTGCAGCTTTTTCCCTCGCTCCGGCGGGTTGCTCGGCCTGTGGAGCGGTTCTGGCGGATTTTTCGCTTTCGTCCGCCACAGAGGGTGGGGACTCGGCATTCTCTGGCGTGTTTCCCGGGGTATTGCTCACCCAGCGGTTTTCCTTCCCGCTTTCGGGAACAGCTGCATTCCAGGCGGTGCCTGTGAATTCCTTGAAGATAGCTTTGGCTTCCGCCGGGGAGCCGGGGCTGTATGTCATGTCGGCATCCACGGGCGGCAGGAGAGATCCGGACTGGGAGCGGGATACGCAACCCGTTCCGGCCAGAGCCGTCAGAGTCATCCACAAAAAGGCGCGTCGGTCCATACTTCCTCCTGCATCAGCGCCACGGGGCTAGCGGACATGCCGCCTGGCAATATGCAGCTTCCGCGTTTTTGAAGATAGCTTTGGGGCGCGGCTTTGTCCACGCGGTAAAAGCGCGCATTCAGGGCGGCCCCGCATTGACTGGCTTACGCCGGATCTTTACAATATCACAACGGCACGGCCGTTTTTTATCTTTTGCCTGAAGGATTTTCATGTCGACACATATTTTCTTTGATCTGGACGGCACGTTGACGGATTCCAAGCCCGGCATCATCCGTTCCGTGGAACATGCGCTGAATTTTTTTCATATGCATGTGCCGTCTGAACAACTGATCCCCTTTATCGGACCGCCGCTGCGGGATTCCTTCGCGCCTTTTTTCGACAACGATGCGGCGCGCGTGGATCTGGCTATCCAGAAATACCGGGAATATTACAATGTTAAAGGTATTTTTGAAAACAGCCTCTATGACGGCATAGCGGACTTGTTGCGTGAGCTTCAGGGGCAAGGACGTCGGCTCTGTGTGGCCACATCCAAGCCCGAGCCGTTTGCCCGCCGGGTTCTGGAGCATTTTCGGATCAACGGCTTTTTTTCTCTTGTGGCCGGGGCTGAGCTGCACGGCGCCCGCAACAACAAGACGGATGTCTTGCGCTATGCCTGCGCGCAGTGGGGCATTGAGGATATGCGGTCCTGTCTGATGGTGGGAGACCGTAAATATGATGTGCAGGGCGCGCATGCGGTGGGCATGGCCTGCGCCGGCGTCTTGTACGGATATGGCTCGCGTGAGGAATTGGCGGAAGCCCGCGCGGACTATCTTTGCGCGACTGTGCCGGATTTGCGGCGTTTGTTGCTCGGGGAGCTTTAGAACGGATTACCCCCGAACCGCTATGCGTTCAAGGACTTGTTCAGGCGGACAGCGTGGGGCATTTTGAAAAGGCTGAGCTCAGACAAGAGCCGCTTCGGCGTTTTGATCGCCGAGCAATGCTAGCACGTCGAAACCTGCCGCTTCATCATCCTTGAGCGTACGCGTAATGCTGACATTGCGCTGCGCCGCCAGATCCATTGTGCGCGGAGCGAGAGGTTGCCCCTCCGGACTTTGGGCGACAATGACACAAGGCTGCGCCGGAAAATTGTGATTGGACCGGGAAACCACGCCCCGATGCCCCGTGGAAAGCTCCACAAGTGTGCCCACCGGATAAATGCCCAGCATTTTGATGAAGTTTTCCACAAAATCCGGTTTCCAGGCCTCTCCCCGCATGCCGTACATAATCCCCAGAGCTTTGCTGGGCGGCAGAGGATCCTTATAGACTCTTCTGGCCGAAAGCGCGTCGTAACAGTCGGCTACGGAAAGAATGTGCGCGTATATGCTGATTTGTCTGCCCACAAGCCGCCGGGGATAACCGGTGCCGTTGTGTTTCTCGTGGTGTTGGACGACGCCGGCGAGGATTTCAGGGGCAATGCCCTCTACTTTTTTTAGTTCCTCATAGCCGAGCAGGGCATGAGAGCGCATGATCTCGAATTCCGCATCCGTCAACCGACGTGGTGCGTTCAAAATCTCGGGAGGGATCAGTTCCTTGCCGATGTCATGAAACAGACCGGCCATACCCACCAGATGCAGCTTTGAATCGTCAAACCCGAGATAACGGGCAAAGGCTACTGCAAATATGGTCACATTGACGGAGTGAACATAGGTATATTCATCATACGTCTTCAGCTTTGACAGGGAAATCAGGGCATCCGCATTGCGGCTGAGGCTGCTGATGATGCCTTCCACATAAGGCTCTGAAGCAGCAATATCCACAGGGCCGCTCTGAATGGAGCGCATGAACTTTTTTACATGTCTGAACGAGTCGGCATACACAGTCCGCGCCTGTACCAGCTCTTCAGCCAAAGGCGCGCGCTTCATCTTTCCGGGGCGCATCCCCCGCGCCGTCGAGGGACATTTCCTGCTTGGGACATACGTGCGACTGCTCCGGGTCGTAATACGCCTCAGTATATCCCTGCCCGATAATCTCGGCTATTTTTTCTTCAGACGCTATCAACCCTTGTTCGGCGTACAACATGGGCGCTTTGAGCCAGGATATGCCCGTATCAACGACGTACATGCCGGGCTGAAGATCTGCGACAGCTATTTTAATAGGAGGCATTGAAAAAACAGACTTTTCTGAGTGTGGACATTACTCAGATAGTTATCAGCCCGTTGGCTGTTCTAATGTCATGGGAACAACAGCTAGCCGATGTCCCAGTCCAGGCCGAAGGTGTCGTGCAGAATACGCACGGCAAGTTCAACGTACTTTTCCTGAATCAGGATGGTGATCTTGATTTCCGAGGTGCTGATCATCAAAATATTGATGCCTTCCTGGGTAAGAGCCGCGAAGGCCCGCGCGGCCACGCCGGAATGATTGCGCATGCCCACGCCGATGGCCGAAACCTTGGCCACGCTCACGTCGTGCAGTACTTCCGAGGCGCCGGTTTTCCGGGCCACTTCGGTCATGAGCTCCAGCGTCTGCGGCAGATCCTTGCGGGAGATGGTGAAGGTCATGTCGGTGTGGCCGTCCTGGCTGGTGTTTTGGACGATCATGTCCACCAGAACGCCCTTTTCGGAAAGGGGGCCGAAGACGGACGCGGCCATCCCGGGCACGTCGGGCAGATCGCGCAGAGTCACGCGGGCCTGGTCTTTGTCGTAAGCAATGCCGGAAACGAGAACAGCTTCCATGCTGGAGTCCTCCTGAGTGACAAGAGTGCCGGGGTCATCGCTGAACGTGGAGCGCACGCGCACAGGGACTTTATATTTTTTGGCGAATTCCACGGAGCGGATATGCAGGACTTTGGCCCCCATGCTGGCCATTTCCAGCATTTCTTCATAGGCCACGCGGTCCATTTTGCGGGCTGTGGAGCAGATGTTGGGATCTGTGGTGTAGACGCCGTCAACATCCGTATATATCTCGCACTCTGCTGAATCCAGGGCGGCGGCAAGGGCCACAGCCGAGGTGTCCGACCCTCCGCGTCCGAGCGTAGTGATGCGCCCGTCTTCGGTGCAGCCCTGAAAACCGGCTACCACCAGCACGTCGTGCTGGTCGAGATGGGCGCGCAGCACCTTGCTGTCAATGGACAAAATACGCGCGCGGCCGAAATCGTCGTCCGTGGTGACGGGAATCTGTCCGCCCAGCAGCGAACGGGCACGAATGCCGATATCTTTGAGCAGCATGGTGAAAAGGCTGATGGAAACCTGCTCGCCGGTGGAAACCAGCACGTCGCATTCCGCCTTGTCAGGCGTGGGCGACCATTCATCGGCCAGGGCCAGCAGTTTGTTGGTTTCCCCGGCACGGGCCGACAGCACGGCAATGACCTTGTTGCCGCGTTTGAGGCCGTCCAGCACCTTTTCACGCACTTGTTTCATACTCTCCAGCGTCGCCACTGAAGTGCCGCCGAATTTCTGTACGAGAATTTTCATGCCTGTATCCATTGTCCGCGATTTGTCATAGTGCGCAGCCAGCCTGCGCATCGGGACTCATCCGTCGCTTTCCGGCCACTGCGCACACAGGCTTTGCAGCAGGGCCGTAGCGCCGGGCCCGCGTGCTTGCAGTGTTATCAAGCGACTTTCTTCGCACGCTTGTAGCGAGATGTCCAGAATTTCTTCCGGCAGATCAGCCGGGGGAAGGTATTCAGCCCATTCCACCACGGTCAGAATGGCGGGATTTTCCAGACCGTCCAGGATTTCGTCAGGCAGGCCGCCCGGGCTGCGGTACAAATCGCAGTGCAGTATCGGCGGCGTGGTGGGATAATGGTTGCACAGGGTAAAAGAAGGGCTCGCCACTTCCGCCTCGTCGCCGCCGGGTAAAGCCTGGACCAGTACGCTGGTCAGGGTGGTCTTGCCGCTGCCCAGAGGGCCGCGCAGCAGCAGCGCGCGCACGCCGGAGCCCGGCAGATGGGCGGCCAGCCAGCGGCCCATACGGCGCGTTTCCTCAAGATTGCGCAATACTATTCCGGCCACGGCAGCACCTCCTGGCGGATCTGATCTGTTGTGGCGTACGTGAGGCCTGTCCGGACCTTGGGCAGGGTATCGGCCAGTTCGGAGGCCCTGTTGCCGCGTTCCGGCCAGGTGGCGGCGCAGAGGCGGCCCGCCAGAGCGTGCAGCGCCACTCCCACGCCCGCCACGCCGAGGCTGGGCAGATCCGCGCCGTCGCCGCGCGCCAACAGCCCGCCCAGGCAGCCCGCCAACACGTCGCCTGAACCGCCCATAGCCAGTTGCGGCACGTCATAGGGACTGACCAGCAGTGGCGCGCCTGACTGTCCGACCAGTGTGCCCGTGCCTTTCAACACAACAACGCCCGCGCAGCGGGAACACAGCCTGACCAGCGCGGCTGGTCTGGCGGCCTGGATTTCGCTTGTGGAGCAGGCCAGCAGGGCCGCCGCTTCGCCGGGATGGGGCGTCAGAATGTCGCGTTCCGTCAGCTGCTCCAGCAGGGCGGGGCGGCGTGCCAGCAGCATCAGGGCGTCGGCGTCAAAAACCGTGGGCGGGCGCTGCGACAGATTCAGCAGGGCCTCCAGAAAGCGGGCCGCGTCCTCGCCGCGTCCCATGCCGTGTCCCGCCACCAGAGCCGTGCAGCGCGCGCAAAGCTCTTGCAACGCTTCGGACACGCTGTCAGGCCACTGGTGCGCGCCGGGCCCGGTCAGGGCCAAAGTCATGATTTCCGGCCAGCCGCTTTTGATGTCCGCCAGCGCGGCTGCCGGAGCTGCCGCCGTCACGAGGCCCGCGCCCGCGCGCAAGGCCGCCCGTGCCGCCAGGTGGGCAGCGCCGCTGAGCCCCGGCGCGCCGCCCAGTACCAGCGCATGCCCAAAGCTGTTTTTATAGCTGTTCTCCGGCAGGCCGGGCAGAGCGCGCAGGCAACGCCCGTCAAGAAGATACGCGCCGCACGGGCACGCGGCACGCGTTACAGCCGGGATGCCGATGGCGCGGACATGCAGGCGGCCGGTCCAGGGACGGGCCCAGGGCAGAATCAGGCCGGGTTTTGCCGCCGCAAAACTGACAGTGGCCGTGGCCCGTACCGCCACGGGCGACGGCCGGCCGCTTGTGCCGTTGAGTCCGGAGGGGATATCCAGGGCCAGGACAAAGCGGGAAGGCACCAGCTGGTTGATGCGCTCAACGATTGTCCGCAGGGTGGGACGCAGTTCGCCGTTGAAGCCGGTGCCCAGCAGTCCGTCCACCAGAATGTCCGGCGGTTCTTGCCAGTCGTGCCGGGCCAGCGGGGCAAAGGGCACGCCGACGGACCGGGCTATGCGAAGATGCTTGGCCGTGACGCCCTTGTAGGCGCCCAGCGCTTTTGTGTGCAGCACCAGCGGCCGCGCGCCTGCATCCAGCAGATGGCGGGCCAGACAGGCGGCATCGCCGCCGTTGTTGCCGCTGCCCATGAACAGCCATACCGTCTGTCCGGCCAGATGCGGGCGGTAGGCGCGCAGTACGTCAAAGGCCGCTCTGGCCGCGTTTTCCATCAGCAGGACTTCCGGCAGGCCCAATTTCACGGCCGCCGCGTCCCAGGCCCGCATTTCAGCGGGCAGTGGCAGGGGAGGGAGGAGTTCTAAGAATTCGGCAAGGCTGCGCATTATGCCTCCAGAATGACGACAGCCACGGCTACGCTGCGTTCATGGCTGATGGAAAGGCGGCTGTGCCGCACGCCCAGACGTTGGGCCCGGGCCAGAGCCTGATTCAGAAAGCGAAGCTGCGGTTCACCGAGCGCGTTGCGGCCCGTTTCGATCTGCCGGGGGCCGACGCCCCGACTGAAACCCGTGCCCAGCGCCTTGACCGCCGCTTCCTTGGCGGCGAAGCGTCCGGCGATATAGGGCAGGGGCTGGGCAGGCAGGGATGCCAGCTCCGTCGGCGTAAGAAATTTTTCCAGAAAGCGGCGTCCGAATTTTTCATACACCTTGGCAAGGCGTGCCATCTCGGCAATGTCTATGCCCAGTCCGACGATCATGCTCCGTTCCTCCGCGGGAGAGCCGTTGACCGTCCCGTCTGTCCTGGCCGCCTGATGGTTGCCCATTGGCGAAAAATAACGTATACTGACATATTCGTGAACACTATTCTGACCCGTTCTAGGCCGGGGCGTCAAGCCTGTTGAGGGTCGAAGAACGCAGGGAGAACAGCATACCATGAAATTGTGCATCGTCGGTACAGGCTATGTGGGACTGGTCAGCGCGGCCTGCTTCGCGGAAATGGGCAATACGGTGATTTGCGTGGATGTGAACCCCGCTGTGGTGGAAAAACTCAACGCCGGTTCCGTGCATATCTTTGAGCCCGGCCTGGAACCCATGGTGCGGCGCAGTCGCGCTGACGGCCGGCTGTCCTTCACCACCAGCCTTGAAGAAGGCATCGCCGGCGCGGATTGCGCCTTCATCTGCGTGGGCACGCCGCCGCAGCCGGACGGTTCCTGCGATCTGAGCTACGTGCGTCAGGTGGCTCATGAAATCGGCCGTTATATGCGGAATGAGCTGGTGGTGGTGGATAAATCCACTGTGCCCGTGGGCACCGCCGACATGGTGCGCGGCATCATCAAGGAAGAGCTGGTCGCACGCGGCCTGGTTCTGAACGTGGACGTGGTGTCCAACCCTGAATTTCTCAAGGAAGGCGACGCCATTTCGGACTTCATGAAGCCGGACCGGGTGGTTCTGGGCACGGATTCCGAACGGGCGGCTTCCATCATGCGCGAGCTGTATTCCCCCTTTGCCCGCACTAGGGAAAAACTCATTGTGATGGGTGTGCGCAGCGCGGAAATGACCAAGTACGCGGCCAACTGCATGTTGGCCACCAAGATTTCCTTCATCAATGAAATCGCCACCATCTGCGAAAGGGTGGGGGCCGACGTGCGCGACGTGCGCACGGGCATCGGTTCGGATTCGCGCATCGGCTATCAGTTCATTTATCCGGGCGTGGGTTACGGCGGTTCCTGCTTTCCCAAGGACGTCAAGGCCCTGATCCAGACGGCGGAAAGCGCCGGAGTGGAGCCCATGCTGCTCAATGCCGTGGAGGCGGTCAACGCCCGGCAGAAAAAGCATATGGCCGAACGCATTCAGGAGTATTTCGAACCGCAGGGCGGCGTCAAAGGTAAGACGCTGGCGCTCTGGGGCCTGGCTTTCAAGGCCAACACCGACGACATGCGTGAGGCCGCTTCCATCGACATCATCAATGCGCTTACCGCCGCGGGCATGAAGATCCGCGCGTTTGATCCCGTGGCCGCCGACAACGCGCGCCGTATTTTCAAGGGCAATGAACTGGTGGAGATTCTGGACGATCAGTACGCTCTCTGCCGGGGGGCTCAGGCGCTGCTGGTGGTGACGGAGTGGAATCAGTTCCGCAACCCGGATTTTGCGCGTATCAAAACCCTGCTGACCGCGCCTCTGCTGTTTGACGGGCGCAATCTCTATTCGCCGTCAGCCATGGCCGAACGCGGCTTTGCCTACTTCTGCATCGGCCGCCCCACGGGGGTATAGCTTCTTCCGGTCAAAAAACGCCGGCCGGAGCCGTATCTTCGGCCCCGGCCGGCCTCGTTCCGTCCATTTTTTCGCAACGCCTACTGAGCGTTGAAAGCCCACCACCAGGCCAGCGTCGGCACTGCCAGAGCCAGCATTCCGGCCGGGATCTGCGGCAGGGCGGGCCAGCCGCGCCGCATGCGCCAGCTTTCACCCAACCCCAGCGCCAGTCCGCAGAGCAGACCGGCCACATGGGCCGCGTAATCAGTATTTTCCCCTTCCGTTCCCAGCATGGCCAGCAAGGCCGCGCCCGCCGCAATGGGCAGGATGGCCTTGCGCCTTTGCGTCTGCCGACCGGCCATCATGCCGGCCAGAACGCCTACAGCCGCGAACAAGGCTGTGGAAAAGCCAAGACTGGTGACGGCCCGGGGGCGGAATAAAACCGTCAGGCCGTTGCCCAGAATGCCGCCGATCAGCGTCAGCCAGACGGCCCGCCCAACGCCGGTAAGCCGTGCTAGCAGCGTCAGAAAAAGAGCGCCGAAGGCTATATTGCCCCAGAGGTGGCGCAGATCGGCATGCAGGGTCAGGGCCGTGGCGAGACGGTAAAACTGCCCGTAGACGCGCACCAGGACGTTGTCCAGAACGCCCGCATTGAACCATGTCTGCGGCGGCGGCAGGAAGTCCGGCACGGGGGGCCACCAGCCCATGCGCAGACCGTGCCAGATGATCAGCGGCAACAGAAAAAATGCCGTCAGGCCGCCGTATGGATATACGGGCGGTGGCGGCGAAGGAGGAGAAGCGGCCCGCCGCCGTTCGCCGTCGAAATCCGTCAGTTCACTGAGTGCAACCTGTTCCAGCAGGGGGGGGACATAGATATATTCGCGCCCCCGAAATGTGTTCAGGATATGCGGTATGCGGCAGGCGCTGAGCACCAGCCGCCAGTCGCGGCGTTGGATATAGTCCGCCAGCCCCGTGGGGCCGGTGATGTTGCGCCAGAACGGCGGCAGACTGCCCGGCCTGCGCCGGACGGTCCAGCGGCTTCCGGCGTGAGGATGGAATGTGGGAAAAAAAGCGTGCGACATGGATAAAAAAAGCCCCGGCAGCGGACTGACGGGGCCTGCTATGACAAAAAAAAGAGAGAAACTAGCCCTGTTTGCGCGCGACGGGCTTGGTCACGGCACCCGAACGCAGACAACGGGTGCAGACGGTCAGAGTGCGAACACTGCCGTCAGGAAACTGGTGACGCACGCGCTGAAGATTGGGGTTAAAGCGGCGCTTGGTCTTGATATTGGAATGGCTCACGAGATTGCCAACCTGGGGCTTTTTGCCGCAGAAATCGCATTCCTTGCTCATACAATCCTCCGTATATGCAAAAAACAGTTCACTTCAAATGCGGCAAAACCGTGGCCCGGCGCTGTGGCGACAGCATTCTTAAGCGGGCATGACCGCGCGAAAAGATTAGATAGCCCATGGGACGAAAAAAGGCAAGACTTTTCCTAAAAAGAAACCATATCCGCCATTATGCGCCGCCGCTTAAAAAACGCTGCTGAAAATCGGCGGCGGGCATGGGGCGGCCGAAGAAGTAACCCTGAATATAGTCCAGTTGCATCGATCGGACCAGTCGCAACTCTTCTTCCTTCTCCACGCCTTCCAGACAAACTTTGATGTCCACGTCATGGCAGAGGGCCACCACAAAGCGGATGAAGGTGGCGTCAAAACGGCTGTTGAGAATGTCGCGCACAAAGACGCGGTCGATTTTGACGGTGTCGGCGGGCGAGGTTTTCAGCATGCTCAGCGAGGAATAGCCGGTTCCGAAATCATCCATGGCGATACGGATGCCCAGGCTGCGGATTTTTTTGAATATCTCCAGCAGCAGGGTATTTTCGCGTATCATGCAGCTTTCCGTGAATTCCACCACCACATTGCCGGGATTGAGGCCGGTCTTTGCCAGTGTGGCCTCGATGAAAGGCATCATGTCGTCGGAAATGACCTGCAAATAGGAAAGGTTGACGCTGATGACGAAATCCGGCCGCCACTGCGTCCATTCCTTGCACTGGCGCATGGCTTCTTTGAAAACCCATTGCCCAAACGGCACGATCAAGCCGCTTTGCTCCATAAGCGGGATGAATTCGACTGGCGAGACGGGGCCGTATTTTGGGCAGCTCCAGCGTGCCAGAGCCTCGGCGCCTACCAGTCGGCCGCCTTCCGCGGTCACTTGGGGCTGGTAGAAAAGCTCAAAGCCTTCGAACTGACGTTCAATACTTTCACGCAGCAGTTCCGTGAGATCCAGGGAGCGTTTCTGATTGTTGTCGAGTTGCTTGTTGAAAAAAGTAATCCGGTTGCGCCCGTTTTTTTTGGAACTGGCCAGAGCGCAGAGGGCGGCCTGCAACAGTTCTTCGTGATTGGAGGCGTCCTGGGGATAGCCTGCATAGCCGGCGGAAAGCGGGCAGAAGTATTTCTTGCCGTCGTATTCCTGCTGATAGCGGAAACTTTCGGCCACGGAGTTGTAGGATGCCAGCGCGTCGTCCGCATCTCCATCTCCATAGCGGACAATGGCGAATACATCGCCGTCCAGCCGGTACAGCGAGGCGGTTTCAGGCAGAATGATCTGGAGCTTCTGCGCGATGATCCGCAAGACCTCGTCGCCGAAGACCCTGTTGTACAGTTCATTTACATGCGTGAAGTTATCCACTCCCAGCAGCATGAGATGCAGCGGCGTGGATGGACGGTTTTGCAGCGCGGCGGTGACGTCCTCTTCAAATTTTATCTTATTGTACAGACCGGTGATATGGTCGATCTTGTTTCTCTGTCCCAGATTGGTGATAAAACCGGCGAAAAGCGTCGGCTCGCCGGTTTCGTCGCGCTCCAGATAGCCGCGGCAGCGCACCCAGACCCATTGCCCCTCGCGGTTCTTTACCCGGTACTCCACACAGTGGCTGTCGGATCTGCCGTCGGCGATGATCTGATTGGATTCAAGAAAGGCCGCCTTGTCGTCCGGATGGACCCGCTCTCCCCAGACAGCGGCGGCATTGGGCACAATTTCGCCCGGCAGGCCGAAATCGCGCACCATGGCCTTGGAATAGTGAAAGACGCCCGACGGCACTTTGGAGACGTAGATATAGGAATCCGTGCTGCGGCAGAGCGCGTCGTAAAGCTGGGCGGCGCTGCACAGTAGACTGCCTTCCGCGGCGGGCAGGTTTTCCTCGCGCAAGCGAAGGGCGGCCGATCTGATATGAGCCTGCTTTTTCTGCTCGTACATGCTTTCGTCGGCCTTGGCGAGAATAGCGGGCAGGGCCAGGCGCATATCCGGGCGCACCTCAAAGCAGCCGAAGCAGAAGCTCAACTCATAGGACAGCCGCAGCTCTTCTTTTTTCACCTCCAGATTGCGCAGCACCTTTTTCAGGCAACGCGCCGCCGCGTGGCGGTCTAGTTCATGAAAAACAGTTACGAATTCATCGCCGCTCAAGCGGCAGCAGAAGTCGTCGCCCTGCAGAGTGGCTCCGATTTCATGCGCCGCCAGAGTGAGGGCCGCGTCGCCCTCCGCGTGCCCGAACGCGTCATTAATATCCTTGAGGTTGTTGATGTCGAGAAGGGCCACAATAAGCGACGTTCCCTTTTCCCGGGCTTCGCCAACGGCCCGCGTCAGTCTTTCCAGACCGGCCCGGCGGTTCAGCAGCCCGGTGAGCTCGTCAATGGTGGCTTCATGCCGCAGACGTTTGCTGTCGGTAATGTCTATGGTTTGCTGCAAATGAACGAGCGAACCGTCGGTCCAGCGCATCAGGCTGTCATAATTTTCAAAAAAACGGCCTGTCAGCGTGTTGTGCTCCTCCCAACGATAGACGGACAGATCGTCGGGGTGGGCGCTCAGATGGCTCACCGGGCAGAATTCGCAACGCTGTATCTTGTCGTTCTGCAAGACCTGCCAGCAGATTTTGCCCTCAGGCTGCTCAAGATGAAAGATTTCCTTCATGTACTGGTTCATGTAGAGGATGCGGTCCGTCTGCGGGTCGGTGATGTAAATGCCAACCTTGACCCGGTCCATGGCGGCGTTGAATATGCGGTTGTGAAAAGCCTGGTGGGAACAATAGGCCTGCCCGGCGATGAAGAGCCCCAGCAGCACAGCGAACACGTCCATCTGGCGGCGCTGTCCGGCATCCCACGGTCTGTCGGCAGGCGAACTGCCGAAAATCGCAAACCCCAGCAGGTAACCGTCCTGCCCTTTCAGCGGCAAGGCAAGGCACCGAAATTTTTGTTGACCGGCGGCGGACAGAAGGGTTTGCAGTGTGTCCGACATGACCTCGGGCCGGGTTTGCTGGGCGCGCAGACGTTCAAAGATGTCTTGCCCGGCGAAGGCCGCGCACAGAGCTTCCTCCGTCAAGTTTGGCGCGGAACTCCAAGCCACGGGGCTGAAGGGAAAATCATCCTTGCTCCGACGCAGCACGACCAGAGCACTGAGGGGCAGATACGTGCGCAGGACTTCCGCCAGAGTCGGCAGAAGGTCGTACAAAGACTTGCCGTAGTCCAAACGGCTGGTCAGGGCGTCGATCAAGCCGGTCAGGTCGACATCAGTGCGCGTATAGTCCATATCAGCCCCTTTACTGCTCTAAACCAGACTATCTTCCTGATCCGACGCAATTCCGTCAAGCAAAAAATGGGTATTTATGATGAAATGGCAATATTTTCTTGAGATATCGGAAACACTGGTAAACTAAAAATTATTTTATTGACATATCATGCAATAATTTAAATTTTATTTCAAATCGTGATGTATCGAAAAGTTTATATCAGGCCGGGCCGCTCGCACTCCAGTGACAAAAGGGAGTTAAGTATACTCTGCTTGAGGGCAGGAGGTCGCATCCTCATCAGTGCACAATGTCGGGAGGGACGGCTGTGGAAGAGTTCGATATTGTTATCGTCGGCGCGGGGCCGGCGGGATCGTGCCTGGCCCGTCTTGCCGCCAGGTTGCCGGGGCTGCGCATTGCGCTGGTGGACGCCAGGGCTCTGGACAGCACTTATGCCGGAACCGGCCGGATCAAGAGTTGCGGCGGCCTGATGGCCCCCGATGCGCAGAAGGCCATGGCCCTTATGGACATGGCGCTGCCATCGCGGCTTCTGGTAACCCGCAGCTTTTCGCGGTGCGCACGCTGGATCTGCCCAGCGGACTGGAGCGGAATTATCAGCGCTTTTATCTGAATCTGGACCGCGAAGCCTTTGACCGCTGGTTATTTGCTTCGGTAGGCGACACGGTACGAAAATTCCCGCATACTGTGGTAAAGAGTCTGCATCATGAAGCTGGAGGGTACAGCGTCGTGTGCGCGAACGGCATGAAACTGAGCTGCCGTTTCATCGTGGGCGCGGACGGGGCCAATTCCGTGGTGCGGCGAAAGCTCTTTCCGCACGTGTGCCCGGCCCGTTATGTCGCCATCCAGGAGCGTTTCGCCCTTGCCTCGCGTAAACCGCATTTCGCGGCTTTTTTCGACCCGGAAATCACGGATTATTACG
>ERZ506979.525-NODE-525-length-23619-cov-8.971821_pt1 | contig 23619 bp, 17 predicted proteins | sample MGYA00512887_ERZ506979 | MGnify/ENA metagenome assembly ERZ506979 | reverse complement strand
CAGGCAATATAACTATGCGAAGCATAATATCACTGTCCGAAGTACAATACAACTCGCCGTCAGGCGAATATAACTGAGGCGCACTTTCTTACGGAGTGCCCCTCTCAGGCTGCTTTTTTCAAATGAAGCGCACCTGCGGTGCATGAAAAAATGAAGTATGGCTTCGCCATATGAAGTTTGACGGTATTACGCCGAAAGTCTGTCATGCGCTTCACTTCATACGAGCGTCAGCGAGTACTTCATGGCAGCGAAGCTGCCGTTTCATGTTTGCGGGGCAAACGCTTCATTCAAATCAATTTACAGTCAATTTGCAAAATCCCCCGCACGGCAAATTTCCGCGCGGGGGACATTTTTTATTTTCCGCTCTCGCCGTAGTTCGAGAGAACGCGGGCGGACGGGTCGTTGACATCGCAGCCCGCCCAGGTCTTGTTGGGCATCCAGAAACCGACAATCATCTCGGATTTATCGGGATAGTACTTTTCGAATATCTCGCGGTAGAGCAGGGATTCCTTTGTAAACGGTTTCGCGTGGGTGTACTTTTCGCACTTCTCTTTAAACTCGTCCTCGGTGTAGAGCCCATCGGCGTATTCCTTGAGGTAGTCCACCATAGAGTGACCCACCGCGTCGGAGAACGCAGCCTTTTCGCGGAAAAGAATGTCGTGGGGCAGGTAGTCGCCCTCAAAGGCGTGGCGGAGCAGATATTTGCCCTTGCCGTAGGTGTTCAGCTTTTTCTCGGGGTCGACGGACATAACATATTTCACAAAGTCGAGGTCGCCGAACGGCACGCGCGCTTCGAGCGAGTTTACTGATATGCAGCGGTCGGCACGCAGAACGTCGTACATATGAAGCTCCCTGATTCTCTTCTGTGATTCCTTTTGGAATTCCTCCGCGCTCGGCGCAAAGTCGGTGTATTTGTAGCCGAACAGCTCGTCGGAGATTTCGCCCGTCAGCAGAACTCTTATGTCGGTGTTCTCGTGTATCCACTTGCACAGCAGATACATACCCATGCTCGCGCGGATAGTGGTGATATCAAATGTGCCGAGCATACGTATGACGCTCTCGAGCGAGTCCAAAACCTGCTCCTTTGTCATGATAACCTCGGTGTGGTCGCTGCCGATATAGTCGGCGACTTCTTTTGCATATTTGAGGTCTATGGCGTCCTCGCTCATGCCTATTGCAAAGGTGCGTATCGGCTTTTCGCTCTTTCTCGCCGCTATTGCGCAGACGAGGGAGGAGTCGAGTCCGCCGGAGAGCAGGAAGCCGACCTTGGCGTCCGCAACGAGCCTTTTGTCAACGCCCGCTATGAGCTTTTCGCGGATGTTTTTGCAAACCGTCTCGAGGTCGTCATGGCAGACCTCGTCGACCGCCGCTATGTCGCAGTACTGCACAAATTTGCCGTCCTTGTAATAATGCCCGGGCGGGAAGGGCATAACGCGCCTGCACATCCCGACGAGGTTTTTCGCCTCGCTTGCGAACATGATAACGCCCTTTTCGTCATAGCCGTAGTAGAGCGGGCGGATACCTATCGGGTCTCTCGCGGCGATGTACTTTTTCGCCTTGCCGTCATAGATGATGAGCGCAAACTCGGCGTCGAGCATTTTGAACATATCCGTGCCGTATTCGCGGTAGAGCGGGAGAAGTATCTCGCAGTCGGAGCCGCTTTTAAATGTATATTTCTTCGAGAGCTCCTCTTTTATCTTCTCGTAGCCGTAAATCTCGCCGTTGCAGACGACATAACTGCCGTCCAGCTCGAACGGCTGCATCCCGTCGGGCGTCAGTCCCATTATCGCAAGGCGGTGAAAGCCGAGAAAGCCCTTGCCGGTGTCTATTATTCTGCTGTCGTCCGGGCCTCTCGAAACGGTCTTGTCAAAGCCCTCTTTAAAAGCCGAAAAGGCGGCGCAGCAGTCGCAGTAACCCATTATCGAACACATAATATCTTTCCTCTCGGTGAATTTAAGCATTCGATAGGGCAAGTGCTTTAACTCGCTGTGCCACCTATCTTTGTTCTCTTTTCGGCTTCGCAAAAAGCCTCGCCGCTGTAACGGTCGGCGTGTCCGGCGCACCTACTCGGTATACTTTCGGTTTGCAGCTCGTCGGGTGTTATTCGCGCGGAGCTTACTGCATGGCTCTCACCGTCCCATGCTCGCTTTGAGCGGTTTTCCGCGTTACTTCCCCCGACTCGGGCGCTTTTGTGTTTTTATATCCGTATTATTTTATTTTACGCTGAAGAGCAGGTCGCTGTAGGTCGGGAACGGCCAGAACTCCTTTGCGGTTATCGTCTCCGCCTCGTCGCAGACGGCGCGAAGGCTGTCCATCTTGCCGAGGATAACGTCTCGAGTGTCGTTCGCCGCCTCTGTCACGTCCTCGATAGCTTGGAACTTCTCTATCTCGGCTTCGAGGTCATCCGTCGCGTCGGCGATAGAGTCGGAGAGCTCGGAGAGCTTCGTGACTGTAGCGGTCTCGTATTTGCAGGGGAGTCCCGCAACTGCCGCTTTCTTTGCGGCTAAGGTATCCGCGAGCGACTTCGTGTATTTCTCGACTGCGGGAAGAATCTCTTTCTTTGCCATGTCAACCATGGTCAGAGCCTCGATGTTGACGGTCTTGGAGTAGTTTTCGAGCAGTATCTCATAGCGGCTGTGAAGCTCTGCGGGGGAGAATATCTTGTGAGACGTGAGCATCTTCACATTCTTCTCGGAGAGCATGGCGGGCATCGCATCCGGGGTGGTGCGCAGGTTCAAAAGTCCGCGCTTTTCAGTTGCTTCCTTTATCCACGCGTCGTCGTAGCCGTTGCCGTTGAAGATAATCTTCTTGTGATCCTTTATCGTTTTCTTTATCATCTTGTGCAGGGCTATCTCGAAGTTGTCGGCGTTTTCGAGGCGGTCGGCATATATCTTCAGAGACTCCGCGACTGCGGCGTTTAACATGATGTTTGCGCAGGCTATGCTGTTCGATGAGCCGAGCATACGGAACTCGAATTTGTTGCCGGTGAAGGCAAAGGGCGAGGTGCGGTTGCGGTCGGTTGTGTCGCGGGTGAACTTCGGCAGAACGTGAACGCCGAGTTTCATCATTGTCTTTTCGCTGCCGCTGTAGGGCGCATCGTTCTCTATGGCGTCGAGAACGGCGGTCAGCTCGTCGCCGAGGAACATCGAGACGACTGCGGGCGGAGCTTCGTTTGCGCCGAGTCTGTGGTCGTTGCCGGCGGTGGCGACGGAGAGACGCAGCAGATCCTGATAGTCGTCAACAGCCTTTATAACGGCGCAGAGGAACAGCAAAAACTGTGCGTTCTCATAGGGGGTCTCGCCGGGGGTGAGGAGGTTTACTCCCGTATCCGTGGCCAGCGACCAGTTGTTGTGCTTGCCCGAGCCGTTGACTCCGGCGAACGGCTTCTCGTGGAGCAGGCAGACAAGCCCATGCTTCGCGGCAACCTTCTGCATTATCTCCATGGTCAGCTGGTTGTGGTCGGTGGCGATGTTTGTTGTGGTGTAGATGGGTGCCAGCTCATGCTGAGAGGGCGCAACCTCGTTGTGCTCGGTCTTTGCGAGAATGCCGAGCTTCCAGAGCTCCTCGTTGAGGTCGGCCATGTATGCCGCGACTCTCGGCTTGATAACTCCGAAATAGTGGTCGTCCATCTCCTGACCCTTGGGCGCCTTTGCGCCGAAGAGCGTGCGTCCGCAGAAAACCAGATCCTTGCGCTTTTCATAGAGCGCCTTGTCAACGAGGAAATATTCCTGCTCGGGGCCGACGGAGGTGCGCACGCATTTTACGTCGGTGTTGCCGAAAAGTCTGAGTATGCGCAGAGCCTGCTTGTTGAGTGCCTGCATGGAACGGAGCAGGGGCGTTTTCTTGTCGAGCGCCTCACCGCCGTAGGAGCAGAACGCCGTGGGGATGCAGAGAGTCTTGTCTTTTATAAATGCGTAGGAGGTGGGGTCCCACGCGGTGTAGCCACGAGCTTCAAAGGTTGCTCTGAGTCCGCCGGAGGGGAAGGACGATGCGTCCGGCTCGCCTTTTATCAGCTCCTTGCCCGAGAACTCCATGATAACGCGCCCGTCGGAGGCGGGGGTAATGAAGCTGTCGTGCTTCTCGGCGGTTATGCCGGTCAGGGGCTGGAACCAGTGGGTGAAATGGGTCGCGCCGCGCTCAACGGCCCAGTCCTTCATCGCGGCGGCAACTGCGTTGGCGACGTCATTATTGAGACTCGCTCCTTCGTCAATGGTCTTCTTGAGAGACTGGTAAACATCGGCGGAAAGCATGGCTTTCATCATTCTGTCGTCAAAAACGAGACTTCCGAAATAGTCGGATACTGTGCTCATAAGTTAGCGCTCCTTTTTCATATTTTAAGGCGAAAAACAAAAAACGGCGTCAATGAACCCACGGGTTCAAAGACGCCATTGCCTTTATGCGCTGAATTATACGCGCGCCGAAAAGGATTGTCAAGGAGTTTTCGGAGATTTTTTCAATTTTGTGCAAACAGCCGCAACGGAGGCTTTTTGCAAACGAAATTATGAGCAAATTGCAGCCGCCATTTTGAAAAATACGCCCGCCGTTTCCTGTCGGCACGAAAATTTTCGGCGCCGCTTACACTTCGGAAAATAAAACGGAAGCATACAAGTATATTCAATTGACACGGAACCTTTGATGTGATAAAATACGCCGTAATGAGCAAAGGCGTTCATTCTGCGGGGGTAGGTGTCCCCGTCGGTAAATGCCTTTGCTTTTTTCTTTTTTTTTGAACCGATTGACTCGCATTTTGTTCTGTTTTGCGGACAGTTGATTGCGTTGACATATTTTTCGGTTCTGAAGTGCCCGCTTTTAGTACAGAATACTATAGAAGTTAAGGGGGAAGGTGTGATATAATATGCTGTAACGAACTGTGTGTACAACCGTCAAGTGAAAAGTTACATATTTAAAAATACGGAGGGATATTAATGACAAAGTATATCTTTGTGACCGGAGGAGTCGTCTCCGGCCTCGGAAAGGGAATAACTGCGGCGTCGCTCGGACGAATTCTCAAAGCGCGCGGGCTCAAGGTTGCGGCGCAGAAGCTCGACCCCTATATCAACGTTGATCCGGGTACCATGAGTCCCTATCAGCACGGCGAGGTTTACGTCACGGAGGACGGCGCGGAGACCGACCTTGACCTCGGCCACTACGAGCGTTTTATCGACGAGGACCTCAACAAGTATTCGAACCTCACCACCGGCAAGGTGTATTGGAACGTGCTCAACAAGGAGCGCCGCGGCGAGTATCTCGGCTCGACTGTTCAGGTCATACCCCATATAACAAATGAAATAAAGGATTTCGTATACCGTGTCGGCAAGAAAACCGATGCCGACGTGGTCATCACTGAGATCGGCGGCACTATAGGTGACATTGAATCCCAGCCTTTCCTCGAAGCTGTAAGACAGATTTCTCTCGAGGTAGGGCGGGAAAACAGCCTCTTTATCCATGTCACTCTGGTGCCGTTTTTGCGTGGATCGGACGAGCATAAGTCGAAGCCCACTCAGCACTCCGTAAAGGAGCTTCAGGGCATGGGCATAAATCCGAATATAATCGTCCTGCGCTGTGACGAGCCGCTCGAGGACGCTATATTTAAAAAGATATCGCTTTTCTGCAACGTAAAGCCCGACTGCGTTATCGAGAACATCACCCTGCCGTACCTCTACGAGGCGCCGCTTATGCTCGAAAGGTCGAACTTCTCGGCGGTCGTCTGCCGCGAGCTGGGTATCGACGCTCCCGAGCCGGATCTCGACGAGTGGACGGAGCTTGTCTACCGCATAAAGAACCGCGAAAAGGAAGTCAAAATCGGACTTGTCGGCAAATATGTTCAGCTCCACGATGCGTATCTGTCCGTAGCCGAGGCGCTGCGCCACGCGGGCTATACGCTCAATACACATATCCGCATCGACTGGATCGATTCTGAGACTCTGACCGAGGCGAACTACGAGAGCAAGCTCTCGCATTTGGACGGGATAATCGTTCCCGGCGGCTTCGGCGGCAGAGGAATAGAGGGCATGATCCTTGCGGCGAAATACGCCCGGGAGAACCACGTTCCCTATTTCGGAATCTGCCTGGGAATGCAGATAGCGGTTATAGAATATGCCCGCGACGTTGCGGGGATAGAGGACGCTCACTCGGGCGAGTTCGATGAGCTCTGCAAGCACAAGGTCATTGACTTTATGCCCGGTCAGAGCGATAATATAGACAAGGGCGGCACGCTGCGTCTGGGTGCATATCCCTGCGTCATAAAGCCCGGCACAACAATGGAGCGCTGCTACGGAAAGACCGAAATTTCCGAGCGCCACCGCCACCGCTACGAGTTCAACAACGATTACCGCGAGATACTCACGGAAAACGGTCTGACTCTCTCGGGTCTTTCGCCCGACGGCAGGCTCGTTGAAACGGTCGAGCTTTCCGACCGCCCGTTCTATGTCGGAGTGCAGTATCACCCCGAGTTCAAATCCCGTCCCAACAAGGCTCACCCGCTGTTCAAAGGCTTTATAGCCGCAGCGCTTGAAAAATCTGAGATCGGAGAATAAATACCTATGGCAAACTTGCATGAAGAGTGCGGCGTTTTCGGAGTCTATTCACCCAAGCCCGGCCCCGTGGCGGATCTCGCCTACTACGGTCTTTATGCCCTGCAGCACAGAGGGCAGGAGAGCTGCGGCATAGTCGTTAACGACGACGGAGTGTTCGCTTCGCGCAAGGATATCGGACTTGTCAACGAAGTCTTCTCGCGCGACGACCTGATGAAGTTCCCGCAGGGCAGGATGGCTGTCGCCCATGCGCGCTACGGTACGACCGGCGGCAACAGCAGAGCGAACTGCCAGCCCATCGAGGTCAACCATCAGAAGGGCAAGATGGCTCTTGCCCACAACGGAAACCTCAGCAACGCCTATGAACTGCGCAGCGAGCTTGAGCTCGGCGGCGCTATCTTCCACACGACGAGCGACACCGAGATAATCGCCTATATCGTCACGCAGGCGCGTCTTAAAAGTCCCTCTATAGAAAAGGCGCTGAGCAGTGCGATGAACAGGCTTGAGGGCGCGTATTCCCTCGTGCTTATGTCCGCCGCAAAGCTGCTCGCGGCGCGCGACCCCTACGGCTTCCGCCCGCTGTGCTACGGCAAAACGCTCGACGGCACCTATGTCGTCGCGTCCGAGAGCTGTGCGCTTTCCGCCGTCGGCGCAAAATTCGAGCGCGACATACTGCCCGGCGAGATACTCATCTTCGATGAAAACGGCGTGCGTTCAAACAGGGATCACTGCGGCGAAAAGCCGAGGCGCTCATGCATTTTTGAGTATATCTATTTTGCAAGACCGGATTCCGTCATTGATGGCGTGTCGGTTCACGCGGCGCGCAGAAATGCCGGCGCGATACTTTCAAAGACCCATCCGGTCGAAGCCGATGTCGTCATGGGCGTCCCCGATTCGGGAATAGACGCCGCTCTGGGCTATGCCGAGGCCTCGGGAATACCCTACGGCATGGGCTTCATAAAAAACAAGTACATAGGCAGAACTTTCATCTCGCCCGGTCAGGACAAGAGAATCGATCAGGTGAGAATAAAGCTCAGCGCGATAAGCGAATCCGTAAAGGATAAGAGAATAGTGCTCATCGACGACTCGATAGTGCGCGGCACGACGAGCCGCCAGATAGTCAATCTCCTGCGCGAAGCGGGGGCAAAAGAGGTGCATATGCGCATCTCCTCGCCGCCGTTCATGCATCCGTGCTACTACGGCACTGACGTTGACTCGCGCGAAAATCTTATCGCCTGCCACCACTCGGTGGAGGAGATTGCCGACATAATCGGCGCGGATTCCCTCGGATATCTGCCGGAGTCGGAGCTTAAAAATCTGATAGGCAGCGAGAACTTCTGCAGCGCGTGCTTCAACGGAGTCTATCCGACCCCTATCCCGGATGTTATCACCAAAGACCGCTTTGAGGGGAAACTCTCCGAGCGGAGCAAATAAATAAAAATACGAAAAGCGAAAGGAAACTGCGGTATGGAAAAGTTGTATGAAGGCAAGAGCAAGATCGTTTACAGTTCGGAGGAGCCCGGTACCTGCATCATCAAGTACAAGGACACCGCCACGGCCGGAAACGGCGTAAAGAAGGAGGATCTTCCCGGAAAAGGAAAGCTCAACGCGGAGATCTCCAACATCATCTTCGATTACCTCATGAAAAACGGAGTCAAAACTCACCTTATCAAAGTCATAGACGAAACCACGGTTCTCGCAAAAAAAGCGGAGATCGTCATGGTCGAGGTCATAGTCAGAAACATCGCAGCGGGAAGCTTTTCAAAGAAATACGGCGTACCGGAGGGTTCGCCCCTGAAGAATACGGTCGTTGAGTTCAGCTACAAGAGCGACGAGCTCGGCGATCCGATGATAAACGACAGCCAGATAACCGCCATAGGCCTTGCCACGCAGGAGGAGCTCGATGAGCTCAGAGCCATGTCCAAGCGCATAAACGAGCTTATGGTTGAGCTGTTTGCAAAGGGCGGCGTGCGCCTTGTCGACTTCAAGCTCGAGTTCGGCCGCACCGACGAGGGACTTGTCCTGTGTGACGAGATATCCCCCGACTCCTGCCGCCTCTGGGATATGGAGACAAACAAAAAGCTCGACAAGGACAGACTCCGCCGCGACCTCGGCGATGTTCTCGGCGGCTACAGAGATGTGCTCGAAAGACTTAAAAGCTCTATCTGATAAATCAAGGAGTGTATTTTTAAATGAGACTCATAGACCGCAAGATCGTCCTTGAGGACGGCAGCGAGTACTACGGATACGGCTTCGGCAGCTATACCGACAGAGTGTGCGAAATAGTTTTCAACACCTCCATGGTCGGCTATCAGGAGATAGTCTCCGACCCGTCGTATACTGATCAGATGGTCGTTATGACATATCCGCTTATAGGAAATTACGGAATAACCGACGATGATTTTGAGTGCAAAAACCCGAGCCTCGGCGGTCTTATCGTGTATGACTACAACGATATGCCCTCAAACTTCAGATACACAAAGACGCTCTCCGAGCTGCTGGAGGAGAACGGAATTCCCGGCATCTCCGGCGTTGACACGAGAAAGCTCACGCGCAGCATACGCGACCTGGGCTCGCGCCGCGTGCTCATAACCTCGCCCGATATTCCGGCGGAGGTCGCGGTTGAGATAATCAAAAATACTGCGGTCGCCCACGATGCTGTCAGCCGCGTCAGCTGCAAAAAGCGCTGGTATTCACGCACCTCGAACCCGCAGTTTAACGTCGTAGCCATAGACTGCGGCATGAAGCTCAATATCGTGCGCAGCTTAAATAAATTCGGCTGCAACGTCGTTGTCGTACCCTATGACACGCCGGCCGAGGAGATAGAGTTCATGAAGCCCGACGGAGTGTTCCTCTCAAACGGTCCCGGTGACCCCGAGGACGTGACCCCGGTCATAAAGACGGTAAAGGCGCTGCGCGGCAAATATCCGATATTCGGCATCTGCCTCGGACATCAGATGATATCCCTCGCCTACGGCGCAAAGACATATAAGCTCAAGTTCGGTCACCGCGGCGGAAACCATCCGGTTATGAACCTCGACACGAATAAGATAGAGATAACCTCGCAGAACCACAGCTACGCCGTTGACCCGAAGTCGGTCGAGGGCACGGGACTCGAAATTACGCACATAAACCTTCTCGACAACACCGTTGAGGGAGTCAGATGCGAGAAGGATCTTGTGTTCAGCGTGCAGTATCATCCCGAGAGCGCCCCCGGCCCGCAGGACAGCAGCTATCTGTTCGGTCAGTTTATCGACTGTATGAAGGAGGCGAAGGGACGTGCCTAAGAGAACTGATATAAAAAAGGTGCTCGTTATCGGCTCGGGCCCGATAGTCATCGGTCAGGCGGCCGAATTCGACTATGCGGGAACTCAGGCGTGCCTCGCCCTGCGTGAGGAGGGCTACGAGGTCGTGCTTGCGAACTCGAACCCTGCTACGATAATGACAGACACCACAATAGCCGATAAGGTCTATATGGAGCCGCTGACGCTCGAATATCTCGCGCGTATCTGCCGCTATGAGCGCCCGGACGCGATAGTCCCCGGCATCGGCGGTCAGACGGGACTGAACCTCGCCATGCAGCTCGCCAAAAAAGGCGTGCTCAAGGAGTGCGAAATAGAACTGCTCGGCACCGACGCGGACAGCATAGAGCGCGCAGAGGACAGAGAGCTGTTCAAGGAGCTGTGCGAGAGCATAGGCGAGCCGATTGTTCCCTCGCAGATAACCTACAGCATAGAAGAGGGACTTGAGGCGGCGGAGAAGATAGGCTATCCCGTTATCCTGCGCCCCGCGTTCACCCTCGGCGGCACGGGCGGCGGCTTCGCCTACGACCCCGACGAGATGCGCGACATGATGAAGAACGCCCTTGCGCTCTCGCCCGTGCATCAGGTGCTCGTCGAAAAGAGCATAAAGGGCTACAAAGAGATAGAATACGAGGTGATACGCGACGCCAACGATACCGCTATCACCGTCTGTAATATGGAAAACCTTGACCCCGTCGGCATACACACCGGCGACTCGGTAGTTGTCGCGCCCAGTCAGACGCTGACCAACAAGGAATATCATATGCTCAGGGATTCGGCATTAAAGATTATCCGCGCTCTCGGCGTAAAGGGAGGCTGCAACGTCCAGTTTGCGCTCGACCCGCATTCGTTCCGCTACTATGTCATAGAAGTAAATCCGAGAGTTTCGCGCTCCTCCGCCCTCGCTTCAAAGGCGAGCGGATATCCGATAGCGCGCGTCTCGGCGAAGATAGCGGTAGGCATGAACCTGCACGAGATACAGCTTGCCAATACCCCGGCCAGCTTCGAGCCCTCGCTCGACTATGTCGTGACCAAGATGCCGCGCTTCCCGTTTGACAAGTTCCCCGCCGCACACAACACGCTTTCGACCCAGATGAAGGCGACGGGCGAGGTCATGAGCGTCGGACGCAGCTTCGAGGAGAGCCTGCTCAAGGCGATACGCTCGCTCGAAGAGGGCAAGAATCACCTGCATATGGAGAAGTTCGACTCGTCGAGGATGAGCATTGACGAGCTGCTCGAATATATAAAAGAGGGCACTGACGACCGAATATATGCAATATCCCAGCTGATGTGGATGGGCGTTGACCCGTCGATTATCTGCGATATAACGCATATCGATATGTTCTTCCTCGACAAGATAAAGAAGATAGTCGATTTCGAGAAGGAGATGGAGGGAAATCCCGACTCCGATATTCTTCTGCGCGAGGCGAAGCGTCTCGGCTTCTCCGACTCATATATAGCCGAGCTTTGGAAAAGGAGCGAGGACGAGATATATGAGCGCAGATGCAATGAGAATATCTTCCCGACCTATAAGATGATCGACACCTGCGCGAGCGAGTTTGACAGCTATGTGCCCTATTTCTACTCGACCTACGCGAGCGAGAACGAGTCCGTAGTATCGGATAAAAAGAAGATAATCGTTTTGGGCTCTGGTCCCATTCGAATAGGGCAGGGCGTTGAGTTCGACTATTCTACCGTCCACGCCGTCCACGCTATCCGCGAGCTCGGCTATGAGGCGATAGTTATCAACAATAACCCCGAGACGGTTTCTACAGACTACACCACTGCCGACAAGCTCTATTTCGAGCCCCTGACGACAGAGGATGTCATGAATATAGTCAACCTCGAAAAGCCGGAGGGCGTTATAGCCACTCTCGGCGGTCAGACCGCCGTCAACCTTGCCGCTTCGCTTGCAAAGCGCGGAGTGAAGATAATCGGCACGGACTGCGACGCTATAGAGCGCGCGGAGAACAGAGACGCGTTTGACGCGGTTATAAAATCCCTCGGCATTCCGAACCCGAAGGGCGAGGCGGTCACGGATATCGAAACAGGCGCGGCTGTTGCCGCCCGTATCGGCTACCCCGTTCTCGTGCGCCCGAGCTTCGTGCTCGGCGGCAGGGCTATGGAGATAGTGGCGAACGAGGAGATGCTCAGAAAGTATCTCAGAAACGCTGTTGATGTCGATGAGGATAAGCCCGTGCTTATTGACAAATACGTCATGGGCAAGGAGGTCGAGATAGACGCCATCTGCGACGGCACCGAGGTGTTTATCCCCGGCATAATGGAGCTCGTCGAGCGCACCGGCGTCCACTCGGGCGACAGCACGAGCGTATATCCGCCTTTCTCAATCTCGCAGAAGGTCAGAGACACGATAGCCGAATACACCACGAAGCTCGGTCTCGGTATAGGTATAGTCGGACTGTTCAATATACAGTTTATAGTTGACGGCGACGACAACGTCTATGTTATCGAGGTCAATCCCCGCGCATCGAGAAGCGTACCGTTCCTTTCGAAGTCCACCGACTGCAACCTTGTCCGCATAGCGACAAAGGTTATGCTCGGTCAGAGCCTGCGCGAGCAGGGTATAACGGATATGCGCCTGCCCGACGGCAAACGCTGGTATGTCAAAGCGCCCGCCTTCTCGTTCGAGAAGCTGACCGGCATGGACGCATATCTCTCGCCCGAGATGAAGTCCACCGGCGAAGCAATAGGCTATGACAAGCGCCTCAACAGAGCGCTCTACAAGGCGCTCCAGGCGTCCGGAGTCAAGATGAAGGAATACGGCACGGTCATAGTCACCCTTGCCGACGAGGACAAGGAGGAGGCTCTGCCGCTTGTCGAGCGGTTCTACCATTTCGGCTTCAACATCGAGGCGACCGCCGGAACTGCGGCGTTCCTCAAGAAGCACGGTATACGCACCCGCGTTCGCGGCAAGCTCAGCGAGGGCAGCACGGAAATCCTCGACTCCATAAGAGCGGGCTATGTCAGCTATGTTATCAACACGCGTGCGGTTCTCTCCGGCTCTCATTTTGAGGACGGAGTTGAGATACGCCGCTGCGCCGTTCAAAACGGAGTGACGATTTTCACATCGCTTGATACTGTAAAGATAGTCCTTGACGTCCTCGAGGAGATAACCCCCGAGATATCGACCATAAACGGCGACGGCGAAAACTGATCTCATCAACCCTTATATCTATAGTGAAAGACCTCCCCTAAGCGGGAGGCCTTTTACGTTATAAAAAGTTTCGGTATTAGAGAGAAACCTGATTTTCCTTTCGGCTTTTCATATACGAATCGAGATTTGCGAAGTGCACAACGGCTTGCTTGCCGAACGATACAAACTTCTCCGCAGACTGCTTTGTTCATACTCGTATTGATAATCGCGCGGCCGTGTGGTATCATATCTTTGCAAAAAAACACACGGGGGACGGCACATGAATAAAAAAGAAATAGCGGCGTTTTTTGACCGCATGGCTCCGGAGTGGGATGCCGAAATGATAAAGAGCGACGAGAAGATAAATTTCATACTTGACGCCGCCGGAGTGAAAGAAAACTCCGTCGTTCTGGACGTCGCCTGCGGCACGGGAGTTATGTTTCCGTATTACCTCGCACGCGGCGCGGAACGCGTTATCGGCGTTGATATCTCGTCGGAAATGGCGCGCATAGCCGCATCGAAAATGCACGATCCGCGGGTCGAGGTCATCTGCGGCGACGTTGAGGAAATAGCCGTCGAGCGCCTGTGTGACTGCTGCGTGGTCTATAACGCGTTTCCGCATTTCGAGAGCCCGGAGAGGCTCGTTAGGCGCCTGTCCCGGTGGCTTAAGCCCGACGGGCGGCTGACCGTGGCGCACGGCATGAGCATTGAGGCGCTGAACAGACATCACCGCGGCAGAGCGAGCAGCGTCTCGCGCGAGATGCTGACAGCCGAGGAGCTGAGCGCGGTATTTGCGCCGTATTTCGAGGTTGACACCGCCGTTTCGGACGACGAAAAATTTGTAGTTTCGGGCACAAAAAGATAATATTTAAAGCTGCCGTATTTCGCGGCAGTTTTTTTATGCGCAAAGCCCCGGGACAATGCTGTTCCGGGGCTTTGCAAAGAGTCATGATGAAAACGGGAAGTTGTCTGTTTAAAAAATTTTGACGGCAACGACCGCAAGCGCAGCAGCCGCCGCAATCGCCGCGAGAGCCTTCGCTATCATCGGCTTTGCCATGTCCATAGTCGTCGGGACCACGCGCCAGACGGCGTCTTTAAGCGGCGTGTTAAGTTTGCCGTCGCAGAGCTGTTTATATGTTCTTGTATAGGTTTTGTAATTGCGCGGATTTTTTTCGTCGAGGACAAAGCATCGCACGCCGCGCTGTTTTCCGTTGCCGTAGACATTGAAGCCCGCCGAAGGCGTGAAGCCGACGTCTATATCATCCGTCTTTCCGACATAGGAATTTTTGTGGTCATGACCGACATAGACTCCCAGCACGTCGCCTTTTTCTTTGAGCGCCTCGAACTCGCCGGTGTTGATATCGGGTATCGACGGCGGTTCGAGCAGAACAGAGCCCTCGACGCATTTGCTCTCGTCTGTTTTATAGTATTCGCCCTTGTGTACTCTGAACGCGGGTATCGCGCCCTTTTCGTGCTTTCCGACTCTCCTTAGCACATTGTAGTGCTCGAACATCGGGATGTGCTGGAACACTATCGACGGAACATAATCGCCGTTTTCGGCTTTCAATTCGTCGCGCTTCTTTCTGTACCAAGCTATTATCTCCGGGCTGAAAGGCTCATAGCCTCCGCCTTTTGCGTCCGTTCCGCTGTCGAACAGATATATATTGAACGCGGTGCGTTTGCCGTCCGACGAGAGGATGGGTATATTATATGTTCCGCCTCCGTCTATGCCCTCGGCCTGCTCGCCGATGCAGCCGGGCAGAGCCTTGTATATCTTTTCAAACTGCTCTTCGTTGCTTATCCCAACCTGCCTGTCGTGGTTGCCGAAGGTGACGGCGAACGGGATATGCCTGTCGGTCACGGGCTTCAGCAGCGTTCTCACCGTCTCGGCGACGTTTTCCGTGAGCTCGTCGCCCCTGCCCTTATACGAGACTCCGTAGCCCTTTATCTGATCGCCCGTGAACACTGCGAGGTCGGGCTTTTCGCTCTCCAGCGCCGCGTTAATAAGCTTTAACGTGTCGGGCGACACCTTCGGAATCTCCTGTATATCGGTTATCTGCATTATTTTGAACTTTCCGTCGGAGTTAAAGTGCATATTTACGCCTCCTGCTCAGCTTCGGGCTTTTTCTTTCTGTGGATAACGAACCTGTTGAGCGGGTATGTCCAAAGGGTGGGCACGGTCATGACGACCACCTTGGTCAGCAGTTCTACAAGTGCGTTGCTGTGTCCGCTGTTTTTTATGAGCGTGCCGAGGAATGCGCCGAACCAGGTGTTGAAAATGATGGTGCACACGACCATAATCGCATACAAAACCGTCGAGAGCAGCGGGTTTGCGTCGGCCTTGAAGGTTATCTTCCTGTTCATGACATAGGCTATCGCGTAGCCGACGACTGTCGAGATGAAGTAAGAATACATATAGCCCTTATATTCGATTCCGAGAAACGCCAAAACGGGGCTGTCCGTCACGGGAACATCGTTCAGCGACTTGAACACAACATATTGGAGCAGGGCGAACACGCCGAGCTCTATCAGCGACGAGGACGCGCCCGCAAAAGTGAACTTTATAAATTTCCATATCTCCGCGTGCTTTTCGAAAAAGCTTCCGTCCTTTTTGGCGGCAGTGGTTTCTTTCATCTTCTTATCGACCGGGCGCGTGCGTTTTTGAGTTTTGTGCCCGGCTTTCCCCCTTCTGCCAATAAGTTTACCCCGCAGAGAGACGGTAAATCAACCGAGTTTCGGTAAAGCGAAAGTAAAATCTGTGTAAACAGCTTTAAGATAATATAACGGCAAAAAGCCATAACCCGCAGCAATGACTGCAAGTTATGGCTTTCATAATTTTATCGGGCTTTGTCTCAGCCGCCTATCTTCTCCTTGCCGCCCATATAAGGTCTGAGGGCTTCGGGGATGTTCACGCTGCCGTCGGCATTGAGGTTGTTCTCAAGGAACGCTATGAGCATTCTCGGCGGGGCGACGACGGTGTTGTTGAGCGTGTGGGCGAAGTGCTTGCCGTCCTTGCCGTTGATGCGGATTTTAAGCCTGCGCGCCTGCGCGTCGCCGAGGTTCGAACAGGAGCCGACCTCGAAGTATTTCTTCTGTCTGGGCGACCACGCCTCGACGTCTATGGACTTCACCTTGAGATCCGCAAGGTCTCCCGAGCAGCACTCGAGGGTGCGCACGGGGATATCGAGAGTGCGGAAGAAATCGACCGTGTTCTGCCAGAGCTTGTCGAACCACATCTTGCTGTCCTCCGGCTCGCAGACGACTATCATCTCCTGCTTCTCGAACTGGTGGATGCGATATACGCCGCGCTCCTCGATGCCGTGAGCGCCCTTCTCCTTGCGGAAGCAGGGGGAATAGCTCGTGAGGGTCAGCGGCAGGGTCTCGGGCTGAATTATCGTGTCGATAAATTTGCCTATCATCGAGTGCTCGCTCGTGCCGATGAGATAGAGGTCCTCGCCCTCTATTTTATACATCATAGCGTCCATCTCGGCAAAGCTCATAACGCCGGTGACCACGTCGCTTCTTATCATGAACGGCGGCACGCAGTAGGTGAAGCCGCGGTCTATCATGAAGTCGCGCGCGTAGGAGATAACCGCGGAATGCAGGCGGGCGATATCGCCCATGAGATAGTAAAAGCCGTTGCCCGCGACTTTTCTTGCGGAGTCGAGGTCTATGCCGTTCATTCTCTCCATTATGTCCGTATGATACGGAACCTCAAAATCGGGAACTGCGGGCTCGCCGAAGCGCTCTATCTCGACATTCTCGCTGTCGTCGCGGCCTATCGGTACGCTCTCGTCGATGATATTCGGAATGACCATCATTATCTTCTTTATCTTTTCGCCCAGATCCTCCTCGAGCTTCTCAAGCTCGGCAAGCCTTGCGGCGTTCGCGCCGACCTGAGCCTTCACTTCCTCGGCCTCGTCGCGCTTGCCTTGCGCCATGAGCGCGCCTATCTGCTTTGAAAGGCGGTTGCGGCTGCCGCGCAGCTCGTCAGCCTCGCCCTTTGCGGCGCGGCTGAGCTTATCGAGCTCTATAACCTCGTCTACGAGCGGGAGCTTCTGCTCCTGGAACTTCTTTCTGATATTTTCCTTGACTGTTTCGGGGTTTTCTCTTACAAATCTGAGATCAAGCATTTTATATCCTCCTGTCATTTCTGCCCTGATTTATAAAAAACACCCTCAGGACGGCTGCGGCCGTCCCAAGGGTGCAATAAGCACGGTACCACCTTGTGTTTAACTCTCGGCCCTTAACGCGGGCACGCGGCAAGGCTCCTCGCCCTGCGGCTCAAAAGCGGAATGACTCCTGCGGACGAAGGAAGCTCGCAGCAAACGCCTCCCTCTCTGATCGTCCCGAAAGAATCGTGTTCTTCGTCACAGCCTTTAGAATATGGGATTATTATACCCCGAAGAAAATTCAAAGTCAAGACTGTTTTTTCGCCTGTCTGCGCGGCAAGAGCTTCGCCTTGTCGAGCACCTTGACGAGGCTCGGGATTATCGCAAGCTGAATGGCGAGTCCCGGCAGGCAGGTGACAAACGATGCGGTTATCCACACGGAGAACGAGTAGCTTCCGGCGGAGAAAATGAGCGCCTTGAGTATGCCCGAGACTACGCGCCCCGCTATGAGCGCGGTTACAAGGCTCGCATACAAAGAGAGGTAAGCGGTCTTGTATTTGAACGCATACATCATAAGACCTGTCACCGCGCCGTATACGGCGAGCTCTGCGGTCATCGCGGGAAGTATGGCCATGGGCGGCATCTGGGTCAAAAGCGTCGAGAGCGCGGGGCCGAGCAGGCCGCAGACAAGCCCGTACTGCCAGCCGCAGATAAGCCCGCAGAGAAGCACGGGGATATGCATGGGCAGGAATATGGTCCCGGCATTTTTGACCGCATGGAACGCCATGGGCAGCACGATGCACAGCGCGACACAAAGCGCGGTTATGACCATCTTTTTGATTCTGTCTGAATTTTTGTTTGTCATGAGGATCGTCCTTTCAAAAAACAAAAAGCGGGGGCACGGCACTCCCTCCTGGAAGCGCAGTTACCCTCGCGGCAATGTTTTTACGGTATTTGAAAAAAATCGCTCTCTTCTGAAAGCCCGATCCCTTCATGAGATCGCGTTTATTATATCACATTTCAAGCGAAAATCAAGACCCTTTTCCGATTTCTTTCACGGCGGACTGAACGAGCTTCGCCATCGGGATATCCCCGACGCCGACAACGATATTGTCGCAGTGGTTGACGGGTATGAGCACGCGCTTGGCGTCGCTCTGCCCTATCGCCCGCGCCATCTCGGGCGTTATCTCGCCGAGCAGCGAATCGGCTACGACTATTCCGACGGGACCCGCTATGACATCCGCCCTGCGGCAGCCGACCAAAACGGCATTTTCGCCCGTTGCGGCGGCATCGGCGCCCGCCTTGAACATGGCGGAGGTCGCTATGCTGTTGGCGCCTACGGCGGTCACGAAAAAGTCCGGATATTCGCTTTTTATCCCGGCAACGAGCAGCTTGCCTATTCCGCCGCCCTGACCGTCTATAACAAGTACCTTCATTTTGTCTCTCCGTCAGTTTTTCACGGGCTCGAACAGCTCTCCGTCCACCCCGCAGTTCTCGCAGCGCTCGGGCGCGGTGTCGCCCTCTGTTTCAAAGCCGCATATCGAGCAGCGCATACGGGCTATGCCGTCCTTCTGAGCCGCGAACAGCTCGGCGGGCGACTCGCATTTCGGGCATTTTCCGGGCGCATTTTCGCCTTTGATTTTAAGCCCGCAGACGGTGCATATCCATGTCCTTGTCGGTGCGGGACGGCGCTCCTCGATAAGCTCGCCGCCTACTCCGCAGTTCTCGCAGCGCTCGGGCGCGGCGTCCCCGTCATAGGTATGACCGCATATCGTGCACACGAACACAGGATCTCTTTTCTCTTCCCTTGGCTCCGCCACCGTCTGCGACAGCGATGCGGGAGCCGAGCAGTTTGGGCATTTGTCCGCGGCCGCGTCAAAAGTGCGTCCGCATACGGCGCAGTGAATCTTCCTGCCCGTAGTTCCCTCTTTGCTCACCGAATCCCTCCGTTTTTTTTGTTTTTTTCCGTGCCGACCTGCCGGGCAGCACCGGGGTTACTCTTATTCTATCATTTAATATGCCGAAAAGTCAAGTTGCAAGAGCGGGCGGAATATGATAAAATCAGGACATCACAAGAAAGGGTGAACAAGCATGGGAGTTTATATTTTTCTTGCGGTATTGGCGGCTCTGGTTATCTTTGTCGGCATACTGCTGATAAGGACCGCGCTCGCCGCAAAAAAGGCGGAGCCTATAGGCGAAAAGCCGGTCTATACGACAGAGCGTGAGGACACGGAAAACGGCGAACGGCTGATGAAAATGATAGAGTGTCAAACGGTCTCGTCCCGCGAAATATATGACGACACGGAGTTTTCGAAGCTCCGCGCGGCGGTCAGGGAGCTGTTTCCGCTGCTGCATGAGCGCGCCGAGATAAAATATTTCAGCGAGGACTGCTGGGTATACAAAATACCGGGGCGGGACAGAAACCGAAACATCCTGCTCATGTCGCACCACGATGTAGTCGCCGCAACGGGCGAATGGAGCCACGCGAAATTCGGCGAGATAGAGGGCGGAAAGCTCTGGGGACGCGGCACCGTGGACACAAAGACTCCGCTTTTTGCGGAGATGACCGCCGCGGAAGAGCTGCTTTCGGAAGGCTTTGAGCCCGCCTGCAATCTATACATAGCCTCCGGCCACAACGAGGAGGTTTTCGGCGACGGCATACATGAGGCTGTTAAATATTTTGAGGAGCAGGGCATAGAATTCGAGCTCGCCATAGACGAGGGCGGCGGAGTTATCGGTGCGCCGATAAACGGAATAGACTGCAAGTGCGCCATGATAGCCGTCCACGAAAAGGGCTACCACAGAATGAATGTCCGCGCCGTTCAGGGCGACACCGAGGGCTTTGTCCTCACGGATAACCCCGTGACCCGCGTCTCGAAGTTTATAGCCGAGGTTTCGGCGCTCAAGCTTACTGTAAAAATGCCCGCGCAGGTGCGCGAGATGTTCACCTCGCTCATGCCCCATATGAGCTTCCCCCTGAGATTTATTTTTGCAAACCTGTGGTGCTTTGAGCCGCTGCTCGTAAAGCTCATGCCCAAAATAAACGGTCAGGCCGCCGCCATGCTCGGCACGACCTGCTCTTTCGGCAGCATCGAGTCGAAAAAGGGCGAGACCCCGCGCGACAACGAGTGCTCGGCGAGCGCGCTGATAAGATATATCGACGAGGCCGACCTTGAGGCCGACATGGAGAAGATACGGGCGCTCGCAAAGAAATATTCGCTCGAGATAACAGAGCCTGCCGACGGGCATGAGTTCCACCGTCCCGCGGACACGGGGAGCAAGGCTTTCGAGTATGTCTGCCGCTGCGCGCGCAAGACGTTCCCGCACGCCGCGGTTGCTCCGTTCGTTCTCGCGGCGGGCACCGACGCCCGTTGGCTGTGCGACGTCTGCCCGTGCACCCTGCGCTTTGCGCCGATAGACATAGACAATCAGCAGTTCAACAGCGTCCACAGCGTCGACGAAAATATCGACCTTGCCGCCATAGGCGAGGCGATAGAGTTCTACAAAGAGGTCATCGGAAACTACAAATAAAAGATTTTGCATATCAAAACGCGCCGTCCGACACAAAAATACGGGAGGTGCGTTTTGTTTTTACAAAAAGGCAGTTGTCCGCCGCACCCATACATATTGTGTGCATATTAATGCAAAACACAGGTATTTGTATAGCATAATATGTAAATTGGCTATTTATAATTTATTTAAAAAATTGAATAAATCCGGCGGTTTTTTAGTCGAAAACCAACAAAAAAAGTTGACATTTTCCGCCGTAAAGATGTATAATGTTTAGAGGTGCAAGGATGGCTGTCGGTCTGTGCTGCTGTTTGCGCGGCGCAGATAATGAATATCCGCAGCCTCAAGGCATTGAATAACCGGAAAACAAAAAAGAGATTCTATGGAGATTTGTGGAATGAAAAGATTTTTAGCTTTAGCAATTGCGGCTCTGATGATTTTGTCCTGCGCGGCCTGCTCCTCCGACGGAAACGGCGACACCACCGCAGCAGAAGGCACCACTGCGGCAGACACCGTTTCGGATGTCATTGCCGCGCCCGCAAACGATGACACGACCGCTCCGTCCGAGACGGCCGCCCCTGCGGAAAACGGAGGCAATACCGCCTCTCCCGCGCCCGCAGACAGAAACAATAACATAATCATTAAGCCTGCCGGCACGGCAAAGCCCTCAGCCGGCGGCAGTTCGACCGTTACGCCCCCGAAAACGGACAATACACCCGTCGAGGTCGAAACCGACCCCAAGAAGATTATCGTCTCGGCAGAAAAAGAGTGGATATTTACCGAGAAAATTACGAATTCCTGCCACGCCTCCACCGTTCTGCCTCTTGATGACGGCTCGGTTATCGCAGCGTGGTTCGGCGGCTCGTCCGAAAAGGAGAACGACGTCAACATCTACACCTCGGTGCGCACCGAGAAAGACGGCTGGAGCAAGCCTATAGTTGTTTCCGCGGCCGCCGAAATAGCCCACTGGAACCCCGTTCTGTTCCAGAAGGAGGACGGCACCGTCATTCTTTACTTCAAGGTCGGCAAGGATACCGATTATTGGCAGACCTATTATGCAACCTCGACTGACGGCAGAAGCTGGAGCACTCCCAAGGAGCTTGTCCCCGGCGACAACAGCGGCGGCAGAGGCCCCGTCAAGAACAAGCCCATAAGACTCAAAAACGGCACTGTTCTCGCCCCCGCTTCGACCGAGATAGACGGCAAATGGAAGGCTTTTGTCGACATATCGACCGATGACGGCAAAACCTGGAGCAAAACCTCCGTTATCGATTCCAGCTTTTTAGGCTTCTTCAAGGTTCCCATGATTCAGCCCACGCTTTGGGAGTCCAAGGACGGCTCCGTCCATATGCTCACCAGAACAAAGCTCGGTAAAATATACAGGAGCGACTCCCTTGACGGCGGCAAGACCTGGTGCAGAGCATATGCAACCAACCTGCCGAACAACAACAGCGGTATAGATCTTGACACCGATGACAGCGGCAGGATATTCCTGGCCTACAATCCCGTAGGAATCCCCGGAATCAGAACTCCTCTGACCCTCGCCGTTTCTCTCGATGACGGCAAGACCTTCACCAAGATAAAGACCTTTGAAAGAGGTTTGGCCGAGTATTCGTATCCCGCAGTCGTCGTCAAAGGCGACACCGTACACATCACTTATACATATGAAAGAGATTATATCGTCTATTGGCAGATAAAAATCAAGTGATGCTTTATTTAGGCTTTTGCGTGGTTTTCGTTCTTTCAACACCCTCTTGATTGAATGTGAAAACACGGCATAATATAGGAAATTTGTTTAGGAGGAAGTAAAATGTTCAAGAGAATTTTATCGGTTCTCGTAGCGGTCTGCCTCATGTTTACCTTGGCAAGCATAGGTATGGCAAAAAGCTCAAAAGACAGTATCATTATCTCCGAGAAGAAAGAAATGATCTTCGACAAGAAGATAACCGATTCCTGCCACGCATCCACCGTTCTGCCTCTTGATGACGGCACTGTTATCGCGGCATGGTTCGGCGGCTCGTCCGAAAAGAATAACGACGTCAATATCTACACCTCGGTGCGTACCGAAGAGGACGGCTGGAGCGAGCCCGTCGTTGTTTCCGCAGCTGCCGAAATAGCTCACTGGAACCCTGTTCTGTTCCAGAAGGAGGACGGCACCGTCATTCTTTACTTCAAGGTCGGTAAGGATACCGATTATTGGCAGACCTATTATGCAACCTCGACCGACGGCAGAAGCTGGAGCACTCCCAAGGAGCTTGTCCCCGGCGACAACAGCGGCGGCAGAGGCCCCGTCAAGAACAAGCCCATCAGACTTAAGGACGGCACTGTTCTTGCACCCGCTTCGACCGAGATAGACGGCGAGTGGAGAGCCTTCGTTGACATTTCCAACGACGACGGCGAGACCTGGACCAGAACAGAGAACGTTGACTCGAAGTACTGCATATGCTTCAAGGTACCGATGATTCAGCCCACACTGTGGCAGTCCGCCGACGGCTCTGTTCATATGCTTACAAGAACAAAGGTCGGAAAGATTTATCGCAGCGATTCTTACGATAACGGTAAGACCTGGTGCAGAGCTTATGCCACCAAGCTTCCCAGCAACAACAGCGGCATCGACCTCGACACCGACGACCAGGGCAGAATTTTCTTGGCTTATAACAATATCGGTGCTCCCGGCATCCGTACTCCTCTTGTTCTCTCCGTTTCTACCGACGACGGTAAGACCTTCACCAAGATAAAGACTTTCGAAAGAGGTCTTGCGGAGTATTCTTATCCCGCAGTCGTTGTCAAGGGTGACACTATCCATATCACCTACACCTACGAGAGGGATTATATCGCATACTGGCAGATAAAGGTTAAATAAGTAATCTTTATAAGCCTGAGGGTAATTAAGGCTTAGAAATAGGGGAAACCGCAACCCGTAAAAAGCGGTACGCGCCTCGAAAGAGCAATCTTTCAAGAGAGGCTGCATAAGGAAGAAGGCAGCACAAAATTTGTGCCGCCTTCTT